>Ga0126370_10000009_pt1 | contig 54038 bp, 51 predicted proteins | sample PanSoiMetaPlot_3_FD_92586 | JGI IMG/M metagenome (GOLD analysis project Ga0126370, IMG submission 92586) | Tropical forest soil microbial communities from Panama - MetaG Plot_3 | ecosystem: Environmental > Terrestrial > Soil > Tropical forest > Bulk soil | place: Panama | collected 2016-02-17 | reverse complement strand
TAGCGGCCCAGCCAAAGATCAGTACTCAGTTGCTGGTATCCAGTCCAGAAAACCCGCTGGCTGGTGAACTTGCAAGACGGTAACAACTGAAGGCCAGGAGCCCAAATAAACCATGGCTACTTTGGTGACGCCGACCGACAAAGCTGAGAAAGTTGAAAAGAAGAACTCGCCAGTGACCGATGAGAAGACGGAGCGGAAGCAGCGTCCGCGGACCGATGAGAAGTTCAAGATTTTCAGCGGCACGGCCAACGAGCAGCTCGCCGATGAAGTCTGTCACTTTCTCGGGATGCAGCGCGGTCAGGCGCAGGTTACGCGCTTCGCTGATGGCGAGTGCTACGTTCAGATTCAGGAAAACGTACGCGGCGCCGACGTTTTCGTGATGCAGCCCACGTGCCGTCCAGTGGACGAGCACCTGATGGAGCTGTTGCTGATGATTGACGCGCTGAAGCGCGCATCGGCGCGGCGCATCACGGCGGTGATTCCGTACTTTGGCTATGCGCGGCAGGACCGGAAAGACAAGCCGCGGAGTCCGATCTCGTCGAAGCTGGTGGCCGATCTGTTGACGGCCGCAGGGGCGCATCGGGCGCTGATTGTGGACTTGCATACGCCGCAGTTGCAGGGATTTTTCAACATCCCGGTGGATCATTTGTTTGCTTCACCGGTGCTGGTGGATCACTTCCGCAAGTTAGCGTTGCCTAATTTGACGGTGGTTTCGCCCGATGCTGGCGGCGTGGAGCGAGCGAGGTTTTTTGCGAAGAAGGTTGACGCGGCCTTGGCGATTGTTGATAAGCGGCGCGTCGAAATGAACGTAGCCGAGATCATGCACGTGATCGGCGATGTTCATGGACGCACGTGCTTGATCATCGACGACTTGATTGATACGGCCGGGACGCTCGTGAAGACAGCGGCTGCGTTGATGGACAACGGTGCAACTCAGGTTTACGCGTGCGCGTCGCACGCGGTGCTTTCGGGCCCAGCGGTAGAGAACATCCGGAAGTCGGTGATCAAGGAAGTCGTTGTGACAAACACGATTCCGCTGAATGCCGAAGCAGACGCGGCGCGGACGGAAAAGGGCGGAAAAATTCACGTCCTTTCCATTGCGGGACTGATTGGCCGGGCGATTCAGGCCAATCACGAAGAGACTTCAGTCAGTAAGTTGTTTATGTGAGGTGCGAGCCTCTGGCTTTGAGCCTCGAGCAAAGAGATTGCTCGTAGCTCGAGGCTCTTAGCTGATTCTTAGATAGGAATTCAATCTTATGGCGACAGCATTAGAAACGAACGTACTGGAAGCACAGACACGCGAGCCTGGAACCAAGAATGAGGCGAGGCGCGTGCGGCGTGATGGGAAGATTCCGGCTGTGGTGTACGGAGCGGGCAAGGAATCGCTGCCGATCACCGTGGATCCGCGTGTGGTGACGCGCATCCTCAACTCCGAGACTGGCCACAACAGCATTTTCGATCTCTCCTTGAATGGCGAGAAGACCAAGGCCATGATCGTCGACTGGCAATATGAGCCGATCAAAGGCCGTCTGCTGCATATCGACCTGAAGCGGATTGCGCTCGATAAAGTGTTGCGCGTCAGTGTGCCGATCTTCTTGGTTGGCGAAGCCGTTGGTGTGAAGCAGGAGGGCGGCATCATGGAGCAAATGCTCCGTGAACTTGAGGTCGAGTGTTTGCCGGCGGACATTCCCAGCCACATCGATGCCAACGTTGCCGAGCTTACGTTCGGCAAGGTGTTGCGTGTTTCCGATCTGCCACATTCGGCGAAGATCAAATTCCTGACCGACGAGAACCAGCCCGTGGCGCACGTGACCTCGGTGAAGGAAGAAGTTGTGGTTACGCCAGAGGCTGCGGCAGAAGCGGCGGCTGCTCCGGCAGAGCCCGAAGTCATCAAGAAGGGCAAGCAGGAGACCGAGGAAGAAGGCGCTGAGGCTGCTCCGGAGAAGGCAGAGAAGAAAGAAAAGAAATAAGGAAGCGAGCCAAACGCGCGTTTTGCGTGTCGCACAAAACGCGATGCATCGCGCGGCGCGCAACTACGCGCGCCTCAGGATGACAATTGGCTTAGTTTGAGGAATTGGATCGGGCGTGAAGCTGATCGTTGGTCTCGGCAATCCCGGAATCGAATATCAGTTCTCGCCGCATAACTTGGGCTTTCTGGCGATTGATCGGATCGCCGGAAGCCTGGGAGTGGAAGTACGAAACCGGCAATGCCGGGCGCTGACGGCACGCACCGTGCTTGCCGATCAGATGGTGCTGTTGGCCAAGCCCGAGACGTTCATGAATTTGAGTGGCCTCTCGGTGAGGGAACTCCTTCGGGAGTATGAAGCGAGTCCCGAGTCGGACCTGATTGTGATTCAGGACGAGCTAGACTTTCCGTTGGGCACGCTGCGGATTCATACGCGGCGCAGCTCGGCGGGGCACAACGGCATCGAGTCCATCATCGGTGCCTTGGACACGCAAGATTTCTTGCGCATCCGGATCGGAGTGGCGCCGGAGCGGAAAGTCGCAGACGGCGCGGCGTACCTGCTGGCTCCGATGAAGAAGAAGGATCTGGAAGTGGTCGACGGCATGCTCGACACGGCCGCCGAAGCGGTGAAGGTGATTTTGAAAGAAGGTCCGGCAGCGGCGATGAACCGCTTTAACCGGAAGGAAGAAAGTGGCCAGTGATCAGTTATCAGTGGCCAATAAGAATGCGGATTTTGCTGGTCACTGACCATTTGTCACTGACCACCGGGTTTGGAGACAACGAATGAATCGTACTTATGAGCTGATGTTCATCGTCCGGCCGGATATGACGGACGAGGATCTGGACAAACTGATTTCGACGCTGCAATCGGCCGTGCCGACTTCGGGCGGCAGCATTGTGAAGGTCGAAAAGATGGGTAAGCGGCGGCTGGCTTACACCGTGCGTCGCTTCCATGACGGCATTTACGTGCTGATGGTGGTCGAGGGCGGCGGCGCGGTGATTCACGAACTGGAGCGCCGTCTGCGCGTGACCGAGCCAGTCATAAAGTTCCTGACCGTCCGTGTCGACGAAGAGCAGAAGCGGCTTGCCAAGATCAAGGCGCTGCGCGACGCGAAGAAGAAAGTGAGCGCGCAGCCGGCGGCTGCGGCGGAAGAAAGTGCGGCGGCTCCGGCAGCGGAGACTCCGGCGAGCGCGTAACAGCGAGTGGTCAGTGGCCAGTGGTCAGTGACCCGTTCCTGCTTTCTACAAGAGATTTTCTTGCTGGCCACAGACCACTGGTCACTGGCCACTGATTGAGGAGAGTTATGGCAGACGAGACAAAGGCACCAGAGCAAGCGGCGTCGAGTGAGAGGCCACCGCGGAGTGAAGGCGGAAGGCCGGGCGGAGATCGCCCGAGGTTTGGCGGTCCGGGACGTGGTCCGGGTGGACCGCGCGAAGGCGGCGGACCCGGTGGACGCAAGTTTTTCCGGCGCAAGAAGGTTTGCAAATTCTGCGTCGAGAAGATCGAAGACATCAACTACAAGGACTACCGGCTGCTCGGACAGTTCGTCGCCGAGAGTGGCAAAATCGTGCCGCGCCGCCTGACGGGCGTATGCGCACCGCATCAGCACCGGTTGTCGTCTGCGATCAAGCAGGCGCGCAATATCGCGCTGCTGCCGTTTGCAGGACGGGCAAGCTAAAACAGCTGCTAGCTTCTAGCCTCTAGCTCCTAGCTCAGATCGAGCGGGGCTAGTGCCTGGCTAGAAGCTAGCAGCTAGAAGCTAGGAGCTATCATGGAAGTCATACTCAAAGAAGACGTAGCAAAATTGGGATCGCGCGGCGATGTGGTGAAGGTTGCCGAAGGATACGGACGCAATTTCCTTCTGCCGCGCAAGCTGGCCATTGAGGCCAATGAGGGCAATAAGGCCGTCATCACCCAGATGAAGGCTGCCGCCCTACGCCGTTCGGCCAAAGAGAAGGCGCAGGCCGAAGAACTGGCGAAGCAGTTTGACGGAGTCTCGGTGACATTCACCCGCAAATCGGGCGAGCACGATCAGCTGTTTGGATCGGTGACGTCCAGCGATCTGGCCGACGGTCTCACCAAGAAGGGATTCAACCTCGATCGCCGCAAGATCCAGTTGCACGAGCCGCTGAAGACACTGGGCGAGTTCACCGTCCCAGTGAAGCTGCACAAGGACGTGACTGCGCACCTGAAGGTTGTGATCGAGAAGGAAGCGGCAGCAGAGTAAAGCACCGGCTTTTCGAGCAAGTTGCTGCGCCACTCGCATTTCCAGCCTTCTTGTCATCATGAGGGGCGCTCTTTGCCGCGAGGGACCTATGTAACTTGCCGCCAGCAAGTTCCATGGGTCCTTCGGTGGCAAAAACCGCGCCTCAGGATGACAATTCATTACGGCTTGCACCGGCCAGCCGTTTTTGCCCCACAACTTGGGCACTTTCTTTGCCAATCTAGCACCCCAAACGGTAGCCCACTGTTGTGTTTCCCCTCTAAATCTTTGTCCAAGAATCACCTAGACGCCCCATAAATACTTTGTAAAGCCTATAATTTGTGCTCACGGAACGGGGGACTCTCCGTCTATTCCTGTGCAAGCCCGGATGACATTAAAACCCGGGCAGCAGAGGAAGCGACGCAAAATGCCGGCCGGTGTATGGGCAGTACCATTTTCGGTTGGCGGACGGGCCCACTCAAGAGAGAGTGAGTTAACAGAGAGAGTCAGTAAGAACCAGAACCCCCCGCGGGGTTACATGGCTGGGCTAGATCGCCAGGTACAAGATCGACGCATTGACGACACGATGCTGATCCGCGAGGCACAGCGCGGAAACCGCGCTGCCTTCGAGGAACTCGTGCGCCACTACGATCAGGCCGTGTTACGGCTGGCCCTGCATCTCACCGGAACTGAACACGACGCCCAGGACGTGTATCAGGATGCCTTCCTCAAAGCTTACAAAAATATAGGCAGCTTTCGCTTCGAGTGTTCCTTCTATACATGGATTTACCGGATCGTAACCAATCTGTGCCTCGATCATCTGCGTAAGAAGAATGTGCGCAAGGAAGACGCACCGGTGGCGAAGGATTCTGACGGCGACGAATATGACCTGCTCGATCAGGTGGCAGATGGGCGGGCGGGAGCGAATCCGGAGAGAGATTTGATGCGGCGCCAGCTAGGGGCGCGGATTGCCGGGGCGCTCGAGAAACTGACACCGCGCGAGCGGATGGTGTTCGAGTTGAAGCATTATCACGGGCTGAAGCTGCGCACCGTGGGAGAGATTTTGCATACGACGGAAGAGACCGCCAAGAATACACTCTTCCGGGCCACGCAGAAATTGCGCGGGGCACTGGCGGATATGAGATAGCAGTGAGCCGTGAGCAGCGAGCTTCGAGTTTGCAAGGATTACTCGTAGCTCATGGCTCAGAGCTCGAAGCTTAAGGTGCAACTATGAAGTGTGAATGGGTTCGAGAAAATATCGTGCTTCACGTTTATGGCGAGCTGGCAGATGATGCCCGTCATGAACTGGAGCAACACGTCTCGCGGTGCGCGGATTGCGCGCTGGAGCTGAAAGCCGAGCAGAATTTTCATGAGCTGCTCTCGCAGGATCGCGCCGCTGAGCCTACACCGAATCTGCTGGCCTCTTCGCGCATGCGCCTGCAGGAAGCTCTGGAGACAACGCAGCAGGGGAATTTCTTCAGCCGCCTGGCTTTTGATCCGACGACCTGGCTGCGCCAGGTGCGATTCTCACCAGCGCTTGCTTCGGCGATTCTGATTTTGGGCTTTGCCGGCGGAGTGGGAGCAACGTACAAGATGTACAGCCGCTCCGGACCTTCCATCGTTCCGTCGATCGCGACGAATTCCTCAGGCAGCAGCGTTCCGACTGAAGCTTCCGTCTCCGGTATCGAAGCCGTAACTCCCATCCCAGGCACCGATCAGGTCACGATCAAATACAACACGCTTTCCACGCAGGAAGCTCAGGGATCGCTAAACGACCAGAAGATCCAGCAATTGCTGCTCTATGCAGCCCGGAACAATTACAACTCAGGCGTGCGGGTAGACTCCGTCGATCTGCTGGCGCAGAAGAGCGGAGAGTCACAAGTTCGCGATGCTCTCATCTATGCGCTGCAGAACGATACTAATCCCGGCGTGCGGCTGAAATCGCTTGACGCTCTGGGCACCTACGTGAAGACCGATACCAATGTGCGCGACTCCATTCTGCGCGCGTTGGTGAATGATTCAAATTCCGGTGTGCGCATTGAAGCGCTACGCCTGATTGAGCCTGTGAAGGCCGACGGCAGCGTCCGCGGCGTATTAATGGCGCTGGCTGCCAAGGACCAGAGCACATATATCAAGTCGCAGGCACGAACGATGCTGGCGCAACTGCCGGAGATCGACTAACAGCAGCGCCTGAAGGCGCAGATGGTGTTGTGGCTTTTCGGTATGCCTCAAGGCATACCCTGATACGAAGAGAAATAGAAACGGGATTCGCGGACGTAACCGCGAGAAGTGAGGTGGTTGAGTTGAAAAAAGCGCTACAAGTCGTCGGGTTAGCCGGTGTGCTGGCCCTGCTTGCGCCGCTAAGCTTGCCTACGCAAAGCCTGGCGCAAGAATCAAAAGTGTCCCGCGATGGCGGATCCTGGTCACAGGAAACGACGGGATCTCTGGCTGCGGTGAAGAATCTACGAGTCAAAGTAGACATGGGCTCGGTGGTAGTACGTGGCGGGCAACAGCAAGGCATCAATTATGTCGTTCATACGCGGTTTGGAAATTCTTCAGAGCAAGAGGCCCGTCGCCAGTTTGAACAATTCAAGGTAACCGCATATGTAAAAGGCGACACGGCCTGGATTGTCGGAGATTGGCAGGGTGGAAGACATCCACGGCATTTTTCGGGCGAATTTTCGGTTATGGTGCCGCGCGAAATGGCCCTCGTAAAGCTTGAAACGGAGGGCGGAAACGTTGATGCGTCTGGCGTTGCTGGTCGGGTTGAGGCGGAGAGCGGCGGCGGCAGCATCAAGTTCGATGACATCGGCGGCGGTGTGAATGCCGAGACCGGCGGCGGTTCCATCGATGTCGGAACTGTTGGAGGCGATCTCGGACTGCACACTGGTGGCGGAGGCATTGTCGTCCGTCACGCCAACGGAAAGATCATTGCTGAGACCGGCGGCGGAAGTGTGCGGATCGAGTCCGGCTCGCAGGAAGCAATGATCGAGACCGGTGGCGGCGGCGTCGAGGTTCGGCAATGTGCCGGAAAGGTGCGCGTCTCAACGGGAGGTGGCAGCGTCGATCTCAGCGATGTGGGTGGCCCAGCGGAGATTGAGACTGGCGGTGGCAGTATCCGCCTCACCTCCGCAAAGGGACACGTTCATGCCGAGACCGGTGGTGGTGGAATTGAGCTGTACGGCGTTCCGTCGGCCCGCGCGGAAACAGGTGCAGGGGGGATCACCGTAAAACTGGTGAATACCGGCGGCGAACGCCTCGATTCGGACCTGGAAACAGGTGCCGGCGATATTACGGTCTACATTGCGTCCGATGTTGCTATCAACGTTCGTGCCAGCGTCGATATGGGCAATGGACACCGCATTACGTCAGACTTTCCCGACATCCACATTAGCAGCGAAGGCGATCAATGGGGCCCGAAGACATTGATGGCCGAGGGCAAGTTGAATGGAGGTGGGCCGTTGCTCAAGGTGCACACGTCCACCGGAGATATTTGTCTTAAGCGGGCGAACCACTAAGAGCACTGAGAGTGGTCGCTGACCGAGAACCGGCGATCAAGAAATTGCCAGTTCTCCGAACTGGAGGAACGACCATGCGCAAATACATGCTGACCAGCATCGCAATTTTGCCGTTGCTCCTTACTTTTTCTCAAGCTGCCCAGAACTGGTCCGTCGATGGTTCGAATCATGCTTGGGTTTTCCCCGGCGAAGAAGGTGGCACGACTGCTTATCTGGGTGTCGACATCGCCGACGTCACTACCGACCGCCTGAGCGCCCTGAAACTGAAAGAAGAGAAAGGCGTGGAAGTGACGATGGTCGATCAGGACGCTCCCGCCGGCAAAGCTGGAATCAAAGAGCACGACGTGATTCTCAGCATGAATGGAACGACCGTCGACAGCAAGGCGCAGCTGCAGCGAATGATCCACGAGACACCACCTGGCCGGGTTGTGGCCTTAGGGTTGAGCCGCGACGGCCAGCCAATGACCATCAAAGTGCAACTCGCGGACAAGCACAAAGAATTTGCTTTTAAGGGCCCGAGGCCCGATGTCCACGTAAATATTCCTGAAATCCATGTTCCGGACATCGATATCCCCGCGATCAACATGGTGATGGTTACGTCGTCTGCACGCAGCGGGTTGATGGTGGAAAACATCACGTCGCAACTGGGCGAATTTTTTGGTGTAAAGAACGGGACTGGCGTGCTGGTGCGCTCGGTGGAAAGGGGCAGCCGCGCGGAAAAAGCTGGTTTCCGGGCTGGAGACGTCGTGCTCAAAGTCAACGGACAGGTCGTGCACGACACGAGCGATTTTTCTCATGGAGTCAAGTCGAGAAGCGGCGACTCAGTCAGCGTAGTGATTATGCGTGATAAGAAAGAGCAGTCGCTGACGCTTTCCCTGCCGCCCCGTAAGGAATCTGGCGACCTGATGCAGGAAGAGAGCTTTACCGAGCCTCTGCTCGACGCTGAATCGATGGTCGAATTGAGTAAACTGGACGAACTAGCTCAACTGCGGGAACAAACCGCCCTCTATTCGGCGGAGAACCGCGAGGCCGTGAAAGAGGTCCAGAAGGAACTTTGCAAGCAGCGGAAAGACCTCAAGGGGCAGAGTCAAAAGCAGAAACGGCAGATGCAGAAGGACATGGAGAATTTGCGAAGGCAACTGCTGGAGATGAAGGCAGAGTGGATCTAAAGCTTAGCTGCGACCTGTAGCGAGACTGACGCTGACCAGACACACTCGATTCCGGCCTTCTTGCTTGGCAGTATAGAGGCCGTTGTCCGCTGCCCGGACGATTTCGTCACGCGACCTGCCGTGCGCAGGAAATGCCGCAACTCCCGCACTGATCGTAATACTGCGAGGCACCCCAGGAAACTGCCAGTTCTCCACCTGACGGCGTAGTTTCTCGGCAATGGTCAACGCCTGCTGCGCGTTCGTTTGTGTCAGCAGAATCGCGAATTCCTCTCCCCCGTAGCGGCACACCACGTCAATCTTCCGAACCTGCTGGTGAAAGATCGAAGAGACCTGCCTGAGCACTTCGTCGCCGAGAAGATGTCCAAATTCATCATTCAAGCGTTTGAATTGGTCGATATCGGCCATGATGACGGCCATGCCCGTTCCGTAGCGCCGGGCGCGCTCGACCTCTTCGCTGATCCGCAACTCAAAGAAGCGGCGATTGAAGATTCCTGTCAGGCCGTCGAGATACGCCAGTTGCTTGACCCGCTCGACGTAATAGGCGTTCTGGATCGAGTTGGCGCAGATGTCAGCGACTGACTCAAGCGACTGCAACTCAACTTGGCTGAAAGCATTGCGATTGGTGCTGTGCAAGGTCAGAACGCCGAGTGTTTGCCCGAATGAGATCAGAGGAATGCTCATTCGGGACCCGGTCTCCTTGAACATGCGAAAGGCGTCGGGAGCGTCAGACAGATCTTTCTCGGTCACCGTGGCGTTGGTGGCGATGACTCGCGACCAGGGCTCTTGTGCCGTCGTGAAACGTCCGCCGGGAGGAAAGCAGGGCGTCAGGGTTCCGTGATGAGCACGCATGACGAGGTCCCCCTCTTCGCGCAAGAGCAGCGAAACATGGGAAACCTGAAACGCCTGCTGGATGATGGAACAGACGCGGATCAGCAATTCTTCAAGCTCCATCACCGCCGTGCTCTGCTGGGCGATGGTGTTGATGGCTTCCAGTTGCCGGGCACGTTGTCGTTCCAGCGAATACAGGTGCGCGTTCTGAAGTGCAATGGAAGCTTGCGTAGAGAACAGCGTCAGCAGTTCAATCGTCTCGGGGTCGAAGAAATCAAGCTTGTCGCTCTGGCAATCAAGGATGCCGACAACCTCGTCGCGAACCATCAGCGGAATCGCCAGTTCAGAGCGCGTCGATTGAGCGGCACAAACATATCGTGGGTCTTGGTTTACGTCTGGGGCGTAGATGGGTTGTTTTTTCGTAGCGGCGGCGCCAGTAATTCCTTTATGGGCCCCGAGACGGACCATGTCCTTTCCCTCATCCCATCCGACTTGCGAGCGGACGTAGAGTTCTTGCGTCTCCTTGTCGAGAAGGAGAATCGCGACATTCGGCAAATGAAAATAGTCGCGCGCAATCGCCAGGATCCTCTGCAAGACCTCGTCGAGGTCAAAGGTCGAGAGAACTACCTGGCCCGCGTCATACAAAACCGCGATCTTCGGCATTCCCATGGATTCTAGTCTGGGGATAGGAAATGACCGAGGTTCCCAAAGTAACTGGATTCACAGTAGATCTAGAAAACGGGACGTTTGCCAAGAAGGAACTAGTCCTATCGCCATTTGCGAACCGTCCGGATCGCGCCATAGATAACCAGGCAGATCCAGAAATCGAGCACCATGCCGAGGTCGATGTGATGGGGACGGTGACGCGCGGCAAGCGGTAGGGAAGGCAACAAGAGGAAATAGACAACGTTGCCCAGCAGGATCGCGAGCAGTGACTGCAGCAGATTGAGCACCACCAATGGTTTAGACACCCAAATCCTTGCAAGGGTTTCCATCTCACTGAAGTTAATGCCGCAACAGATGATTCCCCACCCTTGAGCATGCGCATTTTCCTCCTGCTACCATGCTTGCTGAGTCTCCACGGACCCGAAGTCCGCTGTGAGACGCAACTCTTGAGGATTTTCTTCGCAATGCTTGAACTTTCAACCCCAGTCCAATATGTAAAGGGAGTGGGTCCGCGCATTGCGGATGTTCTAGCCGCCAAGGGAATTCGAACCGTCGGAGATCTGGTTCACTATCTTCCGTTCCGCTATGAGGATCGTCTCAATCCCCGGGGAATTGTCGAGTTGCGACCCGGGGAGATGGCAAGCGTCGTCGGGGAGGTCCGGAACTCGGGACTATTTCGCACGCGCAGTATGCCGATCTTTCAGCTGACGATCGGTCAAGGCCGCGCCCGGCTGCGCTGCCTCTGGTTCAATGCAACCTATCTGCAGGATAAGTTCACTCCCGGACAAATGATTGCACTATATGGCAAGGTCGAAGAAGATCAGCGCACTCGGGAGCTGCAGATCATTCAGCCGCAGTTCGAGATTCTGGGCGATCCAGCTGACTCCGGGAATGGCGCTGGAAAGAAAGCGGCGGAGTCGCTGGAGATCGGGCGCATCGTGCCGATCTATGAAGCCACTGGCCGGCTGACTTCGAAGTGGTTCCGGCGGATCATTCGCACGGCACTCGAAAACTTGACTCCGGACTTGCCCGAGCCAATTCCAGCGGTGGTCCGGGCACACCTGGGATTGGTCTCGCCCCGTTCGGCGTTTTGGAATGTCCATTGGCCAGAGCCCGGAGAGAGTCTTACCGATTTGCAGTCATCGCGTACTCCTGCGCATATCCGCATGATCTTCGATGAGTTGTTCTTCGTCGAATTAGGGCTTGAGTTGAAGCGGCGGCAGCAAAAGGCGCAGACCGGAATTGCGTTCCGGCTCGATGACAAGGTGCGCGCGGCTATAAAGAAAATTCTTCCGTTTCATCCCACGCCGGCGCAGAAGCGAGTGCTCAAAGAAATCGCGGCTGACATGGAAAAGCCGTATCCCATGCGGCGTTTGCTGCAAGGAGATGTCGGCTCCGGCAAGACGATTGTCGGATTCGAGGCGGCGATCATCGCCATCGAGAACGGCTGCCAGGTCGCGCTGATGGCTCCCACCGAGATCCTGGCACAGCAGCACTATTTTTCGGCGCGCCGGATTCTGGAGAATGCCGGCTACCGCATTGTGCTGCTCACCGGATCCCTGGAGAGCGACCGTAAGCGCGAAATCCGCCGACACATCGCGCAAGGAAATGCCCAACTGGTGATCGGAACGCACGCGCTGCTGGAAGAAAAAGTCGAATTCGGGAACTTAGGCCTCGTCATCGTCGATGAACAACACCGCTTCGGAGTGATGCAGCGGCTGAAGCTGATGAAGAAGTCGGCCGAAGGCAGCGAACCGGCTCGTGTGGGGACGGGCGCCTCGCCAGTCCAGGCCGAGCAGAGCTCGGCGGCGAATGCATCCACGACCGCCGAGCCGGATGTGCTCGTGATGACAGCCACTCCAATTCCGCGAACTCTGGCCCTAACCCTCTATGGCGATCTTGATCTCAGCGTCCTTGACGAACTGCCTCCGGGACGAACGCCGATCGTGACCAAACAAGTCACTGACGACCAGTCGCCCAAAGTCTGGGAGTTCCTGCGCCGGCAGGTCGAAGCGGGACACCAGGCATACGTGGTCTATCCAGTAATTGCCGAGAACGAGGAAAGCGAGTTGAAGGCCGCCATCAAGATGTATCGCGAGCTTAGTGGAAAGATCTTTGCTGACCTGAAGGTAGGGCTGCTGCATGGCCGCCTTGACGCCGATCTGAAAGACCAGGTGATGCGGATGTTTCAGAAAGGCGAGTTGCAGATTCTAGTGGCAACGACCGTGATTGAAGTCGGCGTGGATGTCCCAAACGCGACCATCATGGTCATCGAGCATGCGGAACGTTTTGGACTAGCCCAGTTGCATCAGCTACGCGGCCGGATTGGCCGCGGCGCGGCAAAGTCCTACTGCATTCTGATGACAGGCGGCAAAGTCACTGAGGAAGGCCAGCGACGACTGAAGGCTATGGTCGACACCAACGACGGATTCAAAATTGCCGAACTCGACCTGGAACTGCGCGGCCCGGGAGAGTTCTTCGGTACGCGCCAGGCCGGCCTGCCGAGTTTTCGCGTGGCCAATATCATTCGCGACGGGCAACTGCTAGAGATCGCCAAACGCGAGGCGGCGTTCGTGCTTGCCGGGCCCAACGCAGAAATTTCCTCCGAAGAAATCAGCCGTGCTCTGGTGCAAATGCGTGCCCGCTGGCAGCACACCTATGGGCTGGTCGAAGTCGGCTAGCAGACGGCTACGAGAAGGACCTCTTGGTCATGACAAAAGATGACATCCGGCTTCTCTACGAATACGACCGCTGGGCGAATAACCGGGTCATCGAGTTCGTTTCTGCTCTTACTCCGGAACAGTTCACCCGCAACCTCGGCGGCGCATTTCAGTCGGTAAGGCACACTGTGGTTCACATTGCTGGAGGAGAATGGGTCTGGTTGCAGTATTGGAAGACGGACTCTTACAGCGTTTCGTTCGTGAGCGATTTGCAGAAGCGCCGTGATCAATTGTTCAATCCGGACTTATATCCGATCATCGCTGCGGTGGAAGCGAAATGGAGGGAGGTCGAAAAGGCGCAGATTGCTTTTGTCGAGAACGTGACGGACGAAGGCCTCAGCAAGATGCTTCCGTTTCGCACCATCCATGTAAGCCTGGCGCACCTGATGCAGCATGTCGCGAATCACTCCACCTACCACCGCGGACAGATCGCTTTGATGATGCGGCAGCTCAATGCAGAGCCACTCGCTACCGACTTCCACGTCTTTTTGGTAGAGGGCTGCAAACAGCTATAGGTGGCGCATGCAAAAGTCCTGAGTTAGGGAAAGTTGAAAACGCCCGAGAAGTCAAACAGCAAACTGGCTCCAAGGTAACCCTGCGGACGTAGGGTGCGTCCCGATACTCCCACTTGAACTGATAATATTGAAAGGATGGCTGGCAGTCCCCAACTTATCCAGATTGAGCTGTCTCCACCGATTCGCACGCCGAAGCCGCAGTGGCTGAGGGCCAAGGCGCCGGTTGGCGATAACTTCCACAATCTAAAGAAACTTGCCCGCGGACTCGGGCTGCACACTGTATGCGAGTCTGCTCAGTGCCCGAACATCGGCGAGTGCTGGAACCACAAGACTGCGACGTTCATGCTGCTGGGCGATATCTGCACACGACGATGCGGATTTTGCGCGGTGCCAAAGGGACGTCCGGAGCCTATCGACTGGAACGAACCGCGCCGTGTGGCGGAGGCGGTTGCGACGTTGGGTTTGAAGCACGCTGTGGTCACGAGTGTGAATCGTGACGACGACAACATTGGCAGCGCGCGCATCTTCGCCGAGACCATTCGCCAGATTCGCGAATTGACGCCCGACTGCCGGGTCGAAGTGCTGATCCCCGACTTCCAAGGACTCGAAGAGTCACTCCGCATTGTGCTGGATGCCCAACCGGATGTTCTGAATCACAATACCGAGACCGTTCCACGCTTGTATCGCGCCGTTCGCTCGGGAGCTCGCTACGAGCGGACTTTGGCGCTACTGGAAAACGCGAAGAAGATTTCGCCGGGCATGGTGACCAAGAGCGGGGTAATGGTTGGCCTCGGTGAATCCAGCGACGAATTAGTAGAAGTCTTTCGCGACCTGGGCACACGTGGCGTAGACATCCTTACCGTCGGACAGTATTTGCGCCCATCGAAAGATCATCTTCCGATCGCGCGCTTCTATACGCCGGAAGAGTTTGTTTATCTGCGGAACGAAGCACTCCGCTTTGGATTTCGCCATGTTGAGTCGGGACCCATGGTACGTTCCAGTTATCACGCACATGAGCACGCCGATGCCGCTGCAACCACACGGGTGGTGACCTAGCTTGCGCCGGACGGGATTCCCCGTCCGTCCCCAAACCATCACGATCTACTCACATAGTATCTCAATGGAAAAACTCGGCATTGGGAGTCGCTTCTCGTGCTGAGCGCCTATCTGGTTGCATTCGGCTTCTGCGCCGGACTGCTCGGCGCCCTCACCGGCATTGGCGGCGGTGTGCTCCTTACCCCTATTCTCGCACTGCACTTTGGCATTCCCATTCGGCAAGCGATCGGCACCAGCCTGGTCGCAGTCATCACGACGTCGGCCGCAAGTTCGTCCGTACACCTACAGCGGCATACCACCGACATTCGACTCGGTATGACGCTGGAACTGGCTACGTCTCTGGGCGCAGCCGTGATGGCTTATCTGGTCGGATACTTCAACCGAAGCGTGCTGGAAGGACTGTTCGCTGCCTTTCTGCTTTATAGCTCGATCACGATCCTACGGAGCGGCGGCAAACTTAAGTCGGATGAAGACGCAGCTGCACTGAAGAATGGCAACGGCGAGCTTCCGCCCTACGAACCGCAACGCTATCCGCTCGGTCTGGGAGCGTCCTTAGTGGCGGGTGCGCTGTCAGGCCTGCTGGGAATTGGCGGGGGTCCGATCAAAGTTCCGGTCATGTTTCTCTTTATGAACGTGCCTTTGATGGTCGCCACGGCAACTTCGAACTTCATGATTGGTGTGACGGCCGGGGCGAGCGCCATCGTGTACTACCGCCGGGGAGACATTCAGCCTGATATCGCCGCTCCGCTCGCCGTGGGAGTCTTTCTGGGATCTCTGTTGGGCGCTCGTCTCGCGCCCCGTGTTCATACCAAAATCGTCGTGTATCTGCTGGTAGCGGTCATGCTCTATCTGGCAGGGCACCTCACCATCCATCTCCTGCACGAGGTGCTATGAGCCAGCTTCGCGAACCGGCCTTCGATCGAGCTGTCGCTCTGGTGTTGCGCATCGGCGCATTCGGATGCTTCTTCATCATGCTGACTGGACTGATCGGTGGCTTGTTTATGTCGGGACGAGTCCCGCTCGAAATTGAGCGCGCCGGAGTCCTGCTCATGCTGGCCACCCCGGTGGTCCGCGTAATCGTCGCTTGCTTCCTGTTCTTTAGGGAGAAAGATTACCGATACGGCTGGATTTCACTTGGCGTGCTGGTGATTCTGCTACTCGGAGGCGTGTTTGGAATCGGCGAGCACTGAGTGAACTCAGAATATGTGCAGCTTAATGCTCAGGTATTTTTTCGGATTTTGGCGAATGGCTTTCACCAGTTCTCTAGTTTCGGTCAGCATGTCGGTAGCGTTGTTATAGAGAGTTTCGTCTTTAAACAGCTTCCCCATGGTGCCCTGGCCTGCTTCCAGTTGTGTCGTCAGCTGCGAAAGTTTGGTAATCGTGGTATCAAGTTTCTTGGCCAGTTCATCGTCTTTTGCCAGTTTCCCGATGGTGCCCTTCCCGGCGTTAATGTCCTCAGTGATCTTCCGCAGGTTTGCGACGGTATCGTTGGCATTGTTATAAAAGGAAGGATCCTTCAGGAATTTTCCCGCAGTCCCTTTACCCTGCTGAATATCGTCAACCACGGCATTCATCTTGTCGAGCGTGGCCATGAATTTATCGTACGCGTCGTTCCGGCTGATCAGTTGTCCCAGGCTTCCCTGCCCGTTGCTGACCTGTTCCACCATCTTCTGTAGGTCTGCAACTGTGGCTGAGAGACGGTTGTACAGCGTGGGATCGTAGATCAGTTTGCCGATAGATCCTTTGCCACTTTCCGCAAAAGCCAGAATGCGGTCGGCCCGCTTCAACAATGCATCCATGTTCTGTAGGGTGCTCTGGCTGGCGCGAACCACCTGGTTGAAATCCGGGTGCACTTGGGTCGGCAGCGTATCGCCGTTTTGCACCGGACCTCCGATTGCCTGTGAACTGTCAATATCAATATAGGTCTCGCCAAGCACCCCGGCTGTTTCAAGGGAAGTCACGGAGTCCCGGCGCAGGTTGTACTCATACTTCGTGGTCACCTTCATCAACACTTCAACCGGAGTGAGCTGCTTGTCCTTATCTCGAATGATGCTGATATGCGTTACATTGCCAATATCTACGCCGGCAAGCCGCACCGGCGCGCCTATGCGTAATCCTGAGGCATTGTCGAAATATGATTTGAGGACGATCCGGCGGGTAAAAAATCCGGATGTGCCGGACATGAGCAGCAGGAGAAGTCCGAGTGTCAGACTGGCAACGATAACCGTGATCCCAACACGCAGTTGCGACCACTTAAGCTGCTTCTGGCTAGGCAAACGATTTCCTCATAAATGCCAGTTGGTTGGGATGCTCCACTCGTGGCAACGATTCACATCGTTGTGCGCCCGACACTGCACGCCCACGGCAGAATGATAACAAAATCGTTACGCTGATTAGGCAGCTTTCACACGCAAAACGGGCGTGAGAACCAGAGCAAGCAAGTAGGCTAATGCTCCGCAAACCAAGGTCACGGTCAACCCAAATTGAATGGCGATCACCATTGCCAACACAGAGCCGAGCACGCTGGCCGCTGCATTCATAGCCCATGCCCACTCTACGGCATTGTCGGTCGCTTCCAGGCTAGCCCGGGACCCCGCCGCGGTCCTCCCAGCTAGTGCCCGCAATCCGGTTGGAAATGGCATGCCCATCACAAAGCCCAACGGGATCAGAAGGGCGCCGCTGACCACAAAGCGTGAACCCAGGGGCAATCCGACCCAAGCCGGCAGAAGACCCGGAAGAACAAATACATAAGCCACCAGAGCCACGAGTATCGCGATAAGGGGAATCCATCCCATCTCGGCCCGAGGCAACCAGCGGCGGGACATCAGACTTCCAGCACCGCTCGAAACCATTAGCAGAAAAATAACTACGGTTAGCGCGTAAGTAGGATGTCCCAGGAAAAGAACGAATCGTTGGATGAAGGCGATCTCAACCAGAATGTACCCTAGACCCACCGCGATGAAATAGAGCAAAGGAATCGGCGATTGCCGTCGAGCACCACTCTTCAGCAAGAGAGGCAGAACCAGAAAGGCCATCACTGCTACGGCCGAGATGACCAATACCAGCAACAGCACAACGACTCCTAGGTTGACCTTCCAGTCGATTCCATGACGCAAGCCTTGCTCGCCGAGAATTTGGCCGGGCTTCAGCGTGAAAAAGAAGAAGGGTGCGTTGTCGCTGACGGGCGTGACATTGTATGCATAGCTCCGTGCGTATGCGTGCGGATCATTGCTCGCGATCAGCTCTGAAAAAGGATTCTGTCCGGGTGCCGTAGGCAAGTAGAGGGGATCGAGTTCGGAATAGCGCTCGCAATGGGCGGCGACTGCGTCCTCTTCTGATGAAGAGAATGGGGTTTTCTTAGCAAGTACCACAACCGGAATTCCATCTTCATCCAGCGACCCCAGCGAAGCGACGATGAAATTGCGGGAGGGATTCGAAACTCCCAGCCGGTGCAAAGCTTCCATCGCCACCGAGACTACCCGCAGGGCCTCACGCGGATGTTTGAACTCCCACCTGGTGATGGCGATCATCCCGTCGGGATTGAGATGATTGAAATACTCCTCAAAGGCCTCGACGGTGTAGAGATTATTTTCGCTCAGCGCAAACGCGCCCGCCGCGGTGGATGCCCACGTATCAACCAGCGTCATCTGAACCACGTCGAACTTCTCCGGCGTGGCGCGCAGATAAGATCGACCATCGGTGACGTGGATGTGCACCTCTGGCCGCTCATACAGATGTTGAGCATAGTCGGCGTAGCGTCCCCGCATGACCGTGGTCGCAATGATCGGGTTGATCTCAATCCCCGTAACGCTTGGGCTGCCGTTCGCCACCGCACGCAGCACGTCGACTCCGCCCCCCGGGCCGATAATGGCAAACTGTCCGTGCGGCCGCAAAACATTGGCCAGAGCCGGCGGCGCCGACATCAGATCTTTCTCCCACTCGGTCTCATGCCAGCGGGATACTTCCGCGTTCATGATGTAAGTGGAGGCGTCGGCATCGATCACGATCGCCTTCGCCTGCCCCTGCCGGTCGACTTCCACGCGAGATAAAGCATTCCAACGCGCAAACTCAACCCAGGCCGGATCGCGGAACATCCCCTTGGCGTAAACAATGTCGATCAGTCGTCCTGAGTAGTTCACTGCGATCAGCGCGACCAACGCCAAACCAACGATACCTGCATTTCTGCGTTCCGAGCGACCCTCGGCCCAGATCATAGCCGCGAGGCCTAAGCCGACACCTGCTACGAGAATTGCATTGGGACCGCCAAGCCAGTTCAGCAAGGGAACTACCGCGAGACAAGCGAACGCACCGCCACAAAGGTCGGCGCCGTACAGCCGAGGAATTCGATGAGTCTCTCGCGCGAAGACCACTGAAAAAAGCAATCCGGTCAGGAAAAACGGAACAGCGGCTGCGAGATATATTGCCGTGAGTCTAAGGAAATTTGCTCCCGAGACATTCAGAGAAACGCGCGCGTGCAGAACGATCTCCAGCACAACGACGATCACGAGTGCATTTGCCATGCACAGCCGCGAGGCGAGCCAGCGCGTTGTGTATTTTGAAAGCGTGTCTTTGAGCAAGTATGCAAACACTCCGCCTGCTCCCAGGCCCAGTAGCGCAATCGAAATCGCCAGAAATGCGAAGTGATAGAAGAGAACGACAGAGAATAAACGGGTGAGCGCCAGTTCGAGCAGCAGGGCTGCAAAACTGGTAAGGCCAAGCCCGGCTAATAAAGTCCTTTCGGGAATTGCGGTCTTGTCCGCAGGAATAGAAGGAGTAGCAACGATCACAGCCATATTTTTGAATGAGGCGACAGTCTAGCAGATGAAGAGCCGGGATTTGCCCGGCATTGTGCCGAATTGCTGATTGTTGATGCTTGACCGCTGATTGAAAAGCTACCAGAAATGTTTCGCTAGATTCTCAATCCTGTTCGTCTGCCGCAACAATCATGCAACAGGTTCAATCACTTGTCATTCCGAAGCGTAGCGAGGAATCTGCTGTCGACTACCACCGTGAAACTCGCCCAAACTCGCCGTCCAAATTATCAGAAAAAAATCTCTCTAGCTTTCCAGAATGACCTGCGCGATGGCCTGTTCTTCGGTGTGCGAGATCGATAACGCTACATTCTTCACTCCGAGTTTTGCGGCAAACTCACCTGCCTTGCCGTGAAACTGCATCGTCGGACGTCCTCCCGGTTTCCTTACGACCTCACAGTCGCGCCAACGCACACCATAGTTCCAACCTGTGCCCAACGCCTTCATCGCGGCCTCTTTTGCCGCGAAACGCGCAGCATAGCGCTCGATGCGATTGGCCTTGGAATCGCAGTAGCGCATCTCGGCTTCGGTGAAGATTCGTTCAAGAAAGCGCGACCCGAAACGCTCGATCGATTGCCGAATGCGGGGCACTTCCGCAATGTCAATTCCAGTCCCGACGATCATGTCTTCGCATCTTACAGCAAGCGATCTCCGCGATAGAGCAATTGGCCATTGATCAAGCGGGCTTCGGTAGTAAGACTGTGCGGCTTAACAGACCCTGTGCCGTCGATATGCAGAACTTGATGTCCATGCACAACCAGCCAATCGGAAACGAGCATGCGATGACAGCGGAAGTACACGCGCTCGGCGCACATATAAGTCGTCGGACTCTGTTCTGCAAGCGTGACTAGTTCTGTCACGCCCCGTTCGAACTCCGGAGTCAGCATGTAGTCGGCGTAGTTGCGGAAGCTGTCGTTGCGGAGTGCGATGTTGGGCGATTCATCGAGAATCGCTTTCCTATATCCGCCCAGCGCCTTCATCCAGGCATAGCGGATTCCGACCGCAGGCAACGACTGTTCGAGCGATTCACGATTGAACTGTGGCAAGCGCCGCGACATCGGGAAGGCTCGAATGTCGACCAGCGTCTTGATTTGATGTGCACGGAGCGCTTCGAGCAACTCATCGAATGAGCGAGTCGAGTGTCCGATGGTGTAGAGAGTAGCCAATGAAGCTTCGATGCCGGGAAACGGCTAACTCGATTTATGAATTGCTGTATACCATTCCGCTTTGTCATCCGGATGGCGCCGTTTTTTTGGCGCCGGAGGACCTATGCAACTCTGCCTGCCTGCGCTCATGCAGCCGGCATAGGTCCTCCGGCCTACAGAGAGCGCAGGCCATCAGGATGAAATCGCGGTGGATTACGCTAAAAAGCTAAAACAGCTAAGCGATGCGGCTCAAAGCATTGGCGATTATGCGATCCTGTTCGGGGAATACGGTTCGCGGATCAATCAGGACGCGCCCTTCCTCAACGCGGGCGATGATGGGTGGAACGGAGTTTCGCAGCCTCGCCAAGAGTTCGTCCGCACTCAGGCCCTCGCACGTTAAGGCGAGCAGGCGTGTGGGTAAAACGGAAGACGGCGCCGCGCCACCGCCCACAATTGATTCACCGTCGACAATTCCAACCTGGATCTTTCGCGTACCGGACTTCAGTTTCTCTGCCAGCGCTGCCGCGCGTTCGCCAATTTCCGACTGGCTCAAGCTCATCATCTTCAGTGTTGGAATCGCATCGAAATCATGTATCACATATGCAAGCAGAGTCGTTTCCAGAGCTGTGTAGGTTAGCTTGTCTACGCGCAGCGCACGAAAGAGCGAATTGCTGCGCATGCGGGCAATCAGATCGGAGTGTCCAGTGAGGATTCCCGCCTGCGGCCCTCCCAAGAGTTTATCTCCACTGTAGGTCACGACATCCACTCCGGAGCGTAGGCTGTCAAGAACGTTTGGCTCACCGCTAAGGCCGAAATTCCGCAGGTCAACCAGCGCACCACTCCCCAGATCCTCCATCAGTGGCAAATTCCTGCGCCGCGCGAGTTCGGCCAATTCCGAGATTGGTGGCTGCTCAGTAAAACCGCTGATCTCGAAGTTCGAGCGATGGACGCGCAGTAACAGCCGGGTTTGATCGTTAATGGCGTTCTCGTAGTCTGCGATGCGCGTACGGTTCGTAGTGCCAACCTCGCGCAGTCTCGCGCCAGACTTCGCCATGACGTCGGGAATCCGGAAAGATCCGCCGATCTCCACCAGTTCACCGCGTGAAACGATGACCTCACCGCCGTCGGCCAAAGTGTTCAACGCGAGCAGAACGGCGGCCGCGTTGTTGTTGACGACAATCGTAGAGACGTCGCTGTTCCCATCGGCTAGCAGTTTTCGAAATAGTCGATCGACGTGGATATCACGTTTGCCGCGCTCACCGGACTCCAGATTGAATTCGAGATTCGAATACTGGCTCGCAGTTTCACGGATGCGATCAAGCGCTGCTGGTGCGAGCGGTGCGCGCCCTAAGTTCGTATGCAGTATGACGCCGGTTGCGTTGATCACGGCTCGCAACGAGTGACTCAAGGATTTTCGAAGCTGAGCCTCGACTGCGCGAGCCAGTCCGTCCAGAGCGATTTGCAGCGACGAAGCATCCAACAAGCCGTTGGAGATTTCTTCCCTGAGTCGTGCCGTGACTGCGCGAACGGCATCTGTGACCGCGGTCGCTCCGTGAGCCTCAGCCAGGCCGGAAATGACCGGTGTGCGCAGCAGTTCGTCCACGGATGGCAATGCCCGGAACAATTCGGATTTCGTTTCTGTCTTCACCCGCGTTTCGCTCGATTGTCGCCTATAACGTGTGCAAGTATGCAAGCAGATTCTGAATGTCCTGCCCACTCAGCTTCTGGCTGTAGCCCGGCATCTCGTTGCGGCCGAGGCGAATAATGTTGCTCACCCGCTCGTCGTTCGCCGGCAGGCCGCTCAACGACAGGTATTTGTGCTGGAACACTCCCTTGAGCGCTGGCCCCTTCTTGCCACGAGTCGAGTAAGGCTCGTGGCAGCGGTCGCATTCCGCATCGTAGATCTTCCGACCAGCGGCTTGCTGCGGATTTAATCCCAGCTCGGCATCCGACTTGCGGCGTTCAACGTCACAGGCAACGCTCGACAGCAGAGCGGCCACTAAGATCACGATCCTCAATGAAGAATTGCAATAAAGGATTTTCAAAAGGTCCACTCTTGCTCAATCTTCTCCCGATGGCCCAATCGGCCAAACGCCTTGCTGCAAACCGTTTTACAATGATAGTGCATAGCAGGTTTTCGTACTCATGACGATCTCGATCAAACGAGTATACGAACCGGCAGAGCGCAGCGACGGCGCACGTGTCCTCGTAGACCGGCTCTGGCCGCGCGGATTGACCAAAGCGAAGGCTGCGATCGACGAGTGGCTGCGCGATCTGGCCCCGTCGAATGAACTCCGCCGTTGGTACCACGCCCGCCCCGGCGAATGGGAAGCATTCCGAAAGAAGTATCTCAAAGAACTTACCCAGCCTGAGCCACAGGAAGCATTGCATCGGCTCTATGATCTAGCTCACAACCAGAAGCAGCTGACTCTGTTGTTCGCCTCCAAGAACGAGAACCTCAACAACGCGGTCGTGCTCAAAGAACTGCTGGAGGGCAAGCGCAAGCCTCCGACGGGAACTGGCCCCGGCGCGATCCACGCCATGCGGAAGCGCGAAGCAGCGGTGCGTCGCCGCTAAACTCCCATTTAAAATCTTGTTCCATGAGGTCGGTCTTTCACTGGAGTGTCGGTTCTCGCGCCCTTGAACTGGGGAAGCGCACGGTCATCATGGGCGTGGTCAACGTCACGCCTGATTCGTTCTCTGATGGTGGCGCCTTCCTTGATCGTGACAAAGCCATCGAACATGCGGAACGTCTGCTCGAAGACGGTGCCGATATCATCGATGTCGGAGGTGAATCCACGCGCCCAGGCGCGCGCGTTGACACGGGCAAGCCGCAGGCAGATCCGAAATCTCCGAGCGGCAACCTCAAGGTGGCGTCAGCGGTACAGGCCGTCGATAGCGAAGAAGAACTCAGGCGCGTGATTCCTGTAATTACGGAATTGAAAAAGAGACGCCCGAGTGTTTTTATCTCGATAGATACCTACAAAACAACAGTCGCTCGCGCAGCCGTGAACGCCGGCGCCGAGATCGTCAACGATGTCAGCGGGTTCCGTTGGGATCCGCAAATGGCGAAGACCGTCGCCGAACTCAAATGCGGAGCTGTGCTCATGCATATGCGCGGCCGTCCCGAGGAGTGGCGCACATTGCCGCCGCCCGGAGACATCGTTCTGCTGGTCAAACGCGAATTGAAGGACTGGGCGGAAAAGGCCGTCGTGACTGGAGTCCGGAGAGAAAGAATCGTCCTCGATCCGGGATTCGGGTTCGGCAAGAACTTCGAACAGAACTATCCGCTCATGCACCGGTTCAACGAACTGCAAGCCGCCGGATTTCCGCTACTCGTCGGCACATCGAGGAAGTCTTTCATTGGAAGAACTCTGGCAGTGGAAGGCGAAGATGCTCCGCCCGAAAAGCGCCTTTACGGAACGTTAGCGACGCAGGTCGCCTTGATATTGGCAGGCGCCCACATCCTACGAACACACGATGTCAAAGCCTCGGTTGAGACTGCTCGCATCGCAGATGCGATCTTAGCTGCCCATTAAAGCGCCGGTTTCCCCAGGGAAGAAAATTGATGGCTCCAAGTTTTCCATCTGGTCAGACTTCCTCGCCGCTTATTCAAGTTTTCTGAATCAGCAAGAACGTCACCCGCCTCAGATTGATAGATCGTATATTTCGAAATGCCGATCTCATGGACGACCTGGCCAAACTCTCGCATGACCCGAGGACGAGCATCCGACGCGCAGGGCCGCCCGACGCTGACGGTACCTGTGTCGTCTACTGGATGCAGCGTGCCCAGCGCGGCATCGACAATCCAGCCCTTGACGTGGCGGTGCAAGCGGCCAACGTCCTCAGGAAACCGGTCGTCGTATTTCTCGCTCCAGTCCCTTTCTACCCACATGCGAACCTCCGGCACTATCAGTTTTTAAGCGAGGGCATCCCGGACATCGCTAGTGCTCTCGCCAAGAGAGATGTCGGATTCGTTCTGCGCCGCTATCCCGACCATAGCCTGCTGAAGTTCTGCGAGGAAGTGCACCCCGCTCTCGTCATTGGCGACGAGAATCCGATGCGTGAACCGGAGAGCTGGCGGCAGACAGCGACCAAGAAACTCAAAGTTCCTCTGTGGACAGTCGACGCCGATGTGATTGTCCCGTCGAAGCTGCTGGAAAAAGCACAGTATGCCGCTCACATCATTCGACCTCGGCTGCAGAAACACCTGCAGGAATTTCTTGTTCCATCCGGAAATCCGAATGCTCACGTGCCGTGGAGAAAGCCGACCGGCCTCGCCTTCCTCGGTCCTGATACCCACATCACAGAGGGCTGGAAGCTCGATCGCTCAGCCAACCCGGTATCTAACTGGCGCGGCGGAACGCGCGAAGGCCTCCGTCTCTTGCACGAGTTCATCAGGCACAAACTGCGCGGCTACAATAGCCAGCGCAACAAGCCCGAGATTGACCACACGAGCCGGCTCTCACCGTACCTGCATTTCGGCCACATCAGTCCCGTAACGGTTGCGTTGGCTGTTCAAAAAGCCGCGGTGCCCAAGGCCGACAAAGAAGCGCTTCTGGACCAGATCATCACTTGGCGCGAGCTCTCGATCAACCTTGTCCGCTTCAATCCAGACTACGACACCTTCGAATGCGCCGAACCCTGGGCTCATCGAACTCTGGCGAAACATGCGAAAGATCATCGCCCAACCCTCTACACGGAGCGGCAACTGGAAAATGCCGAAACTCACGACCAACTCTGGAACGCCGCCCAGATGCAGATGGTAAACACAGGCTGGATGCACAACTACATGCGCATGTATTGGGCGAAGAAGATTCTGGAGTGGAGTCGAACGCCTGCCGAGGCGCATCGAATTGCTGTCTGGCTCAATGACAAGTACTTGCTCGATGGACGCGACCCAAACGGATATGCAGGGATCGCGTGGTCGATTGTCGGGAAATTCGACCGTCCGTGGTTTGAGCGGCCGATTTTCGGGCAGATTCGCTACATGTCGGGCGAGAGCACCGGACCGAAATTCGACAGCAAGAAATACATTCAACAAAACCTCTCACATCTGTCGTTCCGCGATGGATTTAAGCGAAACGGCGCGAAGGTGCGGGTTCGGGATAATTCGAAAAAGGAGTCGGTTTAGATGCTCACAATCTTGGGGGCTGGCGGCGCTATCGGGAATGAACTCGTAAAACTGCTCGCCCAGCGCAAGCAGCCGTTTCGACTCGTCGGGCGCAATCCAAGTATGGTTCCCGGGGCAGCAGAGATTCATTCCGCAGATCTTTCCGACAAGGAGCAAACGATCCAGGCAGTCGCAGGATCGTCCATCGTTTTCTTGCTCGTCGGTCTGAAATATGACCACAAGATCTGGGCAGAAACCTGGCCGCGCATCATGGCGAACACAATAGAGGCCTGCAAACGCGCCAATGCCCGCCTGATCTTCTTCGACAACGTTTACATGTACGGAAAGGTCAACGGCACCATGACCGAAGACACACCGTTCGACCCCTCAAGTAAAAAAGGCGAGATTCGCGCGAGGATCGCAACATCCTTGATCAACGAATGGAAAGCCGGCCGCATCACAGCGATGATCGCCCGCTCAGCGGACTTCTATGGCCCCAACACGCACACCAGTGTGCCTAACGTTCTGGTGTTTGAGCCCATGGCCAAGAAACAGACCCCATCATGGCTGGTGAATGACTCCGTTCCTCACTCCTACACCTACACGCCAGACGCTGCGAAAGCATTGCTGACCCTGGCTGAGAGTTCATCAGCATGGAATCAGACTTGGCATCTCCCGACCACTTCAAATCCCCTTACTGGAAAGCAGTTCATCGCGCTGGTTGCGCAGGAGTTCGGTGTGCCTCCGAAATACCGCGTACTCAGCAGGCCCATGCTCAAGATTGTAGGGTGGTTCAATTCGGACGTTGGTGAATCCTACGAGATGCTCTATCAAAGCGATTCGCCGTATCTCTTTGACTCGTCGAAATTCGCTCGCGCGTTTGGCATCGCGGAAACACCGTACGCCGATGGGATTCGTTCAACGGCTGCGTCGTACAAGAAACCTACGGGCTCGTAGGTCAGAAAGTCTTGCTCGAATCTAAGAGAATGGTCACCGGCCCTTCGTTCACCAGTTCTACCTGCATCATTTCCTGAAATCGGCCGGTTTCGCACCGGACACCTGCCGCCCGCATACGTTCCACAAAGAACTCGTACAAGCGTCTCGCAGGATCAGGTGGTGCCGCTCCGTCAAACGAGGGACGCTTTCCCCGCCGGACATCACCATAAAGAGTGAACTGCGAGACCGCAAGAACGCTTCCACCCACGTCCAGCACGCTGAGATTCATTTTCCCGTCGCCGTCTTCAAAGATGCGGAGGCCAGCAATCTTCTCGGCGAGGTAAGTGGCATCGGCCTCACTATCGGTTTGACCCACGCCTAGCAAAACTAACAGTCCCAGGCCGATTTCCCCGGCAGTCCAGTCGTTGACGGTCACCTTGGCACGGCTTACGCGTTGCACGATAGCACGCATAGATTTGTTCAAACAGCGATTCGGGCCCGCAGTGACAGCACCATTTGACGAACCCCACTGCCGTTGACCCGGATCACGGCCAACTATTAGGATTCAAGAGTGCAATCCAAAGATAACAGAGGCTTTGCCTGCAAAGGCAGCGCCATTCCTTTACACTAATTCACCGGGACAATTACACTACACGTTCGCCGTTTTCGTACCGCAGTGCGTAAGTTATGCAGGAATCGAAGGCTCGCGCGAACTGGAAATAATCCGCGATAGCGCGACCAAGGAAGCGAAATTCAAATCTAACTAGAGGCAAGCGAGGAGACCAATGGCAGCCGTAGACGAGAAAGTAAAGCAGATTATCGTAGAGCAGTTAGGCGTGGATGAGGGCGAAGTGACCGCGAGCGCATCATTTGTCGACGACCTCGGCGCCGACTCGCTCGACACCGTGGAACTGGTCATGGCCTTCGAAGAAGCCTTTGATATCGAGATCCCCGATGAGGACGCCGAGAAGATTCGCACCGTGCAAGACGCCGTCGACTACATCGGTAAGCACGCGAAAGCGGGGAAATAGTTGGCGCGCAGGGTCGTCGTTACTGGTCTTGGATTGATCTGCGCTGTGGGGAATTCCACGGAAGAAGTGTGGAAGGCCCTGCTTGCAGGCAAGAGCGGTGTCGGCCCCATCACGGGGTTCGACGCCAGCAATTTTGCCTGCCGGATCGCCGCCGAGGTCAAGAACTTCGACCCGCTGAATTACATCGAAAAAAAAGAAGTTAAGAAGATGGCGCGCTTCATCCATCTGGCGGTTGCCGCGTCGGATGAAGCGCTCAAGACCTCCGGCCTCAAGATCACCCCTGAAAACGAAGAGCGCGTCGGTGTCCACATCGGCTCAGGCATCGGCGGATTCGACATCATTGAGCGCGAACATTCCGCGCTTGTCGAGGGCGGCCCGCGAAAGATATCCCCCTTCTTCATTCCATCGGCAATCATCAATCTCGCAGCGGGACAGGTTTCGATGCGTCACGGCGCCAAGGGACCGAACGAGGCGACGGCTACCGCATGCACTACCAGCGCACACTCCGTCGGAGATTCTTTCCGAATCATCCAGTATGGCGACGCCGACGTCATGATTGCCGGAGGAGCTGAGGCCGCCATCACCGGTATGGGAGTCGGCGGATTCGCTGCAATGCGCGCTCTATCCACGCGCAATGACGAACCCGAAAAAGCCAGCCGCCCCTGGGATCAGGGGCGCGACGGTTTTGTGATCGGCGAGGGCGCGGGCATCCTGATTCTCGAGGAACTTGAGCACGCCCGCCGGCGCGGAGCACCGATTCTCGCCGAAGTCGTTGGCTATGGCATGTCGGCGGACGCGTATCACATCACCCAACCCGCTCCTGAGCATGAAGGCGGATTCCGGGTCATGCGCAACGCTGTTCGCGATGCCAAGGTCACTCCCGAAGCCGTCGGATACGTCAACGCTCACGGCACCTCGACTCCGATCGGTGACACGCTTGAGGCCCACGCCATCCGGAACTTCTTCGGGAATCACAAAGTCGCCGTAAGCTCTACCAAGTCGATGACCGGTCACTTGCTCGGCGGAGCTGGCGGGCTGGAAGCAGGAGTCACTGTCCTGGCACTGCGTGATCAGATGATTCCGCCCACGATCAATCTTGAGAATCCTGACCCCGACACAGCAGGAATGGATCTGGTCCCCAATCACGCCCGCAAAGCGGAACTCGAATACGCAATGTCGAATTCCTTCGGGTTCGGTGGGACGAACGGAGCACTTCTGTTCCGCCGCTGGAACGGTTAGTCTACGAGTCGCGCAATTTCCTGCAAATATGAGCGAGTCTTAACGACTAAAGGTCGCTCTGCCGTCGCCTTAAAACACCGTACCTCGCGGGTCGTACGCGTAATCGCACCCGGCGGATCCCTTATTTGGCGCGACTTTGCGACCGTAATGTACTTTTTCGCGGCATGCGGAAAACGTACACGTCCGGGACTCCAATTTCGTGTTGGTCCTTTGGAACGTTTCCTCCCTGCCCAACTGGACGCACAATCATTTGCGACAGTGACGAAAGTGGAGTCTTCCCTCATCTATGGATAAAGCTTTCACCACGACCTTCGCGCCCTCCCCCATACCTCGGAAAGCCTCAGCCCGCGCCGCATTAGTCGGCTTTCATGAACCACACCAAACCTTGCTGTCGGATTGCTTCCGCCAATTCGGAATCGCAGCGATAGCCATATATGAAGACGCTGCCGACCGTTTGCGCAAGGAGAAGTTCGAAGCCTGCGTTCTCGGACTGACTAAAGGCGACGAGGCTGAGGCTGTGATGGAAGCTGCCCGCGGCTCGCGCTCCAACAGCCGGTGCGTGATCTACGGCGTAGGCGGCAGCGCGCAAGATGCGATGCGCTATTCGAAGTACGGCGTCAATGCCATGTTCCACGAGCCGCTGGAGCGTCCGGCGATGTTAAAGCTGGTTCGCGCGACGCGGCTGCTTGTCCTGCACGAGTTCCGCCGCTACGTTCGCATCCCAGTTATCACAGAAGTTTCGATTATCGGCGAAGGCCGACGTTCGACGGCAACCAGTGTCGAGATGAGCTCAGGCGGCATGTCGCTCAAGAGCGTGGAAGCCTTCTCGCCCGGCGCAACCGTCGAGATCTCTTTCGCGCTTATGACTCTGCCACGTGTCAACCTCCGTGGAGTCGTGAGCTGGAACAAGCCCAAATCGCTGGGCGTGCGCTTCGATCCAAACGACCAGCGCCGCCTGAAGCTCAAGACCTGGATCGACTCGTACCTGGAAAACTGAGCGCAGCAGGTGTATCTTCATGCGCCGTTGTCCCCCAGAGGTTTTCTCAGCGCCCTCTGCGGCCTTCCTTGGCGATCTCGGCGGTTATGCTATTACCGCTGAGTTTCCCCGAGAAAGGCCGCAGAGAGCGCTGAGTAATCTCGTTCCGAGATGAATCGGGATGGCCCCCTCTCTCCGACCTTTACAATAGTTTCGTGCCCGAAGCCAGCACCCGCGAACTCGCGACCTCAGTGCAGCCTGAGTCTGGCCCGCGCCGCTGGAGTCTCCGCCAGCGGATTGTTCTGAGCATGATCGTGGCGGCCGGGTACTCATTCATCCGCCTGCTTGGACCGACATTACGCATTAGTGTCTCCTACGAGGACGGCGCTCAAAAGACGTTGGACGAGCGCCCGCGCGTTGCCTCTTTCTGGCACGAATGCATGATCCCCGCGACCTATCTCTTTCGCGGCATGGGCATCCGCGTCATGAGCAGTTACAGCTATGACGGCGAATACATGGGCCGCATCATCCGCCAGTTCGGATTCGTCGCAGTGAAAGGGTCGAGCAGCCGCAATCCCATCAAATCGCTGTTAGGACTCCGCCGCGCTCTCGACCAAGGATGGACGGTTGCCTTCACACTCGACGGTCCCCGTGGCCCACGACGCAAGGTTAAGCCCGGGCCAGCGGGACTGGCGCGATCGTCGGGACAGCCTATGACTGCGTTCCATGCGGCAGTCGACAAAGCCTGGGTGATCAACAGCTGGGATCGCATGATGATCCCCAAGCCCTTCTCGCGTGTGCTGGTGCGCGTGGGCAGGCTGATCACAGTTCCGCAGGACGCAAGCGACCAAGACCTCGCCCGCTATAGCGATGAACTGCAAACCACGCTCGATCGGGTCTGCGTATTCGCGGAGGCCAACGTCAGCAAGGCAGGAACTGCGGAATTCCCGTTCTCAAGAGGAAGGTCGAGCCAGGACCGGTGAATCAGGAATCGTTGGAAGTAGTGGGAAGCCGCCCCTTCTGCGCACCAAGAACAGTGTCATGCTGAGCGGAGGCGGAGTGCAGCGAAGCGGAACTCCGGCGGAGTCGAAGCATCCCTACCCTAGTACAACTGCTGCTGCGTAAGGATTCCTTGCTTCGCGAAGAATGACAAATGCAAGCGAGAAGCCCCGGGCTGCAATTTTCAAACCGCCAACAGAGCGACGGGGCAATTTGCACTCCGAAATCTGACTTCTGCAATCTCTATTAGTCCAGTGCCGACCCCAGTGGCGCATACCGGTACTTCTTCCCATCCCAGAAAACAACAGAAGAAGTGTCCTCGCCCTCGCCGGCCTCTTCCATGTAGATACCGAGTATCGTTTTCTTTTTCAATGCCAGCCGCTTCACCGTCAAGTTCTTGAACGGAATATTGAGCAGCAGGAACTTCGCTTTCGGCTTCTCGGCCTGCCACGCATCTTTCTCTGCACCATGAATGATCATGAGAGCGACGCCACGCCGCTCGGGCAGATCCGTAGCAAATGTCGATGTCACCCTCACGTCGCCAAAGCCGAGAAAAGTGTCATACGGATCAGCCACCTGAAAACTGTACTCATCTTTGTCGGCCATTGGGGCCTTGCACTTCGCGGCAACCACCAGATCGTCAATCCCATCCCCATCCAGGTCGGCTACGAACTGCTCTGGCCCCTGCAGCAGAGAGCAATTATCGCCAAATTGTTTGTGAATGAGGTCGTCACTAACCGCGGGCGAAGGGTGTTTCGCGCGCGCGGGTGGCGGAGGCGGTTCTTTCTTCTGCGCCGCTGCTACAGTCACGAGCAAGAGCACTGGGATGAGAAGTTTTCGACACGACATGAGCTTACTCTAGTCCCGATTCACATTCGCGGGTAGATACATGCTAGTAACGGAGGTAACAGTTCGCTGTAAGCACACCTCCCGCGATATCGGCGTCCTCTGCGGTTAAAGGCTTTTAGGCTTGTGGAAGTGCTCCCAGCCGTGAGGTTGGAGCTTCTGGCGCGTTCCCTCAGTGGAACAAAGGATGATTTCCTTGGCGCGGGTGATCCGACCGATCTGGGTTACAGCTACTCCGGCGATCTTGCCGGGAAACTTCTTCCCTGCCGGCGCTGTGAACAACAGTTCGTAATCCTCCCCGCCATGAAGCGCAAGGCCGAGATCCACGAAATGCGAAGGCCTTCCTACCTGAGATCGAGGAATTGCCGATGCTTCGATCTCTGCTCCAACGCCACTCTCTTCACAGATGTGAGACAGATCGGTCGAGAGTCCATCGCTTGTGTCGATCATCGCGGTAGCCAGTTTCTTTTCGCGAAGCGCTCGGCCAATTTCGACCCGCGGTTCCGGATAGAAATGTCGCGGATAGTCCCGAGGGCTGATTTTTGCCTTTTCCATCTGACGAACGGCGGCCGCTGAGCCACCCAACTCTCCGGTCACATATATCCGGTCTCCCGCACGGGCACCCGATCGCAGGATTGCCTGCCCTCGGGGCACAGTTCCGACAACAATGATGTCAGCCAGAATTCCCTCAGGAGACTGCGCCGTGTCACCCCCGGCCAGAGTCACCCCGGACCGCGCGGCCAGTTTCATAAGCCCACGCAGGAAACTCCGCACCCAGGATTGCGCCAGATCACTCGGAACAGCCAACGAGAGAAAAGCAGTTACTGGCTTTCCTCCCATTGCCGCAATGTCACTCAGGCCTCGAGCCAGACACCGATGGCCAACCGACTCCGGCGAGTGCCATTCTCGCCGGAAGTGAACCCCTTCCAGCGTGAAATCAGTCGTGACCAGAATTTCCGACTTCGGGTCCAGTCGCAGTACGGCGCAGTCATCTCCAATTCCCGCAGAGATATGACGTTTGGGGCGGACTTGTCTGGGATTCACGAACCGACGAATTTCCGCGATCAATGCTCTTTCTGGTACAGGCACGACAAACACACTACACCCAGTCCGCGAAGGCCTGGAAATTCGCGCCGGAAAGGCGCATCCGCTAGATCCATTCAGGAATTGCCGTATACCATTCCCTTTGTCATCCTGATGGCGCCGTTTTTTGGCGCCGGAGGACCTATCCAATTCTGCCGGCAGTGCTTATGCGGCTGGGGATGGCATAGGTCCTTCAACTACAAAAAGCGCAGGCCATCAGGATGACGCCGCGATGGATTACATCAAACGTAAAATGGGTCTAGACTGGCCCGGTGCGATTGCTCGCCGCCATCCTGCTGCTTGGAACTCCGGTAACGCTTGCCCAGAGCGTCGAGATTGGCTCTCCGACAATCGTCGAATTTCCCAGTGGGAAACTGCAACTCAAAGGCTATTTATGGAAGCCAGCTGGCCACGGACCGTTCCCCGCGGTTTTGTTCAGCCATGGCTCTGGCGGTCCGGACGGTTGGCACACCTCCGGTATGACGATGGCCGACGCAGCCGGAAAGCTTGGCCCCGCATTCGTGAAGCATGGCTACGCTTTTCTGTTTCCTTGCCGCCGAGGTCAAGGGCTCTCCGCCGATCAGGGAAGATTTATGGGGGACGTCCTAAACGAGGAAGAAGCTGCCAGGGGTCCGCATGGCCGACAGAAATTGCAGCTGGCCTTGATGACGGGACCACAATTAGACGACACGTTGGCGGCATTGTCCTTCTTGAAAACGATGGGCGACATAGACTCTCGCCGAATCGCCTTGGTCGGGCACTCCTTCGGCGGACAGTTAACCCTTCTCGCTGCCGAGCGTGACAAAAACCTGCGCGCCGCCGTGACATTCGGTGCCGCCGCGAACTCTTGGGCGAAATCACCAGAACTGCGAAACCGACTTCTGACCGCTGTCGATGGCCTAACCTTCCCACTCATGCTTATCCATGCCGCAAATGATTACGACACAGCTCCCGGCAATGAACTCGCCGCGGAATTGCAGCGACTACACAAGACGCATGTCCTGAAAATCTACCCGGCTGTCGGCAAGACTTCTGACGACGGGCATAACCTGGTCTACAAAGCTATTTCTGAGTGGGAACCCGACGTGTTCAGCTTTCTTGACAAGAATGTTCGTCCATAGCAACGGGGTTTCCCCGGTACACTTGGGTCACCTGTCCCGGGGTGACCTCCGATTACCCGCCTTCGGTAACTCGAATCTGTCCTTATGCGTCGTTGACACAGGGAACCCAGTTTGTTACCGTTAACCAGTCATTCAACAAAACCTTTGGCCGGATCTGTAACTTCTGCTAGTGCTTCACCATGCAGACTAACTTTACTTTAGATTCTGGCTTGTAGTTCTGGTAGGTACGGGCTCAAAGCAAGTTTCCATTCCCAAGTTGGAAACGCAGCCCCAGTAGAGTCAGGTGGTCCGAACAGGCGTTCTGGTCGTTAAGAAACTGAGCCTGAAATTCCGGACCTGATGCTTCAAAACTAGAGGAACGCGATTTTGCAGAAGCGCTTCTACATCCTTTTCGTGGCCCGTGGAGAAGACGGGCAGTTGCGCAAAATCTCCATTCCTGTCCATTACCTCTACGTTTTCGTCATCGGTGCCGCCATTGGGTTCCTCAGCCTGACCGGAATTGCCAGCTCTTATACCCGGATGCTGCTCAAGGTTTCTCAGTTCAACCAGCTCCGGACCGAAAAAGATCAGCTCAAGAACAACTACTCGCGTCTCGAACAAGTCGCGAAAGAGCGCGATCTGCAGGTAGCATCGCTCGGGTCCATTGCCGGCGAAGTGTCGGCGCTCTACGGATTGAAAGCCGCTCCGACTCTGGTCACGGCGACGAGTGAGCAGATCCATGACGCGGACGTGAGTTCCTCGCTAGATCAGTTGCACGCCCTCCGGACTTCCGCTCTCACCGGCGCGACAATGGTCGGACTCACCATGGGTCTAACCCGTAATGTCACCACCGCTGACTGGATCAAAGCCAACTCCGCCCCGAATCTGTGGCCTGTCGAAGGCCAAGTCACAGGCAGCTTCGGTGAGCGCATCGACCCGTTCAACGGTGAAGGCGCTTTCCACAGCGGCGTCGATATTGGAAGCAGTTTTGGCGCGAAGATCATTGCTCCGGCTGACGGCGTGGTCAGCTTGGTCGAGAGCCTGGGCGGATATGGCAAGACCATCATGATCGACCACGGCAATGGCATCAGCACTCGTTTCGGCCATCTTTCCGGATTTGCCGTAACCGTCGGTCAGCGAGTGCAGCGCGGCGATGTGATCGGATATGTCGGTGAGAGCGGACGCTCCACCGGTCCCCACCTTCACTACGAAGTTCGAATCAACGACACCCCAGTCAATCCTTACAAGTACCTCCGCTTGACAGTTGCCCACAGCGGCGGATTCGCCACAGGCAGCTAGAACTCTCCTCGATCGATTGCCTCAATAATCCTGCGGTCCCGATGTCGGGAAATATTGTGAGAACTATCCGGTCTCACTGAGACCAATTTCGTGCTGAGCGGAGCCGGAGTGGAGCAAAGCGGAACCCCGGCGGAGTCGAAGCATCCCTACCCCGGAACGACTGCCGCGGCTACATCTGCGGAAATCACATTAAGCTCGACGATCTTCGAATTTGCCAGGCAGGAGTTCTGGCTACTTCAGATCCAGCGCGTAGACCTCATGCGAACTGGTGTCTCGCACGGCGAGCACGCTCCCATCAGGAGCGACACCAGACCACGATCCCCAAACGCCGCTGAGGCGTTGCAACCCACCCCAGGAAAGGAAGCGTTTCGACTGGGATTCTCCCAACTTCAGTTGATGCATCGAGGGTTCGGCGGATAGAAAGCGCTCAACATAAATCGATCTTCCATCCTTCGCCCACACGGGATAGCCGATTGTCCCGTCTTCGGTCTGCAGCCACACGGACCATTGACTGGTATCGAAATCGTAGAGCATCAAGCTTCGTGAGTCTGTTGATAGCGCTGCCAGGTGCCGTCCATCCGGCGACCACCGGGGACTAAACAGGCCATGCGAACCAGGGATGACATAAGTCTGATGAGTCGTTCGATCGAATATCTCGATATCCAGTCCGCCCAGATCGAGCCCATAGGAGCGTCGCCCGTACGCAATTCGGTTGCTGTCAGGAGACCACGACGGGTCATTCTCCTCGCGATCCTCGGGCCGAACTTCCTGCGGCGTGCCCCCCTGTGGTGACACCAGATAGATCTTCCATGCTTTTCCAGTCTGGGTCCCAATAAACGCGATCTCCTTCCCGTCTGGCGACCAGCGCGGCAAACTTGCGTATAGCGGCCAGAAGGTCAGTTGCGTCTTTTCGGTGCCGTCGAGGCGTGCCCGCCATAGAGTCAAATCCGGATAGCTCACATAAACCACCCATTGACCGTCGGGGGAGAAGTCTGCCTCTCCCGCCGAGACTCCTGAAATGTAAGAGGAAAACTGACCCGACGCCGCGTTGTAGCGAACCAGTTCGCCTTGAAGCAGAATGCCGTTTGCGAAGACGCGCTTGCCGCCCGGCGGAAACACGGCGTCTGTGTACAACAGGGGTCCTGAGGTCAATTGAATGGGTTTTTCTCTTCCCAGCACAGGCCAAGGAGCTTCCCGAACGAGCCACAGATCCCTTGTAGTGATAGCCGATTGAACCTCAAACACGTAGTAACGGCCGTCAGGGCTCCAGTCACCACAGCAAAGAAAGGCATCGGTTTTCCAGCCAGGAAACAGCTGGTGCAGACCCGAGCCATCAAGTTTCATCTCCCAAAGCGAGGAAAGGTTCTGCCCGTTAGGAACGAATGTGAATCGCAGTCGTTTCCCGTCGGGTGAGAATCGGACTCGGCTGGGCATGCCTGACAAACTCTTCAGCCTGCTCGCATGTCCTCCATCTCCGTCCGCCAGATAGAGGTCAGTCCCCTTCACAAAAACGAGTTGGTGGCCGTCTGGGGACCACGTCGCCTCCGATCCGTTGACCTCAGCTAGGCGCCGTGGCGAGCCGGTCGGTACTGGTAAAGACCAGAACTGTGAGGCCGCGGTGCCGTTGTACTCGCCCACGAGCAGCGCCGAATGGTCCGGGCTGACCCCGTACAGATTCACATTCTGAAATGGAGTGCTAAACCCCAAGGTCTGCCCTCCGGCAGTTGAAACTTGCCCTAACTCCAAGTGCTCACCCGCGAACTGCGAAAAGTAAATTCGTGAGCCATCCGTGACCAGCATCTTCTTGAAGCGGCCGTCCCTCGTGATCTGTTTTACTCCTGTGACCCGGATCGGTGCAGATGGGGTCAGCAGCCAAACGATGCCTGACACCATGGCGAATAGAATGCCGACAACCAGCGACGCCAGGCGTTTCGAGTTCTTCGCACGCAATCTGGTCCCACTTCTGGCACTGTGGCTGTCCGCCTTGAGAAGTTTGTCCGAATCGGTATCCCGCTTCAGCCGTTTTAGGTCGGCCCGAAGTTCTGAGGCGCTCTGGTAGCGCACGTCTGCGGACTTCTCCAATGCGGTGTTGATAATCCGCTCGCATTCCGGCGGCAGCGCCGGATTCAGATGTCCCGGTGGAACAGGAACTTTATGCAGAATCGAGTCGAAGATCGCAGCTGACGTATTGCCGGAGAAGGGCAGTGCGCCGGTTGCCATCTCGTAAAGCACGACTCCAAACGAGAAAAGGTCGCTGCGGCTGTCCAGTTCCTCTCCAAGCGCCTGTTCGGGCGACATATAAGCAACCGTTCCCAGTGTGGTACCCGCGCTTGTGAGGGTGCTTGCGCTGGCCGTTGTGGCTCCCAGCGAGAGGTCAAGGTTCAGCTTGGCAAGTCCGAAATCGAGCAGTTTGGCATGTCCTCGTTCGGTGACGAAGATGTTCCCTGGCTTAATATCCCGGTGAATGATGCCGCGACTATGCGCGGCATCGAGCGCATCGGAGATCTCCATAGCCAGTTCGAGGAGTTGATCAAAATTAATCGGCGCGCCGTGGAGCATCTCCCGCAGCGAGTGCCCTTCCAGACACTCCATGGCGATAAACAAGCTCCCTTGCTGCTCGCCCACTTCGTAAATCGTGCAGATGTTCGGATGATTCAGGGCCGATGCCGCTCGCGCTTCGCGATAAAAACGCTCATACGCGCGAGGATCGCGGGCAAGGTCGTCAGAAAGGAACTTCAGAGCGACGTGACGTCCGAGTTCTATATCCTCGGCTTTATAGACGATCCCCATACCGCCACTGCCAAGCCGCTCAAGCAGCCGATAATGGGAGATGGACTGGCCTGGTGCAACTTGCTCGATGAACACGGGACAGACGCCCCCAAAAATCCTACAAACTGCGGTTACTTCAGGAAGTGCCTGGGGTCACAGCAGTGAGTGATTGCCGCATGTCCCCCGAAAACAATCCCAACCACGTGCCCTATCTAACTAATCTTGCTCGTTACCGGAGTAATGGAAGCACTCGAAGTGAATGCCGAATCACCGCGTCCGGGAGACTAACATAGTGAGAATCCCTCCCCAGCTTCTGCAGCAGGTTTGCAAAGGAACGTCCATGGAAAGGCCCGAGACGAAGGAATTCGGCCGATACGAGATTGTAGGAGAGTTGGGCCGCGGCGCTATGGGCGTTGTCTATAAGGCCCGCGACCCACAGATCGACCGCATGGTCGCCGTAAAGACCGTCTCGATGTGGGGACAAGAGCCCGAGGAGGAGCAGGAGTTTCGCCTGCGCTTCATGAACGAGGCCCAGGCTGCCGGCCGACTCCACCATCCTGGCATCGTTGCAGTTTTCGATGTTGGCGAGCATCCCGAGACGAAAGACCCCTACATCGTGCTCGAGTGCGTTGACGGCGAATCCCTCAATCGCATTCTGCATCGCGAAAAGAAGCTCGAGCTCGGCCGGGCATTGAAGCTCGCAGAGGAAATCGCCGACGCACTCGATTACGCCCATGCCCAGGGCGTCATTCATCGTGATATTAAGCCTGCCAACATTCTGGTTACGCAGGAGGGGCACGCGAAAATTGCCGATTTCGGCATCGCGAAATTGAACCTGGCGCATTTCACACTGCCGGGAAAAGTTCTCGGTACTCCTGCTTACATGGCCCCCGAGCAACTGAGCGGAGACAGCTGTGATGGCCGCTCGGACGTGTTTTCGTTGGGCGTAATCCTTTATGCGATGGTGACGGGCCATTCTCCGTTTCAGGGAAACAGCGCCACCACAGTGTGCTTCAAGGTTGCCAATCGCGAGCCGATCGCGGCCAGTGCGCTCGATATGAACCTGCCTCCACAACTGGACGCCGTTATCTCTCGCGCCATGGCAAAGGACCCAAACGAGCGCTATCAGCGCGGCTCAGATCTCGCCGAAGACCTCCGCATCCTGCAGCAACACTACAAGCAGGGTTCGACCACGTCTTCGCTGAGAACGGTTTCGACGACCGGAACCAGGTCGGCCCTCACGTCAACGATGATGCGAACCGGAACCACTGCTCGCACGCCGGCAGCTGATGTGGCTGCAGCCGGTGGTGCCGTGCACCACTTCTTTTCTTCAGCACGCACTCGAGATTTGATCCTTGGCGCTCTGGTGTTGATCCTCCTGGTGATCGTCGCCGGACAGTCGAAGCTCTTCGTCGCCTTTCCGCGCATTGGAACGAGCGGTTCTAGATCGGCTCCGACCAGTCCTGCCGCCACAGCAGACGGACTAGTCTCCGCTCATCCCATACAAGCCCAGCCTACGCAGTCCGCTGCAGGTGCTGCTCCCAAGAAGGCGTCGCTAAAGACGAATCAAGTACGTCGGCAGATTGTCGTACCTACTTCCACCATCGACCTGGCAGTCCAGCATCAGTTCAAAGACGCCACGTTGTTTGTTTGGGTGGATGACAAGCTGACGTTGAAGCTTCCGCTGCACGGAGCACCACAAAAGAAGTTGGTTGTCTTTAATGGAATTCGCGGAGTGGAATCAAAGACGCTGAAAGTTCCCGCGGGTAAGCACCTTCTCCGCTTCCGGGCCGCATCGTCTGATCACACTATCGATCTCTCTAAGTCTCTCTCGGCGGAATTTGTTGGCGGCGACACCAAGGAGCTGCAGGTTTCCTTCGACCGCCACAACTCCGCTATGCACCTGGACTGGCAGTAACTTTAAACATACTCACTACCAAGTGATTTTCCCTGGTTCTTCGCGATCTCAGCGGCTTTCTCCGCGTTCTCGGCGGTGAAGTATTTCTCCTGACCGCCAAGGTTGCTGAGAAAGGCTGCAGAACTCGCTGGAGGAACTGTCCATGCTCTTCAAATTGAGGAAAAGACGGCTCCGGGGTGGCCTCCTGCAAACTGGGTGTTTAGGGATGAACTGGCTGGCTCGTAATCAGGTCTGCAACGCCACCTTCTACGCCCTTTCCCCTTTTAGACGACAGCAACTCGCGTCGAATAAGTGCAAGACCTACTGTCTCAGCCCCATCCAGTTTTCTGAAACCACCAGCGAATTGCCGGGATTCTGCGGGTCATATTTCACCGAGGTGTGCAGCCCCAGTCGACAGGAGTGCAGGTTGATCCAATGCCGCAGGTAGGTAACATCTTGCGAGCACTCATAGGAGACACCCGCGACGTCATACTTGTAGATGAGCATCACAGCGGCATGATGACCGTTCGCCGCCGCCAGCTCCTGAACATCAATCACGGTTCCGTCCGTGATTCGGCCAGTGACTTCCAGCCACGCCCGGCGTTCGCGTTCAAGGTCTTCCGGAGTCTTGGGCTTTCGCCGCAGCAGCGCGTACACGCCAAGCAACACTACGCCGCCGGTTGCCACTAGTCCATAAAGTCGAAGCGAATCCATACGAAAAGGCAGGTCGAAATCGGCCCTGGACCGCCGACTCCTCTATCAGGATATGCGCAAAGCGCAGCAGGTGGAAGTGGGTCTGCGGTTACCGAGGTGCTAGTGGCTGTGAAAATCTCTACAGAAGGAAATTCCGCACTTCGCGATCTCTTCGGAGAGTGGTTCGGAAGGATTACTTCGTTTCGCTGCAAACACTCTTGCTGACCAAATCGACGAAGCCGCCTTCGGGCGCTTTGCCAAATTGATCGTCGTGGGTCGCCTTCTTGCTTACCACGAAGCGTCCACTGTGGTCGCGGCTATAGAACCACACGGTGCTGGGAGCGGCTAGCCCGTTGCTGCAGTTAAACCGGACTCGGGCGCGCATTTCGACAAACGGTCCCCCTTGAGGCAACTGGGTAGGTTCTTTGTATTCCACGCGCACCAGGGCCGTTCTCTGATTATTCTTGAGAACCCGCACCGCGCTCACCGAGACCTTGTCGCCGGCTTCGGTCTGCCCAATCGCGCGCCAGTCTCCGGCCGCCAATAGGAGGCTCACTGCAAGTACCGGGGCGAGCACCACTGCAGTTATAAGAAGGGCCTTTTTCAAAGCTTGCTTTCCCGAGGCACGCCTTTTCGCCCCTTACTTTGCGGCATCGCCCGCATTCTGTCAATCCGCTTTTCAGACAGGGTCGGTACTTTGGGTGGGGGCTAGCATTGAAGATACGGCAATCTGGGGAGAAAACAGTCCCCCGGTGAAGTCCGCAAACGACCAGACGAGGCTCTTTCGCGTGGTATGTTTAAGGCGTTATGACTACGGGTGCCTCAAGGAAAACGCCGGAAATCCTGCATGCAACGACCTTCGCGTCAACGATCGGCCCGCTGTTTCTGGCCGCGTCCGATAAGGGCCTTGTTGCGCTGGAGTTCGACGCTCGCTTGCCCGGACAGCAGACCATCCGTCCCAATCCGCGCGACTTACGCGCCGAGAGCAACAGGATCACGTTCGCCGAGTCCTCGACGAGCCTATCCCGGTATCGCAACGAGCTCCACCAGTACTTCGGCGGCCAGCGCCGCGAGTTCTCGTTTCCGCTCGACCTGCGGGGAACCGACTTTCAGCTCGCCTGCTGGCATGCGTTACTTGCCATTCCGTATGGTGAAACCCGCAGTTACGCCGACATCGCCCGCGCTGTCGGCCGTCCCCAGGGATTCCGTGCTGTCGGTATGGCCAACAATCGAAATCCGATCGCCATTGTTGTTCCGTGCCATCGCGTGATCGCCTCTGATGGCAGTCTCTGCGGTTATGGTGGTGGACTGGACATCAAACGCAAACTGCTCGAACTCGAGGGCGCGCTGACCGCTTCTCTTGCTGCGTAGGTTGAGACTTATTGCGGATTTTTGATTGCTGATTGTTGATTAGGCCCGTTAGGATTCTCAATCAGCAGTCATCAATCAGCAATTGCCGTCCCAGACGCGTCGTTGACAACGGAACCCAAATCATCCGCTCTCCGCAAGGCGGGGCTCTTCTACCTCGTCTTCGTGATGTTCTCTTACACAACCGGCGGCCCTTTCGGCCTCGAGGACATGGTCACCACCTCGGGCCCGGGCATCACGCTTCTTTACCTTCTCATCATTCCGTTTTTCTGGTGTATCCCGGTCTCGCTGGTGTCGGCTGAACTGACGACCATCATGCCGGTTGAAGGCGGCTTCTATCGCTGGACGCGCGCCGCCTTCGGCGACTTCTGGGGATTCCTCGCCGGGTGGTGGAATTGGTCCGCTTCGTTTCTCTTGGGCGGAGTCTACGCAGTTCTGTTTACTGATTACCTCGTCTACTACCTGCCGAAGATGAACTGGTGGGAGCACTACCTTGTGTCGGTCGCGCTGATTGCAGTCTTAACGTGGGTCAACATTCGTGGCATTCAAATGGTCGGACAAGTCGCGACCGGCCTGGAAGTCTTCATTTTCATTCCGGTGCTGACGATGGTCGTGCTGGCGCTGACCCGCTGGCACTTCAATCCGTTCACACCGTGGCTCGTCCCGCATCAAGCCACATACAAGATTTTCGGCGTGGGACTCGCGTTGGGGCTCTGGCTTTACTCCGGCTATGAGCAGCTTTCGACGGTTGCTGAAGAAGTCGAAAATCCACAACGATCTTATCCGCGCGCATTAGCGTTAGTCGTGCCCTTATCGATGGCTGCATATTTTCTGCCGGCAGTCACCGGACTTGCCTCGGCGGGCAATTGGGAGAAATGGCATACCGGGTTTTTCTCCGACGCTGCCGCAATGATCGGTGGTCCTTGGCTCGGCACGTGGATGACTCTCGCCGCCATGGTCGGCAACATCGCATTGCTCAACAGTACGATCCTCACCACCACGCGCATGCCCTTCGCCATGGCCGAAGATGGTTACTTGCCGGATGTTCTCACGCGCAAGCACCCACGTTATGGCACACCGTGGCTGGCGATTCTTGTCTCAGCGCTGATCTACGCGTTGCTCGCCTGGCAGAGTCTGACTCAGCTGATCTCGGTCTACATCTGGCTGCGCTCGGCTACAACCATCTTGACCGTTCTCTCGGGCTGGAAACTGCGCCGCTCGCACGCCGAACTCAAGCGCTCGTTCACGATCCCGGGTGGCAAAGCGGGATTGTTCTACGTGGTGGGCGCCCCGATTGTGATGGCCTTAGTAGCGTTGCTAGGCAGCGACCGCTTCGGCATGATTGGCGGCGCAGTCGCGATCGTGGTTGGGCCCGTGGTGTATCTGCTCCTGCCAATGAATCGATCCGTTAAATCCTGACCGGTTACCCACTTTGAAAGGCATCGCCGAACACAGATCCGCGTTTTGCTTGAAAGGGCATCGCTTCCAGCGATGCTACAAGGTCTTGAGATCCTTCGGCTTTGAGCCGCTGAGGTTCCCCACTTATTGCTTGTAGGCCATCGAGCTAGGATATACAATGCAGATGTATATCCAAGGCGATTATGCAGATCTCAAAATGGGGAAACAGCCTGGCAATCCGCTTACCCGCCGCCGTTGTGGATGCGCTTGACCTCAAGGAGGGCGACCACATCGAGATCCGCGTCGCCGGAGGGAGAGTGTTTGAGGTGAGCCGCGATCAGCGTCGTGAGCGCGCGATCGCGCGCCTGCGCAAACTTCGCCGCCCCTTGCCTCCAGGATTCGTCTTCGATCGTTCCGACGCGAATGTCCGCTGACGTCTTCTTCGACACGAATGTTCTGCTTTATTCGATCGCTGAAGACGACCCTTGCAGCGCGCGGGCAGAGGCACTTCTGGAAGCAGGTGGAATCGTAGGGGTGCAAGGACTAAACGAATTTGTGTCCGTCGCCCGTAGAAAGATCGGACTGTCTTGGACAGAAGTGCGGGAAGCCTTAGACGCGATTTTGGTTCTTTGTCCGGATCCGGTTCCAATCACTCTCGCGACACACCAGTTAGCGGTTGGTCTCGCCGAGCGCTATCGATACAGCATCTACGATGCGCTCGTTCTCGCAGCGGCCATCCAGGCAAAGTGCAAGACTATCTACTCGGAAGACCTTCAGGATGGGCAACTCATCGATAACAAGCTAGTGATTCGAAATCCATTTAAATGACCTTGAGCATCAACTCCAACCGACCGAATACACCGCGAATATACGGTATGGTCCCGGCTCCGCATGTTTGAAAACCCCATCGGACAACTTGCGGTAGGCCTCGTCGAACGTCCGGAGCAAACAGTGCTCATTGGTCGGGATTTCTTTCGCCATGCTATTGCAGGAGAGTGGCGAGCACTCAGGCGCATTCCCGGCGTAGAAGGTCACTACATCGAAGCCGTATAGATCCTTATCGGCAGGCTGCATGACATTAGTTGGGACCGCGACATCGCTTTCGAATTTGCTCCACCTAGTTCCGTCAAACTCCGATTCATACACTTCGTAGTAAAACAGCTGTGTTCCTTCCAGTGAAATCGATGCTTCCCCGGCGAGTTGCCGAATCGATTCTGGAGAATCAAAAAGCCAATAGCCATTGTGCTTCCAATACTGGATGTAATCAGCGAAGTTTTGACTCACGCATCCGCTGACGGAGCAGATGTCCCGAACGGACGGAACATCGAACCCCTTCGGGACTTCTGTTCGTTTTGCCAAATAGCCAGCGGGAATCATCACTAGCTCACCCAGTCGAGCACCTTGTACCAAGCCCCCGCCAGCGGCAAGAACCACGGCTTCCCGTTATACAAACCCAACGGCGCTCCAGGGAACGGAATCCCCACAAACGGATTCTCCGGCTTATCTCCGGCCATCATCTCCGCAATCTTCTGTCCCTGGAACGTCGCCATCGCAACGCCGTGTCCCGCATAGCCGACGGCGTAGTACATGCCATCCATCTGCCCCGCGTGCGGCATGATGTCAAAGGCGAAATCCAAAGTTCCGCCCCACACATACTCGACGCGAGCATCTCGCAATTGTGGATAAACGCCGATCATCCCGCGCCGCAGCAGTCCTGCACTCCGGCGAATCGTCTGGTCATTCTCGGGAAAGAACGCCGCCCGTCCGCCAAACAGCATCCGCCCGTCAGGCGTCAGTCGGTAGTAGTACAGATAGTTCTTTGAGTCATAAATCATCCGGTTCCGCGGACTCAACTCATGCGCCAAAGCCCTCGGTAAGACTTCCGTGGCAATGATGAACGATCCAATCGGAATGAGCTTCTTCTGCAAAACCGGAGTCGCTGCGCTCGTATATCCGCTCGTGCCTACGAACACTTCGTGCGCCCACAACGGCCCTCGCGACGTCGAAATCTTCCATCCCAGTTCTCCCTGCCGCGAGTCGCGCTCAAAGTTGTTCACGCGTGTGTGTTCCACAATCTGCGCCCCGGCCTTTATCGCCGCCCGCGCCAACCCGGCAACATACTGCGCAGGATTACATCCCGCGCTCACCTCATCAACCATTCCACCGAAGTAAATCGAAGAGCCAATCTCCGTCGCGAGTTCACTTCGTTGCACCACGCGCAACTTGTGATTGAACTCGACCTCGATGATCTCGGCCTGCCGCGTGTAATCCGAGAAATGACTTTGCTTACACGCCACCTCAAGGTGCCCGCAGCGCGAAAAGTTGCAATCGATTCCTTCGTCGCGCACGATCTGCTCCACACAATCGATGGAGGCCAGCGAAGCCGCATACATCCGCTTCGTAAGCTCCTGCCCGTACATGGACTTGAGCTTGCCCACACCCAGCTTCATCCCGGTCAGGACCATGCCGCCATTGCGTGAGCTGGCGCCCCAGCCAATCGTCTCCGACTCCAGCACCGCGACCTTTGCTCCCTTTTTGGCCAAAGTGCGGGCCGCCGACAAGCCGGTGAATCCGGCTCCAATGACCGCCACATCCACCATCTCCGGCACAGGTGCTGTCCCGTCCACCGTTGGCATCTGTACCGTGGTTAACCAGTAGTTCTGTTCGAGCATGAGCTTCCCGTCTTGGGGCCTTCCTTGTGTGAGTCTCTACGTCCGCAACGCAGAGTGCCTTAAGCGACCGAGCATTCTAACGCGCTGATCGTCCAGTAGTACATGTCCCTTCGCGCAAGCCGATACCCACGTTCGGCTGTCCTCGGTAATCTTGTTTGCATTACTGCACCCTCATAGTCTGGAACGTAGCATGTCTCTGCGCTGCTTCCTGTTTTCCTCAGACGAGGGGGCGTCTGACGTCATTCGCCAGGTGTTGACGGGCCTCGACGTTGAGGGAGAAACCTGTCCCGCCGCTACCACCGCAGTTGAGCGAGTCGCTCACGAAGCATTTGATCTTGTAATCATCGATTGGGAGCAGCAGCCCGAGGCCGGCATGATTCTGGGCGCGGCCCGCGAGCGCAAGCCTGCCGAGCGCCCTCTCACGCTCGCGATCGTGAGTGATGATCCGAGCGTTCCCAAGGCATTGCAGGCCGGAGCCAATTCGATCCTGCGCAAGCCGCTGGTCGCGAACCAAGTTACGGACACGCTGACCACCGCCCGCGATCTGATTCGCTCCCGGCAACAATCCACCAAGCCCGCGCAGGCTGCGGCGGCTGCAGTCGCATCTGCCGCTAGTCTGCCCGCCAGCATGGAGGTTGCGCCAGGGAAGCCTCTGCGTGGCGCAGAATTTCTTCAATCTGTTCCTTTGAATCCGGGTGGACGTTATGTGACCGAGCCCGATAGCGCAGATTCTACTGACGGGCCCGCAGGCGAACCGATCGATGCGCTCAGGGAACTTGAGACGGTCGCCGCTGCTCCTCCGCCGTTACCCGAGCCCGACGAGCCGAAGGGCCTCGAATGGTACCTGAAGAAAAACGGCATTAATCGCGGCGGTGCTGCTGCTCCGGCACCGGCGCCTGTGTCCGCTCAGAAGTCAGGACCGGAACTGCTTGGGTATGACCAGACGCGTTCACACAGTTCTGTGCCCGACAAGAAACAGAGTTCGGAGGCGAGCCATCAGAACGAACCGGCCCTTTTCTCCTCCTACATCGAAGAGCCGGAGAAGCCAGGGTCAAAACCGTCTTCACCCTCACGCTTCAGGCTGGGGAAAAGCGCGATCATCGGAGCCCTTGCCTTGGCCGCATGCGCGGTGATTGCCGCCCCGCAGGCGCCTTGGCATCCGCAACTAAAACTCGCGATGGCGCATGGACAGCGCTCCCTGCATGCCTGGTTGAACCCAGCGGCCACAACGGTCGTCACGCAAGCGCCAGTCGCACATGAAGACTTCGCCCGCGCTGGCGATGAATACAAGTTGCCGGTGGCCGAGAATATCCCCGACGCCAGTACCGATCCTTCCCAGATTCAAGTGCTCCCGGTGGTTGATCCCACCGCGAAGAAACCGACCGGCGATGCTCCAGTGCCCGAAGTGAACACGGATCCGAAGGACGTCCCGACGCCTACTCCAGCTCCTTCTCCGGATGGCAGCCAACCGGCGCCCGTTCAAGTCCCAGAGAACCCAGCGGTACAGCCAGCCCCCCCAGCCGCGACGCCCTCGGCAAGTCCGGGACCCGTCGTGCCTGCTCCAGCTTCGACGGGCACTGCTGTCATTTCGACTGCTCCGGTGCACACTGATCCTCCGAGGAGCCTTATGGCTCCGCCCAATCTCTCTCCGGCTTCATCTACGCCTCCGCCGCCAAGACGCCAACCGACGCCTTATGTACCAACTACCACGAAGGTCCCGTCGAGCCTGCAGTCCCACATGGCAGTCATGGTTCCCGAAGCCAGCGGTAATAAGCCCGTCGACGCCGCCTTACCCTCGATCGAACCTGTAGAAGTTCCCGAATTGACCGAGCGCAATCTGCTCACTGAACAGCCTCCAATCGGCTATCCCGCGACTGCCAAGGGCCAACAAGGCACGGTGATCCTGCAGGTCCTGATCGGCCGCGATGGAGTGGTCCAGGACGCCAAGTTCTTGCAAGGCTCGCTGGCTTTTGCCCGCACCGCCATCGAGGGCGTCCGTCAGTGGAAGTTCAAGCCCTACATCATGAATGGGCGCCCTGTCTCTGTCCAAACATTGCTCACAGTCAAGTTCAAGCCCGGACAGTAGCGCGGCGTTCGCCTAAGTCTCCTGTTTTGTATAGCTCCGCCATGCTCTTAAGCTTCCTTCGTTGACTGATTACAGTTCTGTCCGTCTCTCTAATAAGCGGCCGCTCTTTGGCCACGTTACCGAAGGGACTCTCTTTGAGCAGCCGCATGTTGACCGTTTGCATCTAGAGATATAATGGGTTCAGCTCACAGGAAGTAGTTCCTTCCGGAAGAAGATCACTATACAGATGTCCATGAAAATCAAAGCAGCGATACTCGTCACCTCCTTTGCCGTACTGTTGTTCGTTGTTGTCGGATCGATGGGCGGCGTCCACGCCTCCACGAACGATGGCTCTTACCGCCAGCTCCAGGTTTACAGCGAAGTGCTCTCGCGCGTGCGCAGCGAATACGTTGAAGAGCCCAACATTCCTAAGGTGACCGACGGGGCGCTACACGGTCTGCTCGAGTCTCTCGATTCCAACTCCAGCTACCTTTCTCCGGAAGCCTACAAGGCATTCAAGGCGCATAAAGCTGAAGGCAAAGCCGACATCGGCGCAGTAATTTCGAAGCGCTTTGGATATGCGGCCGTCGTAGCTGTTCTGCCCGGTTCTCCTGCGGAGAAAGCCGGCATTGAAGCTACTGACATCTTTGAGTCGATTGAAGGTCAGAGTACTCGCGACATGTCCCTTCCGGAGATCCGCAACCTGGTCACTGGAGCTCCCGGATCGACCCTTAACGTTCAAGTCGTTCGCGCCCGCCGCGCTGAGCCGCAGAAAGTTTCCATTACCCGCGATGTCGTCGGGGTTCCTCCAGTCACCGAAAAAATGATGGATGACGGCATCGGCTACATCAAGATAGAGGCACTCACAAAAGGTAAGTCGCAGGAAATCGCTTCCAAGATCAAGTCGCTGGAAAAATCCGGTGCCAAGAAGATTCTGCTCGACCTCCGCTATTGCGCTGAGGGCGATGAAAGCGAAGGAATCGCCACGGCGAACCTCTTCCTGAATCATGGCACCATCACTTACCTGCAAGGACAGAAGTTTCCGCGCCAGGCCTTCAATGCCGATCCGTCGAAGGCAATCACGACCCTGCCGGTTGCTGTTCTGGTCAACCGTGGGACCTCTGGCCCGTCTGAAATCGTAGCTGCCGCCCTTCTTGAGAACGCACGCGGCGACATTGTCGGAGACAAGACTTTCGGCGATGGCTCGATCCAAAAGACGCTTGACTTACCCGATGGCGGCGCCCTGATCCTCTCGGTGGCAAAGTACTACTCGCCGAGCGGAAAGGCGATCCAGGATACGGCGATTACGCCGAACGTGGTTGTTGCCGATTCGCTCGACGATGGCATCAGTCCGGACGACGACGACAACTCCGCCGCTCCTGAAAAGAACGAGGAGAAGGCCAAGCCTGCTGTCGACGATCAGTTGAACAAAGCCGTCGAAGTCCTGAAGAGCCGCGCCAGCTAAAGCTAACTTTGTGACATTATCGCGCGCCGAAAAGGCGCGCGATTTCTTTTGGTGTGATGTCTTTTAGACCATTTTAGCTTTTGATGTAATCCACCGTGGTGTCATCCTGATGGCCTGCGCTTTTTGCAGGCCGGAGGACCTATGCACTCCCTGGCCGCATGAGCACTGCAGGCAGAGTTGCATGGGTCCTCCGGCGCCAAACAAAGGCGCCATCAGGATGACAAAAATCGATCCCGTTGCTCCGAGGAAGAACCAGCACAGGACGGTTTGATACGGAGAGGCGAGACGGAGAAGACGTCTCGGAGAAACGCCGGGCCACATCTTCGCACTGTAGAACTCTCGTGATGCGGGGCAACATTCCCGCAATCACAAGGTGCTATTCTGACCTCGACGGGGCGATGAAGGCTCTCTACGACAATTTGCCGGAAGTCGAAATCGGCGGGCGCAAGCTCGTTGGCCGCGTGCTATTTGGCCTGCTGGTTCTGATCTCTGCGCTCGTCGGCGCGACTGCCGGACTTCTGCTCGTCTACACCACTGACCTGCCGCAGGTGGACGCCCTTGAGGCCTACCACCCCAGCTCGATCACCGAACTCTACGACGATCACAATCGGGTAATCGGATCGTTTGCTCTGCAGCGCCGCGTCGTTGCCACCTACGATGATTTCCCACCCGTGCTGCGCGATGCACTGGTCTCAATTGAAGACAAAGATTTCTATCGCCACTCCGGCATCAATTTCTGGCGCATTGTCGGCGCGGCTTATCGCGATATCGAATCGGGAGGCAAAGTGCAAGGCGCGTCCACGCTGACCATGCAGCTCGCGCGCAATCTCTTTCTCTCCCCCGACCGTCACTGGCAACGCAAAGTGAAGGAAGCGATGCTCGCGATTCAGATCGAGCGCCGCTTCACCAAGCCGCAGATTTTCACGCTATATGCGAATCAGATCTTTTTGGGTCACGGGGTCTACGGGTTCGAAGCCGCATCGGAGTTTTACTTCAGCAAGCCCGCCAAGAATCTCACCCTCGATGAGGCCGCGCTTCTGGCCGGCCTGCCTAAAGGCCCGGCGGTCTACTCGCCGATCATGCATCCTGATCGCGCGGTGAAGCGGCGTAATCTCGTGATCAACGCCATGCTCGAGGACGGCAAAATCACCGCTGCGCAAGCCGATGCTGGACGTTCCGAACCCCTCGTTCTCCATCTCGCACATGATCCCAATTCGCTGGCGCCATACTTCCTCGAAGAAATCCGCCGATACCTCGAAGCCAAGTATGGAACCGATCAAGTCCACGAAGGCGGACTGAAGGTCTACACTTCGCTCGATGTCGAAATGCAGAATGCCGCGAACAAAGCAGTGCTCGATGGCCTCGCAGCCTATGAACGGCGTCACGGGTGGAAAGGACATCTGGAAAACGTCGTTGCCGAAGGAGCCGTGCTCGATAAGTATTCCCATGCCGATTGGGACGATGAGCCTGAAGTCAATGGATACATGCACGCGCTGGTCACTTCGTCGGGGACAGGAATCGCCACACTGAAATTCGGCCATTACACGGCTGCTCTGGGCCAGTCCGATGTCGCCTGGACGCAACAGAAACTGGCGAACATTCTGAAGCCCGGCGACATCTGCTACGTCAAAATTCTTTCGCTGGGCGCGAATGGAGCTGCCAAGGTCAGCTTCGAGCAGGACTCGGGCGCGCAGGGCGCTCTGCTCGCCATTGACAACTCGACTGGTGGAATCAAAGCTATGGTCGGCGGACGCGACTTCAACGACTCCAAGTTTGACCGCGCTACACAGGCATTGCGCCAAGTTGGATCTTCGTTCAAGCCGTATGTCTATACCACTCTGATCGATGGCGGAGCCAGTCCTGATGACACAATTCTCGATGAGCCGGTCAGTTTCGAGACACCTTCCGGTCCTTATATTCCGCACAACTACGACGAGAAGTTTGAAGGCATCATCACGCTGCGTCGAGCGCTGGCACAGTCCCGTAACATTCCCGCGCTCAAGCTCGCAGACAAGGTCGGCATCAAGAGCGTGATCGATTATGCCGGCCGCTTCGGCATCACGTCGAAGCTTCCCCCATTTCTGCCGGTGGCCCTTGGCTCGGCCGAGATTACGCTGCTTGAGCAGACCGCCGCATACAGCGTGTTTCCTAATGATGGCGTACGCGTCACGCCGCACTACATCACGCGAGTTACGGATTATGCGGGGCGTGTGCTGGAAGAGGACTATCCCGAAGTGAGGGACGTTGTCAGCGAGCGCACCGCGCGCATCATGACATCGATGCTACGGGAAGTCGTGCTGCACGGCACCGGAATCGCCGCGGCGAAGCTGCCGTTCCCCGTCGCAGGCAAGACCGGGACCACGAATGACTTCACCGATGCCTGGTTTGTCGGATTTTCACCGACGATGACGTGCGGCGTCTGGGTTGGCTACGACGAAAAGAAATCCCTGGGCGCGAAGGAAACGGGCGCCCACGCCGCTCTGCCGATCTGGATGAACTTTATGACCGCTGCCATGGCTGGCACAGATGTCGGTGACTTCCAACCGAGCCCCATTCAACCGCACGCGCCGCAAAAGCTGGACACCTCCGACACAGCGCCCGCCGCAGAAGAGTCACACTGAAGTGCAGTGTGGCGCGGGCACTCCTGCCCGCGAAAGTCGAAAGCGAAACGAACGCTGCCATCCAGGTTGGCCCCGCACGCGTTATCATGACGAGCACCTATGATCCGAACACTCCTACGCAGATCGGTCGCCTTCGCAATTCTTCTCGCCGCGGCTCTCCATGTGTTCTCACAAACGGCTGATCCCAAATCCGCCATTGAGCAAGTCCTTCACACGCAGCAAGACGCCTGGAATCGTCACGATCTCGACGCCTTCATGACCGGCTATTGGAATTCTCCTGACCTGACCTTCTTCTCCGGAGCAAAAGAGTCCAAGGGATGGCAGGCCACGATCGATCGCTATCGCGCAACGTACACGAGCGCGGGGAAAGAGATGGGCCACCTGGAGTTTTCAGAACTGCGCATCGAGCCGCTCGGCCCGGAGTCGGCCTTCGTTCGTGGCGTCTGGCAGCTCACCATGTCCGACGGCAAAACTCCCCACGGGCGCTTTACCCTGGTCTTCCGCAAGTTCTCCAACGGATGGAAAATCATCCACGACCACACATCAGCGGCGGACTGACGTGAACGCTGCCCATGATGATCGACGAGGCACGGATTCATCTCAAACCGTTGCCATGATGATCCATCAGGGCGCGGGTTCATCTCACACCGTTGTCATTCCGAAGTCGCGCGACTTGTGCGCGACGAGGAATCTGCTGTTGCGTCTGCCAGCGAGCGCAGCTTTGCCCTTGCCCCCGAGCGCAGCGGTAGTTTTCCACAGCCCGAAGCCTTGCCGTGTGACATCTGACCTTGCAGCTCGGCACAAGAGAAGCAGATCATTGTCGCGCCAAACGAAGTAGGAAGCGCCCCAAAAGGGACGCGGTAAGGTCTTTGAAATCAAGATTTTGGATTTAACTCATTGCGGCTCAAGATTTTGCAAAGGTCAATTTTAGAGAACCCGCGCCAGTCAAGGCTTTCGGTCCATCTGAAGAAAAAATGTGAAACCCAAATCCAGCCTTCTGAGCTGCCAATGGGTCTCGCACTTTCAGCTCAGAGAAATCGCCGGAAATTTATTTCCGATGATTTCCACAGACTCATAGGGCCGTATCAGCGCGCCGCTTCAACGGTGCGATTGACCTGAGGAATCATCGTCGCCTTGAGGCGCTGCTTCAGTTGAAGACGCTCGCTAAGGCGAATGAGATCCCACCGCGTTGTACACTCGGGCATGCCTTCTGAATCTTCCAGTCATCCTGCGACGAAACATCTTTTCGAGTTGCGAGAAAATCCGCCAAGCCACTACTTGATCGCCTTCACCGATGGCGGAGCGCGCGGCAATCCCGGGCCGGCGGGCTATGGCGTTGTCGTCAAGGACGAGTCTGGACGCAAGGTCGCCGGACTCAGCGAGTACCTCGGCCATCAGACCAACAACTTCGCCGAATACCAGGGACTGATTGCGGCGCTCGAGTACGCTATCGAGCATGGACCGAAAGCGCTGAAGGTGATCAGCGACTCCGAGTTGCTGGTCAAACAGATCAAAGGTATCTACAAGGTAAAAAACCTGACCTTGCAGGATCTGCACGGGCGCGCGAAGCAATTAATCTCGCAGCTCGAATGGTTCTCGATCGGCCACGCATTCCGCGAGCATAACCAGGAAGCCGACCGCTTGGCGAATGAAGCGATGGACCGCGGCATGGGACGAAGCGTGGTCAAGTCCGCGCCCGTGGCGCAGGCGATCCCTTCGCAGGAGCTCGAGGGAGTGGTGCGTGGCGGGAGAATTGAATTGACCGGTGGAAGTTTGCCCGACGGGACGCGCGTGCAAGTACGTGTGAAGAGGTAGTGTAACCCCGAGGCATTCGTCCGCGGGCTATGCCCACCTTCCTTCAATTCGGAAG
>Ga0126370_10000008_pt1 | contig 55249 bp, 56 predicted proteins | sample PanSoiMetaPlot_3_FD_92586 | JGI IMG/M metagenome (GOLD analysis project Ga0126370, IMG submission 92586) | Tropical forest soil microbial communities from Panama - MetaG Plot_3 | ecosystem: Environmental > Terrestrial > Soil > Tropical forest > Bulk soil | place: Panama | collected 2016-02-17 | reverse complement strand
GACCGCCGGATCACACGGCGGGATGAAGCGGATGACGTGCGCCTGCAGCAGGCCATTGGTGGCCTTGCTCATGCCGAGATCGCGGTACTTCGCGTAGCTCCGCAAGCCATCCGCCCGAAAGTCTTCCGCTCGGAAGTGACTGACATTGAATGTCTGCTTCCGCCGTGCCTTCGACTTCGCGCGCGTAGCAACCGCGTTCTTGCGCGACGTCTTTCTCGCTCGCGCCTGTAGCTTTGCCAGTGTCTTCGCCATGGTTAGGTTCCTACCGTATGCTCTGGTTACGCCTCTTTCTGTTCAGATTCCTGGTCGTCTGATCCCGTGACCCTACAACTTCGTGAGCGCGCCCACTGCTTGATTTCTTGGATGCTGCGGACTCCCGGCACTTCAACTCTGTTTTTGACGAGAGAGCCTCACGGCCAATCGGGTCTGATCTTGAAAATCTTGTTGCGACCGCGTTGCGACAGCGGGCCAACCATTGCGCCGTGCTGATGTAACATATTGAGAATAAAGGCATAAAAATATTAATTGACAGGGCTGATCCAGCCTTTGAGCACGTAGACCATCTGGAAATCGACGTCGTGGTAGTGGCGCTTCGAGACTTCTTCCGGCCGGCAGGGCGGCACGAAGCGGATCACGTGCGCCCGCACCATGCCGTTGGTGGCTTTGACGATGCCGAGGTCGCGGTATTTGGCGTAGCTACGCAATCCGCTCTCGAAATCGTCCTCGCGGTGATGGCTGACGACGAAGCGCTGCGGCGGCCGCGCCTTGGCGCGCATGCGCGCCCCGTTTCGCCGTTTGCGGGCAGGTGCCCGTTTTGTCGTGGTTCGCCGTGACGCGCGGCGCGCTGACGTCTTCGCCTTGGGTCTCGCCATGAGGTCCTCCCGGGTCACGCCATGTTAGCCCGCCTCGCGAGTGGAACAACAACGAAGGCTACCCTTTTCCTCGCGGCGGCAAGACGCTAAAGGACACCTTATATAGCCCGTTGACAACGGCGGTTTCGGAGCAAGGCATGCCGGGCACGCTCTACGATAAAATCTGGGAAGACCATTTGGTGGAGGAGCAGCCGGACGGCACGTGCCTCATCTACGTCGATCGCCATCTCGTGCACGAGGTGACGAGTCCGCAGGCGTTCGAAGGGCTGCGGCTCTCCGGCCGCAAGGTGCACGCGCCGGAGAAGACGCTGTGCGTCGTCGACCACAACGTGCCGACGACCGACCGCAAATTGCCCAATCCCGATCCGGAAAGCGCGGCGCAGATCGCGTATCTCGCCGAAAACGCCAAACTGTTCGGGCTCGAATATTTTGACGAGTTCGACAAGCGCCAGGGCATCGTCCACATCATCGGCCCCGAGCAAGGCTTCACTCTCCCTGGCACTACGCTCGCTTGCGGCGATAGCCACACCGCAACCCACGGAGCCTTCGGCGCGCTCGCCTACGGCATCGGCACTTCGGAAGTCGAGCACGTGCTGGCGACGCAGACGCTGATCCTGACCAAATCGAAGAACATGCGCGCGGTGGTCGACGGCAAGCTGCCGCAGGGCGTCGCCGCCAAGGACATCATCCTCGCCATCATCGGCGAGATCGGCACCGCCGGCGCTACCGGACACGCGATCGAATATGCCGGAGAAGCGATCCGCTCGCTCTCAATGGAAGGCCGCATGACCGTGTGCAACATGTCGGTGGAGGCCGGGGCAAGGGCGGGTTTCATCGCCCCGGACGAAAAGGCCTTCACCTATCTCCAGGATCGGCCGCGCTCCCCGAAAGGCAAGCGCTGGGACGAGGCCGTGCGCTATTGGGAGACGCTGCACTCGGAGGAGGGCGCGCATTTCGACCGCGAGATCAGGCTCGATGCGGGAAAACTTCCGCCGCTCGTCACATGGGGCACGAGCCCCGAGCAGGTCGTCTCGGTGACCGGCCGCGTGCCGCGGCCGCAGGAGATCGCCGACGAGAATAAGCGCCGCGCCGCGGTGACGTCGCTCGCTTATATGGGACTCAAGGGCGGCGAGAAGATCACCGACATCGCGCTCGACCGGGTTTTCATCGGCTCCTGCACCAATGCGCGCATCGAGGATTTGCGGGTGGTCGCGCGCGTGGTTGACGGCAAGACGGTGAAGGAGAGCGTCAAGGCGATGATCGTGCCCGGCTCCGGCTTGGTGAAGGAGCAGGCCGAGGCAGAGGGGCTCGACAAGATCTTCGTCAAAGCCGGCTTCGAATGGCGCGAGCCGGGATGCTCGATGTGTCTTGCGATGAATCCCGACAAGCTTGCGCCGGGCGAACGCTGCGCCTCGACCTCGAACCGCAATTTCGAGGGCCGCCAAGGCTACAAGGGCCGCACCCACCTCGTATCGCCGGCAATGGCCGCGGCCGCCGCGATCGCCGGGCATTTCGTCGACGTGCGGGAGTGGAATTGAGCGCGCGCGTTACGGCCCGAGGTCGCGACCCGGCTCCCACCAGCAGCGCATCCTCGGCACGATGACCGTCCCGCTCAGGCGATTTTCTTGAGCGAGCCAGGAGGCGCATTGGCGCACGTGGCCGGGTCCTGGATACTCGTAGGTGTAAGGGACCGGATAGGTGGTGGGATACGTCCGGTAAGGATAAGCGGGAGTCACCCGGATGCGCGTGCGGGCGCGTGCGGGCCGCTGTTTCGACGGCGCCGAGACCTCCGGGGTCTGCGGCGTGTCAAACGGAAACTGCGCAAAGGACGCGGGCGCCGAGACCAGCACGGCCGCGCCGGCGATGATGATGACCACTGCGATCCGTCTCACTTTGCCCTCGCCCGTTGACGCGTCTACGCTCGCCCATCGCGGTGCGGCCGTCAACGCCCGCGCGTCGTCGACGCGAGGGAACGGGGCACTGCTTGGCCGGCTCCGCACGCTCGCCTAAAACGTTGAGCCATGGCTGATCCGAAATTGTCCGATCCGCTCGCCTGGCGTACGGTGAAGGCGCCCTCGCTCGAAGAAATCGAAGCGCTCGCCGACACGGCGTTTCGCCGGCTGCCGGAGAAATACCGGTCGCTGTGCGAGGGCCTGGTGATCCGGGTCGAAGATTTCCCGGCCGAGGAGGTGTTGGACGAAATGGGCGCGGAGTCGGAATTCGATCTGCTCGGCCTGTTTCAGGGCGTCGGCCTGCCGTTTCGTTCCGAAAGCGCGTCCGGACAGATACCCAATATGGTGTGGCTCTATCGCCGACCGATCCTCGATTACTGGGCCGAGCACGAGGAGGCACTGGGCGCAATTATCACCCACGTGCTGGTGCACGAAATCGGGCACCATTTCGGCCTCTCGGACGACGACATAGCGGCAATCGAGGCAAGCGTCACTTGAACGTGACAGCGGCGGCCACTTGACAAAATACCGTGGGCATCCTGAAACGGAAGCATTCAATACCGCTGAGCCAGGGGCCATGGAAAAATTCACCAAGCTGGAAGGCGTTGCGGCGCCGCTGCGGATGATCAACGTCGACACCGACATGATCATTCCCAAACAATATCTCAAGACGATCAAGCGCACCGGGCTGGGCCAGGGCCTGTTCGCCGAGAAGCGCTATCGCGACGACGGCAGCGAGAACCCGGACTTCGTCCTCAACAAGCCCGCTTATCGCAAGGCCAAGATTCTGGTCGCGGACGACAACTTTGGTTGCGGTTCCTCGCGCGAGCACGCGCCATGGGCGCTGATGGACTTCGGGATCCGGTGCGTGATCTCGACCTCGTTCGGCGACATTTTTTATAACAACTGTTTCAAGAACGGCGTACTGCCGATCAAGGTCACGCCGCAGGACTTGGAAAGACTGTTCGACGATGCCGAGCGCGGCGCGAACGCGACGCTCTCGATCGATCTTGAGAAGCAGGAGATAAGAGGCCCGGACGGCGGCGTCGTGAAATTCGACATCGATCCGCACCGCAAGCATTGCCTGCTGGAGGGTCTCGACGATATCGGGCTGACCATGGTCAAGCAGTACAAGATCGAACGCTTCGAGGAGCGCGCGAACGCCGCACGCCCGTGGGCGTGACGCTTAGGCGCCCAAGCTCGCATCGACCGTCCATTCCCGCGCAAGCGGGAATCCAGAGCCAAGGACTGGGTCGGCGCTTGCGCGGGGACGAACGGATGGCGACAAGTTCACTTGCGCCGTGGCTTATCCTCATGCCGCCTCGACGTGAGCGACTTGGTAAAGATACGGCTCCGCCTCGTTGACGAGTTCGCCGAAGCGCGGCCATTTCTTGCGAAACTCGGGTGAATGATGCGCGGCCGCAAGCTTGTTGCGGTCTCTCCACTGCACGTAGTTCACGAGATGGCTGCCGTCCTCGCTCTTGTGCAGGCTCACCGATACGAAGCCGGGTTGCATCGCCATGAAGCGGGCGCGCTCGGCCATGAGCTGCAGCACCTCGGCTTGGTGCTGCTGCGGCACTTTGACCGTGGTGATCTGGGTCACGACGTCGTTGTTCTCGCGGATTTCGGGCATGTGCGTTCTCCTGCTTGTGCGGGAGACAACGCGCGTGGCGGGATGAAGTTTCCGCTTCCTAGACGCGGTCGGCCTCACGGCTGCGCGCCTCGACCGCCTGCGCGATGGCGACCGTGCGTCGCGCCATGTCGGCGTGGAGCCGCTCGACCATGCGGCCCTCGAGCCGCACGACGCCCTTGTTCCTGTTCTCCGGCAGGTCGAAGGCCGCGATGATCTTTTTCGCTTGCGCGACCTCTTCCGCGTTCGGCGAGAAGGCCGCGTTGCACGCGGCGATCTGGTTGGGATGGATGAGTGTCTTTCCATCGAAACCCATTTCTCGCGCCTCGTTGCACTCCCGCGCGAAGCCGTCCGCGTTGGCGAGGTCGTTGTAGACGCCGTCGAGGATGTCGAGGCCGAAGGCGCGCGCCGCCGCCACGCAGTTCATCAGCCAGGGCAACATCGCCGCGCGTCCCGGCTTGATCGCCGCACGCGTGTCCTTTGCGAGATCGTTGGTGCCCATAACGAAAGCCGAGAGCCTCGTTTCCACGTCCGCTGCGGCGGCCGCGATGTCGCGCGCGTTGAGCATGGCGAGCGGAGTTTCCATCATCGCCCAGACGCGGATCTTCTGGTCGGCGCTGATATCGACGAGCCGCTCGGCCAGGTCTCCCAGGTGAGTGGGGTTGGACACCTTCGGCAGTAGCACCGCGTGGGGTTTGGCCTTGGCGACGGCGTTGAGATCGTCCAGCCACCATTGCGTGTCGAGAGCGTTGATGCGCACGACGACCTCGCGGGCGCCGAAGCCGCCAGCAGCGACGGCATCCGACACCTGCGTGCGGGCGGCGGCTTTACCCTCGGGTGCAACCGAATCCTCGAGGTCGAGGATGACGGCATCGACCGGCAAGGTGCGCGCCTTCTCGATGGCGCGGGCATTGGAGCCCGGCATATAGAGCACGCTCCGGCGCGGACGGACGATCAACTTGAGGCCCCGCTCTAATCTACTCTAACCTAGCGAGCCAATGTCCGTATTGCCACATTCTCGAACGATGAGCGAAGTCTCAGGCGGCATGTGGCTTGCCGGCATCGACGGCTGTAATGGCGGATGGGTTGTCGCCATGGCAGATGCGCAATTCGCCAACATCTCACTCCGCCAGATCAAATCATTTGCCGAGTTGTTTGCAGACGGGGAAGGACCCAACATTGCCGCGGTCGACATGCCGATCGGCTTGCCCGAGCAGACAGGGCCGAAGGGCAGAACCCCGGAGCGGTTGGTGCGCCCGCTGCTCGGCGCGCGCCAGTCGAGCGTCTTTTCAATCCCCTCACGCTGCGCCGTCTATGCCGGCGCCGATCCAAATGAATCGGACGAGCGCAAACGCTTTCTTCGTGCCTGCGAGCTTGCCCGCGCGACTTCAGCGCAGGGGAGGGCTGTAGCCAAGCAGGGGTTTCACATCTTTCGGAAGATCGTGGATGTTGACACGTTCCTGCAGCAACGCCGTGACGTGCGGGCCCGAGCCTTCGAGGTGCACCCGGAGGTCGCGTTTTGGCGAATGAACGGTTCAACGCCGGTTCCGGAGCCGAAGAAGATAAAGGGAAAGCTCAATCAAAGCGGCATCGAGCTGCGTACTCGGCTGCTCGTTGGCGCCGGCGTCCCGGCGAATTTCATCGATATTGCCTTGCCGAAGCCGGTTGGACGAGACGACTGGGTCGACGCACTCGCGGCATTGGTGGTTGCGCGGCGGTTGGCCCGTGGCGACGCAATCTCATTTCCTTCGCCTCCGGAGATCGACCGGCTCGGCATTCCGATTGCGATCTGGGCCTAGCAGCAGCTATTGGCCAGCCTAATGACCGGGAGATCGCCGACGGCTGTTTCGGCTACGCGGCCCTGCGCTTGGCTTCGATCAGCTTGCGGTTGATGAGGCACTCGGCGATCTGAATCGCGTTGAGCGCTGCGCCCTTGCGCAGATTGTCTGACACGCACCACAACGCAAGGCCATTCTCAACCGTCGGGTCCTCGCGGATGCGGCTGACAAAGGTTGCGTCCTCGCCCGCCGCCTCGTACGGAGTGGCGTAGCCGCCGGCTTCCCGCTTGTCGATAACGATCACGCCCGGCGCGTCGCGCAGAATTTCGCGTGCTTCGTCCGCCGTGATCGGCTGTTCGAATTCGATGTTCACCGCTTCCGAGTGACCCACGAAGACCGGCACGCGCACGCAAGTCGCGACGACTTTGATCTTAGGGTCGAGGACCTTCTTCGTCTCGGCCACCATCTTCCACTCTTCCTTGGTGGACCCATCGTCCATGAAGACATCGATATGTGGAATCACGTTGAAGGCCATGCGCTTGGGAAACTTCTTCGGCGTGATCTCGTCGAGCGTGTAGATCGACTTGGTCTGTGCGAACAATTCGTCCATCGCCTCCTTGCCGGCACCCGAGACCGATTGATACGTCGCCACCACCACACGGGTGATCTTTGCCTTCTCGTGCAACGGCTTGAGCACGACAACGAGCTGCGCGGTCGAGCAGTTCGGGTTGGCGATGAGGCCCTTCTTGCGGAAACCGCCAACCGCGTCGGCGTTGACCTCGGGCACGATCAGCGGGACGTCCGGGTCGCAGCGCCAGCATGAGGAATTGTCGATCACGACAGCACCGGCCGCTGCGATTTTCGGCGACCATTCCTTGGATACCGCCGCGCCCGCTGACATCAAGCAAATGTCGATATCTGAGAAATCGTGATGCTCGAGCGCCCTGGCCTTGAGCGTCTTGTCCCCGAAGCTAACCTCGCTGCCCTGGCTGCGGCGGGAGGCGAGCGCGACCACCTCGTCGGCGGGAAATGATCGCTCGGCGAGGATGGAAAGCATTTCGCGGCCCACATTACCGGTGGCCCCGACGACCGCGACCCTGTAGCCCATTGTCAACTCCGAAAATTCATCGCCGGCCGCAAGGCCGCGGCGGCAAGGCTTCTAGGCGAGAATATAGGCGCTGACAACGCCGATTCGATGGCGAAGGCGTTTGGGAGCGACGGCGGGCCTCAGCTACCGTAGTTCTGCTTGAGGTAATCCGCGATGACCTTGGCATCGGCGTCGGTGATCGGAGCCCCGAATGCCTTGATCATCTTCGTGACCTCGGCGTCCCACAAGGCCGCATTGGGAAATGGCGAGTTCATCACGATGTAATCGAGGCTGTGGCACCCGGAGCAGTTGGCTTCGACCGTGGCGAGGCCAGCCGCCTTTTTCAGCTGTACCGGTTTCTCCTGGGCAGTGGCCACAAGTGGGACGGCACAAGCGGCTATCAGGATGATCCAAGCGCGCATGGCGAGCTCCCTCAAGTGACGTTGAAAGTGACGCTGTGCACGACGTTGTGGTGATAGCCGGCCGGATTGTGGATCAGTTCGCTCGTCTGCGTTTGGCCGATCTTGTTGGTGGCACGCGCCATCACTGTTTGCTTGCCGCGTGCTTTGGGCGAAAGCGTGTAGCTGAAGGTGCGGAAAGCGAAGCGGCCGAGATCCTCACCCAGCGTCGCCGCGACCCAGGTCTTGCCGCCATCGCTCGATACCTCGACCGTACTGATACCGTAACCGCCGTCCCACGCGATGCCGCCGACCTTGATCGGTCCCATCCGCACGTTCGCGCCATCCGTGGGATCGGTGATCAACGAGTTCACCACGATCTCGGTGATGGGCGTGTTGGTGGCCGTTTCCTGGGAGGTGAACCGCGCGACCAGCGGAAACCTGCCGAGCGGGATGCGATAGGCTGGGTTCATCCAGAATCCGGTGTCCGGCTTGGTCACTGCCTTGATCGATGTGAGGTGCTTCATCCAATAAGTGCCGGTCCAGCCCGGCAAGATGAGACGCGCGGGAAAGCCGTGGAGGTGCGGCAGCGGTGCGCCGTTCATTTCATAGGCGATGAGTGTCGTCTCCTCGATCGCCTTCCACGTTGGGATGCTCTTGATGAAGTCAGGGGTTTTGTCGGTAACGGCGGAATCGGCGCCGTCGAAGACAATTTCGATCGCCTCTTTCTTCAGGCCGACCTTGTCGAGCAGGTCTTTCAGCCGCGCGCCTTTCCAGCGCGCACAACCCATGGCCCCATAGCTCCATTCGACGCCCGGAACGTGCGGCTGAAACAATCCGCGCCGATTGCCCGAGCACAGGTTGACCGCGACCAGTTCGGCGCTCGGCAAGCGTTTGAGATCGTCGAGCGTGAACGCCGCCTCGCCGTTGGCGCCTTCGCCGCCGACGGCGAGCTTCCAGGTGCTGACATCGACCTCCGGAATAAGGGAGAGGTGATAGCGGACGAAAAACGCGTCATTCGGAGTGATGGCGGTGCGAAAATATTCGATCGGAGTCTCGTAATTGGGAGGCCGATAGCTGAGCTTGATCAGGGGCTTCTTGCCGGGCAGCGCATCGAGAATCGCGCTGCTGCGCGCCCCTTCCGGCAGCGCGGCCGGCAGGTTGATCGAGGCCGCCGCCGCCGTGCGCGACGCAAGGCCCGAGCCGCCGAGCGCCAATCCGGCGCCCGCGGTCACGAGATGCCGGCGTGTCAGCATGGCGTCCTCCCCTTCTGGTGTTCTTCGTAAGCGGCTGGACTACCGCAGTAATTGTGTGCCGCCGGCGGAGCCTATGCGACTTTCCCGGCTGATCGATAGAGGGATTTTTGACACACCCGGCGACGGAAAGGGCGAGCCCCGCTCCAGCCGCTGTTACGGAAGTCGAAACAAAGCTAGGGTAGCGTTTCGACGGAATCGGACGAGGCCGCCATGGACGTCAAAATTCGTACGGCTGGGCTCTGCCTGGCAATCATTGCGCTAGCGATTGCCGTGCCGCCAGTCGAGGCAGCGCCCAAGAAAAAGCCAGTCGTCTACACCACGCAGCCCGATCCTCCGATCAATCGTCCGCGCGCGCGCGTCACGGTTGCGCCGCGTTCGTTCCTCGACGCCGGGACCGAAGTTCTGCCGGGCGACCGCAAATTCACCGATTACGCCTTCCCTGTGGGCACATATTCGACGCCTTTGAGCGTCGTGCAAAACACGGGCGGACGCGTGGGCTGGCATCGCTCGCCCCTGCCCGGCCCATTCGATCTTCCGGGCCGCAATAATCCGTTCGGGTGGTAACTCGCGCGCTCGCCGTCGCTTGCATTCATCGCGCAGGAGAGTCACTCCGCCGTGATGTTTGCCGCACGCGCGGTCTCGGTCCAGTTCTTTAGATCGGCGGCAATCGTGCGCTGAAACTCGTCTGGCGTGCCGCCTGCCGGTGAGAGGCCTTGTTGGGCGAGTTTGCCAATCACATCGGGATCTCTTAGCGCGCTGTTGAGTTCCGCATTGATACGCTCAATGATGTGCTTCGGTGTCCCGCCTGTGGTCAGCAAACCGATCCACTGGATCGCTTCGAAGCCAGGAAAGCCTTGTTCCGCGACCGTGGGCAGATCGGGCAGCTGTGGATCGCGTTTGAGGCTTCCACTCGCGATCGGGCGCACCGCACCGGAGCGGATCTGCGGCAGTGAAATCAGCGTCGAGATTGCGGTGAATTGCGTATCGCCCGCAACCATCGCCATCATGGCGGGCGCGCCGCCACGATAGGGGATGTGCTGAAGCTTGATCCCCGCCTTCTGGCTGAGAAGTTCGACCACGAGATGGGTTTGCGTGGCCGCACCGGGCGAGGCGTAATTGAGCTGTCCGGGGTTGGCCTTGGCGAGCGCTACGAATTCCCCGAGCGAGTTCAACGGCACCTTTGAATTGACCAGGAACAACAGCGAATTCTTCGCCACCATGACAATCGGTGCGAGGTCGCGCTGCGGATCGTAGGGTAGCTTGGGGTGGGTCGCCGGGATAACGGCGAAACTCGAGGCCACCATCAGCAACGTGTGCCCATCCGGTGTTGCCTTTGCGGTGGCATCCGTTCCGACGATGCCGCTTGCGGCCGGCCGGTTGTCGACAATGAACGGCTGGCCCAGCGATCTCTCCAGATAAGGGGCGACCAGCCGCGCCACGACGTCGTTGAGACCGCCCGCGGCAAAGGGAACCATCAGGCGGACCGGGCGGTCGGGATAGGTTTGGGCATGAGCGCTGGTGATGAGCGCGATCGCAAACAGAGTGGCAACACCGAATTTGGGCCGGCACGCCTCATGCATTGTCCGAACTCCCGGCTACTCTCATTGACGAGCTTCAGTGCGCAAGCCGGATAGCGAGCTGGGGGCATCAGGCCGCAAGCTTTTTCATCTCCCCGAGGATGGCGTCGCCCATTTGCGACGTGGTCACGACGGTGGCGCCCTCCGACTTAATGTCGGCGGTACGCAGGCCTTGCGCGAGGGCGGCGGAAATCGCGGCGTCGATCTGGTCGGCCCCCTTGCCCATATTGAGCGAGTAGCGCAGCGCCATGCCGAAGGAGGCGAGCATCGCGATCGGATTGGCGATGCCCTTGCCGGCGATGTCGGGCGCGGATCCGTGTACGGGCTCGTACATCGCTTTGCGTTTTTTCGTTTTGGCGTCGATTTCGCCGAGCGATGCCGACGGCAGCATGCCCAGCGAGCCCGTGAGCATGGCGGCGATGTCGGACAGCATGTCCCCAAACAGATTATCGGTCACGATCACATCAAACTGCTTGGGCCAGCGCACCAGTTGCATGCCGCCGGCGTCGGCCAGTTGGTGCTCGAGCGTGACGTCCTTGAACTCGCGGGCGTGCAGCTCTTTGACCACCTCGTGCCAAAGTACGCCGGTCTTCATCACATTGCGCTTCTCCATCGAGGTGACCTTGTTGCGGCGCTTGCGCGCGAGCTCGAAAGCCACCCGCGCGATGCGCTCGATCTCATAGGTGTCGTAGACTTGGGTGTCGATCGCGCGTTTTTGGCCGTTGCCGAGATCCGTGATGGTCTTGGGCTCGCCGAAATAGACCCCGCCGGTCAACTCACGCAGGATAATGATGTCGAGCCCATCCACCACCTCGCGTTTGAGGCTCGAGGATTCGGCAAGTGCCGGGTAGCAGATGGCCGGGCGAATATTGGCGAACAGGCCGAGCTCCTTGCGCAGGCGCAAAAGGCCCGCCTCCGGCCGCACGTCGTACGGCACGCTATCCCATTGCGGTCCGCCGACGGCGCCGAAGATCACCGCGTCGGCTGCGTGGGCCTTGCGCATCGTCGTCTCGGTGATTGCAACCTTGTGCGCCTCGTAACAGGAACCGCCCACCAGATCTTCTTGGATCTCGAAATCGCCCAAGCCGCGCGCGTTCATGAGGGCAATGAGCTTTTTCACCTCGGCCATCACCTCGGGGCCGATGCCGTCGCCGGGGAGGAGAAGAAGCTTCACCATTGCGCGCTGCCTCGCTTAAATCCATGTCGATGCGGATTGCTAAAGCCCCCCGCACGGCTTGGCAAGACGAGGACCGATTTGCCAAGGTGAGTTCGCCAAGAGCAAAGCGCATGTCATCTGAGCGTCCAAAGGTCGTCATCGTGGGTGCGGGCTTCGGCGGGCTGGCAGCAGCGAAGGCGCTCGCCCGTGTTGCCGTCGACGTGATCGTGATCGATCGGCAAAACCACCACTGCTTTCAGCCGTTGCTGTATGAGGTGGCGACCGCCGCGCTCTCGCCGGCCGACGTGGCCTGGCCGATCAGACATATCCTGCGGAAGCAGGAGAATGCGACCGTGCTGATGGCGGAGGTTCGCAGCATCGACGTCGACACGCGGGTCGTTCACGCGGATTCGATCAGTGTTTCCTACGACTATCTCGTGCTGGCAACTGGCGCGACCCATTCGTATTTCGGGCATGACGAATGGGCCGAGGTGGCTCCGGGCCTCAAGCGCATCGAGGACGCCACCCGTATTCGCCGGCGCATCCTCATCGCCTTTGAGCGGGCCGAGCTCGCAACCGACGACGCCAAGCGACGGCGCCTACTTACTTTCGCGATCGTCGGCGGCGGAGCAACCGGAGTCGAAATGGCCGGCGCTATATCCGAGGTCGCGCGGCAAAGCCTGGCGATGGATTTCCGCCGCATCGACCCCACTGCGGCGCGGATCGTACTGATCGAGGCCGGGCCGCGCATCATGCCGACGCTGCCGGAGAACCTGTCGGATTACGTGCGGCGCACGCTCGGCAACAAGGGCGTCGAGGTGATGACGTCGACGCGCGTCACGGCGTGCGACGCGCGCGGCGCTGAGCTTGAGCATGGGCGTCTGGATGCCGGCACCGTCATCTGGGCGGCAGGCGTCGTGGCCTCGCCCGCTGCTCTGTGGCTCAATGCCGCGCACGACCGCGCGGGACGGGTGCAAGTGAACCCCGATTTATCGGTTCCTGGCCATCCGAGCGTGTTCGTGGTCGGCGACACCGCGACGATTGCGGACCAGCCCGGCATCCCCGGCACGGCGCCGCCGGCCAAGCAGATGGGCGCCTACGTCGGCCGGCTTATCTCTGCAAGGGTCGCGGGCGGGACACCGCCGCCACCGTTCCGCTACCGCCATCTCGGCGATCTTGCGGCCATCGGGCGCAACGCGGCGGTGGTAAAGCTCGGTCGACTCGAGCTCACGGGCTTCCTCGGCTGGCTATTTTGGAGCTTGGTCCACATCTATTTCCTGATCGGGGTCAAGAATCGCTCGATGGTGGCGTTCACTTGGCTGTGGGATTACGTCACGTTTCAGCGCGGCGCCCGGCTCATCACCGAGGTTCCTCCGCAGGGCAGACCGTAATTTCCGGGCGATCAGAGGCCGCTGAACCAGTTATATCCCTGGTCCTCCCAATAACCGCCGAGATATTTGTCGGTGACCGCAATCTCCATCACGTGCTTTGGATTTTTGAAGCCGAGCTTGGTCGGCATGCGCACCTTGATGGGAAAGCCGTACTTGCGCGGCAGGATCTCGCCGTCGAACCTGAAGGTCATCTGTGTCTGCGGATGCAACGCGGTCGCCATGTCAATCGAGGTGGAATAGCCTTCGGCGCAGCGGAACCAGACGTATTTGGCACGCGTATCGGCGCCGACGCGCCTGAGGAATTCGCGTAGCGGCGTGCCGCTCCATTTGCCGATCGCGCTCCAACCTTCCACGCACACCAGTCGCGTGATTTGGGTCTCCTGCGGCAGCGCGTAGAGCTCATCAAGGGTCCAGGATTTCGTGTTGTCGACCATGCCGCCGATTTCGAGCTTGTAATCTTGCCCGTCCACCTCTGGCGCCTCGTCCTCGGAATAATAGGCGTTGAACGGAAACGGACGTGTCACCGCGCTGTCGAGATATGTCGGGGCGAGCTTGTTGGGGTTGAACAGCCACGCCTGCACGCGATCATTGAAATAGGAAACCTTCATCAGCACGCGTTCCGCAGACGCGCCGTCGACAATGTCGCAGCCGGTCAGAAACGCGAGAGCCCCGAGACTCGCGCCGCCCCGCAGGAACAGGCGTCGCGTGGGATCGGGCATGAGTTTCGCCGCATCCCTAACAAGAAGGTCGGGATCGACGCCGGGTGGGCTCCTGCGAATGTTTGGCATGCTCGGTACTTCGTCTTTGGCTATCGGCCGATGATCACGGCGCGCAGCGACTTCGGAACGAGAAAGCTCATGATGATGTGAATGACGAGGAAGACGACGATTGCGGCCATGCCGAAAAAGTGCACGTAGCGGGCCGCCGAATAACCGCCGAACGCGGCGGCGAGTTCCTGCAATTGCACTGGCTTCCAGATGGCGAGACCTGACAGCACGATAACGACGCCGATTAAGATGACGCCGAGATAAAGCAGCTTTTGTACGCCGTTGTATCTCGAGAGATCATCATAAGAGAGTTTGCGGACGAGCGCGGCTTTGGCGTCGGCCAAGACCTCGTTGGGGCGGATCGGAACGAGCATGCGGCGGAAACGGCCGGTGGCAATGCCGAGTAGCACGTAGATCAGGCCGTTCACCGCCAGAACCCACATGGCCGCGAAGTGCCAAAGCAGCGCGCCCGCAAGCCAGCCGCCGAGTGTGATCGCCGGAGGGAAGGCAAACGGGAACAGCGGTGAGGCGTTGTAGATCTGCCAACCCGAGCCGATCATGACCGCCATGGCCAATGCGTTGACCCAATGAGTCACACGCACCCAAAGGGGATGGACGAGGGGCCGCGCCGGCTCGGAAGGACTCAGCGCCTCATGGGTGGCTTCGATCGCCATGGCCTCTCTTTTGCAATTGGGCGGTCTATAGCAAATTCCTATCGGCTCGTCGTTTCACGTTCCCGTGCCGCGGCGGGGGCTTGCGAACGAAGCGATATAAGGAGCGGGGGACATGCACATTTCGCATTTCCCCGGCAAAGGGTGTGGAGAGGCCTATGTCGAAGACCGGTGCCGGCAATTTCTTCGAAGACTTCCGCATCGGCCAAGTGATCAGGCACGCCACGCCTCGCACCATCACGGTGGGAGACGTGGCGCTCTACAATGGTCTCTTTGGTCCCCGCTTTGCGGTCCAGTCCTCCGACGTGTTTGCGCGCGCGATCGGTTATCCGTGCTCACCGGTCGATGACCTGCTCGTCTTTCACGTCGTGTTCGGCAAGACCGTACCGGACATTTCCCTCAACGCGGTCGCCAATCTCGGCTATGCCGCCTGCCGCGTACTTTCGCCGGTCTATCCTGGCGACACGCTGAGCGCCGAGTCCGAAGTGATTGGGCTCAAGGAAAACTCGAGCCGCAAGACCGGCATTGTGTTCGTGCGCTCGACCGGTTGCAAGCCGGATGGGACAAAGGTGCTCGAGTACGTGCGCTGGGTCATGGTGCGAAAGCGCGATGAAGCAGCGCCTGTTTCCGGCGATCACGTCCCGCGCCTGCCTGAAGCGGTGATGGCGAGCACGCTCGGCGATGCCTGCCCGCACATCAACGTCGCCGCATACGACTTTACACTCGCCGGCAGCCCCTATCGCTTCCGTGATTACGCCGTCGGAGAAAAGATCGACCACATCGATGGCGTCACCGTCGAAGAAGCGGAACACCAGATTGCCACCCGTCTGTATCAAAACACTGCGCGCATCCATTTCGACCAATTTTCGGCGGCGCAAGGCAGGTTCGGCCGCCGCCTCATTTACGGGGGGCACGTGATCTCGCTCGCGCGCGCTCTCTCATTCAACGGGCTTGCCAATGCTTTCCACATCGCCGCCATCAACGGCGGCAGGCACGTATCGCCGCTGTTTGCCGGCTCGACCGTATTCGCCTGGTCTGAAGTCCTGAGCAAGGCCGAGGTGCCGGGTCGCGACGATGTTGGCGCGCTGCGGCTGCGCACGGTCGCAACTAAAGACCGTCATTGCAACGACTTCCCGCTCAAATCGGGCGAGGAGGACGATCCCGCAGTGCTGCTCGATCTCGATTATTGGGCCCTCATGCCCCGGTAGGGAAGGTACGCGCTGTGATCGGAGGTGCTGCTCACGAGCTCTTGCGCAAGTGCTCGACCAGCTGACGGGCATAGGGCGGCAGCTCGTCGAGACCGCGGATGCAGATCGTGAGTTCGCGCACGGCCCAAGCATCGGTTAGTGGCACCGGGACGATTGCCATCGTTCGCGCTACGCGCCGCGCGGTGGTCTCGGGCACAATGCCGATCCCGACGTTGCACTCGACGAGGCGGCACACCGCATCGAAGCTGCGCAATTGCACCCGCAGTCGCAACGGCTGTCCGATGTGAGCCGCTTTATCGGCGAGGAAGCGCTGCAGCGCGCTCGCCCGATCGAGACCGACGAAGTCGTGGTCAAGCACGTCCGCGAACGCGAGCTTGGAGCGCTTGGCGAGGGGATGGCTGCGCGCCACTACCAGCACGAACCGGTCCTTGCGAAACGGATAAGTCTCGAGCGCGCTCACGTCGACGGTGGCAGCGACGATGCCGAGGTCGGCGACTCCTTCGGCGATCAGACCCACGATTTCGTCGCTCAGGCGCTCCTCGAGGTCGACGCTGACGTTGGGATGCGCGGACAGAAACGAACTCAGCGCTTCCGGCAGGAATTCGGTGAGCGCATTGGTATTGGAGAGGACCCTGATCTGCCCCGCAAGTCCGCCAGCATAGACCCCGAGGTCCTCACGTAATCGCTCGGCCTGGCGCAGAATCGCGCGCGCATGTTGCAGGAGCGTGCGGCCGGCCTGGGTTGGGGTCACGCCTTGTCGGCCGCGCACCAGCAGCGCCGCCCCCAGCGCCTCCTCCATGTTCCGAATGCGCGTGCTGGCTGCGGCCAGCGCGAGATGTGCGCGCTCCGCACCGCCCGTGATGCTGCCCGCCTCGATCACGTGGCGGAACAGACTGAGATCGGTGAGGTCGAAGCGCACGGATGGCTTTCCTTCGGATTCAGCGAAGCAAACCTACGCGAAATACCTATTGTCCGCCAAGTCGCCGAGGGTCATATTCGCCATTGACGAAAGCTCAAGCGCCGAGCCGCGGTGCATTGCCGCGCGCCGCGACTTTGGTTACGAACGCAAGTGCGCGCGAGGACGGAGAAGAACAATGGCCGAAATCAAGGCACCCGCTGAGCGGCCGATCTCTCCCCATCTCTTCATCTACAAGCCGATGCTGACGACGATGATGTCCATCGCGCATCGCATAACCGGTGCCGCCCTCTATTTCGGCACGCTGCTAGTCGCGTGGTGGCTTATCGCTGCGGCGTCCAGCCCCAAGGCCTATGCCGGAATCGGCTCCTTTATGAACTCATTGTTCGGCCGGCTCGTTCTGTTCGGCTACACCTGGGCGCTCATGCACCACATGTTGGGGGGCATCAGACATTTGATCTGGGATACCGGGCATGGCTTCGGTCCGCATGAGCGCGAATGGCTGGCGCTGGCGACCCTCCTTGGTTCGATCAGCCTGACCATTGTCATCTGGATCGTCGGCTATCTGTTCATTGGAGGGCCGCGCTGATGGCGTTCGGAGACATGAGCACACCGCTCAAGCACGTACGCGGCCTCGGGTCGGCTAAATCCGGCACTGGGCATTTCTGGCGCCAGCGCCTGACTGCGATCGCCAACGTGCCGCTCACTATCGCTTTCGTCCTCATCGTTGTTGCGCTGCTTGGCCGCAATCACGCCGCCGTGGTGCAGATCCTCGGCTCGCCGCTCATCGCCGTAATCATGCTGCTGTTCATTCTTTCGGTGACGACCCACATGCGCATCGGCATGCAGGTGATCATCGAAGATTACGTACACGATGAGGCCTGTAAGCTCATCCTGCTTATTGCGAACACCTTCTTCGCCACCGCGGTGGGGCTCGCCGGCGCCTTCGCCATCCTCACGCTCAGCTTCAAGGTGTGACCCGTGGCTAACAACAACGGCGGATCAGACGGGAAAGGACCGGCGATCAACGGCCGCGCCTACCCGATCGAGGATCACAATTACGACGTGGTCGTGGTTGGCGCCGGCGGCGCTGGCCTGCGTGCGGTGGTCGGCTGCAGCGAGGCGGGGCTCAAGACCGCCTGCATCACGAAGGTGTTTCCCACCCGCTCGCATACGGTCGCAGCGCAGGGCGGTATCGCCGCCGCGCTCGGCAATATGGGAGAGGACGACTGGCGCTGGCATATGTACGACACGGTCAAAGGTGCCGACTGGTTGGGTGATCAGGATGCCATCGAATACATGTGCCGCAGCGCGCCCGAGGCAGTGTACGAGCTGGAGCATTGGGGCCTGCCATTCTCGCGGCGCGAGGACGGCAAGATCTATCAACGTCCCTTCGGCGGCATGACGACGCACTACGGCAAAGGCACCGCGCAGCGTACCTGTGCCGCCGCCGACCGCACCGGTCATGCCATGCTGCACACCATGTATGGCCAGGCACTGCGTCACGCCGCCGAGTTCTTCATCGAATTCTTTGCCATCGATCTGATGATGGACGAAGAGGGCCGCTGCCGCGGGGTCGTCGCCATCAGGCTGGACGACGGCTCGATCCACCGCTTTGGCGCCCACATGACGATCCTCGCCACTGGCGGATATGGGCGCGCCTACTTCTCATGTACCTCGGCACACACCTGCACCGGCGATGGCAACGCCATGGTGCTGCGCGCCGGGTTACCCCTACAGGACATGGAATTCGTGCAATTTCATCCCACCGGCATTTACGGCGCGGGTTGCCTGATCACGGAAGGCGCGCGCGGGGAGGGCGCCTACCTCGTCAATTCCGAAGGCGAGCGCTTCATGGAACGCTATGCCCCCTCCGCCAAGGATCTCGCCTCGCGCGACGTCGTTTCGCGCGCAATGACCATCGAGATTCGCGAGGGGCGCGGCGTCGGCAAACTCAAGGACCACATCTATCTGCACCTCGACCATCTTGATCCAGAAATATTGCACGAGCGGCTGCCCGGCATTTCCGAATCCGCCCGCATTTTCGCCGGCGTCGACGTCACCACCGATCCGATCCCGATTGTTCCGACCGTGCATTACAACATGGGCGGCATCGCCACCAACTATCATGGCGAAGCCCTGACCAAGAAGAACGGCAATGACGAGTTCGCGGTGCCGGGTCTGATGGCGCTCGGGGAGGCGGCCTGCGTCTCGGTACATGGCGCCAATCGCCTGGGCTCAAATTCGCTGATCGATCTCGTGGTGTTCGGCCGGGCGGCGGCTTCGCGCTGCGTCGAAATTTTGCGGCCGGGGGAAAACTATCCCGATCTGCCGAAGGATTCTGCCGACGGCGCGCTGGCGCGGCTCGACAAATTCCGTCATGCCGCGGGCAAGACATCCACCGCGCAACTGCGCCTGAAGATGCAGAGGGTAATGCAGAGCAACTGTGCGGTGTTCCGCAGCGCCGAGGTTCTGGAAGAAGGCCACAGGCTCATCCACGAGGTCTACGGTGGCGTCGCCGACATCAAAGTCACGGACCGTTCGCTGATCTGGAACTCGGACCTGATCGAGACGCTCGAGTTCGACAACTTGATCGCGCAAGCGGTCGTCACCATGGACTCCGCGAAGAATCGCACGGAAAGCCGCGGAGCCCATGCCCGCGAGGACTTCCCCGAGCGTGACGACAAGAACTGGATGAAACACACGCTGGCTTGGCTGGATGCCAGCGGCAAGGTGCGAATTGATTACCGCCCGGTGCATGCCTACACGCTGACGAACGAGGCGGCATACATCGAGCCCAGGCCACGCGTGTATTAGAGGTCCAGGCGACGGTCAGATGGCTCAGTTTACGCTGCCTAAAAACTCCAAGGTCACTGACGGGAAAACGTGGGCGTATCCCAGCGGCGCGCAGGACGTGCGCGAATACCGGATCTACCGCTGGAATCCGGATGACGGCAAAAACCCGCGCATGGACACCTATTACGTCGACTGCGGTGATTGCGGGCCGATGGTCCTGGATGCGCTGATTTGGATCAAGAACAACATTGATCCGACGTTGACCTTCCGGCGCTCCTGCCGCGAAGGCGTGTGCGGCTCCTGCTCGATGAACATCGATGGCACGAATACGCTCGCCTGCACCAAGGCGACGGCGGATATCAAGGGCGCTGTGAAGATCTATCCGCTGCCGCACATGTCAGTGGTGAAGGATCTCGTACCCGACCTCACCAACTTCTATGCGCAGCATGCCGCGATCGAGCCGTGGCTGCAGACCACTTCGCCGACGCCACAGAAGGAGTGGAAACAGAGCCACGAAGATCGCCAGAAGCTCGATGGCCTCTATGAGTGCATCCTGTGCGCGTGCTGCTCGACCGCGTGCCCGAGCTATTGGTGGAACAGCGAGCGCTTCATGGGACCAGCCGCGCTGTTGCAGGCGCATCGTTGGCTCAAGGACAGCCGCGACGAAGCGACCGGACGACGCCTCGACAATCTCGAAGATCCGTTCCGCCTCTACCGCTGCCACACCATCATGAATTGCGCCAAAGCCTGCCCGAAGAGTCTCAATCCGGCCAAGGCGATCGCCGAGATCAGGCGTATGATGGTCGAGCGGCAAGTGTGATCCGCGATTGATGTGATCCGCCTGCACCTGGGCGGCCCAGCCGATATCTCGCGGCTGACATGGGCTCGGCTTGCGCAGTCGAGGCCGACGATGACAAATGCCCGCCTATTGCTCCCAAACGCCGGAGGAGACGCCGTTATGGCACTGAGCGCAGACGTTCGCCGCGTGGTCACCACGATCGACACCAAGGACAAGGCCGTGGTGCTGTTCGACGGCCCCACTCCGCACAAGAAAGTGCGCCCGCAGACGCAGACCGTCTCGCGCTTACTGTGGGTGACGGATCAGACGCCGGCCGACCTCTCCGGCCGCGCTGACCGCGCCGCAATCGACATCGGCATCATGCCGCCACGCGGCGGCTCCGTGTTCCGTATCGTCGAATTCCCGCCGGAAACGGCGCAGACGCGAAACCTCGACCCCAGTACTATGCATCAAAGCCTCGGCGATGGTGCGCCCAAGCGCGGATTGCCGCCGCGGCATCCCGCCATGCATCGCACGCGCACCGTGGACTACGCTGTAGTGATGACCGGCGAGATCGACATGCTGCTCGACGACTCTGAGATTCATCTCAAGGCGGGCGATGTGCTGGTGCAACAGGGCACCAATCACGCCTGGGTCAATCGCGGGACCGAGCCCTGCCGTATCGCCTTCGTGCTCATCGACGCGAAGGAGCCTTGAGCGTCGGCGGCCCCGCGGCCCATAATCGCGGCTAGCGCCGCCGGCACCTAGCGGTCGGACATCGATGGAGCGGCTGCAATGCAACGCGCCCAGGCCGAACGTCATCCGCCGGCGCTGGCCTTCCGACCGTTATCAGCGGCGCTGGGCGCCGAGATCATCGGCATCGACCTGAGGCAAGAGATCGACGACGGTCTCTTCGCGCTTATCCGGGACGCCTGGCACCAGAACCTCGTCATTCTGCTGCGCGATCAGAAGCTGAGCGAGGAGGACCAGGTCCGGTTCGCGGCAAAATTCGGACCTCCCGCGCAGATCCACACCGAGCAGTTCGTGCGCAGCCATTCTGCGGTGATGCTGATCTCCAACATTCGTGAGGACGGCAAGCCGATCGGCGCCTTGCCCGATGGCGAGATGCATTTCCATACCGACCAGTGCCATCAGGCGCAGCCCGCGATGGCCTCGATGCTATACGCGCTCGAGGTGCCGAGCACGGGCGGCAACACGTTGTTCGCCAACGGCTACAAGGCATATGAGACCTTGCCTCCGGAGATCAAGCGGCGCATCGACGGGCGCAAAGCCCTCAATGCCTACGACTACGACACCGCAGCGACCAAGCGCGGCACGCGGCTCGCGCCGAGCGTGCCCTCTTACGCGCATCCGATGGTGCGTACGCATCCGGCGACCGGACGCAAGGCGCTTTACGTGAATCGGCTGATGACGGTGGGAATCGAGGGGCTGCCCGCGCAGGAGAGCGACGAATTGCTCGCGATCCTGTTCGAGCACCAGGAGCGGCGCGAATTCATCTACGAGCACATCTGGCGTGCCGGGGACCTCTTAATGTGGGACAATCGGTGCACGCTGCATGCGCGCACGGACTTCAGCCCGAACGAGCGACGGTTGATGCGGCGGGTGACTATCCTCGGCGAAAAGCCGGTATGACACTAGCCCGTCGATCCTTCTCACACGCCAGACGAGCCGGTGATCCAGTCATCAGTGGACCGGGGAGGATGCAAGGCTGATGCTGGTGCGCACGCGCGACGACAGGGGAGTAAACGTGATCGGCCGCAAGGACGACCCCGCCTTCCTTTATTTTCCTGCCAATTACCGCTGGTCCATGGGCCTGCTCATTTGTCTTGGCGCTGCGCCTTGGACAGGCATCGAAATCGACGAGGTGCATCGTGTCGGCCGTGCGCTCGAAGGTCGCATAGGCGACGACACCGCGTGGTTCGAAGAATGGACTCGCATGGGCGACAAGATCGCAGCCCGCGGGCGCGACGCAGAGGCGAAAGGCCATAAGCTCACCGCAGCGTCGTGCTTCATGCGCGCGACGCGCTACTACCAGACCGGTGAGCGCTTTATTCATCCCCGTGCGCAGCGCAGCATGTCGGTCTATGCGACCTCCGTGCAACTCTTCAAGGCCGCCGCCGCGATGGTACGCCGGCCGCGCATCGAACCGGTCGAGGTGCCGTACGAAGGCACGAGCCTGCCGGCGCTCCTTGTGCATCCCGAGCCCGCATCGGCCGGGTCGAGACCGGCGCCGTGCATGGTGTTCTTCGACGGCTTCGACGTCACCAAGGAGCTCCAATACGGCTACGGCATTCCCGATCTTGCTGCGCGCGGCATAGGCTGTCTCATCGTGGATGGCCCGGGAAACGGTGAGAGCGTGCGCTTTCGCAATCTGCCACTGATCGCGGAGACCGAGCGCTACGCCACCGCGGCTTACGAATATCTCAGCGGTCGCCGCGAGTTCGACGCCCGCCGTGTCGGTGTGATGGCGCTCAGTCTCGGTGGCTATTACGCGCCGCGAGCGGCCGCGCTCGAGCCGCGCTTTGCCTGCTGCGTCGCCTGGGGGGCGCAGTGGGACTATCACGCCATCTGGGCGAAGCGGCTCGAAGAGCTCGCTTCCGGCAAAGTGCTTTCGCTTTCAGTCCCGCCGGAACATCTGCAGTGGGTGCTCGGCGTCTCGAGCCAAGCGGCGGCGCTCAAGAAGCTCGAAGCTTTCCGGCTCGACGGGATCGTGCAGAAGATGCGGTGCCCGTTTCTGCTCCTGCATGGCGCGGGCGACGAACAGATTCCGCTCTCGCTCGCGGAGAAATGCTTCGCCGCTGTCGGCTCCCAGCACAAGACCTTCAAGGTCTTCAACCGCGACGAGGGCGGCTTCCATCATTGTCAGGTCGACAACGTCACGATCGGCGTGCATTACATGTGGGACTGGCTCGAAGACGTGCTCACGCCGGAGAGCTAACGCCACGCCTGCGTGGGAAGCCAAGAATCATGCCGCCGATCTATCTCACCGAAGCGGACGTCGGACGTCTTGTCACGGTCAAGGACGCAATGGCGGCGCTTGAAGCGCTGTTCGCGACGTGGGGTCAACCGTCGACCACCAATTTGCCGCGCCAACGCGCGCCGCTGCCGGGCGGTGCCTTCAACCTGATGGGCGCGTCCTACGGCGCCAAGGGCGTGCACGGGCTCAAAGCCTATGCCGGGGTGAAGGGGGCGCAGTATCACACGCTGCTCTATTCTTCGCTCGATGGCACCCTTAAGGCGGTGATCGAGGCCGATCTGTTCGGGCAGATGCGCACAGGCGCGGCGAGTGGGATTGCGACCAAACTCTTGGCCAACGCGCATGCGCGCACTCTCGGCGTCATTGGCACCGGCAAGCAATCGCGCATGCAAGTTGCCGCCGTCTGCGCGGTCAGGCCGATCAAGCGAATTAAGGTTTTCTCCCGCACCGCCGGGCACCGCGAGGCTTATGCGAATTCGCTGGAAAGCGAGCTCGGCCTCGAGGTGCTACCGGCATCCTCGGCGCAGGCCTGCGTGGCCGAGGCCGACGTGGTGGTCACCATCACCAAGTCGGCCGAGCCGGTGTGCCGGGCGGAGTGGCTCGCCGAAGGCGCGCACGTCAACGTCGCCGGCGCCAATTCCCACGGCCGTCGCGAGGTCGACGCGGAAACCGTATTGCGCGCCGCGGTCAAGGCAACCGACCATGTCGCCCAAGCCAAAGAGGAAGCCGGCGAGTTTCGCCAGCTGGTAGCCGCCGGCAAGCTCGCCTGGTCCGCGATCTGCGAGCTCGGCGACCTCGTCACGGACAAGGCTGGCGGCCGCACATCGGCATCCGATCTGACATTGTTCAAGTCGCTCGGCATCGCGCTCGAAGATGTCGCCTTCGCCGAGCTCGTTCATCAGCGCGCGATCGCCGCGGGCGTGGGACGGCCGATCTAACCCGTGCCCATCTAACCCGCGATCGCCTGCCGCAAGATTTTTCGTGCGGGCTCTGTGCCGTCGAGCTGACGCAATGTGCGGCGTTTGATCTTCCAACCCTGCGCCGTGCGAATGAGCTCCCAGCGGTTCGCGGTCATGCGATGCACGCGAAAACCCCTGGAACGGCCGTGGTTCGGGACATCAATCGGGTCGCCTTGCGCCTGCGGCACGAGGATCTGCAAGTAGGACGTGACCACCGCCGTATCGCCGTCAATCACAACATGCGGCAGTGACGTGAAGTGCGCGAGCCCGCGCTCGATCGCGGCCTGGTGCTCGGCGCTGAGCACCTGGCTGGCGATGCTTTCGCGCCCGCTTGGGCTCGAGAGAATCTCGCCGCGGTCGAAAACCCCGTCTTCCACCCAGCTCGCCGCGATGTGGTCCTTTCCGCCGGTATCGGCGCTGGGCGGATGGCTGGCAATAATGTTGTAGATCTCGAGGCGGTCTTCGATAGCGCGGACTCGATCTTCCAGACTTTTGGAGCTTGTCATGACCTACTCCTAGCGCAGATAGGGCAGTACCTCGCCATCGGTATTCGCGTCGCCCATGTCATCGCCGCGGGATGACCTCGCCGATGGCGCCAGCATCGTGGGCGGAAAAGAACAGACGGCCATCGGGGATGGCGATGATGGCGCGCGCGCCACAACCCTCGACGGGAATCGCATACTCGCCGACCACTTTGCCATCCGGCGCCATGCGGCCGATCTTGTTGGAAAAGTTTTCGGTGAACCAGAGGTCGCCGTCCGGCGCCACGGTTACGCCGCGCAAAGAAGCGTCCGGAGTCTTCACGGGCCACTCGGTGATCCGCCCCTGCGCGTCGATGCGTCCTAGCGCATTGGCTTGGGTCTCGACGAACCAGATGTTGCCGTCTGGATGCACCGTCATGGCGCGGGGCTCGCTGTTCGGTGTCGGAATCTTGTATTCAGTCACATGACCGTCGATGCTGATCCGGCCGATCTGCCCAGCCTCGTACTCGCTGAACCACAACTGGCCGCCGCGCACGACCAACGAAAGCGGCCGGCAGCCTGGCGTCAGTCCTTGCGAAAATTCCGCCACCGCGCCGCCGGGCGTGATGCGGCCGACGCGGCTGACGTGGGCCTCGGAAAACCACACATTTCCATCCGGCCCCGCGACGATGCCGTCCGGCCCGGCGCTGTCCGTCGGCAGAGCAAACTCGGTGATCGCGCCAGACATGGTGATCCGCCCGATCCTGTTGCCGGCGTTTTCGCAAAACCACAACGCCCCATCGGCGGCAGACGTAATGCCGATCGGGCGGCTGTTCGGCGTCGGCGTTGAGAACTCGGTGAAAGCGCCGTTGCCGGGATTCAGTCTTCCGATCTTCGATGTTCCGCTCTCGCAGAACCAGAGGTGCTGGTCGGGCCCGAACACGATGATGTAAGGCTTGCTCTGCGGAGTCGGAATCGGATGCAATACAATATCGACGCCGCTCATCAAAAACCCATCCGTTGCAGAATAGAAGCGTCCCCCCGCGCACGGGCGGTCATATGGCTTCGCCCATCAGATTGAGATGCTGAACAGCCGCGCCGCATTGGCTCCCAAGATCGCATCCTGCTCGCTTTTGCCGATTCTCTTTGCGCGCTGCACATATTCGACCGGCTTCTTCTCGGCAAAGGGATAGTCGGAAGCGAGCATGACGTGACTTGAGGGCACCTTCGTCAGCAGGAACTCCAGCATGTCGGGATTGAACAGTACCGTGTCGTAGAAAAACCGCGGCAGGTAACTGCTGAAGTCGCCCTTGAGCTGCGGCGCGCGGCCGTAGCGATATTCGTTATCGTGCCGCCCGGTATAGAATGGAAGATATCCGCCGCCGTGCGCGACCAGGATCTTCAACTTGGGGAATTTATCCATCACGCCTTCGTAGATCAGCGATGACAGCGCGTAAGCTTCCTCCAAAGGCTGTCCCACCGTGATCATCAGCCGATTGCGGAGCATCCGCTTCTCGGTGCTGCCGGCGGGATGAATGAAGACCACGGCGCCGAGCTCCTCCGCCTTCGCCCAGAACCGTCGCAGGCGCGCATCGCCCAATTCGGTGCCATTGACATGCGATGAGATGATGACGCCGCGAAGATCGAGACGGCGTACGCAGCGCTCGAGTTCGGCCGCCGAGAGCGCGACATCGCGCAGCGGCAGCGAACCAAGCCCGATAAGCCGGTCCGGATGCTGCGCAACGAGTTCAGCGACGCGATCGTTGCTGTAACGATCCGTCTCGAGCGCCTCCTGCGGGTCGAGAGCATAGGTGCATTGCTGCATGATGCTCGGGCTGATGACCTGGAGGTCGACGCCGGTCGCATCCATCTCGCGCAGCCGCAGCGGGATCTCCGTCATGCGTTTGAACAGCGGCTCCGGCACGCCATCTGCTCCCGCTACGGCCCGTGCATATTGTGAATGCGTATAGGTGCGCTTCATCGCCTCCGGCACGAGAACGTGGGCATGCACGTCGATCACGATTGGCTTGGGAGTCGGACCCCTGGCTCCCTTTGCTGCCCTCCGGGTCGGCTTGTGCTGCCTGGAAGAGGTGCGCCGGTCGGATGTTCGCGAACGCTGTGTGCGCCGCCTGACCGTTGTCGGCATCGACGTCCTCCTTATTGCAGTGCGCCTGTTCGCGCCGATGCGCACTGCGGTCGATTCAATGGCTCGCGGGACTATTTGGGCGGTATAATCGGCACGAGCAGGAACGACTCCTTCTCACCGCCGGAATAGATCACGTTCTCGCCGATATTATAGTCCGCGTGGTAGTGCGTATAAGGGGCGCTGCCGATACCATCGCGCGGCTGAATGTCGAGCCGGATGCGGTGGCCTTTTTTGAACACCATCGAAGTTGGCCAAATCTCCACTTGCACCTCGACAATCTGATTGGGCTCAAGCCACTGACGCCGCAGATGCTTGTGATAAGGCCGATACGGACGCGAAAGGTCGGGGTCGAGTTCGCGATGCGAAGCGCGTAGCCAGCCCTTTGCCACGGGCACCGGCTGGCCTTGCTGGCCGATCTCGAACACGTCGTTACCGGCAGGGTCGATGTTGCGCAGCGTGAGAAACAAATCCATGTCCTCGGTTGTGCTCGAGATCCAGAGCTGGGCGGCCAGCGGACCGGTGATTTCCGTATCCTGCTCGAGCGGCGGCGTGATCAGCGAAATGCCCCCTCCGGCACCAGCGGCAAGTGACGTTGACGAGGCCGAGGCGTGCCCGGCATGGGACGCGCCGCTCGCCGAATAGCTCTGCTTGGCGGTCGCGGCGGGCTTGGTTTTGCTCAGCGTCCCCGCCATGCCGTCGGCCCCTGCCCCGGACAGGTCGAGGTAGAACTTGGTCCATTGCGTGCGCGCGATTGGCCATTCGTTCTCGTAGCGGAAATGATACGCGCCGTGACCGGTGCGGATAGCGAGCTTCACCGGCGGCTCTTGCATCACACCGTTGTCGATGTCCTTGAGCCAGTAATCGAAGAACTGGAGTTGGTCGCGCCGCCCATCCTCGGAATAGAACGGGTGGTAGTGCGTGCCGCAATGAATACGAAGCTTCTTGTTCTTCGAGGCGGCGCGCATGTAGCCCTCGGTCGCCCCGCGCAGGTGCAATCCCATGCCCGACCAATTGCCAACCGCCCACATGGGCAGATCGATCTTCTCCCACTGCGCCTGCTGACTCTTGAACACACAACTGTCCAGGCTGTTGCGCATGAACCGCCACAGCACGTTGTCCTGGAAAGCGTCAGGGTTGTTCCGGTAGGCGCGTCCAAGCAAGTGGTGTGCCATGTGGGTCGTGAACCAGCCGACGATGAAGCCCGAGCCGAAAATCCCCCCGTGATAAAGAATATCTCGGTACTGATCGGCGGCGCCTTCCCACGGCACGATGCAGGTGAGCGATGGCGGCCTGAGGTTTGCCACCCACCACTGCGTGCGGGCGAAGAAGGAGATGCCGATGGTGGCGACACGCCCGTTGCTCCAGGGCTGATGGCCAGCCCACTCGATGGCGTCGTAGAACTCGATCGCCTCCTGCGGTGAATAGAGCACGGATTGGCCGGCCGACTTGCCGGAGCCGCGCTCGTCCACGCGCACGCAGCAATATCCGCGCGGTACCCACCACTCGGGGTTCACGGTTTCCCAGTTCATGTGGGGATTGGGCTTCTCTTCCAGATCGGCCGGCGGGATCCACAGCTTGTCCTTCTGATAGATGCCCATATTGATCAAAACGGGAAAATGCCCGCCGTCGTCCGGCCGAAAGACGTCGGCCTTGAGCTTAGCGCCGTCCCGCATGGGGACGTCGACGTCCTTCTCGATCTTGATCCGATATTTGGGCTCGGACGTTTTGGTGGCTCTGCTGGTCGCGACTAGCCCTTGCACGGGTCGCCTCCATTGCCTTGCGCACCGGACGCTATCAGAGCGCAAGGCCTGCGGCTACGCAGAGGCCACTGCCCGATGTATCACGCCGAGCCCCAGACTTCGTGCGCTGTCTCGACCACGAGGCGCAGCTTATCGATCTCATCCGCCACATCCATCGCGTTTCCACCGATGCCGCTGGAAAATCCGCACTGCGGGCTTAATGCGAGCTGCTCCAGCGGGACGTACTTGCTCGCCTCATCGATGCGGCGCTTGAGCTCATCCTTGGATTCGAGTTTACCGCTCTTAGTGGTGACCAGGCCGAGCACCGCGACCTTGCCTTTGGGCAAAAACCGCAGCGGCTCGAATGATCCGGCGCGCGAGCTGTCATACTCTAGAAAATAGCCGTCCATGCCGATCTCGTTGAAGATGAGCTCGGCGATCGGCTCGTAGCCGCCCTCCGCCACCCATGCGCCGGCGAAGTTGCCGCGGCAGAGATGCATGCATATGGTCATGCCCTGGGGACGGTCCTTGATCGTCGCATTGAGTAGCTTGGCGTAGGTGTGCGGCAGCGCGGTTGGGTCCTCACCAATATTGGCCGCTTGCTTGCGCAGCTCCGGATCGCAGAGATAGGCGAGGTTGACCTCGTCGATCTGCAGGTAGCGGCAGCCGGCCTTGCCGAGATCGCGGACTTCCTCGCGGTACAGGCGGGCGAGATCTTCGTAGAAAGCGGCGATGTCGGGATAAGCATCAGCATCAACCGCCCCGCGGCCGCCGCGGAAATGCATCACGGTTGGTGAGGGAAGGGTAATCTTCGGCATCGCCCGCGCGATCGACGCGAGAAATCCGAAATCTTCGACGAAAATTCCGCCGTGGGGACGGGCGAGCCGCCCGATCACCTGCATGGTGGGTGGGCTATGCAGGCGCGCGCCATCGGCAGAATGAAACTGCACGGCGAGCTTGGACGCAATCATTCGGACGTTGCGAAACTTCAGCATGAAATCGCGATGCCAGGAGCGGCGGTTGTACTCGCCGTCCGTGACCAGCTTGAGTCCAAGGTCCTCTTGCAGGCGCACGATGTCGCGGATCGCCTCGTGCTGGATGCGCTTGAGCTCGGCATCAGACATTTCGCCGCTGTCCGCCTTTTCGCGCGCCTCGACGAGGGCGGCGGGCCGGATGAGGCTGCCGACGTGCTCGGCGCGGAAGGGAGGATTGGCACGCTCCATCGGGGTGGCTTTCAGGAAATGGTCGGGTCGGGGAAACGATATCACACGCGGCATCGGTCTCATGTAGACTGCGCGTTGAAATCAAAGCCGTCGATATAACTGGCTGCGCGGGAGGAGACGATGAAGGGATACCTGCGATCTGCCGTGGCTGCCGCGGGTCTTGCGGCCGTGGCTGCTGCATCGGCGCCTGCCCAGACAATCTATCCCGAGCGGCTAATCAAGATGATCGTGCCGGCGCCGGCCGGGGGACAGACCGACGTTATGGCGCGCCTGATGGCGCAAAAGATGCAGCAGTCGCTAGCGCAGACCGTCATCATCGAAAATCGCGCTGGCGCGGGTGGCGCGCTCGCGGCACGAGCCGCCGCGGCCGCAGACCCCGACGGCTACACGCTGTTCTACGGCAACACCAGCACGCTTGCGGTGATTCCGGCAGTGTCTAAGAACCCCGGCTACGATCCCGCAAAAAACTACACCCCGGTCGCGAGCGTGTCGGAGAGCTACATGATCTTGGTCGTCCACCCGTCATTTCCGGCCGTGACGCTTCAGGAGTTCCTCGCCTATGCGAAGGCGCATCCAGGCAAACTCAACTATGCACATGCCGGGGCCGGCAACGTAACGCATCTCGCTGGAGAGATGTTTCGCACATTTGCGCAGGTCGATTTCGTCGACGTGGCGCATAAGGGCGGCAACGAATCCGTGCAGGGCGTCCTGGGCAACCAGGTCGATTTCGCGCTCGAAAGTCCGGTCATCCTGCTTCCGTTGATCAAGGAGGGGAAGTTGCGCGCGCTTGCAGTCACCAACGCGGAGCGCCAAGCAGAGATCCCCGATGTGCCGACCATGGTCGAGCGCGGGATGAGCGGGTTCGTGGCAACGCTGTTGACTGGCGTCGTGGCGCCGGTGGGCACGCCGCCTCCGATCATCGGTAAGCTCAACAGCGCGATCAATGAGACCCTTACCGCACCCGACATGAAGGAGCTGCTCGTGCGGTTCGGCTCGCAGGCGCGGATTGGTTCCCCACAGGAATTCGCGTCGTTTCTCGGCAGCGAAAGGCGTAAATGGAGCAACGTCGCCAAGCAGGCAAATGTCTCATTGGACTAACGCCTCCACGAGAAGAGGTGCCCCGCTCGCATGTTTTGGCGAGCGCGGTCAGCGCGAGGCGACACCAGTGACCGGGAGCAGGACATGAAAGCCGGCATTGCGACGGACAAAGGACTCGCGTTGCGCGACATTGTGCAACCAAAACCGAAGCCCAATGAAGTGCTGGTGAGGGTGCGCGCCGCCGCCCTCAATCGCGCCGATCTTGCCACTGCACGCGGCGTCCCGCATGGCAGCCATGCCGGGATCGGGGCGGCCGTCGGGCTCGAATGGGCCGGCGAGGTGGTCGAAACCGGCGCGGAAGTTACGGGTTACAGGCCGGGCGAGCGTGTCATGTGCTCCGGCACCGGCGGGTATGCCGAATATGCCGTGACCGACTGGGGACGCGTCAATCCGATTCCGGAGGGCATGAGCTTCGAACAGGCGGCGACGCTTCCGGTCGCGCTCCTCACGCTGCACAACGCCGTTATCACCGCCGGCCGATTGCGCCGCGGTGAGAGCGTCATGATCCAAGGGGCGAGCTCAGGTGTCGGGTTGATGGGCCTGCAGATCGCCAAGCTCATGGGCGCGAAACTGGTGATCGGCTCGTCCACCAACCACGCGCGGCGGGCGCGCTTGAAGGACTTCGGCGCCGACCTCGCCGTCGACACCCGCGATGCGGCGTGGGTCGATGCGGTGCTAGCCGCCACCGGCGGCAAAGGCGTTGATCTCGTCGTCGATATGCTGTCGGGTCCGCTGGTCGTGCAGAGCATGAAAGCGACCGCGGTTCTCGGGCGCATCGTCAATGTGGGCCGCCTCGCGGGGATGAAGGCCGAGTTCGATTTCGACCTGCACGCGCTGCGGCGCATCGAATATATCGGCGTGACCTTTCGTACCCGCACGCTCGAGGAAGTGCGCGAGATCAGTCGCCGTATGCGCGCCGATCTGTGGGATGCGGTGACGGCGGGCAAGCTCAAATTACCGATCGACCGGCGCTTCCCACTCGATGAAGCGGTAGCGGCGCAGACGCACATGCGCGAGAACAGGCACTTCGGAAAAATTGTTCTGACGATGTGAACTGCATCGCCGGGCCCTTGCGTGGAGCTTCCGCGGCTGTGCCGCTCCGGAATGATCGATGCGAGCATTGCTAACTCTAGCTACGATGCTGCGGATGGCGTCTGCGTCTCTGTTCGCCCTTTGCGGACTCGTCGCCACATCCGTGCCGCAGGCGACAGCCGATGCGGTCGCCGAATTCTACCGGGCGAGGACGGTGACGGTCGTGGTGAGCTCTAGCGCCGCTGGCGGCTACGACACGCTCGCGCGCGTGATCGCGCGGCACATAGGCAGGCATATACCCGGCAATCCTGCGTTTATCGTCCGAAACATGCCAGGTGCTGGCGGGATCACGGCCACCAATTTTCTCTATAACAATGCCGAGAGGGACGGCAGCGTGATTGGCCTTGTTCAGAACAACACGCCATTTGAGCCGCTGTTCGGCACGAAGGAGGCACGCTACGACCCCATCAAGTTCAATTGGCTCGGCTCGCCGAGCTCTGAGACTGCCATGGTCCTCATCTGGCACACGGTGCCGATAAGTTCGGTTGCGGATCTTACGACACACGAAGTCACGGTCGGCGTCTCCGGCGCCAATTCGACGCCGGCCTTCTTCACCCGGCTGATGAATGCGATGCTGGGCACGAAAATGAAGCCCATCAACGGCTATCCCGGGCAGAACGATGTCCTGCTTGCCATGGAACGGCGCGAGCTCGATGGCCATCCCAGCGTTTTTTTCAGTTCCGTTCGCACAACCCGGCCGGGCTGGCTACGCGAGAAGACTGCGAGGGCCATTCTGCAATATGGGCCGCAGAAGCTCGCTGAGCTTGATGACGTGCCGTTTGCTCCCGATCTCGTTGCCAGCGATGACGGTAGGCTGGTGATGCAGGCGGCATTTGCGCCGCTCGCGCTCGGTCGGCCGTTTCTCGTGCCGCCCGGCGTTCCCAGCGAACGCGTGGTCGTGCTGCGTAAGGCGTTCGCGGCGACCATGGCAGACCCGGATTTTCTGGCCGAGGCCGAAACGATGGGCCTTGGTGTCAACGCGCCGCGCACCGGCGAACAGATGCAGGAGGTGATGGACCGCGTCTACCGTAGCCCGCCGCGTGTCATTGATCGGTTGCGCCAACTCAACGTGCCGTGAATGAGCCTGCGGATCCCGACAACAACGCGCTCGACGTCATTCACCTCACCCAGCGTGCGAAAGGCTGACACGGCGCATTGCCGGCGACCCGTTTTTATCGGCGATGGCGTCTCCTCAGCTCTTGCGGATGCGGAAGATCAGCACGTCTCCCTCGCGCGCGCTCGCCACCATCGTATCGCCGGTCTCCCGCAACAAATTCGGGATGTCGATGGCCGTCAGGGGATCCGTGCATTCGGCAATCAGCATGTCGCCGGCCTTCAATCCGGTGAGGGCTTTGCGCGCGCGTAGCGCCGGCAAGGGACATTTGAGCCCGCGCAAGTTGAGTATTTTCTCGGCCACGACTCTTTCCCTCTGTGCTCCCGGTATCGCCAGAGGCACGCAAGGAGAAACACTATAACGGACCGGAACGATGGTCGTAGAGACTGATAGCCCGCAACGCATTGCTCGGCTGACGCCGCTCGCCGACGCGCTCGCCCGGCTCGATACGCTGGTCGAGCCGGCAACGCCGCGGGTGGCGGATCTGTCGCGCGCCCTTGGGCGCATTCTCGCCGAAGACGTCGTCATTGCTGCCCCGATCCCGCCGACGGCGCGTGCGCTGCGCGATGGCTGGGCGTTGCGCTCCGATCTGAGCACCGATGCCAGCGGCTATGCGCCGGCGCCGCTGCCATTCGCGATGCGCATCGACGTTGGCGAGATGCTGCCGCGCGACGCAGATGCCGTGGCACCGCTCGATACGGTGGCGATCCGCGACGGCGCGGCGCAAGCGCTAGCTCCGGTTGCTCCCGGCGAAGGCGTTTTGCCCGTCGGCGCCGATGCCGCGCGCGAGGCGACGTTGCTTTCCTCGGGTCGGCGGCTCGGCGGGATCGAGATCGCGGTGTTAGCGGCGGCGGGCGTGGGCGAGGTGCGCGTGCGCGCGCCGCGGCTGCGCCTGGCGCGTGCGGGCGCAGGGAGCGATGCGGTGATCGATGCCGCGATCGCTTGCATCGGCGATTCCATTTCTTCGGAGGGTGGCGTCGCGACGGTCGCTGCATATGAGAATCTCGCCGGCGCATTCGCCGATTCCGATGCCGATGCGGTCGTTGTGGTAGGTGGCACCGGCAGCGGCAGGCGCGATGCCAGTGTTCGCACGCTCGCGGCGCTCGGTGAGGTGATCGTTCACGGCGTTGCTTTGCTCCCGGGCGAGACCACGGCTTTGGGAACTGTTGGCGCGCGACCGGTGTTGGGATTGCCAGGGCGGCTCGATGCCGCGCTCGCGGCCTGGCACATGTTGGGACGCGTCATGATGGCGCGGCTCGCAGGAAACCGGGAGACGCTGCCCGTGCGAACGGCATGGCTCACGCACAAAGTGTCCTCTTCCCTGGGCCTGGCGGAACTCGTGCCAGTGCGGTGCGAGGGCGTCTCCGCGACTGCCATAGCCTCGGGCTATGTGCCGCTCGCGGCGCTCGCGCAAGCCAATGGGTGGGTCTTCATTCCGGCAGAAAGCGAAGGACATCCGGCGCAGACCGAGGTCGTGATAAGACCTTGGCCATGACGGCGCCTTTCCACACCAGATCAGCTGGACGCGAGCATGATCTCTTCGCCGCGATTCGCAGCGCTGCGAGGCAGGAGCAATTCCTGGAGGTCGTCTCTGCCGAGGAGGCGCGCGCGCGTTTTATGTGCGCGGCCGATCTCGCGCCGCTGCCGGGCGAGCCGGTCGCGCTGACGGCGGCGCTTGGCCGCGTCCTCGCCGCCGACGTCATCGCGCCGATCGATGTGCCGCCGTTCGACCGCGCCAATGTCGATGGATTTGCGCTGCGTTCCACCGACACCGCCGGCGCGAGAGAGGGCGCGCCGCGCCGCTTGCGACTCAATGGCGAAGTGATCGTCTGCGGGCATGAGCCCGCCCTTGAAGTCGGCGCAGGCTCTGCCACCACCATTGCCACTGGCGGCGTGGTCCCGCGCGGCGCCGACGCTGTCGTCATGGTGGAGCACACCGAATTGGTGGAGGAGAGCGGAGTGCCCGCGATCGATCTGCGCCGCGCGGCCGCGCCCGGACAGCTCATCTCCTATGCCGGCTCCGACATCGCGCGCGGCGAAGTACTGCTGCGGCGCAAGACGCGGCTTTCCTCGCGCGAGCTCGGCATCCTTGCCGCCTGCGGCTTCGGCGAGATCGAGATGGTGCGCAAACCGAAGGTCGCGGTGCTCTCGACCGGTGACGAGCTTACTCTACCGGGCGGCGAACTCGCCCCGGCGCACGTCTATGACAGCAATGGCGCGATCATCGCGGCTGCGGTGGTGGAAGCGGGCGGGGAAGCGGTGCCCTTCGGGGCGTATCCTGACGACGAGACGCTGCTCGAGCGCGCCCTGCGGAGCGCCCTTACCACTTGCGACATCGTCGTGCTCTCCGGCGGGACGTCCAAAGGCGCGGGCGATCTCTCTCACCGCATCGTCTCGAAGCTCGGCGATGTGCTCGTCCATGGCGTTGCGCTCAAGCCAGGCAAGCCGCTCTGCCTCGCGACGATCAATGGCAAGCCGCTCGCGGTGCTGCCGGGCTTTCCGACCTCCGCGATCTTCACTTTCCATGCCTTCGTCGCGCCGGTGATCCGTGCGCGCGCCGGCATGGCACCAGAGGCGGCGCGCAGCATCGAAGCGAGCGTGCCGGTGCGTATCGCTTCCGAGCTCGGACGCAAAGAGTTCGTCCTGGTGGCCCTCGCCGCAGGCAAGGACGGACCGGTCGCATTTCCTACCCCCAAGGGTTCGGGCGCGGTCACGAGCTTCTCCCAGGCTGACGGCTTTCTCGAGGTCGATGCGCTTGCTGCGGCCGTCGACGCGGGTACGCGGGCGCGCGTGACTCTGATCGGTGAAACCGCCGCCATGCCGGATCTCGTGGTCATGGGCAGCCACTGTATCGCGCTCGACGTCGTGCTCGGCATGCTTGCCGAGCGCGGGTTCACCGCGCGCACCATCGCGGTCGGCAGCCTGGGCGGCCTCGCCGCGGCCGAGCGCGGAGAGTGCGACTTGGCGCCGGTGCATCTCCTCGATCCCGCAAGTGGAGTCTACAACGCACACCTGCTGCGCAAAGGCCTCGCACTGGTGAAGGGCTGGCAGCGCATGCAAGGCTTCGTGCACCGCCACGACGACGCCCGCTTCTCCGGACGCAGCGCCGCCGACGCGCTCGCAGCTGCGCTCGCGGATCCGGGGTGCCTCATGGTCAATCGCAACACCGGCGCCGGCACGCGCGTGCTCATCGACCGGATGCTTAAAGGTGCGCGGCCCCCCGGCTACAGCAATCAGCCGCGCTCTCATAATGCGGTCGCGGCCGCGGTGGCGCAGCGTCGCGCCGATTGGGGAATCGCCACCGAATCGGTTGCCGGCCTTTACGGTCTTGCGTTTCTGCCTATCGCGCCCGAGGACTACGATTTTCTCCTGGTCGAAAGCCGTCGCGAGCGACCTGCGGTGGCTGCCTTTGTCGCCGCGCTACGCGAAGAGACGGTGCGGGAAACAATCTGCGCGCTGGGTATTCGCCCTGCCGATGGCTGAGTATTCCGCGAGACCTGCGATGATGGTCCCCGTGTTTGCGGTCCTTGCGCTGTTGCTGGTTGCGCCCGCGACGGCGCACGCACAATTGCGCGGCCACGGCGGGCCGGTACGGGCGCTGGAGATTTCGCCCGACGGTAAGCAGGCGGTTTCCGGCAGCTTCGACACGTCGGCAATCCGTTGGTCGCTCGCGAGAAACGCGGCCGAGCAGGTGCTGCGTTTCCATGATGGTGCCGTCAACGCCGCGGTCTTCCTCCGCGACGGTCGCATTGCCACGAGCGGCGAGGATGCGCGCATCGCGATCTGGAGGCCGGGCGAGCCGCGGCCGGCACAGGTGCTCGCAGGGCATGAAGGTCCCGTGGTCGCCCTTTCCCTGTCACCCGACGGAGCGACGCTCGCCTCCGCCTCCTGGGATCATACCGCGCGGCTGTGGCCGCTCGCTGGCGGCGCGCCGCGCTTGATCGAGGGCCATGCTCAGAATGTCAACGGCGTTGCATTCGCGCCCGATGGCCGCGCGCTCGTCACCGTGGGCTATGACGCGACGCTGCGGATCTCGCCACTTGCGGGTGGGGGTGCTCCGATTGTCACATCGCTGCCGACGCCGCTCAACGCAGTCGCCATTGCGCTCGACGGCGAGATTGTCACCGCCGGTGCCGACGGCAAGGTCTACGTCCTTTCCGCTGCGGGCGAGCTCGTTTCCGACATCGACGCGGCGCAAGCGCCGATCATCGCGGTGGCGGTGTCGCGCGATGGCAGGCTCATTGCCGCAGCCGGAATGCGCGGTTCGGTGGCCATCATCGACAGGCTTGCGCGCAAGATGGCGCGCACCCTGGTCGGACCGGGACTGCCGGTCTGGTCGGTTGCCTTTTTTCCCGACGGGCGCACCCTCCTCACCGGCGGCAGCGACCGCATGATCCGCCGCTGGGACGCGGTGACGGGCGAGCCGATCGGAAATGTAGTCATGGGCGCGCCCGAGGACCCGCTCGCTGCCTTCGCCGGCGATCCCGGCGCTGAGGTGTTTCGCGCTTGCGTGGCCTGCCACACGTTGAAGGCCGACGAGGGCGGGCGTGCCGGCCCCACCCTCGCCGGGGTCTTCGGGCGCAAGATCGCAACACTTCCTGGCTATAATTTTTCCGAGGCGCTCAAGAAGCTCACTATCGTTTGGACACCTGAGACCGTCGCGAAGTTGTTCGAGATCGGACCGGCGGCGTATACGCCCGGCACCAAGATGCCGGAGCAGCGCATCGGCTCGGCCGAGGACCGTGAGGCCCTGGTGAAATTTCTCGAGAAAGCAACGAAGGCGAGGTGAGAACACGTGCTGTCGTTCCGGCGGAGCCGCAATCCGGCAGTGCTATGGATTGCGCGTCTGCGCGCTTTACCCGCGCCCGCAATGGCTGCTGACAATTATGCGGGCCGTTCAGACTTGCCGGCGCGGCCCGGTTCTTCGCACTCGCGCAAATAATCCTCGGTGGTGCGAGCCTTGGGCCGCGCTGCTTCCCCGTAAGGGTCGAACTCCTGCTCGGTGATCGCCACAACCCGGCAGTCCTCGCACATCTTGATCAAGTCGAAGCGCTGTGCGGAATCCTGGAACATCCAATGTTTGCCCTCGAGCTTGGCGGCGACGCGCTCGATCGTACTCTTGACCCCGAACGGCTTGTTGCAGCGGATGCAATGAAACGGCTCTTCCTCTTTGAGCACGCGGGCGCTGGCGGTCGCGGCGCGGAAATCGAGCTGCGGCCGCAGCGTGATAACTTTCTCCGGACACGTGGCTTTGCACAGTCCGCATTGTACGCAAGCATCTTCCACAAAGCGCAGCATCGGCCGCTCGGCGTTGTCGCCGAGCGCGCCGGTCGGACAGGCCGACACGCAGGCGAGGCAGAGCGTGCAGCCCTCGACCTTGATATCGATCGCGCCGAAAGGCGCGCCTGCGGGCAGCGAGACCACATCGACCGGCGCGGGAGCCGCGCGCTGCAGCTCCCGCAAGGCAAGCCGCATGAGGTCGCGCTTGCCTCCCACAGGCAAAAAGGTGGCGGGGCGCGGGGTGTCTTCGTGTGTCTCGATTGCTTGCAAAGCCTCGGCCAGTGCATCGGGGTCGTCGGTTTCGATCGTCGCGATGCGCGCGCTGCCGAATCCGAGGCCGGCGAGAATGGGCTCCGCGAGCACGAGCGTCCGCGTCAAGCCGGTCACGTCGTGGCGCGGTTTTGCGCGCAGCAGCAAGCGCACCGCCGCGGCGCCGTAGGCAAACGCGGCAGCAATGGCTTCGAGCCCGATTTGAGTCACTTCGTTGACGCTGAAGGGCAAGACATTCGCTGGCAGACCATCGCCGAAACGCGCCAGCGCCTCGATGAGCGGCGTACCATGGGGCTCGTCGTGGACGAGCACGACGGGTTCTCGTCCCCCAGCCTCGCGATAAGCGGTGAGCAGCGCGCGCAGCTTGCGCATCAGCGTGTCTGCCGGAGGCAGCGCGTAGGCGGCGGCCCCGGTCGGACAAACCGCCGCGCATTGTCCGCAGCCGGCACAGACAAAGGCGTCGACCGCGACGTGATCGCCGGCGGGCGCGATCGCGCCGGCCGGGCACAGATCGAGACAGCGCGTGCAGCCGATGATCTGGGAGCGCGAATGGGCACACAGATCCTCGCTGAAGGTGACATAGCGCGGCTTGTCGAAAGTGCCGACAAGGTCGCGCGCCTTGAGCACCGCCTTGAGCACGGCCGCCGGATCTGCGGGATCGGCGCGCACGTAGCCGTCGCGCAGATCGGCTGCGCTGAAAAGCGGCGCGTCACCGGAAATGTCGAGCACGAGATCGCAGCGCGATACCGCGCCGTCACGCGGCGCTGCAAAGCTCAGCACGCCGCGCGAGGACGGCGTTGGCTGGGCGTAGCCATCCACGATGAGCTCGAATGTGCCGAGATAGCCCTTCGCCGCGCGGATCGCGCCCATCACCACCGGAAACTCGGTCACCCGCGGTGGCACCACTCCCGCCGGCGGCTTGATCAGCACCGTGACGTCGAGATGATCCTTGAGCAAGTTGCCGGCCTCGATCCCTTGCTCATCGCGGCCATAGATCAGGATCACGCCTTCGCTGTTGAGGCTGACGAAGGGCACCTCAGGCACCCGCTCGGCGGCGGCCGCGAGCAAGGCGGCCATCTTGGGACCAGCTGCTTCGGCATCCTTTGACCAGCCGGCCGTCTCGCGGATATTGGCGTAAGTGACGTCGGCGTCGCCGGCGGTCTCCGAGAACAGCGGCGCCTCTTGCGTGCAGCCGACGATCACCGGCTCGCCCCCCGCCGCAGTGGCGCGGAACTTTTCCAGCTCCGCCCGGCAGAGCTGCCGCGCGGTCGAAACATCGGCGCCGCGACAGCCACGCTCAACGGCCGACTTGTCGAGCGGCATGGTGTCTTCGCATGAGCAGATCAAGATTTTTGGCGGCCGATCGGCCATGTCGTCTCCGGCTGTGGTCGAGGCACCCCGTTTTCGGCCTCGCATCCGCGCAACTGGATGCCCGGTAAGCGCCGTCGCGGCAACGCTCGAGGCAATTCCGGCTACAGGATATTGCCTGCGGGGGCATAGCACTGAGTGCGGCTCTGGCCGCGGTGCGTATCACGTTATAAGTATCACAAACAGCCATTGCGAGCCTGGTCGCCGAAAAATGCCGCTGCAACAGCCGACGCGCGTGCGCCGCTCATCGAAGCCCGCGCTTGATCTGCCGCCGCCGTTCCGGCTCGTGACGCTGCGCGAGGTGGGCGACGCCTTCGCGCATGCGAGCCATCTGGCGGCCGAGGAGGGAGCCGGCACGCTCGTCTATGTGGGCCGCTTCGACCTCGTGGAGTTTGCGCTGGTGCTGGAGCCAGACGAGCCGCTCGCGAGCGCACGGTGTAGCCTTTACGCTGGCCTCGCCGCGCTAGGCGACGCTCTGGCGGTGCATGCTCCGCCCGAGCTGCCAATCACCTTTGATTGGCCGGACGCGGTGCGTGTGAACGGCGGCCTCGTCGGCGGAGCGCGCCTCGCCTGGCCGCAGGACGCCGATGAAGACAAACCGCCGGCCTGGCTGGTTTTCGCCGCCATGATCCGAACTGTGGCAATGGGTGAGGAAGAGCCGGGCCTGCGCCCGCTTTCGGCCGCGCTCGAGGACGAAGGTTTCGACGATCTCGGTTCGGGAAAGCTCGTGGAAAGCTTCGCACGCCATTTCATGGTCGCGGTCGACGCTTGGCAGGAGCAAGGGTTCAGCGCCGTCGCAAAGAATTATCTCGCGCGGCTTGTTCCCGGGAGCGGCATGCGCAGCGACATCGCCGAGAACGGCGATCTCATTGTCCGGCGTATGGCGGCGAATGCGGGAGGGCCCGAGCGGCGCTCGCTCCTGCGCGCGCTTGCAGAGCCGTCGTGGCTCGATCCTGCAACCGGAGGGCCACGAAGGTGAAGCTTTTGCGCACCATCCGGCTCGACCCTTCGGACACGTTCGTATTCGAGCGCGTCGCCGATCCGGGCGAGTGGGCGGTGTCGGGGGTCTTCATGTTCGCGCACGCCGATCTGGATGCGCTTGGCGGCAAATGGCGCGCCGCCTTTCGCGGCGGCTTTCTTGGCGTGGCCTCGCTCGGCTGGTCGACGCTGGTGCAGATCGTGGAAGCCAGCGAGGCGGATCGCGACGCACTCGTCGGTACGCTGGGCCGGCAACTGCACGAGCGCCTCGGTGCGCCCGATCGCGCCGCCGCGCGCGCCGCGGCCGAGGAGGAGGTCGCGTTCGCGGCCTCGCTCTGCGACCATCCCCGCGACACCCTTATCGCAGTGCGCCGCACCTTCGAGGATGGCGCGATCCGCGAGGCCTTTCGCACGTTGCATCCGCGCGGCACGCGCAAACCGATGCGCGCCTTCTCGTTCGTGGAGGTCGAGAACGAAGAGGAAGCGCACGAGGACGTCAACCTGGTCGCGCTGGCGCAGCATAAGCAAACCGATTGAAACGCAAGCGAACCTCGATGAGGCGTGATGCCGGACTTCTGGCTCTCCTGCGGCCATCATCTGCTCGATCGCGACGAGGGTGGCGGCCTCCTGGTCACTGACGAGTTCCTCAAGGCCTACCTGGCACGGCCGGAACTCGCGCCGCCGCCGGACGCCTGCCCTGCCGAGCGCAGCTTGTACGCGGCGCTGCTTGCTGATCCGCGCCGGCCCGTCACGAGCGCAGAGATCGCAGCGCTCGCCGATACCGATGCACGCGAGAATTGGAGTCTGATAACAGGCTTTCGCGACCGCCTCGTTCGCCACAAAACGGTGGAGGCCGCCTATCTCGATCTCGTGCGGCGCGGCGTGGCCGGCACGCCCCCGCTGTTCATCGATCAACTGGTGCACGTCATCCTGCGCAACATCTTCGATAGCTGCGAAGATGTGTTCATGCTGCGCGCGGCGGAGCTGTTCTTCCGGCCGCAGCGCCTGAACGTGCACGATGGGTCGCTCGTTGCAGCCGACGAGGAGAAAGTCTCCGGCGCAAATCCTCAGCCCGTCTCGCCGCTCGTCGCCATGCTCGGCCTGCCGACTGCCGGCGAGATCGACGTGCTCAACGAGGCCAACGCCGATACGTACTGGAACCGCGTCGGCCGGCCGTGAGGTCGAGCGCTCGGCAAAGCGATCGAGAAATGGATCGCGCATCTGCTCTCGGCGGACGTAGACATCGAGCCGCTGGTCGAAGCGAGCAACGTCAATCTCGCGTGGTATGTCGGTCTCGATGCGGAGGCGACCCGAATTGGGGACGCCTTGTGGAGCGGGGTGGAGCTCGATGAAGCAACGCGGCAGCGGATCGTCGGTCTTTACCGGCTCTTTTTCCGCAATCCCGAAATCGTCTTGGACAAGGCGACAGGCGAGCCCATCTATCTCATATTGGCCATGACCCCCGAGCGGATATTACGTATGAAGCCGCAGAACCTCGTAACGGGTCTTCCGATCACGCATCTCGAGGCGGTCTCATGAACATGGCCGCCAAGATCGTGGTCGGCGTCGTGGTCGAGCGGCGCAAGGCGCAGAGCCCTTGGATCGACTTCACCTGGAAGCCGATCGCGGCCTTGCCCGGCCTGCCTGACGCTTCGCCATGGACCACGGTGGCGCAAGACGGCGAGGGCACGACCTTTTACGCGGGGTCAGCCGAGATCGCGCTCTACCGGACCGAGACGGGCAATTACCGCAACAACCTCGGCACGGGCCGACCCATGCTCTGGGTTGCGCTGCGGCCAACCGGTGTCGAGCCGCCCTACGAAGTCTTTGCGGTGACGGCCGATCCCGCCGAAGGCGAAGCCTGGACCGAGGCGGGCAACGATCTCGTCGATGTGGTGCCGATGCCGGAGCCTGTGCGTGCGGCGATCGGCGCTTTCGTCGCCGAGCATCATGTCGAGCAGCCATTCCACAAACGCGAGCGCGACCGCGCCGATCCCGAGGCGCTGGCGCGGCGCGGACCCGTGCGGAAGGCCCGCGAATGAGTGAACCTGAAAATTTCATCGCCCGCTGGGCGCGGCGCAAGCGCAACGCCGCGGAAGAGCCGAAAGTCGCGCCGAGCACAGATCCCGGCGAAGAGTCGCGCGAGGGGAGCGGTCCTGCACCGGTTGCGAGCGGGGCGCCCGAATCGGCTGAGGCTGTACTTGACCTGACGAAGCTTCCGCCGATCGAAATGATCACGGCGGAGACGGATATCCGCGCCTTTCTCGCCCCCGGTGTGCCCGTTGAGTTGACTCGTGCGGCGCTTCGCCGCGCTTGGGCCGCCGATCCAAAGATTCGCGACTTCGTCGGGCTTTCGGAGAATTCGTGGGACTTCAACGCGCCGGGGGCCATTGCCGGTTTCGGCCCGCTCGAAATGACTGACCAGCTGCGAGCGGAAATGATGCGAATGGTGGGCCAGAGCATTGAGGGCACGGCGGGGGATCAGCCCGGTTCGCCGGAACGGGAGGCGCAGCTCCTGCGGCCTGATCTACCGACCGGGTCGGCCGGCGCGGCCTCTGAAACGTCCTCCGAAATGCAAAGAGACGAGGTTGAGACCGGCGCCGAGGCGGCGCCGGAGAAGGAGCCGCAGCAACGCAAGGCGCGACCAGACGCCGCGGCGCTATTGCAGCGCAACAGAGCAGATATTGCGCCGCAACCTGACTCAGGAAACCGCGATGACGATCAATTGATTGCGAAACGGCTGCACGGACGCGCTTTGCCCAAATGAGAAAAGGGGACTCATAGTCTGCGGCTATTGACCCGGATTTGCTGCGAGCGGTACGTTCATACAATCGAATTGAAATAAAAAGAAAAAACGCCCATGCGGGATTTGGGTTTGGAGGAAGCGATCCGGGCGGCCGGCGGCATTGGCGTGCTGGCGCGTAAGATCGGTATTTCCCAGCCGTCGATTTCGAACTGGTCGCGCGTCCCCGCCGAGCGCGTGCTCTCGGTCGAAGCGGCGACCGGCGTGAGCCGCGCGACGCTACGCCCCGATCTCTACGCCGAGCGCCCCGGCGCGGCTGGCGATGTCGACGAGGTCGATGCCGCGCGCGCACAAGAATACGCGCTGCTCTCCGTTCTGCTCGCACGTGCTCCGGACGGCGCGCTGCTGGAGCGTCTCGCTTCACTGCGCGGCGATCCGAGCCCGCTCGGAGTGGCACATGCCGCGCTGGCGCAGACGGCGGAGCGCACCAGTGTCGAGCGCCTCGAGCGCGAATATTTCGACCTCTTCATCGGGCTCGGCCGCGGCGAGCTTTTGCCCTACGCCTCTTACTATCTCACCGGCTTCCTACATGAGCGACCGCTCGCGCGACTGCGCGCGCATCTTGAAAAGCTCGCCATCGAGCGAACCGCCGGACAGGCGGAGCCCGAGGATCACGCGGCGATTCTCTGCGAGATCATGGCCGGGTTGGCGAGCCGGCGCTTTGGAGCTCCCGCAGGCGCTGATCGCGAACTGTTCGAGCAACATCTCAAGCCGTGGATCGGGCGCTTTTTCGCCGACCTGGAACGGGCCGATGCTGCCGAGTTCTACCGGCACGTCGGAACGCTCGGGCGGGTGTTCATCGAGATCGAAACCGAGGCCTTCGCGTTGCCGTCGTGAGCAGCGCTCGGGCATCGCAGGTCGGCTCGCCGATCTGTGCAACAGACGAGGAATGGGAGGAGACGGCGATGAAACGAGAACGCAGCGCGACGCTCGGCCGTCGTGAATTCCTGCGCCGGCTTGGCGCAGGCGCGACCGTCGCGGCGGCAGCCGGGACATCAATCCCCGATGACGCGCGCGCCGACAGCGAGAGCAACGATGAGAAGCGCAAGTCTCGGTATCAGGCCAACTCGAAGGAGGTGCAAACCTTCTATCGGGTCAACCGCTATCCGAGTTAAGGGAGGCACCCGTGCTGATCAAGAGAACGGAACGTCACGTTCGTCGCGGCACGCTCGCCGGCGCGCTGCAATCACCTGACAGCGGTCTCGACCGCCGCGCCTTCCTGCGCCGCTCCGGGCTGATCGTCGGTAGTCTCGCCGGTCTCGGCGCGGTGCCGCTCGGCAGCATGCGCAGGGCAGAGGCTGGTCCGCCGCCGCCCGCCGGAGCGCAGATCACGATCCGCAAGAACATCTGCACGCATTGTTCGGTTGGCTGCACGGTGGTTGGGGAAGTCGCGAACGGCGTGTGGATCGGCCAGGAGCCTGGCTGGGACTCGCCGCTCAACCGCGGCTCACATTGCGCCAAGGGTGCTTCGGTGCGCGAGCTCGTGCACGGCGACCGGCGCCTGAAATATCCCATGAAGCTCGTCAACGGCCAGTGGACGCGTGTGAGCTGGGACCAAGCGATCGACGAGATCGGCGCCAAGCTGCTTGCGATCCGCGAGAAGTCGGGGCCGGACTCGGTCTATTGGCTCGGCTCCGCCAAGTACTCCAATGAAGGCTCATATCTCTGTCGCAAGTTCGCGGCGTTCTGGGGCACCAACAACGTCGACCATCAGGCGCGCATCTGCCATTCGACGACGGTCGCCGGCGTGGCCAACACTTGGGGCTACGGCGCGATGACCAACAGCTACAACGACATCCGCAACTCCAAGACCATCATGGTCATGGGCGGCAACCCGGCGGAAGCACACCCGGTCTCGCTGCAGCATCTCCTCGAAGGCAAGGAGCTCAACCGCGCAAACTGGATCTCGGTGGATCCACGCATGACACGCACAGCGGCACACGCGACCGAATATGTGCGCGTGCGACCTGGCACTCACATCCCGACCATCTACGGGATGCTGTGGCACATTTTCCAGAACGGCTGGGAGGACAAGGAATTCATCAAGCAGCGCGTGTACGGCATGGACGAGGTCCGCAAGGAGGTCGACAAGTGGACGCCCGACGAGGTCGAGCGCGTCACCGGCCTGCCCGAGGCGCAAGTGAAGCGCGTTGCCGAGATATTCGCCAAGCAGAAGCCCTCGACCCTGATCTGGGCGATGGGGCAGACGCAGTTCTCGGTCGGTACCGCCAACGTCCGCGCCAGTTGCATCCTTCTGCTGGCGACTGGCAACGTTGGCAACTTCGGTACCGGCGCCAACATCTTCCGCGGTCATTGCAACGTCCAGGGTGCGACCGACCTTGGCCTCGATATCGTGACGCTGCCGCTTTACTACGGCCTCGTCGAAGGCGCGTGGAAACACTGGTGCCGCGTCTGGGAGGTCGACTACGACTGGATGCTGTCCCGCTTCGACTCCAAGCAGATCATGGAGACGTCCGGCATTCCGTCGACGCGCTGGTTCGACGCGACAATGCTGCCGAAAGATCAGGTCGCCCAGAAGGACAACCTCAAGGCGATGCTGGTGTTCGGCCACGGCGGCAATACCGTCACCCGCATGCCGCAAGCAGCCAAGGGCATCGAGCAGCTCGATCTGCTCGTGGTCGGCGACCCGCATCCGACGACGTGGGCTGTGCTCGGCGAGCGCAAGAACGATACTTACCTCTTGCCGATCTGCACCCAGTTCGAGACGTCAGGCTCGCGCACCGCGTCGAACCGCTCGCTGCAGTGGGGCGAGCAGATCGTCAAGCCGATCTTCGAGTCCAAGGACGACTACCAGGTCATGTATCTCTTGGCGAAGCGGCTGGGCCTCGCTGATCGTATGTTCAAGAACATCAAGGTCGAGGGCGACCGGCCGCTCGCCGAGGACATCTTGCGCGAGATCAATCGCGGCGGCTGGTCCACCGGCTATTGCGGCCAGTCGCCGGAGCGCCTCAAGCTCCATATGGCCAACCAGAAGGACTTCGATCTCGTCACCTTGCGGGCCAAGGATGGTCCAGCCAAGGGCGACTATTACGGCCTGCCATGGCCGTGCTGGGGCACGCCCGAACTCAAGCATCCCGGCACGCACACGCTCTACAACACCAATCTGCGCGTGATGGACGGCGGCAGCACCTTCCGCGCCCGCTTCGGCGTCGAGCGCGAGGTCAAGCTTCCCGACGGCACCACGCGCAAGGACAATCTTCTGGCCGAGGGGTCTTACTCGCTCGACTCGGAGATCAAGGATGGCTACCCCGAGTTCACCTACGGGGTGCTCAAGAAGCTCGGCTGGGACAAGGACCTCACTCCCGCCGAGAAGGCCGTCATCGAGCGCATCGGCGGCAACAACCCCGACGCGGTCTCGTGGGCCATCGACCTCTCCGGCGGCATTCAGCGGGTGGCGATGGCGCACGGCTGCATCCACTACGGTAACGGCAAGGCGCGCGCCAATGCGTGGAACCTGCCTGATCCCATTCCCGTGCACCGCGAGCCGATCTATACGCCGCGGCCGGACCTCGTCGCGAAATATCCGACGCGGCCTGACGCCAAAGAATTCCGCGTGCCAAACATCGGATTCACGGTCCAGAAGACGGCGGTGGAGAAGGGGATCGCCAAGCAGTTTCCGCTAATTCTCACGTCCGGGCGCTTGGTGGAGTATGAGGGCGGCGGCGAGGAGACGCGGTCGAACAAATGGCTCGCCGAGCTGCAGCAGGACATGTTCATCGAGATCAATCCTGCTGACGCCGCCGAGCGCGGCATCAAGGACGGCGCCTGGGTCTTCGTCTGGGGGCCGGAAATGGAAAGCGGCAAGGCCACCCGCATGAAGGCGCTCGTCACCGAGCGGGTCGGCAAAGGCGTGACCTGGTGTCCCTTCCACTTCGCCGGTTGGTTCGAAAGCGTCGACCAGCGCGGAAAATATCCGCAAGGCTGCGATCCGATCGTGCTCGGCGAGAGCGTCAACACGATCACCACTTATGGGTTCGATCCCGTCACGGGCATGCAAGAACCTAAAGCCACGCTTTGTCAGGTCAAAGCGGCGTAAGGAGGCTCGACAATGGCTCGGATGAAATTTCTCTGCGACGCCGACCGTTGCATCGAGTGCAACGCCTGCGTCACCGCCTGCAAGAACGAGCATGAAGTGCCGTGGGGCATCAATCGCCGGCGTGTCGTCACCATCAACGACGGCAAGCCGGGCGAGCGCTCGGTCACCATGGCCTGCATGCACTGCACCGACGCGCCCTGCGCGGCCGTGTGTCCGGTGAACTGCTTCTACACCACGGCCGATGGGGTGGTGCTGCACTCCAAGGATCTGTGCATCGGCTGCGGCTATTGCTTCTACGCCTGCCCGTTTGGCGCGCCGCAATATCCCAAGGTCGGCAACTTCGGTTCGCGCGGGAAGATGGACAAATGCACCTATTGCGCGGGCGGCCCGGAGCCGGACAACTCGATGGCCGAATTCGAGAAGTACGGCACCAACCGCCTGGCGGAAGGCAAGCTGCCATTGTGTGCGGAGATGTGCTCGACCAAGTCGCTGCTGGCGGGCGACGGCGAGATCATCGCGCAGATTTACAAGGAGCGCGTCGTCAAGCGCGGTTACGGCTCCGGCGCCTGGGGCTGGAAGACGGCATATCGCGAGACGATCGCGTCATAGGCCGCGCACCTGGGTTCGGCCACGCTTGGTTACCTGTGCAGGCGGTCGCGCGTCGCATCGCCGGCATGACAGAGTCGATGAAGGAACCTGTAACGATGCCGAAAGTTCATGTTCGTTTCCATTTCATCGCCGGGGCGATGACGTTGGCGCTGATGGTGGCGCTTGCGGCGCCCGCGCCCGCGCAGCAGCGCAATCCGGACAGCTCGGTCAATCCGACCGCGAGCTCGGTGAAGGAGGATCAACTTTTCAACGAGTTCAACCGGATTACTGGCCGCTGCACCATTCCCGACCAGAAAGCCTGCACGATCGAGCAGCCGGCCGGCCGCGACTGGCGTCAGTTCCAGGAAGTGACGCTGCGCTGGATCGGCGCCATCTCCATTGTGGGAATGCTCGCGCTGCTCATTATCTTCTATTTGGTCCGCGGCATGGTTCGCATCGGGTCGGGACGATCCGGACGGGTTTTGGTGCGCTTTTCCGCTTTCGAGCGCCTTGTGCACTGGATGACAGCGACCTGCTTCATCTTCCTTGCCCTTTCCGGCCTCAACATCACGTTCGGTAAACCGTTGTTGCTGCCCCTCATCGGGCCGGATGCCTTCACTGCCTGGTCGCAGTGGGCGAAGTACGCGCACAATTACCTCAGCTTCCCGTTCACCATCGGCGTCTTTGTGATCTTCCTGATGTGGATCACCTGGAACCTGCCGACCCGGGTCGATGTCGAATGGCTCAAGAAAGGCGGCGGCATCGTCGGCCACGAGCATCCTCCCGCCTATCGCTTCAATGCCGGTCAGAAGATGATCTATTGGATCGTGGTGCTCGGAGGTACCGCGGTCGCGGTGAGCGGCTATATCCTGATGTTTCCGTTCTACGGGACCACGATCGCAGGCATGCAGGTGGCCCAAATCGTTCACGGTATCGCGGCGCTGCTGTTCGTCGCCGTCATGCTCGCCCACATCTATATCGGCACCATCGGGATGGAGGGCGCGTTCGAGGGCATGTGGGACGGCACCGTCGACGTCAACTGGGCGAAGGAGCATCACCGCCTGTGGCTCGAGACGGAAGCGCCCGAGGGACGTGTCGGCGCACCGCCCCCGAAAGGAAAGATGCAGCCGGCGGAGTAGCCGTCGACAAGCTCGGGGAATTCAAGCGCCCGGCGCATCCGCCGGGCGTTTTCGTTCACAGGCCCTGCTATAATGCGTCATGCGCATCATCGGCCTCGCCGGCTGGAGCGGATCGGGCAAAACCACGCTCCTCGCCAAAGTGATCCCCCGTATTGTGGCGCGCGGTCTTGAAGTATCGACGCTCAAGCACGCCCACCATGGCTTCGACGTCGATCAGCCGGGCAAGGATTCCCATACCCATCGCATGGTCGGCGCGACCGAGGTTCTGGTCGGCTCGGCCAAGCGTTGGGCGCTCGTTCACGAGCTGCGCGCGGAAGCCGAGCCGACGCTGGCCGTTTGCCTCGCCAAGCTCAGCCCGGTCGATCTCGTGCTGGTCGAAGGCTACAAACGCGAGCCGCATCCGAAGCTTGAACTTTTCCGTGCCGCCGTCGGCAAGCCGCTGCTTCATCCGGATGACCCGGCGATCGTCGCCGTCGCGTCGGATGCGCCACTGCCGCAGGCGCGCGTTCCGGTCGTCGATCTCGACGACGTCGAGCGGATCGTCGACATTCTGATCCGGCACGCCGCGCCGATCGCAGCTCTGCGGGCGCACGCGGAGACCCGCTGATGGCGCAGCTGAGCGACGATTGCTTCGCCTCCTCGGGTCCGCTGCTTTCGGTGGAGGAGGCCGAGCGGATCATCCGCGCGCGTGTCGCGCCGGTCGCGGAGGCCGAAACGGTTCCGCTCCAGGTTGCGCACGGGCGCGTGATTGCGCGCGACGTGCTCGCGCCGATCGATTTGCCGCCGTTCGACAATTCCGCGGTCGACGGCTACGCCGTGCGCCACGCCGACCTCGATGCCAAAGCCGAGACCCGCCTCGCGGTCATCGAGCGCGTGACCGCGGGCCGTGTCGCGGCGCGCCCTTTGCCGGCGGGCGCGGCGGTCCGCATCTTCACCGGCGCGCCGATGCCGGCGGGCGCCGATACCGTCTTCATGCAGGAAGATGTGCGGCGCGACGGTGATGCGGTGGTCGTGCCGGCAGGGCTTGGGCGCGGCGCGAACCGGCGGCTTACGGGCGAGGACGTGCGTGCCGGATCGGTCGCGCTTGCTGCCGGCCGCAGGCTTGCCGCGCAGCATGTCGCGCTCGCGGCCGCCATCGGTGTCACCGCGCTCGATGTGTTTCGCCGCGTGCGGGTCGCCGTGTTCTCGACCGGCGACGAAATCGTCGAGCCGGGAAAGCCGCGGCCGGGCGCCGCATTGTTCGACGCCAATCGCTATCTGCTCATCGGCCTCATCGAGCGGCTCGGCGGCGTTGCGACTGACCTCGGCATCCTGCCCGACGATCCGCAGCGGCTCGCGCGCGCAATTGCCGCCGCGGCGGCCGAGCATGATCTCGTCGTCACCTCGGGCGGCGTGTCGACCGGCGAGGCCGATCACGTGCGCCACGCGGTCGAGGCGGTTGGGCGGCTCGTGTTTTGGCGCGTCGCGATCAAGCCGGGCCGGCCGGTCGCGATGGGCGTCATTCCCGGAGCGTGGGGAGGTGCCGCCTTCGTCGGCCTTCCCGGCAATCCGGCAGCAGTCTACGTGACGTTCGCGCGGATCGTGCGCCCGCTGCTTCTACGGCTCGCCGGCGCCGAGGCGACGCCGCTGGTGCCGCTGCCAGTGCGCGCGGCGTTTGCCTATCGCAAGCGCGCCGGCCGGCGCGAATATGTGCGGGTCAAGATCGGGCGAGCTGCGGACGGCACAGTGGAGGCGATCAAGCACGCGCAGGAGGGCGCCGGGATCATTACCTCGCTCACCGAGACCGACGGGCTCGTCGAGTTGACGGAAGACATCACGACGGTGGCGCCAGGCGCGACCGTCGGCTTTCTGTCGTACGCCGCCCTCGCGGCGTAGCGATCAGATGCGGACCGCCGAGGTCGTGAACGCCACGTCCACGGGTTCTTGCACGCGGTTGAGGACGACAACCGCGCAGACCGCGATGACTGCCGCCGCAATGCAGGCGGCGATGAAGGCGCGCATGGGCAAATCCCCCTCGCTCGTGGCGCTGCCCTAAATTAAGGAGCGGACGCGGCGGCGATCAAGCGTTCAAACGTCGCATTGCTGCGATGCAATACGCTCCGCCTCGGAGGCGTCTGCGGGGGTATTGACGTTGAAGAAGGGGTCGATCGGGGTTGCCGGCCAGTCGGCGACGGCAACCCCGTGGCGCGCGGTCCAGGCTTCGATTTTGCGCATGTTGTCCTGAAGGAGCGCCTTGCGCAGATCTTCGCGCAGCTCCACCCGCCACAAGCCGACGACGGGATGGCGCCACTCGCCGGACCGCGCGCAAGCGAGCGGCACGGCGGCCGCTTCGCGTGCCGCCGATAAGCGCGCCACGAGATCGCCGGGCAGGAAAGGACAATCGCCCGGTACGCTGGCGATGTCGCCGATCGTCGGCGTATGCGCGGCCGCCCAGTCGAGCCCCGCGAGGATGCCGGCAAGCGGTCCGGCGAAACCTTCGATCGAGTCCGCCACGACCGGGAGAGCGGTATCGGCAAAGCGCGCGGGATCGCCATTGGCGTTGAGGATGACGGCTGCGCATTGCGGCTTGAGCCGCGCGAGCACGCGTTCGAGGATGGTCTTGTCGCCGATGCGGATGCGCGTCTTGTCGCCGCCGCCCATGCGCCGCGCCAATCCGCCGGCGAGCACGAGTCCGAGAATCGGCGGATGAGGCATGCCTATGATCGACCGGGCCGCGCGTCGGTCGACCTTTGGATCGCGCTTCTAAGCATCTGTCCGACTTTCGCCGCGTCCGCAATGGCCACAAATCCCTCGCGCTGCATTGCGGCTCCGCCGATGCCTAATACCGGGAATACGGGTTGGCTTCTTGGAAGAGAACGTGCCCCGGACCTTCCGTGGAACCTCGTATTTCCACAAAAGGCATCTGATTGAGCGGGATGCTCGTGCGCCGCGCGAAAGGACCCGAAATGTCGATGATGGCTCTTCGATCAGTGAGTGCGTAGGTGGTGGCCGTAGCACGAAAGAAATACCAAGCTGGGGCAAGCACCATGCACGCGCCTACGGCCACGAACGGTATGCCGAACATCCAGAATTGGAAGCCGAGTTGGTTGTTCGCATTAGTGCCCGCCCTATACGCGCCATAAATCCAAAACAGCGAGAATGCAAAAAAGAAAATCCCGAACGGTAAGGTGTAGGCCGCTCTCCTCAGAGCATATCGCGCAGGAGCCGGATTTCCCCACCAGATCAGCTGTTCGTCCGAATCGATCAGGGAGGGATCAATCATCGTGCACCGCGGCTTTGCGCTGGTGCTTGGCGCTTTCTTCCTCGACGTATCTGAGGTCCTGATCGAACACGATGCGCTCCTCGCCTGCGAGCGCGACGAAGCGCTTGCCACGCGCGCGACCGATGAGCGTGAGATTGGCCTTGCGGGCGAGCTCGACGCCCCAGGCGGTGAAGCCCGAGCGCGAGACGAGGATTGGGATGCCCATGCGCACGGTCTTGATCACCATTTCCGAGGTGAGCCGGCCCGTGGTGTAGAAAATCTTGTCGTGCGCGGAGACACCGTGCTTGAACATCCATCCAGCGATCTTGTCGACGGCGTTGTGTCGCCCCACGTCCTCCATGTAGACGAGGGGCTTGTCCTCGCGCGCGAGCACGCAGCCGTGGATCGCACCCGCTTCGAGGTAAAGCGAGGGCGTGGTGTTTATCTTGTGGGTGAGCGCATAGAGCCATGACGTGCGCAGTTGCGCTTGCGGCAGCGTGACGTTCTCCAGCGCCTCCATCAGGTCGCCGAACACCGTTCCCTGCGCGCAACCTGAGGTCTGCACCTTTTTCTTCAGCTTCTTCTCGTAATTGGTTTTGCGCTTGGTCCGCACGACCACAAGCGCCAGCTCCTCGTCGTAGTCGACACCGGTGACGACGTCGTCGGGCAGCAGCATGTTCTGGTTGAGCAAATAGCCGAGCGCGAGATATTCCGGATAGTCGTTGATCGTCATGGCGGTGACGATCTCCTGCGAATTAAGGAAGATCGTGAGCGCCCGCTCGACCGTCACACGGGTCTCTATTGCCTGCCCGGTGTGATCGACGCCCGTGACGCGCTCCGTCAGCCGCGGATCGAGCGGGTCGGGCCGGATGCGGTAGTCGTCCTTCGGCAGACTCATGTGCGGCTAATGTAGGTAATCGCGCCCCCCGGCGAAAGCGGTTCCGCTGCCGTGAGAGCCGCAAGTGTGCGCGCGGGTTTCTCGCGCGCGCGACGAGGGTTATATTGCCCCGTGCGACGGAGGGATGGCCGAGTGGCTTAAGGCGCACGCTTGGAAAGCGTGTATGCGGGAAACCGTATCGTGGGTTCGAATCCCACTCCCTCCGCCACGAACTGAGTATCTGACCTATCTCGTGTTTTTGACTTTTCTGTTTTGCAAATTCTTCCGCTAGTTCCGGGACTTTGCGCCCATCCCGCAATGACAGTTTTCACGCCGAGACGAATTCGTGCGGCATTTGCCGCGATCGCCGCGCACGCGTCTCGTTTGCGCATTTTGGTGGTACGGCAGTCTCTGCCCGGCAAACCGAATTCGCCCTGGGCGAGCGAGACGCATAATGAGAGAGGTCGGCTCTTGCACCGAGCGTCAACGGACTGATGCGAACCCGAGACGTTGTCGCTGCTCGTTCCACTCGAGCGGTAGCCGCGTGTCGTCCATGAGACGGCGCGCGGTCAGTTCAGGCGGATGTCTGCCGCTGAGAATCGCGCTGACGATATCCGGTGCCAAGAGCGTGAGACGGAAGAGCCGCGTCGCGTAGGACGGAACGACGCCCTCGGATTTGGCAATATCCTCAAACGACAGGCAAGCCACCCGCGGACCTGTGTTGAGGTACGAAAAAGGGCTAGGAGGTGACAGGAACGCGCTATCTCTCATCTTATAAAATCTGTGCAGAGCTATTCCTAATAATTTCGTCGGGGCTTAGGCCGCCTGCCGTGTTCGAGCGCACGCTCAACGCATTCTGGATTTTGCTCGGGGCTGCCGCGGCGGCCTATGCGTGGACGCTCGGGTTGATCGGCGCGTCCGGTCCCGAAAGCGGTTTGTTTCCCTTCCTTGCCGGCTTAATCATCATGGGTGCGGGCGTCGTGCTGCTGTTGCGCTCCGCGAGCGAGAATATTGCTCCAGACTTCCCGCGCGGCGATGCGCTGTGGCGCGTTCTTGGCGTCATCGCCGGGCTTGCTTTCATGGCGATCAGCATTCCGTTTCTGGGGTTTGCGGTCGCCGGTTTCATAACGATGGTCATCCTGCTGCACACCGTGGAAAAATCCAGTTGGTGGTTCTCGCTCGTGCTTGCCTTGGTCGCCATCGTGGTCGTGGTTTGGTTATTCGGCCGTATACTGGGCATGGCGCTGCCGCGCGGTCCGTGGGGCTGGTGAGGCATGGAGGCCATCGGCGGGCTCATCACCGGTTTCGGCATCATCGTCACGCTCGATAATCTTTTTGTCTGCTTTCTCGGCAGCCTGATCGGGACGCTGGTGGGCGTGCTGCCCGGCGTGGGCCCGCTCGCGGCGCTCGCCTTGCTGTTGCCGATCACGTTCACCATGACGCCTGTCGGCGGAATGGCGATGCTCGCCTCGATCTTTTACGGCGCCATGTATGGCGGCTCGACGACCTCGATCCTTCTGAACATCCCGGGCGAGGCCGCGTCAGTCGTGACCTGTCTCGACGGTCACCAAATGGCGAAGCAGGG
>Ga0126370_10000007_pt1 | contig 63577 bp, 57 predicted proteins | sample PanSoiMetaPlot_3_FD_92586 | JGI IMG/M metagenome (GOLD analysis project Ga0126370, IMG submission 92586) | Tropical forest soil microbial communities from Panama - MetaG Plot_3 | ecosystem: Environmental > Terrestrial > Soil > Tropical forest > Bulk soil | place: Panama | collected 2016-02-17 | reverse complement strand
CAGAATGCCCTAAGGCTGCCAGTAGATACGGCTTTGGCAACCTCCCCCAATCAGAATTTCCAACATCTTAGCGACCCTGTCAAGAGACTTTATTCTCCAGTCGGTGATCATTATTCACAACCATTTGATTATGGCCGAATCTCTCTTTCTTGACTTTGTGATTCCTCTGTAAAATTCAAAAAAATGCGCTTGGGGAGCTGTGAAACTTTCGCTTATGACCTCTGCTTCGTCTTCCACCACTGTTGTCGCTGAAACCCTTGTGGAAATCTTGCGGGAGCGAGCCGCCCGGCAACGAAGTCAACGTATTTATACCTTTCTCCACGGGGAAGAAGAAAAGTCGCTGACTTACGCTGAGATTGATCAGTTGGCTCGGTCCACCGCCGCGGTTCTACTTCTGCAGTGCAGTCCAGGCGATCGCGTGCTCTTGATTTATCCACCGGGACTGGAATATATCGTTGCGCTTTTCGCCTGCATGTATGCGGGGATCATTGCCGTTCCTTCCTACGCTCCACGGCCGAACCGTCCGCTGACCAGGTTGGAGGCGATCGTCTCCAACTCTGAGCCGAAGATTGTGCTCACCACGCGAGCACTGGTGGATTCTCCCAAGAGCATCTTCCACCAGCAAGTTGGACCTCTGGCAAACCTGCTCGTACTCTCGACCGACGACCTCACGCTTGATCTCTCAGCGGAGGCTCAGCCAATTTCAATCACGGCGAAGACCCCGGTCATTCTGCAGTACACTTCCGGCTCTACAGCGTTTCCGAAGGGCGTCACACTGACGCATGGCAATATCGTGCACAATACCGGCGCGATTGAGCGGAACTTCCCTTTGGATACATCAAGCTCGACCGTGTTCTGGCTGCCGCCTTATCACGATATGGGATTGATTGGAGGAATTCTCCAACCGCTCTACACCGGGTTCCCGGTAACGCTGATGTCTCCCGTGGCATTCCTGCAACGTCCGGCGCGCTGGCTGCAAGCCATCAGCCGCTATCGGGCGACGTGCAGCGGTGGTCCCAACTTTGCTTATGATCTGTGCGTACGCCGCATTAGCGAAGAAGAAGTCGACGAACTCGACCTCAGCAGCTGGACAGTTGCATTTAATGGTGCGGAACCGATCCGCAGGCAGACGCTGGAGGATTTCAGCGAGAAGTTTGGGCGCTGTGGATTCGATCCTAAGAGTTTCCATCCTTGCTATGGATTGGCGGAATCAACGCTAATGGCCACTGGTATGGATCGTTTCGGCACCGGGATGAAAGTGCAGAGTGTCTCGCGAGTCGCGATGGAGAAGGACGCAATCGTACCGCCAACGGATGAGAATGATGAGACGTGGGTTGTCAGTAGCGGGCATGCAGCCGGGAATCAGGATGTGCGGATCGTAGATCCGTCGACTTTTGAGACACTCCCTCCCGATCTTGTGGGAGAAGTTTGGGTATCAGGCCCGAGTGTTGCCGCCGGATATTGGGGACGTCCGAAGGAAACAGAAGAAACGTTCGCGGCGCGCCTCGCAACCGGCGAGGGACCTTATCTGCGTACCGGGGATCTCGGCTACTTGCATGAAGGACAGCTTTACATTACGGGGCGCATCAAAGATCTGATCATCATTCGCGGACAGAACTATTATCCGCATGACCTGGAGTTCACGGCGCAGCGCTCCCATCCAGCGCTTCAGCCTTCGAGTGGCGCCGCCTTCTCGGTGCAGCGCGATGGCGTGGAACATTTGATCCTTGCGCAAGAGGTGGATGGACGCCTGGAAGCAACTGAGATCAAAGAAATCACCAGCAGAATCTCGACGTCAATTACAGAAACGCACGATCTTCGCCTTGACGACATCGTGCTGGTAAAGCCGTGGACCCTGCCGCGCACGACCAGCGGGAAGATGCAGCGATATCTATGCCGTTCCGCGTATTTGTCTGCGACCCTGCAAACTTTGTAGACAGGTCGTTAGTGGGTCGCACTTTTTGAATCCAGGTCCAGATTCAATTCCAACACGTTCACACGCGGCTCTCCGAGCAATCCCAGGTCACGTTGATATGTGTGCCTGCGGACAAGATCCCGGAGGGTAGCTTCGCTCAGGCCGCGTTCACGCGCCACACGAGGCACCTGGAATTCTGCAGCGGCAGGAGAAATCTCCGGGTCCAAACCGGAGGCAGATGTCGTTGACAAATCGACTGGAATCTGCTGGTTTGGATTCTCCTGCTGAAGCAACGCAGCATCCGCGCGCACCCGCTCAATCAGCTTCTGATTCGTCGACGCGTAGTTTGTGCCACCTGAGTTGGCAGCATCATACCCATTGCCCGCATTCGATGGCCGCGGATGAAAATACTTCGCTGAGGTGAATGGCTGGGCGATGATCCGCGAACCGATGGCTTCGCCGTTGCGTTGCAGCATCTGGCCGTCGGCCTTGTCTTTGAAGAGCACCTGTGCGATCGCAGTGATCACCAAGGGATAGATCACGCCTAGCATGATCGTGGTCGCGATTGTCATCAACACTGCGGTAAGCAGATTCTTTTTCATAGAGCCCTCAAGCCAACCCAACAGCGGTGATCAGCACGTCGATGACCTTGATGCCCACGAACGGCGCGATGATTCCTCCAACGCCATAAATAAGGAGGTTGCGCCGTAGCAGGGCTTCGGCATTCATGGCACGGTATTTCACGCCGCGTAGTGCGAGCGGAATCAGCGCGATGATAATCAACGCGTTGAAGATGACGGCCGAGAGCACTGCCGACTCCGGCGTCTTCAAGCGCATGATGTTAAGTGCGTTGAGCACCGGGAACGTAGCCGCAAACATTGCAGGGATGATCGCGAAGTATTTCGCGACGTCGTTCGCGATTGAGAATGTAGTGAGGGCTCCGCGCGTCATCAGTAGTTGCTTGCCGATTTCAACGACTTCGATCAGCTTCGTGGGATTCGAGTCAAGATCGACCATGTTCCCCGCTTCCTTCGCGGCTTGCGTGCCGGTATTCATGGCGACGCCTACATCGGCCTGAGCGAGCGCTGGAGCATCGTTCGTCCCGTCGCCCGTCATGGCGACAAGCTTGCCCCCGGCTTGCTCACTGCGAATAAGCTTGAGCTTGTCTTCCGGTGTGGCTTGCGCCAGAAAGTCGTCAACACCGGCCTCGCGCGCGATTGCAGCAGCGGTCAACGGATTGTCACCGGTGATCATCACCGTCCGGATGCCCATAGATCGAAGCTGGGCGAAACGATCGCGAATGCCGCCCTTCACGACATCTTTGAGATGAATGACTCCCATCGCCTTACGGTTTTGCGCAACTACCAAGGGCGTTCCGCCCGAGGACGCAATCCGCTCGACCGTGGCACGGACTTCGGTCGGCATCGAGGTGTTGCCGTTCTGTTCGACGTAGCGAGAGATCGACTCTGCGGCTCCCTTGCGAATTTCACGGCCGTCGAGATTTACTCCCGACATTCTCGTTTGCGCAGTAAATGGAATGAACTCGGCTTCATGCGTTGCGAATTCACGACCGCGCAGGCGGTACTTCTCTTTCGCGAGAACCACGATGGAGCGCCCCTCAGGCGTCTCGTCGGCCAAGGACGAGAGCTGAGCAGCGTCGGCCATCTCAGATTCAGAGACGCCTGGTGCCGGCAGAAATTCCGTTGCCTGGCGATTGCCGAAGGTGATCGTCCCCGTTTTGTCTAAAAGCAAAGTGTTAACGTCGCCAGCGGCTTCGACCGCTCGCCCGGACATCGCCAATACGTTGTGTTGCACGAGGCGATCCATACCCGCAATGCCAATTGCAGAAAGCAGTCCGCCGATTGTGGTTGGGATCAGACATACGAGCAGCGATACGAGTACGAAGACGGTCTGCGGTGATCCTGAGTAGATCGCGAACGGTTGCAGTGTGACGACAGCCAGCAGAAAGATGATCGTCAGTCCCGCGAGAAGGATGTTCAGCGCGATCTCGTTCGGCGTCTTCTGACGCGCCGCGCCTTCAACCAAAGCGATCATTCGGTCGAGGAAAGTCTCGCCAGGGTTCGATGTGATCTTCACCTTGATCTGATCGCTGAGAACCCGCGTGCCTCCGGTAACCGCCGAGCGATCGCCGCCGGCTTCGCGAATGACCGGAGCCGATTCGCCTGTGATTGCGGACTCATCGACAGAGGCGACACCCTCGATGATTTCCCCGTCGCCCGGGATCAGTTCGCCAGCAGACACCATGACGAAATCTCCAGCGCGAAGCTTGGCGCTCGCTATCTGCTCGGTCTTGCCATTCGAGAGCAGCCGGTTGGCCATGGTTTCTGAGCGCGCCTTGCGGAGCGTTTCTGCCTGGGCTTTGCCCCTGCCTTCTGCCATGGCCTCGGCGAAATTGGCAAACAAGACCGTGAACCACAGCCAGAGCGTGATCTGCAGATTGAAGCGAAATGCTTCGTGCGGATGCACAATCAGCAAAACCGTCGTGATCACACTGCCGATCTCCACGACGAACATCACCGGATTGCCCATCATGTTTCGTGGGTTCAGCTTCAGGATTGAGCTCCAGGACGCACTTCGAACTAGTTTCAGATCCCAAATCGATTTGTGATGGCTTGCCATGTTGAGTCCTAGAAAGTCTTTCCGACGTGCAACAGCAGGTGCTCGAGAATCGGCCCGAGGCTCAGAGCAGGGAAAAATGTCAACGCTCCGAGAATCAATATCACGCTGATCAGCAGAAATGTGAACAATGGTGTCGTCACCGGGAACGTGCCCAGTGAAGGCGGCACATACTTTTTCTGTGCGAGGTTCCCCGCGATGGCCAGCATCGGAATGATCATGAAAAAGCGGCCGATGAGCATCGTGAGACCAGTCGCTGCGTCGTACCAGGGTGTGTTGATTGGGCTGAGGCCTCCGAACGCTGAACCGTTGTTGCCAGCTGACGAAGTGAATGCGTAGAGAATCTGGCTGAGGCCGTGCGGGCCAGGGTTGGTGATCGCCGGTGTCCCGAAACCTTTAATCACGGAAATTCCCGCGAGCGTCAGGATGATCAGCGGGAAGACCAGCGAGACCAGCATCGCCATCTTCACATCGTAAGCTTCAATTTTCTTGCCCAGGTATTCCGGTGTGCGTCCGACCATGAGGCCTGCGATAAAGACGGCGAGAACGATGTAGATCAGAATGCCGTACATTCCAGCGCCCACGCCGCCAAAAATGACCTCGCTCAACATGATATTGACGAGGGGCACCATGCCACCGAGAGGTGTAAACGAATCATGCCAGCCGTTAATCGCACCACAACTGGCGTCGGTCGTAACCGTGGCGAACAGAGCTGAGTTCGCGATGCCGAAGCGAGTCTCCTTACCTTCCATATTGCCGCCGGGCTGAGTGGCGGTGGCGTGCTGCGCGATTGTGGAAGGATACAGCGGATTGCCCTGCGATTCAGCCCAGTAAGCGACCGTGACTCCGCACAAGAACAGAATCGCCATCGCAGCCCAGACAGCCCATCCATGAGCGGCAGATCCGGTCATGCGGCCGAGGGTGTAGGTCAGGCCCGCTGAGACGGCGAAGATGCTGAACATCTCAATCAAATTCGAGAGCGGAGTGGGATTTTCAAATGGGTGCGAGCTGTTGGCATTGAAAAAGCCACCGCCATTCGTTCCCCATTCCTTGATGATTTCCTGAGAAGCAACCGGCCCTTGCGCGATGGTCTGCGTTGTCACGGTGTCCATCACCGGTTTGCCGTTGGCATCGACTACCGGCTTGCCGTCTTGGCCGACACGCTGCACGTGCTGGGGTTCTATCAGTTTCACCGTGTCGTATGGCTTCAGGTTTTGGACTACGCCTTGCGAGACAAGCAGAAGCGCTCCAACCACACAGAACGGCAGCAAGACCCAGAGGCAGGCCCGCACCATGTCAACCCAGAAATTGCCGATGGTCTTCATCTGGCGGCGAGAGATGCCGCGAATGAACGCAATGGCGAGCGCTATGCCCACTGCGGCCGAGACGAAGTTGTGATAGGCGAGTCCGGCCATCTGCGTGAAGTAGCTCATGGTCGTCTCGCCGGAATACGCCTGCCAGTTCGTATTTGTCGTGAACGACGCCGCGGTATTGAACGCCATGTGCTCAGGCGCCACAGCAGCGAGATGCTGCGGGTTGAGCGGCAGCATTCCCTGGATCCGTTGAATTAAATACAGCAGTAGCATTGAAACCGCGCTGAACAACAGCATTGACGTCGCATATTCTGTCCAGCGCATTTCGTGTTGCTCGTCGACGCCGGTCACGCGATACAGCAGGCGCTCGATCGGTCGTAGGATGGGATCCAGGAATGTGTGTTCCCCAGAAAAGACACGCGCCATGAATATCCCGAGCGGCTTCGTCACCGCAAAGATCAGGCCCAGGAATACGAAGATTTGCAGCCAACCGTTGGTGGTCATAAGAGTGAATTGATCAGAACTTCTCCGGCCGCAACAGCGCGTAGAAGAGATAGGCTGTCGTTGCGGCGCTGATGATGAGCATGATGAGCGATTGCGTATCCATATATCCCCTTACTTCACCCGATCGCAGAAATGAACGTAGGCGATCGAGACGGCAAAGAATGCAACGGTAACGGCAACCCAAAATACATCTTGCATTAGCAAATCTCCCGAAAGCTGTGCAACTACCACGAACCTTCCTTACGTCCCCACCACCAGACCAGACCAAGCGTAGCGGTCGTCTGATTGTTTCTGCGTACTCCTTGTATGTCGGAGAGGAACACCGGCTGATTCGAGTAGTCGTAGCGCCATTCGTAACGCATCAGCAATCCGTTCGCGACCTTGTAGTCGAATGTGACGGTGTTTTCTTTCAGCGCCTGAGACAGTCCGCTGAAAAGCCCTTCGCGATCTGATAGGTATTCCGCTCTCGTGGCCATGGCAATCTTCGGTGTGAACTGATACTGAATGTAGCCAGCGCCTCCATCGGTGTGCGACGGCGCCGATGATTGTCCGGGCGCGGCGTTTTGCCACAAGCGCTGGATGACGTAGTCACCCTCTAGCGCAAAGGTCAGCTTCGGCGTTGCGAGCCACGTAATGTAACTGTCAAAAATGTGAGTCCGCCCGTTGGGCGCAGGGGAAATAGCGGTAAAGCACAATCCGGGCTGTATGGGAATCGGTCCGCAATTCGCCGCGGAAGCACGATCCGGGTGTTCCTGGCCGAGATAGTAGTTCACTATCCAAGTCGTGCTCTTGGCCGGCTTGGCTGTGAATCCGACTAATTGATCTTTAAACCCGTTCGTCGCCTCGACCTGGTTTGTGCCGTTGACGATCCAATAGTTCAAGCTGAACTGATCGTTCAGTGGCAGACTCACGCGCGCACCCATGTGATAAAAAGGCAGGAAGTCGAACCAGTACGAGCGCGAGTAATTGAATTGATCTTTGGTGTAATTCCCTTCGATTCCCAGCGAACTTCCCCACTTGCCGAAATCGATATTCAAGCCTTTGCCCACTGGCGCGACGTATGTCCCATATGCTTGAAAGATGTTGCGGTAAATGTCCGGCCGTGGCTCGTTTGAAGGATTTCCCTGAAGCGTATCGGTTGCTTGGCCATACTGCAGGTCCAGTCGCCCACCCCAACGCCTGCCCTCGCTGACGTTAGGAGAATGTTCAAAAATAAGACTTGCCTGATTCAGACTGAATTCATTACTGAGGACGTCATAGGCACGCAGCAAATTCACACGCCCGACAGGATTATTGAAGTTGTAACCATAGTACGTATCAATCCCAACATTGATTGTTGTATTGCGTAGGAGGTCGAGGGTCTTGCGATCGTCTGCCGAAACCAACGAAGCCGTCTGAGCGGGCGCCGCTTGTGATGCAATCGGCGCGGACACCTCGATAATGCTTCGCCCTGATGCAGGGACTTTGGCTTGTGCAGCAGTTCCCTGCTGCAAGTGCATGACGATCTGTTTCAGCTCACTCACTTCCGACTCCAATTGCTGCACGCGGTTTTCAAGAGCCTCAGGCGACTCCGCAGTCTTCGCGGACGTCTGCTGACCAAACGCAACACTCACCCAATAGACAACAGTCAACATGCATGCGGAATAAAACTTCATAAGCCGTTAATACCTTTCTCTTTCCTTCGGAGCCACCATCGTTGTGGAGTCTGAGTAGCCTCAGCATGTGCATCTCGCCGTTAGAACTGCGCAATCCGCTTCGCTGCCTCCGCACGAATTTTCCGCACCGCCGGGTTAATGTGCATTTCTATGAGCTCTCCTCGTTTGCGCCGCGGCTGAAATTTCGCCAGATAGCCTTTCCGGTCTCTGGCAGAGGGGGAGATGAATTCCTTCACCAGAACCGTCAACACACGGAGATAAAAAACCGCAACTCCGACGCCAAACGCAGCGATGCCAAGCTTCATGGCAGTCCACCGCAAACTTCGATCGAAAGCAATCCAGACATAATTGGACAACCTCATCCGTAAAAGCGGAGTTAAGAGTTCATAAAGATTTCGTAAAGAGAATTCGGCGAGTTACGCCGTTCGGGCGCCTCGCCCAATTTCTCGATTTAGCAGCCCCAGTCAGCTTCTCCCGGTTTTGCGTAATACTTGCGGTGAGGATTGGGGGCTGCAGCCGTTGTCGAGAGGTCCAGCAATGCCAGGCGGGCGGCAGCGATCATAAGTTTGCGTTTGCTCTGTGATGCTCGGTCCCACGAGAAACCATCAACCTCTGAATCGCAGTCTTTCTGCAGAGCCTCGTGGTAGTAATGAAAGAGTTTCGCCAATTGTTCCGGATTCACTTCTTGAATCGTCTGCATCTCTGAATTCCCCCTGGTCGTATCGATGCGGCGTGGTATGTCATCCGCGGCCTCACTGCATTTGATACGCGGGGGCATAAGGATTGAATAAAGACTTCGTAGAATGTTCGTAATTGGGTTACCGATGGGTTACTCGCCGGGTTCGAAGCGGTATCCCACCCAGGGCTCGGTCACGAGATAGCGTGGGGAGGAAGCATCGGGCTCAAGCTTTTTACGAAGCTGGCCGACAAAGACGCGGAGATATTCCACCTGTTCCGTGCTCTGCCCGCCCCAGATGGCTCCTAATAGAGTGCGGTGATTGATGACCTTGCCCGGACGGCGCGCCATGTAAACGAGAAGGTCAAACTCTTTCGGGGTAAGCCGAACTTCACGGCGGCGCACAGTCACGCGGCGGGCTGCAGTGTCGATGCGGAAGTCCCCGATTTCAATGACCGGATCCTCTTCGTTCCCGATCGGCACTCGGCGCAAATTCGCTCGCACCCGCGCCAGGAGCTCATTCATCCCAAATGGTTTGGTGATGTAGTCGTCCGCGCCGGCGTCCAGCGCCTCCACCTTTTGCTGCTCCTTGTCGCGAACCGACAGCACTACGATCGGAATCTGCGATGTGGCTCGGACCGTGCGGCATAGTTCGACGCCATCGATCGACGGCATCGACAGATCAGTGATGATCAGATTCGGTTGCCAGTCTTTCATGATCTCCAGCGCCATTTCACCGGAATTTGCTATCCGAATGTCATAGCCTTGCGCAGCGAGACTCGTGCGCAACACGCGCGTGATCTGAGGCTCGTCATCAACCACGAGAATATGGGGCGGGTCGGACATCAACGAGCCTCCTGGGTGACGATGTGCACATCAACCGAGGGCGAGTCGCGTAGAAAGCGCTGGATCGCGGACAAATACAAATAGCGCTGCCAACCCGTGCGCGCGGATCGACCGAAAATCACCTGCGTGATGTGATGTTCGCGCACGAGCTGCGCGAGGCCGTCGGCAATGCTGCTTCCCTGCGTTCGAATCACCCGGGCGCCAAGGTTTTCCGCGAAACGAATATTCTCCGCCAGCGACTTCTGGTCTTCCGGACGCGTATCGCGGCCCACGTCGATGTAGAAAACGAAGAGTTCTCCGCCCATCGCCTGTGCCATGCGCGAACCGCGGGCAATGATATATTGCGCGGCAGGATTGGAACTCACACACACCGCGATCCGCTCTCGAACGGTGTGCGCCGGCTGGGTATCATCCTTCTCGAGAAAAGCATCGAGACTGCGATCGACGACTCCAGTAACTTGCCTGAGCGCAAGTTCGCGCAGAGCGATTAAGTTGCCGGGGCGGAAGAAGTGAGAAAGAGCCCGTTGTGCGCGATCTACAGGATAAATATCACCGCGCTCCATACGTTTTTGCAGGGCTTGTGGCGTCAGGTCCGCCAGCACGATCTCGTCGACGCGCTGCATTACCCAGTCGGGCACCGTCTCACGAACCTGCACTCCGGTGATCTGCAGCACGGTGGGTCCGACGCTCTCGACATGTTGAACATTCATCGTGGAAAGCACATCGATCCTGGCATCGAGTAGTTCAATGACGTCCTCATACCGCTTGGCGTGCTTGCTGCCTTCGATATTGGTGTGGGCCAGTTCATCAATCACCGCAACCGCCGGTTTGCGCGCGAGAATCGCGTCTACGTCCATTTCCTCGAAAAGCGTTCCTTTGTACTCGAGCTTTCGCGGAGTTACACGATCGAGTTTGCCAGCGAGTTCAGCCGTTGCTTTGCGGCCGTGGGTCTCGACGACGCCGATCACCACGTCTTCGCCGCGACTGGCGCGGCGAATGGCCTCGCTCAGCATGTTGTAGGTCTTCCCTACTCCCGGAGCATAGCCGAGAAATAGCTTGAAGATGCCGCGCGGCTTTTCGGGGGAGACTTCTTTCAGCCACTCCTCAGGAGTCTTAACCATCGCAGCTATTGTGCTTGTCGGGCGAGTAACTTGTCATCTGCATCGTACAATGCCTCTGTGAAAACAGCGGCAAAGACACAGGCAGTGCGCTACGCATTCGTGTTAGCAACGATGGGTGTCGTCACGGCGGCAGCATTTAGACTGCACGTTAACCAGACCACTGTCGCCTTGATGTTCCTCGTGATGGTACTGCTGACTTCGGCTTATTGGGGACTGCGCTATGCCTTGGTGATGGCGGTAATTGCGACGGCTGCATTCAACTTCTTCTTTCTGCCGCCACTTCGAACCTTCACCATTGCAGACCCACAAAACTGGGTGGCCTTGTTCGCATTCCTCGTAACTGCACTGGTAGCCAGTAACCTGGCTGAACGCGCCCGCCGTGAGGCCGAGGGAGCAAAGCAGCGGCGGCGAGAAGTTGAGCGCCTCTATGGACTCAGTCAACGGCTGCTGGCATCAGAGAATGCACTCGAGTTGTTGAATGCGCTACCCCAGTACGTAAAGGAGACGTTTTCGGTTGGCAGTGTGGTCGCCATGGCTACCGACCATCCCACGGTCTATCGATCGTCTCTGGATGCACAATTCGAAGAGAGCGTCTTGCGTTCGACCCTACTGCGCGGGGAACCTATCACACAGCGCGGCGTTTCGTATGTACCACTACGACTTGGCATGCGCACCGTCGGAGCATTGGGCATTGCGGGCGCCGAATTGTCTCGTGAGACACTCGATGCCCTGGGAAGCCTTGCCGGACTTGCCATTGAACGAGTCCGCGCGATGGAGGCGCTGAGCAAGAACCGCGCCGAGCAGGAGCATGAGCGCCTGCGAACGGCGTTATTGGATTCTGTCACCCACGAATTCCGCACCCCACTGACATCGATCAAAGCCAGTGTGACGACTCTCCTTTCAGGGGCGACGCTCGATGACTCCGGCAGACGTGATCTGCTCTCGGTTATCGATGAGGAAACCGATCGCTTAAATCGCCTCGTTGGTGAAGCGTCAGAGATGGCACAACTTGATTCGGGCATGTTCAAGCTCGACCTGCGGCCGCATTCTATCCAAGACGCATTACAGCCTGCACTTATCGACGCCGCGGCCACGCTCGAGAAGCATTCCGTCGAAGTGCTTGTTCCGCCCGATCTGCCGAAGGTTCGCATGGACGTGCAGCGGATCCGCGAGGTGTTCATGCACCTGCTGGAGAATGCCGGGAAATATTCGCCCAACGGAGTGGCGATCAAAATCACAAGTGAAGTGAATGGCGACAAACTCGTCATGAGCGTTGCCGACCGCGGACCCGGTATTGACTCGTTCGAGCAAGCCCTTATCTTTGAGAAGTTCTATCGCGGCCAAAACCAACGCTATACCGCTCCAGGCACTGGAATGGGCCTAGCCATCGCTAAAGTCATTGTCGAAGCGCACGGTGGAACCATCGCAGTGGTAAGCCAGTTGGGGAGCGGGTCGGTGTTCTCGTTCAGCCTGCCCATTGCAAAATGAAGACCTTGTAGTCCCTGGCTGGAAACTGATGTCGGTCAGAGCGACTTTTTTCGCTCGCATGTATAGCACTTTTGCCTGTATTGGCGCGTCTCTGGGCTACAATTCAGGATGCAATTTCACTAACAACCCTGACCTGCAGCGGATCGCTGGTTATCCCGCGGCGGGCAAATCCGGGCCCAACAACCTTTATGACATCGCAGATGGCTACAAGCGCTCCTTCGGCTCTTGACGACAAGAAAGTCTTCTACAACCGCTTTCTTCTCATCGTCGCGGGACTCGGGGGCCTGCTCTATGGCGTCGATGTCGGCATCATTGCCGGAGCGCTTCCCTACCTTGAAGCGACGTCAGGTTTCAGTGCGCAGCAACTTTCGATCGTGGTTGCGGCGGTGCTACTCGGCAGCGTGATCTCGACGCTGTTTGCTGGATTGCTTGCCGACTGGATGGGACGACGATCTCTGATGGCACTCAGCGGTGTGATGTTCGTCATCAGCATCCCGATGATTGCGTTGTCTCATGGATATGGGCCCCTGGTGGCGGGAAGACTGCTGCAAGGTATCAGTGGGGGATTGATCGGAGTCGTTGTTCCCCTCTATTTGGCGGAGTGTCTCACTGCATCGAACCGCGGCAAGGGAACAGGAATCTTTCAATGGCTGCTGACGCTGGGAATCGTAGCGGCAGCGCTCGTCGGCGCCTACTTCAGCTATCGCGTGGACGAGGTTGCCAAGCTTGGTAACGCTCCCAGGCTGCTCGCATTTAAGGATTCAGCGTGGCGCGGTATTTTCTGGGTTTCGCTGCCTCCAGGAATTCTCTTCGTGATCGGCAGCTTCATGGTCGCGGAGTCTCCGCGATGGCTGTTACGCCGCGGAAAAAGAGAGGCTGCTCAAAGCGCGCTTCTTCGTTCTCGTAGCGAGGAGCAGGCAAACCTTGAACTCCGAGAAATGGAAGAAACAAAGGCTTCCGAACACGCGAAGAGTTCTGGTAATTCGAAAGTCAGAGATTCCCTTCTGCGCCGCAAGTATGTGATCCCATTTGTGCTTGCCTGCATCATCCTGGCATTCAACCAGGCGACTGGCATCAATTCCATTATTGCCTACAACACGAATATTCTCCTGCAGAGCGGGCTATCCGACGTCGCCTCCCACTGGGGGTATGTCGTCTTCACGATCATTAACTTCGCCGTGACCTTCGTCGGAGTGTTGCTTGTTGACCGCAAAGGGCGGAAATTCCTCCTCTCACTGGGAACTGCTGGAATCATTCTCTCGATGCTCGGCACAGGATTCATCTTCCGACGCTCAGAAAACCAGCGAGTTGACATCAGAGATGCCGTCCAGAAGATGGTAGGAGAAGATCAGAATCTAACGCTGAGCAATGCCTTGGATCTTCCGTCATTCCGCGGAGAGGGAGCGAAGTCTCTGGTTGTCATCTATTCCTACGGGGATTTCCGGGCGGCAACACCGGTGTTGCGTTCCGACGACACCGGAGCGAAGCCCATCGAGATCGCGCGTGATAATTGCGTTCCAGCTAATAAAGTCGTCGCCTTCTTCTCGAATCCTTTCGGAGATCTTGATACCGCGCGGCAGGCTCCGTTGCACATTGAGAATGCGCTGGTGACCCCGATTCCATCGGCACGCAACGGCTGGATCGTCGCGATTACCTTATTCATCTTTATGGCGTTTTATGCGGTCGGCCCAGGAGTGTGTGTCTGGCTTGCCCTGTCGGAGTTGATGCCGACGCGTATCCGCTCGAATGGGATGAGCATCGCCCTCGTGTTGAATCAGGCGGTCTCGACGACGATCGCAGCGATCTTTCTTCCCACAGTTGGGAGGTGGGGATACTCGACGATGTTCTTCGGGTTTGCAGCGTGCACGGTGATCTATTTCATTACCGCTACCTGGTTCTTGCCTGAAACCAAGGGGAAAACATTGGAGGAGATCGAGGCTCACTTCGAAGGGGCTGAAGCAAAGGCCTAGGACTTCGTTGGTCTCTACTGCAGTGCGGGACTGTCGTTTCAAGGTTCATACCTACATCATTTAGGGCTCAAGACACATTCATCATGACACCTGTTAAGGACAAGACGACCACATCGAACCACAAGTTCTCTCATGAAATGCGACGGGAAATCTATGAGCAACCTGCAGCCATTTCCCGGACCATCGAAAAACATCTGAAGAACGACATTATCTTTCCCGGAGAGCTACAGCCGATCGAGAGTGCATTGCTGACCATCGAGAAGCTGATTATCGCGGCCAGCGGATCGAGCCGGCATGCAGGGCTCGCGGGCGAGATCATGATTGAGGATCTTTCCGGCGTCGCTGTTGATGTTGAGTACGCGAGCGAATACTGCTATCGCTCAACGCACGCCGCAATCGATCCCATCGTGATGGTGATTACGCAATCGGGCGAGACCGCCGACACGATCGCGGCCCAGCGCGAAGCGCTCACACGCGGTGTGAAAACGATCGCCATTTCGAACATGCCGGATACGACCATCGTCCGGGAGGCTGGAGCGGCGCTGATTTCGGGTGCAGGACCGGAGAAATCGATCCCCGCGACGAAGAGCTTCACGACGCAGGTCACGATCCTCTACCTGATGGCGTTATTCCTTGCACGCAAGCGGGGCCGCATGACTTCGGAGGTGACGAGGAGAGACTTGCAGTGCCTGCTGCGACTTCCCGAACAGATTGAGCGAGCACTCTCGCAATGGGATGAACTGGCCGAAGAGTTCGGCCAGGTGCACTTCAAGGCGGAAAAGTTTTTGTATCTTGGACGCGGCGTTCACTACGCCATCGCCCGCGAAGGCGCGCTGAAGCTCAAGGAAATTTCCTACGCGCATGCGGAAGGTTATCCCGCAGGAGAGTTGAAGCACGGGCCGAACGCGTTGGTCGACGAAAAACTGCCCGTGGTTACGCTGGCAACTTTCGACGAACACGATCCTGACTCCGTATTGCGTTACCGCAAAACGCTCGAAGTGATGAAAGAAGTTCGATCGCGGCGAGGACACGTGGTAGCAGTGGCGACGGAAGGCGACATAGAGGTCAGTGCGATTGCCGAGCATGTCTTCTATGTTCCGTCGGCTCCAGAGCTCTTGCTGCCGATTGTCGAAGTCATTCCTCTGCAGTTGTTTGCATATCACGTCGCCACGAAGAAGGGATATGACGTGGATCACCCGAGAAACCTAGTGAAGGCGGTCGTTACCGAATAAACCGATTTAACGGACGAGAAACTGTCGTCGGTGGCGCGCGACTACTGGGGCTTTGACTTTGGCTTTGCAGGACTGACCGGATCGTCGTCGTGGCAGAAGAGGCCCAGGCAGGTCATAGCGCCAATACCCACTGCGCCTGCGCCAATTGCGTAGGGCGAGTTCAGGACGGCGCCAATTCCTGGTGCGCTTGGCGTCTGGTATGCTCCACCGCAGTTCTCTTCTCGCGACTTCTGCTCGCCTTCGTGTACAAGACTTCGATTGCGCTCCCGCTCGCGTTCATTCATCTGCTGTAGGCTTTTGGGATGAGCGTCAATGTAGACATCAGCTTTGAGAGCGGAAACGGTTATCTTACCGTTGACGTCGAGCACCTGGTAATTCGTCCATTGATTGTCGCGAACGGGAGTCACGGTGACACACCCGACACGCACCCTGACTCCTCGACTGGTGTTGACTGTTACGCTGCCATGATCGAGCGTCAGTTCACTCGGATTGAATTGCACGATGGTCTCCGAGTTAATCTCAGCCTCGGAGCCTGTGAACTGGAGTCGCGCAACAGCACCCTTCTCTGTCTTGACCACATCATTCGGAAAAACAGCGATCGACGCCGGTGCGGTGCTCTCGTTGACGAAGACACCCGAACCGGTGCTGTGCAGGATTGCTCCGCCGGCGTCTTGCGCCGGATAGTGAAAGAGGGAGCAAGACGGTCATAGGGATGCTGACGAGATTTCGCCATCTCAACAAAATAAATCCCTACGCATTCCGCACGAACTCCTCTTATGAGGTTAGCCTGCAACAACCGGGGCGCACTATTGTCTTGTGAGGTGACCACTGACAGGTTGGCACGAAACGTGACGAGCGTCAGGCACGGGCGAAGTCGATGAACCCCTTTCGCGGATCGGTGCGAATGAGCTTGGCCCGTAACTTGTCTCCGACATCGAGACCATGATCGCCCTGCGCCAGCAAGCCTTCAATGTGAGGCTGCAGGGCACGGACGAAGGTTCCGTGATCGGTCACGCCTGTGACGATGGCGTCGAAGACTTCTCCGATGCGGTTTTGCATGGCCACGGCTGCGAGACGCTTCGACATCTCGCGTTCCACCTTACGGGCGGCGTCTTCTTTCACGGTGCAATTTGAAGCGATGGCGGTCAGTTCGCTGTCAGAGTAGGGGTTCCGTTGTCCGGCGAGCATCGACTTGATCAGGCGCTGCGTGACGACGTCGGCGAAGCGGCGATTGGGCGCCGTGGAGTGAGTGTAGTCTTGCACCGCGAGGCCAAAGTGTCCTGGAGCAGTTTCGCCGGCGCGCTCGAGTACGTATTCTCCCGGACCGATCAGCTTGATGACGGAGAGAGAGAGATCAGCGAAGTGATTGGGATCGGCTGCTTTGCGGCGCAGCAGGAAGTCGTTCAGAGCCTTGGAGTCGGGTTGCGCAGGAAGTTTCTCACCTTTCGTGGCGGCGAGTGCGACGATACGATCCCATCGCTTAGGAGTGCGCACGATGCGGCGCAGGGAGTCGACATTTTCGAGCAAGCGCGCAACCACGCCGTTAGCGGCGACCATGAAGTCTTCGATTAACTCGGTGGCGCGATTCTTTTGTTGTTTAACGACATCGACGACCTGATTGTTGAGCACAAGAGGATGGAGTTCGTCGGTTTGCAGATTGAGCGCGCCGTGTTGGTAACGTTGGGTCTTAAGCTTCTGCGCAACTTCATCCTGCAGTTTAAGCTGGTGCTGCAAGTCTGCTGAAGCAGCGACCTTCGACGGAGCAGCAGAACTCCCTTCCAGCCACGATCCCACAGAGTTGTACTGGAGTTGCGCCTTATTACGCGTGACGGCGCGATAAAGGTCGGACGACTTCACACTGCCGTCGGAAGCCACGACGAACTCGATCACGACTGCGGAGCGATCCTGATTTTCGAGCAGCGATGTAGTTCCGGTAGAAAGCTGCTCGGGCAGCATTGGAAAATTGCAGACTCCGGTGTAAACCGTGGTGGTCTCACGGGCTGCGTGCTGATCAATCGGAGTCAGTTTGGAAACGTAGGCATCGACGTCGGCGATGCCTACGAGAATCTTCACGTCGCCGTTGGATAGCCGTTCGGCGACCTCGATCTGGTCGAGGTCACGCGAGGTGTCGTTGTCGATGGAGGACCAAAGTAAATTCCGCAGATCGCGGATGTCTTTTCCCGGAGCGAGCTGCGATTGGCCGTTCAAGCTTGCCAGTTGGGTGGTGACATCAGCGGGAAAATCAGGGTTGAAGCCGTGCTCCTGCATGACCTGTTTCGCGGTTGCCTGCAGATCGAGATGAGTGGGATTCGCGCTCATGAAGTTGTCTGGATTGAAACGCATTTCAGGCTAACATGCGGTAACTCGAGGGACGACGAAGAATCCGGTGGGGTCTTAAATTCTTGAACCCCGAGGAACAGAAAGGGCCACGAAGGATCGGGAATCGAGAAGAACAATTTTCAAAGATTAATGAAATTCTCGGTGTTCCAATTCGGGAAGCCATGACGTCAGGTGGTACCCCCCTCCCCCTCCTGATCTATTGAAATCATCTAGTTAGCGGAAAATCTACAAATAATCCATGAGGCTCAATGACTTGCGGGCAAAATCTTGAGCCAAGGGGATTTATCGCCGCTAACAGCGAGGCGTCCGGACCTCGCTTGTTCGTTTCTGCACTGCTTGTGCCGCGCAATGATCTGCTTTTCTGAATCATGGATACAAGGTCAGATGTCACATCGGGCTGTTGAAAAACGACGAGGGGCCCGGTGCTTCCTTTGTGTTCTCTTCATCTATTGTGATCTATTGTGGCAATCGAGGACGCATGAGCAATCGATCGCATTCAGCTCCGGTTGCGCGCGCTGAGCAGTTCGCTAATCGTCTGGGTGTTCGTGTTCCGATCTTATTGGCCCCAATGGCGGGAGCTTGTCCTCCGTCGCTTTCGATTGCGGTAGCAAATGCGGGTGGGCTCGGAGCATGCGGCGCGTTGATGATGCGGCCTGATGAGATTCGAAGCTGGAGTGATGAATTTCGTAAAGGTAGTCAAGGGGCGTTTCAGATCAATCTTTGGATTCCTGATCCTGCGCCGCCTCGCGATTTTGAGTCGGAGCGAAAAGAGCGAGAGTTTCTGGCAAAATGGGGGCCTCCGGTTCCGCCTGAGGCTGGCGACGCGAAATTGCCGGACTTTGAAACGCAATGTAAGACGCTGCTCGATATAGCGCCGGAGGTCGTCTCTTCAATCATGGGAATTTATCCAGCCGCATTCGTTGAAGAACTGAAGAAGCGGAACATCTTGTGGTTTGCCAATGCGACGACTGTGCCGGAAGCGAAGGCTGCGGAAAAGGCAGGTGCGGACGCCGTTGTCGCACAAGGCATGGAGGCCGGGGGACATCGCGGCGCGTTTCACGCCGAGGACGCAGAGCCGCAAATGGTGGGGCTGATGTCGCTGTTGCCGCAGATTGTGGATGCCGTGTCCGTCCCGGTGATCGCGACCGGTGGAATTGCTGATGGACGCGGAGTCGCTGCGGCACTCGTCTTAGGCGCGAGCGCCGTACAAATCGGGACCGGATTTCTGCGATGCCCCGAGGCTAAGATGCATCCTGCATACGCTGATCGCCTAGCACACACAGAGGCCCATGAAACGATGATTACCTGCGCATTCAGCGGGCGGCCGGGACGTGGCGCAGCCACAGCATATGTCCGCGCAGCCAACGCTCCGAATGCGCCTCGTCCGGCGCCTTATCCAGTACAGCGGGGATTGACTCGCGCCATGCGAGACGAAGCTCAGAAGGTCGGGGACCCGGATCGGATGCAATTGTGGGCAGGACAATCGGCCAAACTCGCGCAGGATCGACCCGCGGGTGCGGTGTGCCAGCATTTGTGGGAAGAGGCTTCGCGGCTGTTGTCGTGACTTAGTCGTGTGAACTTGCCTCACCCGCAAAAGGAGACCAGAATTGGCCGATCGCCTTCGAGCCGTTTTGGGGAATGAACGTCAACATGCCAGAGCTTGCCAAGTGGGACAACTTCTATGTTATCGTCGGATCGGCTGCCGGCGCGCTGATCGGGCTGCAGTTTGTTGTCTTAACTCTGATTGCCGACAAACCTCCCGTGGGCGCAGAGGAGGCCGGGGCCGCATTCGGCAGTCCGACGATCGTCCACTTCAGCGTCGCTTTGCTTATTTCGGCGCTTCTACATGCTCCATGGCAGACAATCACCCTCGCGGCGGAGTGTTGGGGCATCGTGGGCTTCGGCGGGCTGGCGTATACGGCGATCGTGATCGGACGCATGCTCAGGCAACCGGTATACAAACCACAATTCGAGGATTGGCTGTTTCACTCAGCATTGCCCTTCATCGCCTACGCGATGCTTGCGATATCGGCGTTCGCGGCTCCGTCGCATACGCACGATGCCTTGTTTGGCGTGGGAGGCGGGGTACTGCTGTTGCTTTTCATCGGGATTCACAATGCCTGGGACAACGTCGCTTACCATGTGCTGGTCAACATTGCGAGTGCGCACAGAGATCGTGCCAGAGACGATCGCAAATGAGTCAGAAGCAAACGATCCGCCGTCTGTTCTTTTCTTAAACACCCGGACTCAGGCACCACTCGCCGTCGAGGCGGGTGAGAAGTGCGTCGCCTCGTTTGAGAATTTCGAGTAGTTCAGAGCGACGCGAATGTGCGACCGCCCAACCACCCCGACAAGTGAAGTAGCATCCTTTATCGGAGAAATCACCAAGTCTGCGGTAGTCGGCGACGCCTTGGAGGGCGATCACTTCTTGCTCGCGGGCATCTTGAAAGAGATGCTCAAGGACGGTTTGGAACACATCGGGCTGCCCGCCAACTTGTACTACTTCTCCAACTGCGCCCGGCCTGGTGTGATAGAGATACCAGCCAACGATGCGTAGGCTCTCGTCGCGCAGAGCGATGCAGCGCAGAGTTCCGCGTTTCTGGTTGCGCCGCATAAACTGGAGTACCCACTGCAGCGATTGCGCGTTATAGTCGGGCCAAAGAGAGTAGGCCTTCTGCGATTCAGACAAGCACTGGAGCAGCGTTCCGGGACTGAGTTCCTCAGGATGGAGTCGAGTCCTGGAAACAGGCCCGGGATTTAGCAGCTTGCGGGTCAGACGGTCCACGATCAGGGAAAACGGCTTGGTAGCGATCCGGATCGAGGAAGCGAGTGCCGGACTCATTCCACGAGAGGCGGCGTAGACGGCGCACTGTCCGACGCTTAGGGGGCGTATCCAATGGATGTTAAGTGCCGGAATCGTTTTGAAAGCTAGCCGATGGAGCAGGTGGCAAGTTATATCATTCGCTGAGTCGGTCAACAGCAAGTCGTGGTTTCCGGCCACGAATGCTCCCAAGAGTCCTGGCGCGGCGAGGCCAGAGCGCGCATTGGGATGAATCACAAAATTGCCGGCATAACCGACGCGGATGGGTTCGCCCCGAAGGCACATCCTTCTGTTTGTGACCCCGAGGAAACCGACAATGTCTCCGGAGACGTCCTCATAGACGAAGGAAGGGCCGCGAGCGTCCACCATGGGATTACAGAAATAAAGATCTGTAAATGCAGTGTAGAGCGCATTGGGAATGTCCCCGCTGCGGGGTAACATGAACTTCCAAAAAAGGGTTACCACCTGCGGGACATCACTTTTGATGAACTCTCTTACCGGCATGATCCCTTTGATAGTGACTTGATTCCCGAGTGACACGACGTAAGCGAGATCTGAAAAAAGACTGGAATCAAAACTCGACGCCGCAAGTCGGTGCCCGGTCAAACACGTCCCCAGTAAAATCGCCTGCTACCCATAATGGCACAAAGATTTTGTACGGACAGCCGCTTCAGACGATCTCACGATGTTTGCACGCGAGTGGGCCGGAAGCGGGCTCTTGACGATGCTATACGGCCGGCAAAGTATCCAGCGACCGATCTACTTGTGAAGATCCTCGTTGGTGAACACATGCGTTGCGCTTCGTTTATGAGCCCGCAGATGAGCGGCGAATTCTCCAAGAGAGACACCGTACCCGCGATCGCGCAGAGACTGCGGATCGGCGATTCCGGAGACGCCGGGATCGAAGATGCTCGGAGGTAAGTTGGAGGGCATGTTGGCCGACGTGATTTCGATAACGGTGCTGCCCGCGGGGAGTTCGAGGGTGGTGACAGGTGGGGCAGAAAGCGCGGCAGCGACCCCGTTCGCAGTTGCGTAGGTGTAGAAAGCCGTCTGCTCGGCGGTCAAGATCGGCGTTGAAATGCGAGGTTGCATGGCCTCGCTGGGATTGTGCCCTCCCCAGTAAACCTCACCCGCGAATGTGCTGGGTGGCGCTGTGGTGGTAGACGCGACCTGCGATTGCGCCAATTCCGTTCCGTTATAAGGGTCAGAGGTCGGAGAACTAAATGACAGCGTTGGAGTGGAGATGGGACGGAAGAACAGGGGAGAGCTATTGACGATAAGGTATTGCGGACCCTGTGGGAAGTTGGTCTCTTGGGCGAAACAGAATCCAGTCAAAGCGACGAAAAGCAGAACCAGGGAGAGACGCATGGTACCTCCTGCCAAACCGCTGCTGCCAAGGAATTATGGACTCTGGCGAAGGAAAATACTAGAGACTTTCGGCCCAAAAGCCGCAACAGGAGCGGAGTTTGGTTATAACCTCAGTGGCTAAAGCTGCAGTGGTGAGGTCTCGCGGCACGGACAGAAGTCGTACCCTTCCCGAACCTCCTTCTGAGATTAGTTCCACGTAGATGCAGCTGCGGCCTTGCGGCGTTCGCGCCGTTCACGGCGGTTGGCCAAGATGATGTAGACCATGTAGAGGACGATGGCCACGTTGCCGATGAGCAGTGCACTGCGAATGAAGGTTACACCGCGGAAGAGTTCGCGGATTTCCAGTGGTAGAAGAAGTGTTCCTGAAATGCAGGCGACCCACTCGGCCCACGTGCGTTCATTCCACAGGCCGTAAGCTTCGGCAAAGCGAAGTACCGCGTAGGCAAACGCGATGCGCGCGGCTGCCCATAGTCGGGCGTCGGTGACGCTGTCGGCAAAATCGAGAAACATTTGCGCGTAGCGATGATCGGTGCTGATGTGCAGAAGCGCTAGAAGACTCTCGGCGATCAACCAGGTGTCTTTGTGTACGAGGGCAAGAGCACAGATGCCCATCAAGACTACGAAGCTTCCCTTAAAGAATTCAAACGCTGCGACGGCCCGGAGTACGCGCCTTTGGCGGCGGTGAGGGTCTGACTTTTTCCCGGGGTCTGGCATGAATACCGACAATTCGCAGAGTACCACGAGGGCTGGGGATCTCCCATACAGGAAGGCATCGAACAAAAAGGATCGCTCTTACCTCAGTAACTAGATGAGGGGATAGCGACATGTCACGATCAGGCGCGAGGAATTGTTATGCGAAAGATTGTGTTTTCTTGGGCCCTGATGGCAGCATGCGCGGTGGTGTCACCTGCGCAGCAAAATTCCGCTCCGCAGACAGCGCGGCAGGCGCTGCTTGAGATGTTCTTCAGCAAGACTCCAGGGACCTTCGTGAAGCATTTGCCGGAAGCGACGCGGGCGGCGCTCGAGAAATCGGGAGCGATGGTGACGCTGCAGCAGTATTCGCTGATGGCCAGCCAGTTTCAGACACAGGGGCAAAATCTGAAAACGTTTGAAACCGGATCGTTGCTGTTGTCGGGGGAAGATCCGAGGACCGGACAGAAGGTCGAGATCACAGTTGAGGACGATGCGCTGCGTGGAGATCAGGACGACATTGAGCTTTCTTTTCAGACGTACAAAGAGGGGCAGGCGCAACGCACACCGTTCATGCCACGTATTACGTTCTCGATGAAGCAGGAAGCACAAGTTTGGAAATTGAATGAGATTGCGGTGACGATCCGGTTGCCGCTCGCGGATCCGGACCTTCTCAAGGCCATTACAGAAAAGATGAAGCCTGATCCGAATGCAACAACTTTTATTACCCCGCACATCTCGTCCGGAGGTATATCCACGCCACAACCGCAGAACTCCGGACCTCCGGCAGGCAGCGATGCCACGGTCATGGCGGCCATGCGCACCATTGTTACGGCTGAGACGACGTATGCTGTGACGTATCCAAAGGTTGGGTACACGTGCACGCTTTCGGATCTGGATGGATTTGGCGGCGGAGAACCGAATGAGCATCAGGCCATGCTGATCAATAGCGGGCTGGCCAGTGGAAAGCGGTATGGATTTGTATTTACCCTTTCCGGTTGCAGCGGCGCTCCAGCGACCAGCTTTCATCTTAACGTCGTACCGAACGCGAATACGTTCGGGCGGAAGGCCTTTTGCGCAGATCAGTCGGGAACGATCCGAACTGCGGAGGACGGGAATCCGGCTACTTGCTTCGCTGCCGGGAACGTGGCTCGGGTGACACCATAGATACAGATTTCTTCACCACAGGGGGCACAGGGTAACGCAGAGGATTCGCCCTACTGTCTGACTGCCCAGGCCAGGCCGTCGGGTTCGATGCCTACGTCGATTCGTCCTGTTACCTCGAGCGATTTCAGATCAATCACCGAGACATAGTTGTCGGGACTGCTGGCTATGAATACGCGTGAGCCATCAGGCTGCATTTGAATTCCGGCGGCACCGTGTCCGACTTTGATCTCTTTCAACTCTTTGTGTGTGAGTGCGTCGAAGACGCCCACACTCTCCATGCGAAGGCCGGCGACGAAGACACGCGCGCCATCGGGAGTGAACTTTAGACGGTTGGCGCTTTGCACATTGGCGTTGAGCGTGTCGGTAACCTTTTTGCTGGCAACATCGATGATCGAGATCGTTCCGTCCTGAGCGTTGGCGACCCAGATTTCCTTGCCATCAGGGGAGACGTCGAATCCTTCGGAGCCGTTGCCAACTTTGACAAGTGTTTGATCCCAATCGCCGCCCGCAGGCCCCGGACGGCCACCGCCGGTGCGAGGCGGAGTTCTCTCGATCATGCTGACGGTACCTGAGCTGACGTTGGTGGTGAAGATATGCTTGAGATCGCTCGAGACCCAAATCATGTGCGTGCGATTTTGGCCGGTGCCAAGAATCCAGTCGATTTTCTGACTGGCGGGATCGTAACTGCCAATTGCTTTTGCAGCCTCGGCGGTGAACCAGACTTTGCCGCCAATGAACGTCAAGCCATGCGGTCCTTTGAGAGCGCCAAGATCGATTGCCGGGAGCGCCTTCTGGGCGACGAGATCAACGACCGTAAGCGTGTTGTACAGACCTCCGCCATAGTTTGAGACATACGCGGTCTTTCCGTCAGAGGAAGCGATGACCTCGTGCGGGTCGTTGCCGACTGGGATTTTGGCGAGCACCTTCAGGTTGGACGAATCAACTATGGCGAGTGTGTGGTCGCGCTTACTGAGGGCTAGGAGGGCTTCTTTGGGCGTTTGCGCTACGAGGAGGGCGGGAGCAAGAAATGCTGTAAGACCGAGGAGCGTTAACCGAATTTTCTTCATCTTGGTTGCCTCGACGCGACATTCCATCTGTCTCGGATGGCCACGTCACACAGGAGATCCTTCACTTCGCCTGAAGAACGGCTCCGTTCAGGATGACGCCGGGGACCGAGACGATGCACAGTTGCTGCTATCCGTTCTTTTGGCGGATGGCTGTGCGGAGTTCGGTGACGATCTCTTCCGACGCGCGGATTGCCGCTGCGTGCTGATCCACCGGAAAGGAGATGGCTCCTACGCGGGCGTGACCGCCTCCGCCGTAACGTTCGCAGATCTTCGCCAGGTTCACTTCTGGTTCCTGAGGTGCCCAGGGATTCGATCCGACCGAGACTTTTACCCGGAAACTGCTTTTGCTCAGACCCACACTGTATACCGACTCGGGATGGAGATAGTAGGGGATGAATTTGTTATAGCCTTCGAGGTCGTGATCGGTGACGTCGAAGAAGATTGTGGCGTCCTTGCACTCGGTGCGTTCTCTCAGAATTCCGATCGAGAGTTCGTGGCGCTTCAGCAGCGGCGGAAGAAGCGGAGCGACGAATGGCTCTTTGAGAATGTCACCTAAGGACTTCGTCGCCAGCAGCGGAATCAGGTTGGGGACGAATCCATGATCTGGAGCGGACTCGATCACCATGGTGAGCTTCATCGCGGGCGCTTCCATTTCGACCGCAGTCTTGGCGTCGGGATAGAGCGCACCGTCGATGATGTCGGTCCAGTGGACGAGATCGGCGACGGGTGCGGGGTCGAATCCGAAGCGTTCGTGCGCGATCATCGCGATGAAACTGGTGCACGACTTGAAATCGGGATCGTAGAACTTGCGGTTGCTCTGGTCCTGCTCGAAATGTTCGGCGTCGGCCGGAGAGAGAAAAGCGCTCTCGTGATGGTCGAACCACCAAGTGATATTGGGCGAACTGGAATATTTGAAGTCGACGATGGCATTCTCGTCGCCGTCGAACTGCTTTTCGTCGAATAACGCTCCGGCGCGATGCACCAGACCGGTGAATTCGAAGTCGACGTCGCTGCGAATGCGCTCGCGGTAGAAGCGAGAGAAGAGTGCCGCGGAGGAAGCCCCATCAAAGCATTTGTCGTGATAAAAAACCCGAACTCGCAATGCATTCCCCAATCGTTCCACAGATTCCTGCGGCGAGGCATGCTTCGAGGGCAGACTCACGTCGCGAGGTAAAAGCTAATAGGATTGACAGCTTAGGGGAAGAAAGTCAAGAGCCCGGCATCGAAGGTGACATTCGCCATAGTGCGCGGCGCACCAACACTGCACGCGAGATCCTTCGCTTCGCTTGAAGAACGGCTCCGTTCAGGGACGCCGCCGCGTTTTTCCAGCCAAGAATCCAAGACCTACGCTACATTCGCCTGTTGTTCGGCGAGATTTCCGATGAAGGGCAGCTTGTACATCTGTCCCTGATTGGCCTTGATCAGCAGAACGATCCACACAATAAATGCACCTACGTTGATCAACATGTGCAACGGGAAAGTGAGCAGCGCGACTCCGGGCACAATACCGAAAATGCCGAGTCCGACGTGCAGCACAATCAGGGCAGCGCAGAAGAACAAGCACTGGAACGAGTGGAACCGAATGAAGCGGTTCCGGTTGTAGGGTTCCATCACGAGAAAAATGATCGCGGGAATGATGGTGATGTAGGCGAGCATGCCGGCAACGTTGTCGGTCATTCCCTGCTGTGCGACTGCGGGTGCGGGACCGCCAGCGGGAACACGGGCGGCGCATGCGGCGCAAACGGAGGCGCCGTCGGCGATTTGAGCTCCACACATATTGCAGAATGCCATGAAGTCGTCCTCCAGGGCGTTGGGAGCGGAGAAGCATAAGCAGCAGTAGTTCGCTACCCAGCGTCGTCGCCGGGAAAGTAACAGAAACGAAACATGAAAGCAATGAGCAATTTCTTGCGCACCGGCTCAGTTCGCGGGACCAGAATGCTGGTAGGCGACGGTGCCGATCCAGGGGAGAGCGAACATCTCCCCTTGCAACGCTTTGATAATGAGCACTACCCACAGCAGGAACGCTGCGATAATAACGGCAACGTCGACGATAACCACAAGAAGTGGTCCGAGGATCGGAATCAGGAACACCGCCATCCCCAGAACGCGCAGCGCGAGAGCCACAACAATACCGGCAAGCCACACAACGAGACACTGCACCGCATGGAAGCGCACGAATTTATTCTTGCGATAAGGATCAAGCAGAAGGAAAGCGATCGCCGGCATAAACGAAAAATAAGCCAGAGCTCCGGCAATGTTCTCTGGAAGCTTGCCGACCTTATTCCGCGCGCCTGCGGTGAGAGGCATCGAGCGGCCGCAACCCGGACAAAAGGCCGCCGTTTCAGGCATTTGTGCTGAGCAGGCGGAGCACGATTTCAGTCCTGCTCCAGTAACATCCATTCGGGGCAACATATCAGATGCCACGACGGCTCTTCAAACTAGGAAGCACCGGCCTCCCACGCAACCGTAGTGAAATAACTATCGTCGGCCTGCGACGATAACAATCGCACTCTTTTTTGTTATCCTTCCCGCGACTCTCGACGCCGAGTTTGATCATTGCGTATTCGCGCTTCAATCGAGAACGGGTGTAAGGGTAGCGTTGTGACGTATTGAATCCTTGTAGCGTTTCTGGAGGAGACGAATGTTTTGTCCTCAATGTGGAACGAATAATGCGGACACAGCAGCGGTATGCGTGCAATGTGGAAGAGTCCTGCAAGCGGGAACTCCGGCGCCTCCGCTGAATGTAACGGGCGTCGTCATGCCGCCAGCGGGAACGACGGTTCCGAACTACCTTGTGTTCGCAATTCTTACCACCGTGTTCTGCTGCCTTCCGACGGGCATTCCGGCCATCATTTTTGCGGCGCAGGTAAATGGAAAGTTGCTGGCGGGCGATTATGCCGGGGCGCAGGCGGCGTCGAATAATGCGAAGATCTGGTGCTGGGCCTCTTTCGGCATTGGCCTTTTCGGAACTCTATTCTGGATACTGATTTTCGGAGCGGGCATGCTTCGACACCTCAGGTAAGGGATCTTGCAGTCAACTATCACAAAGCGAACGTTGGCCGCACTGTTTATTGCTGCCGTGGGATTAGTCTTGCTGCGCGCATTTGATCCGGCCCGATCATGGATCTTTCCACCTTGCCCAGTGCACTATCTGACTGGGTGCTACTGTCCGGGATGCGGCTCGCTGCGGGCGATTCACGCGCTTCTGCACGGCGATGTTCATCGGGCCTGGGCGATGAATCCACTGACAATCGTGTTGCTTCCGTTCGTCGCGTATGGGTTGTTTTCCGAAATCCTAGTTGGATTGCGTGGGCGGGGATTGCCGCAGCCTCGGCTTTCCTCGTCTGCGATCTACGCGCTCGGTTGCATGATTGTTTTGTTCGGCGTGATTCGGAACCTTCCGCTCGTGCCGTTCAGTTTGTTGGCTCCGGGAGCGATGTTGGGCTTCTAGGTGTGTTTTGCTCGTGATCCGTGTTGCACGCGAGCAGGTCAAATGCGTTAACCACAGGGGGCACGGAGGATCACAGGGGACTCACCGCTGCTTATCGGTCCCTGGGGACGCTCTCCATTCGTTTGGTGAGCTTTAGATGGTCCGGCTGGCTTGGTTCTTCTTGCGGCAGTCCTCGCAGATTCCGTAAATCTGAAAGGTGTGACGGGTCGTGAGGTAATGGTATTTGCGTCCGATTTCCTGCTCGAGCTGTCCTACTTCCTGAGAAAAGAATTCCACGGAACTGCCGCAACTGGTGCACACCATGTGGTGATGGCTGCGGCGGTTGTATTGATGCTCGTAGCGCGCAATGCCGTCGTGAAAGGCAACCTCAGAGGCGAGCCCGCACTCTGCTAGAAGTTTCAACGTGCGGTAGACCGTGGTGTAGCCAATGCCGGCATCTTTTCTTTGTACCAGCCGGTGCAGCTCGTCGGTGGAAAGATGGTCGCGCGTTTCGAGAAAGGTGCGGAGAATTGTGTCGCGCTGGGCCGTCTGTTTCAGACCGACATCCTTGAGATGGCGGTGGAGGATATCCTGGGCCTCGCGCACCATCTGGCGCGAGAGGGTGGGCTGGTCGTCGATGCGCTTTTGCAGCATGGGTAGCGAGTCAGAATACCATCGGCAAGTTGAAAATGAAATTCATTTTCAGTATGACGCCGCCCTGTCTGGAATACAATCAAAGATTCCCATATGAGCACGCTGGCAGAAATCGGAGCGCCCGCACGGCGGCGTTCTCCTCTCATTCGCATCTTATTGTGGTTGCTGCTTTTGGTCGCCCTCCTAGTGGCCGGGGCCGTAACTTATGCCTACTACTTGGCCGAATTGGCCCTGCCGCAGCTCGACGGGCAAGCCCAAGTCGCAGGGCTGACTGCGCCGGTCACCGTCACACGCGATAGTCATGGCGTGCCGATGATCGAAACAGCTTCGCTGGAAGATCTTTTCTTCGCCCAAGGCTATGTCACGGCCCAGGACCGGCTCTGGCAGATGGACATCATGCGACGGTTTGGAGCCGGAGAGCTTTCGGAGATTCTGGGCGAGCAGACTCTGAAACTGGATCGCGAGCAGCGCATCCTCGGACTGCGAGCAGCGGCAACGAAGTCCCTGGCAATGGCGAGTCCCCGAGACCGGAGCTTTTTTGACGCGTATATGCGCGGCGTGAATGCATACATCGCCGCGCATGGGAAACACCTTCCGATTGAGTTTCGGATTTTGGGCTACATCCCGAAACCCTGGACCGCGGAAGATTCGGTTGTTGTGGCGAATTCGATGGTGAAGGATCTGAACTATCACTACTTCTTCGACGCCCTCGGCCGCGAGAAGATTTTGGCCAAGCTTGGTCCGGAGCTCACGGCGGACTTGTACGTGAATCGTTCGTGGCATGATCGCCCACCAACCGTGATGCGCGAGGACGTGAACGCACCGGAAAAGGCTCCGCGTGATTCCGATGATGAGGATGACGAGGATGGGCCGGACAATTCGGTAACGCAGAGCGACTTCCAGCCTGGCCCCGAAGAGATTCCCGTAGACGGCTCGAACGATTGGGTTGTCTCAGGCGCGCACACCGTCACAGGAAAGCCGCTGCTGTCGAACGACATGCATCTCGGGCATCAGATGCCGAACCTGTGGTACGAGGCACATCTGAAATCTGGAACGCTGGATGTAGCCGGCGTGACGCTGCCCGGGATGCCCTATGTGGTCGTGGGCCACAACCAGCGCGTGGCGTGGGGATTCACAAACGTTGGCCCGACGGTGACGGACGTTTACATCGAGAACTTCAACTCGGACGGTGCGTATGAGACGCCCAAGGGATGGCTGCAGCCGGAGCATCGGATGGAGGTTATCCACGTCAAAGGCGGGCCGGATGTAAACGTCGATGTGCGGATTACGCGACACGGGCCGATCATCACCGATCTGGTTCCGGGCGAGACACGTCAATTGGCGTTGCGTTGGACGCTCTACGACGGGCTGCACATCCCCTTTTTTGATGTAGATGCGGCGCAGAACTGGGATGAGTTCACAAAGGCATTCTCGCAACTGGATGCTCCAGGACAAAACGTGGTGTATGCCGACGTGGACGGGAACATTGGGTATCACACGACGGGAAAGGTGCCGATCCGGGCGTCTGGAGATGGGAGTTTGCCGGTGAGTGGCGCCGACGATGCGCACGAGTGGACTTCGTACATTCCGTTCGACAAACTGCCGAGCACGTACAATCCGCCGTCGGGGATTATTGCGACGGCAAACGGCAGGATTACGCCGGATGACTATCCACACTCGATCAGCATGGAGTGGGAAGCTCCGTGGCGAACGGCGCGGATTTATCACGTGCTGGAATCGGGCCGGAAGTTTTCGGCGGCCGACATGCTCGCACTGCAGACGGACATTCATTCGGAGCCGCTTTCGTTCGCGGCTGAACGCTTTGTATATGCCGTCGACCATGCCTCAAAAGCATCCGCCAGAGTGAAGCAAGCGGCGGACTTGATGCGGGGATGGGATGGGCGTATGGAAGCTTCGTCGGCAGCACCTACGATTGCCGAAAACGCGATCCGAGAACTGCGGCGATTGATTCTTGAGGCGAAACTGGGAAGCGCTTCGACAGAAAAACAACATGACTCGGACTCTGAACTCTACAAAGAGGACGAACATACGAGTGTCGACTGGAAGACATACTCCTGGCTGCAGCGCTCGGTTTGGCTGGAGAACCTTCTGTTGCACCGTCCGAAACGCTGGCTACCGGACAAGTATCCCAGTTATGACGAACTCCTGACTGCCGCAGTCGACGCTACGGTCAACGACCCGCAGGCACCGAAAGATCTCGCCTCGTGGCATTGGGGCACTTTCAATGCAGTGAAAATTCAGCATCCGATTCTGGGGCGGATTCCTCTAATCAACCACTGGTCGGGTCCGGGAACCAAGGAACAATCGGGCAGCGGGTATTCGGTCAAAGCGGTGACCCGGTATCACGGTCCCTCTGAGCGTTTCACGGCGAACCTGGCAGATCTGGATCAATCGACACTGAATACCGTGACGGGGCAAGGCGGAAATTTTCTCAGCCCGTACTACATGGATCAATGGAAGTCGTGGTACGAGGGCACGACGTTTACGCTTCCCTTCAGCGCAAAGGCCGTAGCTTCGGCAAAGACTCACCAACTGACGATTGAACCGAGGAAGCCATGAGTGAATTTAAGTTGGATGATACGATCGCGCTGCTTTCGAATACTCCGCCGGCTTTGAATGCCCTTTTGCGGAATCTGCCCGAGGCATGGATTCATCAACGGGAAGGCGGCGATAGTTGGACTGCGTTTGAGGTCGTGGGCCATCTCATCCATGGGGAACGAACGGATTGGATGCCGCGAGCGAGAATGATTCTGCAGCATGGGGATAGCCGGCCGTTTGATGTGTTCGATCGCGGAGGCCATAAGCAGGACATTCAGGGTAAATCGATCGGACAATTGCTCGACGAGTTTGCCCACGTACGATCCGAGAACTTGACTGCGTTACGTAGCCTGAATCTGCAGTCTGGTGATTTCACGCGACGTGGAATGCACCCGGCACTAGGCGGAGTCACGCTCTCGCAGTTGCTGGCAACCTGGGCGGCACATGACCTGACGCACATACACCAGATATCCAGAATCATGGCTTATCAATACCGTGAGACGGTGGGACCGTGGAGCGCTTATCTCGGCGTGATGCGTTGCAACGGCCACAGCTCTTGAGCCAGGGTATGGCTCCGCTTGACATGACAGTTGCACGATAGCTTTGGACTACGAACCCATTCCCCCGACAGTTGTTCTAAGGGTAGGGATGCTTCGACTGCGCCGGAGTTCCGCTTCGCTGCACTCCGGCTCCGCTCAGCATGACACTCACTTGGGTGGCGCAGAAGAAGAGTCACACTATTTTTCGAAGCCACTCTAGAAGAAGTCGATTGCTTTTACATCCCCGACATATCCCACGATGTCGATCGTCCCGTTGGGCAGGAAATCCGAATTGATCAAAAGCTTTTCAGTGTTCGTGTCGTAGACGCGCAAATTTCCGCCTTCAGCGACGTATTCGATCGTGCGGCTGGTGAATCCCTGCAGGCCATCGACATTGCCGTTATCGGGAGGAATGGTCACCGACCCATTCGTGGCGTTAACGATGGAGAGACAGCCACGCACTTCGCCGCTGGGATTGTTCACGTTCCCGATGTTGGTGCAGTCATGCGAGCCGATGAAGAGTTGGTTGTAGACGTTGTAATCCATGCGGCTGTGATAACCGTCGGTGATTACAGCGGTACCGACCACTTCCCCCGCGCCGATGTCGATTATGTCGAGGCGTCCGCAAGTGGTCGCCGCGGTTTGTTGGCCGGTGCACGCGTTGTTCGTGGGAGAAGTGCCCGCGACATAGAGCGTGGACTTGTTTAGGACAGCAATCGTCGCGGCATCGACAGGAATCGTCTTGGTGATAGTGAGGCTCGGCAGATCGAAGAACATCACGCTGGCCTGCTTGCCGCCGCACTGGGGACCGCAATTCAACACGTAGGCCGTATTGTTGTTGATGACCGCGTAAACGGGCCGGTCGAAGCCAGGTACGATCGTGCAAACAGCATTTGGCGGATTGTAGTAGCAACTGGTATCAACCGGAGGAACGGCTGCCAGAGGATTCAGAACGGTCATGGAATCTGAATCGCCGCTGAAAACCAGCAATTGGGTGCCGGCGGAATTGGCCACAACCGTCTGGGCGTTGTTTACGGCAATCGTGGTGAACGAGCCAGACGCAAAGTTCATTTGCGCGATGGCACCGACATAGGCGAAGCCGTTCACAGCAGCGGAAGGTACGGCAGCGTAGCCGATCTGATTGGCAGTCGGGACAATGAAGCTGGAAGTTGGGCCCGGCAGTTTAACCCCATTGCTGCCGATATCGGTCTCTTTCGTGGTGTCGACCGCGAAAATTGAGTTGCTGGAAGGATCAAATGTGGCCACGATGTTTCGACTGGGTGAAATGGCCATCGTCCCGGGAGTAGCCCCGGCACTGATGGGGGCGACGCGGGCGATGGTATCGTTCGTCCCGTTAACGATGACGAGTCCGCCGAAGACGATGTTGCTGGTGACACCTTGAGAGGCTAGGACACGCTCCGGCAAGCCGCTGACTTTCGAGGTTGAACTACCGCCTCCACAGGAACTAGCGCCGAGTGCAGCACACAATCCAACCAGCAAAGCGAGGACGCGATTCTTCAAACAGCCGGCTCCTAAGAACATGAAAAAGATAGATTTAGTTGCGAAATGGTGGATTATAACAGACTGACTGACGCGCCTGTTGGGACCAAGGATGCACGAGGCGCCCTTCATCCTGTATTCTCAGCATTCATATGGCGGACAATTTCCTAGCCCGAGTGAAGCAGTCTCCCATTCTTTGCGATGGAGCGATGGGGACGCTGCTATACGCCAAGGGCATTTTCATTAATCGGTCGTACGACGAGCTGAATCTTTCGCAGCCGGAATTGATTCGCGGCATTCACCACGACTACCTGCAGGCCGGAGCCGAAGTCATTGAAACCAATACATTCGGAGCGAACTCGTTCCGTATGGCTCGGCACAGCATGGCTGACAAGGTGAAAGACATCAATCGCGCAGGCGCACGCCTGGCGCGCGAGGCCGCCAAAAGCTTCGATGTTTGGGTCGCCGGATCGGTTGGCCCGCTGGGGACCAGGATTGAACCTCTGGGGAAAACTTCGTATCAAGAGGCGCGCGACGCCTTCCGCGAGCAAATTGAGGCGCTGATCGAAGGTGGCGTCGATCTGCTGATTCTGGAAACGTTCGGATATCTGGAAGAGATTCACCAGGCCATGTCGGCGGTACGGGATGTGTCGGCGACGATCCCGATCGTCGCCCAGGTAACGATCGATGAGGACGGAAACTGCCTGGACGGTTCCGATCCAGAGACGTTCGCTCCGAAGTTGGCGGAGTGGGGTGCGGACGTTATTGGCTGCAATTGCAGTGTCGGGCCGGTTGCGATGCTGGACGCGATGGAGCGCGTGCGGGCGGCCAGTTCCCTGCCTTTGGCGGCGCAACCGAATGCAGGAATTCCAAGATCCGTAGATGGCCGGAACATCTATTTGTGCTCGCCGGAGTATATGGCGAGTTATGCGCGCAAGTTCGTCGCCGCCGGAGTAAAGCTGGTCGGGGGTTGCTGCGGAACCACTCCTGACCACATCAGAGTAATGAAGGCGGCGTTGCGTGTGGGCGAAGCCAGGGGGAAAGCGGCAACTGCGCAGGTGACAACACATGCCGCACCGACGTCGGTCCCCGCGGTACCAATCGAGAAGCGGTCGCCACTCGGCGCAAAGCTGGCACGGGGTGAATTCGTAACCATGGTCGAGATCGTGCCGCCAAAGGGCATCGACGTCCGCAAAGAGGTTGAAGGGGCGCGATTCTTGAAGTCTGTCGGTATTGATGCCGTCAATATTCCCGACAGCCCGCGAGCCTCGGCCAAGATGAGCAACCTGGCGTTGTCCCTGCTAATTCAGCGCGACGTTGGCCTCGATGCGATCTTGCACTTTACCTGTCGCGATCGAAATGTTTTGTGCATCCAGAGCGATCTTCTAGGAGCCGCGGCGGTAGGCATTCGAAATCTGATTTGTATTACAGGTGATCCGCCGAAGATGGGTAACTACCCTGATGCTACGGCAGTGTTCGACGTGGATGCGATCGGGTTGGTGAACATCGTGCGCAACCTGAACCATGGACTCGATCTGGGGAGCAATCCGATTGGGACGGGCACCGGCTTCGTCATCGGCGTGGGGGCGAACCCGGGCCTGACTGACATGGATGAAGAGATCCGGCGGTTCGAGTACAAAGTGCAGGCTGGCGCGGAATATGTTGTTACGCAACCAGTTTTCGACTTGCGGCTGCTGGAGAACTTTTTGCGGCGCATTGAGCACTGCCGTATCCCCGTGATCGCCGGGATATGGCCGCTCGTGAGCGTCAGGAATGCCGAGTTCATGAAGAATGAATTGCGGGTGTCGGTGCCAGATTCGATCCTTGAGAGGATGGCGCGGGCGCAGACTCCGGAAGCGGCCCGGGCCGAAGGTGTGGCCATCGCCCGGGAGATGTTGATCGCAGCAAGGCAGACAGTACAGGGAGCCCAGATCAGTGCTCCAATGGGCCGGTACAGTTCTGCGGTCGATGTGCTGGAGGCTCTCGGAACACAGCCGACGGCTTCTGTTTAACCGGTCGAGCCGTTATACCAGCAGTTACTCAAGGAGCGTTGAGCTCTCACCAAGGTTTTTCTTTAACGCACCTGCAAGAACGTTTTTCTAGTTCCATGTTCTTTTTTGGGAAGTGGTGTGTGCATTTTTTTCGATGACACCTACAAAAAAGACTGGACACGCGCGCGATTTCATTGCATTAAGATAAGTATCGGAGCGAAATTCCGTTGGCCAAATTTGAAGAGTGCCTCCAGCGACTGGAGAAGATAGTTCAGGAACTGGAGAAGGGCGACGTCCCGTTAGAGAAATCTCTAACCCTCTTCGAAGAAGGTATGCAACTCTCCACCGCGTGCCGGAAAGAGTTGGAGCAGGCGGAAGGAAAAGTGGAGATTCTACTGAAGAAGAATGGAAAGCTCCAGGCCGAACCATTCGAGCCGCTGAGTGAAAAGGCGCCTGCGCGCCGGTAGCTCTGGCACTCGAGCATTTATAAGCTGTCTGTGGAGTTGTGGTTTTCCCAGCCACCCCGCAGCCTTTCGACCATGAACGTGCCGTTGCGGCGTTAAAGATCGGGGGTTTGCTATGGCTCAAACAGTTGTACTTCTTGAAAGGGACCCGGGCGTGGCCCGCACGCTAGCAGGCGGACTGGGTTCTCATTTCTCCGTGCACATTACGGGTTCCCGTGAAGAGTTGAGGGACCGAGTGGCGCGTAACCATCCGGAAGCCGTGGCTCTGAACATCGAATACTGGCGTCTGACCGACGTCGAAAGTCTGCATCACGACTTCCCTCAACTACCGATTGTGTGCACGCACCGCATTCCCGATGAGGAAATGTGGATGGCCGCGCTCGAAGCCGGTGCCAGCGACGTGTGCCCCGCCGATGATGTGGGAAACGTGCTGAGTTCTGTGCTGCGTAGCACGGAGCTATCACGCAGGGCGGCTGCGTAAAAGGTTTTCGGTGCATGAGGACGCCTGCGGGCGTCCTTTTTGTTTAGCAAACGTTTTCCCAGTGGTACCGTGACACGGCTAGCCGCACCACTCGCTTGTTATACTGCCTCGACATGTTGAAAGAAACGCTTGAACAAGGGCAGCGCTTGACGGACGCCGCGCTGGACCAACTGATTCCGCTGGAGACGCAGCATCCGGTTTCAATTCACAAAGCGATGCGGCACAGCGTATTTGCCGGTGGCAAGCGTTTGCGACCCGTGCTGTGCATCGAGGCGGGACGGATGGTAGCCGGTTCGCTGCCGGAAGGTATCGAGGAGCTAGGCGCTGCTCTCGAGATGTTGCATACCTACTCACTGATTCACGACGATTTACCCGCTCTCGACAATGATGATTTGAGGCGCGGACGTCCGACATGCCATAAAGCGTTCGGCGAGGCAACCGCAATTTTGGCCGGGGACGCGTTGCAAACGCAGGCGTACGCAGTGCTCGCGCGACTGAAGTGTCCGGCGGAAGCGCGAGTAAAGATCATCGAAGAAATCGCGCGCGGGACGGGGACTGTCGATGGGATGATCGGCGGACAGGTGGTGGATCTGGAAGCCGAGCACACGAAGCCCACGCCGGAGATGCTGGAGTATATCCACCGGTCCAAGACAGCGGCTCTAATCACGGCGAGCCTCGTCAGCGGGGGTCTGTATGCCGGCGCGAAAGACAATGAGGTAGCCAAACTGCGGGCGTTTGGACTCGCGATTGGGCTGGCGTTCCAGATCGTGGACGATGTACTCGATGTGACCCAGACGTCGGAGCAATTGGGAAAGACCGCAGGAAAAGACACAGCTTCAGAGAAGGCGACCTATCCGGCACTCTTTGGGATAGAGGCCTCGGTACAGAAAGCAGATGCCTTAGTCAATGAAGCATTTGAAGAACTCAGGAGCTTTGGCGAAAGAGCGGAGACACTGAAGGAATTGGCAAGGTTTCTCGTGGAACGGAAGAAATAGCCAGTGAACGGACGTACCTGTGCTCCTCTGTGCCCTCTGTGGTAAAAAAGTGGAAGGGCGATGGAGTTCGCCATAACCGCTTGCCTCGACGCAGGCTGATAACTCCTACAGAAGTGAAAGCCATTTTGTAGGAGACATCTGCTTGAAGGATTTCCTTGCAATATCTGTCGCCGCCATCCTCGGTGCGAACCTGCGCTATGTGATCAGCCGTCTGGCGGCAAAAGAATTTGGCCCCGTCTTCCCTTACGGCACCCTGATCATCAATATCGTCGGCAGTTTCATCGTTGGCCTATTCGTCATCTGGACGACCGAGCGCGTGTTGGTGGATCCGCGCTGGCGGTTGCTGGTGGTGGTCGGATTCTGCGGCTCGTTTACCACGTTTTCCAGTTATGCGTTCGAGTCGATGTCGCTCTTTGAGCGAGGCCAGTGGGGACTGGTGCTCGCCAACGTCTTCGCAAATAACCTGCTCTGCCTGGGAGGAGCACTGGTCGGCATGGCGGTGGCACGGGCCCTCTAGCATGACTTCCCCTCCCACACTGGAGACTGAGCGCCTAAGGATTCGTCCTTACAGCGACGCGGATATCCCCGAGTTGTTGCCGTTGATTGGCACAAAGGAAGTGGCCGCGACGACGCTGCGCATCGCCCATCCGTACACAGAGCAGGATGCCCGAGCATTTCTAGAGTTCGCCAAGGAACCGGGAAAGATGTGGCTGGCGATTACGCTACGTAACGATGGAAGGCAGATCGGGGGGATCGGTATGCGTATCGATGAGCAACACAAACACGCCGAACTCGGCTACTGGCTGGGCGTTCCATACTGGGGGCTGGGTTATGCCACCGAGGCATCTCGTGAGATGCTTCGTTACGGATTCGAAGATCTCAAGCTGCACCGTATTTTTGCCACGCATTTCAAGCACAATCCCACGTCGGGGAACATCCTAAAGAAGCTGGGCATGCGTTACGAGGGATGCCAGCGCGAGCATCTGCTGAAGTGGGGAAAATTTGTCGATTCAGAAATGTACGGACTTCTGCGTAGCGAATGGGAGAGGCACGAGTAAAATGCCAGATGCCATGGCGGTACAGGTCACGATTTATCTCAACGAAGCGGACCAGTGGCACCATCGTCCGCTTCACATGGAGATCTTGAAGTATTTGCGTAGCGAGAATGTCTACGCGGCGACCGCGCTACATTGCGTGGCGGGATTCCTCGGGCGTCATCAAGTCGAAACGGCGCATCTGATCGATGTCGGAGGTAAGCTGCCGGTGATCATCACCTTCGTGGATACCGACGAGCACGTGAACCGGGTTTTGCCCACCCTGAAAGAGATGGCTTCGCACCGGCTGATCGTCCGCGAAAACGTCGTACTCGAGCAGGGGAATCTCGACTGATCACAGCTCTCATCCCAATGAGCGCGCAATCACTCCGGCAACAATTCCAATGATCACGACTGTTGCATAAGTTGCTCCGGCAATCTTCCAGGAAATCGTCTTGCCGATAACAGAGAGCGAATACACGCTGATAATTCCCAGCGTGCACAGGATGGTTGCGACGTAGGGGACCGGCGTTCCATGCGCCATTAATATGAATGCTATCGCCACGTCGAACGCCATCGGTACTGGCAAGAACGCAGCAATCAGCGAGACGGCGACGATTCCGAAGAGAGTTGCCTGGCCGGTGAGCGCGTTCTGGGGAACCAACTCGACTGCGATTGCCCCCAATACGGCCGCGAGGATCATCAGAGGGAAAGCAAGCCGAAAGACGATCCAGAAGCTCTTCAAATACGAGCGAGCGACTGCCGATAACGCCTGACCCCACGTTTCAGCCGGTTGAATGTCGATCAAACAATCAACGGTCGGAATGGTCGAGGTCTCCTGTGACGAAATCAGTGGCACGAAGACGAGGATCAGAAAAAGCACACTGGCCAGTTTCAATAACGCCAAAGAGAGCGGAAACAGGGCGAACGTCATTGCCAGCACGACTACATTCAACGCTGGCGAAGCAAACATCGCCGCGAGCACCGATTCTGTGCTCATTCCCGACGAGTAGAATCCACGCGCAATTGGAGCAATGCAGTTGCTACACACTCCCAGGGGCACTCCTGCAATTGTTCCGAGGAACGTATTCACATATCGCGACGTCGTCCGTCGTCGACGGAGCGTTGCGAGGAACGCTAACGCGGCCGGACCGAACAAGAAAGAAAACGTCATGCCAACGCGATTCGCTTCCAGCCAATTTACGGTTGTCCGCCAGACGCGATCGATGTAAGGCATGGAGCGATCGACGTTGTACACGGTTCCAAACGTCAATGCGCCAGAGGCTTTAATCTGACTACCTGCGTGGTATCGCTTCATGAGCGCCGGATAACGAGAGTCAATCCAAAAGATGCCGGCAATCGCGATCATTAGAACGATGATCAAGGTGCGGCTGCGCCAGCTAGCGACGCCGGATACTGGCAAATCTACATTCAAAACGGAGTTCTGGACGGCCACAAGAGTCCTCCCCACAAGAAGGTCCACAGATCGCCGGAATTTACAAGAACCTCCATCCCGCAGGAAATAGTATGAATGCCTTAGAAATCCGCTTGGTAGACTACCTGAGCAATGACAAGGTCACTGGACATTCTGGCAATCGCCGCACACCGCGATGACGTAGAGCAAACGTGCGGGGGAACTCTGCTGAAGGCCGCACAGCGCGGACAGAAAACAGGCATCCTCGATCTCACGCGCGGGGAAATGGGCACGCGCGGCACGGCTGACGACCGCGAACGTGAGGCGAACGATGCGGCGAAAATTCTCGGCGTGGAATGGCGAAGCGCACTCGATATCCCCGACGGCCGAGTTGAGAACACATGGGAGAACCGGCTGAAGGTCGCTGCGGTGATTCGTGAAACTCGACCGCGCGTTTTGATCCTGCCCTATTGGAAGGGACGACATCCGGATCATTACACGGCCTCAATTCTTGGATATGAGGCTTGCTTTCTGGCGGGATTGGCGAAATTGGACCTCGGACCTTCGACCTCGGACCTCGGCCACAGCAGTCTCGAGGTTGGATCGTTCGCTCCCCATCGCCCTTTCAAGATCATCTACGCTACGCTCTACTACGACATCCGGCCTAGCTTCGTGGTCGACATTAGCGATCAGTTTGAAGGCAAGTTTGCCTCGATTCTTGCTTACAAATCGCAGTTCAGCGATCAAGAGGCTGGCAAGGACCTCTTCCCTGCTCATCAGGAGATTCGGACGCGCGTTGATGCCATGGCCCGATTTTACGGAATGCTGGGCGGGGTGACCTACGGCGAACCGTTTCTGCAGAAAGAGGTCGGCTTGGTCGATGACCTCCTGGCGATTCCAGTTAAATCCATATAGGATTGATGAACCTTACCTCAAGGAGAAGTTCACGTATGTCCCGTATTGCTCTCACAGTTGTCGCGGTTATAACGATCTCGTCGCTGGCAGTAGCGCAGGCTGGAACCTGGCAAATCGATCCCAATCATTCGTCGGCTCAATTCGCGGTGAAGCATCTGGGTGTATCGACCGTTCGCGGTGCGTTCACGAAGGTCAGCGGCTCCGCGACCTATGACGCGGCCGATCCAAGCAAGAATACTGTGGAAGTTTCGATCGACGCCAGTTCGGTAGATACTCGCGTCCAGATGCGGGACAACGACCTGCGCAGTCCGAATTTCCTCGATGTGCAGAAATATCCCACGATTACTTTCAAGTCCAAGCAGGCGAAAGCGGCAGGCGCCGGCAAACTGCAAATCGTCGGCGACCTGACGATCCACGGCGTTACCAAGGAAGTCGTGCTCGAGGTCGACGGCCCGTCTGCTCAGATCAAAGATCCTTGGGGAAATCAACGAATTGGCGCCTCCGCTACGACCAAGATCAATCGTAACGACTTTGGAGTCAAGGGGTTACCCGGCGTGGTAGGCGACGACATAAGCATCACCATTGACACAGAGTTAATCCAACCCGCCCCGAAATAAGGTACACTCACCGGCGCCGCAGTAGATCCTCGTTGTTCTGAATACCGCCTCGGGGGGGGAGCAGTATGAAGAGCAGTTCGGGAGCCACTTTCCTTGTCTTCGTTTTCAACGCAATTCTGATTTCGGCTTCGGCGCAAGCGAGTACACCGATCACGGTGTCGCCCGCGCTAACGTCGGTGGTGACATCGACTCAAACCCAGCAATTTACCGCTTCAGTAAATGGCGTTACCTGGAGCGTGGACAACATCGTTGGTGGAAACTCCACGGTTGGCACGATCAGTACCGGCGGACTGTATACGCCTCCAGCTAAGGCCGGGGTTCATACGATTACAGCCAGCAGCGGTGGCTCGTCGGGAACGGCGCACATTGCCGTCACCGACCTTGCCGGCGTTCTCACCTATCACAACGATGGGGCGCGAGATGGGGTGAATGCGAGAGAATTCGCGCTGTCGTCGGCGACACTGACCACAGCGAACTTCGGTAAGCTTTTCTCGTGCGCGGTCGATGGAGCAATCTACACGCAGCCGCTGTGGGTGAAGGGATTCAGCATCGCCGGCGGGACACACAATGTCATCTTCGTGGCCACGCAACATAACAGCGCTTATCTCTTTGACGCAGATATTCATCCCTGCGTGACGTACTGGCAGATCAACCTGCTGGATACGTTACATGGTGGGACCGCGGGTGAAACCCCGATAACCTGGAACGATATCGGGGAGTGCTTCGGGGATATCTATCCTGAAGTCGGGGTAACGGGAACACCAGTCATCGATAACTCGACCAAGACCGTATATCTGGTGAGCGCTTCTGAAAGCAACCCGACGAATCCTGGAAATTGCTACAGCACATCAGGGAATTTCTATCATCGGCTGCACGCACTCGATCTGGCAACGGGAAGCGAAAAGTTCAACGCACCCGTCACGATTGGCGCACAGGTTCCAGGAACCGGAGACGGATCGATCAATGGCATGGTGGCTTTCAATTCGCAATTGCATCACAACCGTTCGGGCCTGGCAGAGTATGGCGGAAAGATCTATGTAGCATTCTCAGCACACGAGGATGCGACTCCCTATCACGGCTGGCTGCTGGCTTACAAAGCATCGAATGTGCAACAGCAACTCGCGGTGTTTAACACAACTCCGAACGGACTGGACGGAGCCGACGGTGGAATCTGGGCCGGAGGCGGCGCTCCCGCGATTGATAGCGGCGGGGATGTCTACGTTTCCACAGGGAATGGAGTGTTTGATGAGCTGCCTCCGCCGCCAAATGACGATTACGGCGATTCGATCCTGCGGCTGCACTATGTCACCGGAAGCACCCTCAATGGCGTGAATTTGAGCATCTCCGGCTATTTCACGCCGTACGATCAGGGAACTCTTCAACAATACGACGGCGACCTCGGATCAGGAGGCGTAGTTCTGTTTCCCAATCAAACGGGATCTGGTCCGCAGCACCTGCTCACCGAAGTGGGAAAGGGAGGAGTCGTCTACCTCATCGACCGCGACAATATGGGGCAGTACAACCAGAACAACAACAGCCAAATCGTGCAGAGCTTCAATCAACCAGATGGTCAGTGGGGTGTCCCGGCGCTGTGGCACAACAATCTTTATACCGGGGGTCAATACGACGCTGTCAGGCAGTTCGTGTTCAATCCGAGCACAGAATTGTTCAATACCAATACCGCGTCACAGACGCCGGAGGCATTTGGATATCCGGGGGCGAGTCCGTCAGTGTCGTCACAAAGTGGATCGCATGGGGTCGTCTGGGCGATTGATTCGAGCTTGTATGGTTATGCCAGCCCGAACGCCGGAGTGAATTGTTATCGCGTGCCCGTGCCTCCTGCGTGCAGCGGTCCGGCCATTCTGCATGCTTACAATGCGAACAATCTGAAGCAGGAATATTGGAACAGTACGCAGGCCGCGAACAATCGCGATCAGGCGGGCAATGCCGTGAAGTTCGTGCCCGCGACAATTGCCAATGGAAAGGTGTACGTGGGCACACGGACGGAAGTGACTGTCTACGGCTTGCTGGGAAACTGAGGCGCTACTCTACTTCTTCCAGGCCACGGCCAGTCCATCACGAATGGGCAGAATGGTCGTGTAGAACTCCTTCGAGTCGTAAAGTTTTCGGTTGAACTCGAGGATCGCCTTGGTGCGGGCATCGGGATTCTTTTCCGCAACACGGCCGCTCCAGAGCACGTTGTCGGTGACGAACAATCCTCCCTTTCGCAGGCGCGGAGCCACTAGGCGCAATACACGGGGATAATCTTCTTTGTCGACGTCGTTGAAGATGATGTCGAACTCCTGCTTTTGTTCGGAGAGCACTTCCAGAGCATCGCCGGTTCGCAATTCGATGCGCTTGGTAACTCCTGCACGCGCAAAATATCCACGGGCACGGTCGACATTTTTGGAATCGCTGTCGGTATAGACCACGCGTCCGCTGTCGCCCACCGCTTGCGCCCACCAGATCGTCGAGTATCCGATAGCAGAGCCAAGTTCAAAGACGGTGCGTGCGTTGATCATCATGGCCAGTTGCTGGAGAACACGGGCCACAGCGGGACCGACGATGGGAATCTTGTGCTCGGTGGCGTACTGCTCCATTTCGCCGAGAACTTCATCGCGGGCGGGAAGCATTGAGTAGAGATAGTCGTCGACGGGTCCGGCTGTTGTGAAGTTGTAATGCCGCCAACTGGCGGGAGAACTTTTCTTCTTGCTTGGTGTCACGATCTTTACCTTTCCAGGAAATGTCTTGACGTGAGTTAGCCGCCGATGGTCTGTCCTGGTTTCATCTCAACGACCTCGACTCCCGGGACCAACTTTTGCAATTCATTTGGCCGGCCAGTCAGCGCCGGGAAGGTTCCGAAGTGCATCGGGATGACCTGTTTTGGTTTGAGGAGATTGCAAGCGTAGGCCGCCTCGCGGGGTCCCATGGTGTAGTGATCACCGATGGGCAGCATCACGATTTCGGGGGCGTACAGATCGCGGATGATCGCCATGTCGCCGAAAACGTTCGTGTCGCCCGCATGATAGATTTTCAGGCCGGTGGAGAATTCGACGACGTATCCGCACGCTTCGCCACCATAGACCAGTTCGTCGCCGTCCTGGATACCACAAGAGTGATCCGCATGAACCATGGTTATTTTGATATCGCCGACCGTCTGCGTTCCACCTTTGTTCATTTCGGCGATTTGCTTGGCGCCCTTCTTGCCCAGCCAGCCGGCCAGTTCCGGAATGCCAACGACAGTCGGATTGTGCTTCTTGCAGAGTTCTACGGCATCGCCAATGTGATCGCCGTGGCCGTGGGTGCAAAGAAGAATATCGACTCTCTTTACGTTCTTTTCAGAAGCCGGACACATAGGATTTCCCATGACCCAGGGATCGATGATGACGGTCTTGCCCGCCGGCGTTTCAATACGAAACGTTGCGTGGCCCAACCACGTCAGTTCGATGCCTTTCAAGTTCATACAGCGACTAGCTCCTAGCTTCTAGGTCTTAGCTATTCCAGTTAGCAATCGGCATTTGGAGTCGAGTGCCGAATCCTGACTGCCGAGTGCTGCTAAGCATTTTCCCCTAACGGGCTCAGCTAGTTTAATATGAAACGCCATGTCAGAACTTAAGGTGCTGATTTCGCGGCAGGACATCGCGAAACGCGTGAGTGAGATTGGTGCACAAATCACGAAAGATTTTGCAAATCAGTCCGTGATTCTGGTGGGGGTGCTCAAGGGGGCAGCGATCTTCCTCTCGGATTTGGCCCGCCAAATCAATCTGGATGCGACATTCGAGTTTATCGGGGTTTCCAGCTACGGCAATCGTCCAACACCAACCCAGGAACTCAAGAACGGCTGGGATTCTACAGGCGAAGTAAAGCTCACCAAAGATGTGGATCAAACCGTCAAAGACAGAAACATTATTCTGGTCGAAGACATCCTCGACACGGGACTGACTATGACGTACCTGAAGAGGATGCTGCAGGCGCGACAGCCGCGGGCGTTAAAGGTGGCGGCGTTGCTGGATAAGCCTTCGCGGCGCAAGTTGCCATTGGAAGGCGACTATATTGGGTTTAAAATTCCGGATGAGTTTGTGGTCGGGTACGGTCTCGATTACGCGGAAAAGTATCGCAATCTTGCAGACATTTGCATTGTGCCGCGAGAATAGGCGCCAATAGCTTTCTTTGGTCTGCATTAAGCCGCACAAGTTGAGCGAATAAAAGCCGAAACGCGGCTGCTATCATACATGCTATGGGTTCTGTCGTGTCCAAACCGGATCGTCTTCCAGCCGAGTCGCTGCTGCTCGACGTAGCAGACGTGCTTGCCACGTCGCTCGACCTCGACACCACGCTGCGCCGGGTGGCAGAAGTCGTCCGCAAGGTCATCCACTATGAAATTTTCGCGATCCTGCTGTTGAACGAGAAGACTCAAGAACTTCGGTTCCGTTTCCAGGTTGGCTATCCACCCGAATTCGCGGAGCGCGCCCGAGTCAAGGTTGGCGACGGTGTAACTGGACTGGCCGCCCAGTCGCGACAGGCCGTGCTCATTAACGACGTCCGCGAAGATTCACGCTACATCGAGGCCGTTCCCAATGTCTGCTCGGAACTGGCGATCCCGCTGATCACCAAGAATCGCGTGATTGGGGTGATTGATATTGAAGGCCGAGAACCCGGCGCGTTCACAGACGAGCATGTCAACATCCTGACACTGGTTGCCTCGCGTATGGCTGCGGGAATTGAAAATGCCCAACTCTATACGCGCACAACCAAGCAGGCGCGCATTTTGTTGTTGCTCAATGAAATTGCACGCGAACTGACGTCGATCTTGAATTTCGACGAGTTACTTGGACGGATCGCAGAACTGGTACGGCGTCTGATCGACTACCAGATGTTCAGCATTTTGCTTCTCGACCCCGCCGGCGAGAAACTGCAACACCGGTTTTCTCTGCGTTTCAACGAAAACATTCACCTAAAGCACGAGATTCCGCTGGGCCGTGGGTTGGTGGGTTATGCCGCCGAACATCAACAGGCGGTGCTCGTGCCCGATGTCAGTAAGGATGAGCGTTATGTGCTGGCAAATCCGGAGACGAAGTCCGAGTTGGCAGTGCCGCTGATCTACAAGAACAAGGTTGTGGGGGTACTCGATCTCGAGCACACTCGTCGCGGATTCTTCACAGAAGAGCATCAACGCACCATGACGACTCTGGCCGCTCAGATCGCCATCGCGCTCGAAAATGCCAGGCTCTACGAAGAAATCGAACGTCAGGAACGCCGCCTGGAGCGCGACCTTTCGCTTGCGCGCGAATTGCAGGGACGCTTACTTCCCCAAGCCAGCCCGAAACTCGGACATCTCGATGTGGCGGCTAAGTTCGTTCCTGCGCGAACGATTGGTGGTGATCTTTACGACTTCATTCCATACTCGATGTCGCGGCTTGGGATCGCCATCGGAGATGTCAGCGGAAAAGGCGCGCCCGCCGCGATTTATGCTGCCCTGGTCAGCGGGATATTGAGATCCCACGCTCCGATTGAACCGTCGCCATCGGAAATGCTATCGGCAGTCAACCTGTCACTGGCGGAGCGCCGGGTCGAGGCGCAGTTTGTCTCCATCATTTACGCCGTCTGGGATGATGCGCACCGGACATTGACTGTCTCGAATTCAGGCCTCCCACGTCCCGTCTATGTTCACGCGGGAAAGGTAGAAGTGATTGAGGCCACCGGCCTGCCGCTAGGATTGTTCGACGAGGCGGAATATGACGAATTCGAGTTCCGCATGAAACCCGGCGATCTATTCGTCTTCTTCAGCGACGGCATGCTCGACGCACGCAACCGCAAGGGCGACCTGTTTGGCCGCGGGCGCCTGGAGGCGATCGTGGCTGAAAACGCGGCCAGCACCGCTCAACAAGTTGTCGACGCGATTTTCAAGGCGGTAGCCGACCACTCTGCCGGCGTAGAAACTTTTGACGACCAAACAGTTGTAGCCATTCGAGTGCGCGGTGGAGCGCATACTGCCTCAAAGAAAAAATGACCCCTCGCAGTCAGACTGTCACACCCTTACGTGCACCGGGATTCTCTTATCGCGAGACTAACCGTGGACTTCTGCCCCGCGACGGCTCGCTGGTCCTTCATAGCGAAGAGATCTCGCTGCCGAAACTCGCCGGGAAATATGCCACACCTCTTTACATTTACTCGGCACGCATGATCGAGGAGCGGTATCGCGAGTTCGATCGGGCTTTTGCCGATGTTCCTCACACGGTCTGCTATTCCGTCAAAGCGAATTCGAATTTGAGCATTCTTCGCATGCTGGCGCGGAGAGGATCGGGTTTCGATATCGTTTCGGGCGGCGAACTCGAACGCGTACTTGCGGCCGACCGCAAAGCCGCGAAGCGGATCGTCTTCTCAGGCGTTGGAAAAACACGCGAGGAACTGACGGCTGCGCTGAAAGCGGGAATCCTGCTGTTCAACGTGGAAAGCGAATCGGAGCTGTGGGCTCTGGCAGAGTGTGCTGGAAGGCTGCGGAAGACGGCGCCCATCGCCATGCGGGTGAATCCGGATGTTGCGGCGGAGACTCATCCTTACATTTCGACCGGATTGCATAAGCACAAGTTTGGTGTTCCCATTCGCGACGCTCGAGCGCTCTACTCAAAAGCGTCAGGTGCGCGATATCTCAAAGCGAAAGGCGTAAGCGTTCATATCGGTTCTCAGATTACCGACGCAGCTCCTTTCGGCGAAGCGATGGCACGCGTAGCGGACCTTATCTGTGAACTCCGCGGCGACGGCCATGAGATTGACTACGTCGATGCGGGCGGAGGGCTGGGCATTTCCTACAACAAGCCAAATGCGAAATTCTCGACTCACGTCTCGGAATATGCCGGCACCTTAGCTGCCCCACTTCGCCAGTTGAACGTGCACCTGCTGCTTGAGCCCGGACGGGCGATCATCGGTCCTGCTGGGCTTCTGCTCACCTCTGTGATCTACAAGAAGTCGAATGATAGCAAGCGATTTCTTATAGTTGACGCGGCCATGAACGACTTGATTCGACCGGCTCTGTATGGCGCGCATCATGAGATTGTGCCGGTGACGCGCAAAAGAGACGACTCCACCAAGACTGAGACCGTCGATATCGTTGGGCCAGTCTGCGAGACGGGAGATTTTTTTGCCAGAGACCGCGCGATCCCCGGCGTGGAAGAAGGCGATCTTCTGGCCATTCTCGATGTCGGGGCCTATGGAATGTCGCTTTCGTCGAATTACAACACTCGCTTGCGGCCGGCGGAGATTCTGGTGTCCGGAAAGACAGTGAAGGTCATTCGGCGAAGAGAAAAGATATCAGATCTATTCCGAACTGAGTCTTAGTCCTCGCGCTCTCCCCACTTCAATTTGCTGCGCAATACCTGGAAAAAATCTGCCCCCGATCGGAAGAGCTTGACCTGATGCTCGGAGCGACGGCATCGCACTCGATCGCCATCGCTCAAATCGAAACCGGGCTGTCCGTCAAGGCTGAGATAAGCCACTTCTTCTTCACTACGCAGTAGAATTTCGATCTCCGCCGAATCTGGCACGACCAACGGCCGATGCGTAAGCGAATGAGGGGCAACCGGGGTGACGACGAAGGCACTTACCGTGGGCATGAGCACCGGCCCGCCGGCGGACAGCGAATATGCCGTAGACCCGGTTGGCGTGGCAACAATCATGCCATCCGCCCGATAACTCGCGACGAACATCTTGTCGATGTAGAGATCGTAGGTATTCAACCGCGCAAGCGTTGTCTTGTTGACCACGGCATCGTTGAACACAAGATAGCTGCCACGAACTTCATTTCCCCGAACCAAGTCACACCGCATCAGGAAACGAGTTTCGACTGGCGCACGGCCGCTCGCGATCGCATCGAGCATTGTGGAGAGCGACTGCGGCGGAACTTCTGTGAGGAAACCGAGCCTCCCCAGGTTGACTCCGAGCAGCGGAACGTCAATCGCTGCGGTGAGTCTCGCCGCCGAAAGCAACGTTCCATCCCCACCCAAAACAATCACCAAGTCGAGAGGGCGCGTTCCCAACTCGGTTCGCGGCAGGGCTTCGACTCCGCTGGCATATTCTCCGGTCTCCGCGTCGGTTAGAACTCTATACCCATGCTTCTGCAACCAGCTCAGAAGTCCGGGTAGAATCTGCGCAACCTCGGGGCGATCTGGACGAGAGATTATTGCTGCCGTTTTGTGCGAGGACTGCGGAATGGCCGTTCCCATGATGAACAAGTGATTGTATCGGAAGTCGTTGAATTCCCCACAGCAGGCCGAACGGGCTAGAAGAATCCGTAGAGCAGAAATTCCCGGTTGCCTTCTGCGCCCAGAATTGGGGAGCCGATAAGATCGGTACGTTTGACGCCCAATTGATCGAGTGTGGCGCGCACTTTTGCAATGGCGGACTGCTGAGCTTCTTCATCACGCACAATGCCGCCTTTCCCGACCAACTCTCGACCGACTTCGAATTGAGGCTTCACCAGAACAACGAGCTGACGTCCGGGCCGGTCCTGAGGAAAAGCCGCAGCTACCACTGCCGGCAGGACCAATGTTGCCGAAATAAAAGACACATCCATGGCGATGAAATCAACTGTTTCACTTACGTCGTCGGCTTTGAGGTAGCGAGCGTTCGTCTTTTCCAGCAATCGGACTCGCGACTCCTGGCGGAGTTTGAAATCCATCTGCCCGTAGCCTGTGTCGATCGCAACGACCCTAGCCGCACCATGCTGCAACAGGCAATCGGTAAATCCTCCGGTGGATGCACCGACGTCCATGCAGACCTTGCCGGTGACGTCGATTTTCCAATGCTCGAGGGCTCGTTCAAGCTTAAGTCCACCACGGCTGACGTACTTCAAGTCGGATTCCAGCAAGCGGATCGTGCAATCTAGTTCAACTTGCGCACCGGCCTTCTCGATTTTCTGCTCATCCACCAGCACCTTGCCGGCAAGAATGAGGGCTTGGGCACGTTCGCGTGAAACAACGAGTCCACGGTCTGTGATCAACTTGTCGAGGCGAACTTTCAAGATAAGTTTTTTCCCAAATCTGTCACCAAAGTGCCAGCACTCGCAGTTGTGCAATCTGCTGAAGCATCCGCCGGTGAATCACTTACGAAGGTACTTTGCCTGTTTTGCACAGAATTTTCCACGAAGGTGTTGAAAACTGTGGTGAGCGGAGTGCAAAAACAAAAAGCCGCCCAGTAGCGGGCGGCCTCAAAGATTCTCTGCCGAACTTATCCAGCAACTTCTTCCAGCAACTTCTGATCAATGTCGAAGTTGGCATGAACGTTTTGCACGTCGTCATGCTCTTCGAGCGCTTCCATCAAGCGGATCATGGTGCCAGCCTGCTGGCCCTCGAGCTTGATGTAGTTTTGCGGGATGAACGCAACGCTGGAAGATGCCGGAGTGATACCGGCCTTCTTCACGGCCTCGAGCACGCCTTCATAAGCGGACGGGTCAGTCGTGATTTCCCAGTTATCTCCGTCGTCGTGCAAGTCTTCGCCACCGGCTTCAAGGACGATATTCATCAAATCGTCTTCTTTGGCCGAAGCCTTCGGAATGATGATGTCGCCCTTCTTGTGGAACAAATATGCGACGGCACCTGCCGACGCCATATTGCCACCGTTTTTTCCGAAGACATGCCGGATTTCGCTGACGGTACGGTTGCGATTGTCGGTGTTGATATCGAGAAGGATGGCGACACCGCCCGGGCCGTAACCCTCAAGCGAGAATTCTTCGTAGACGGCGCCGGGGAGCTCCCCCGTTCCGCGCTGGATGGCACGCTTGATATTGTCAGCGGGCATGTTCTCCGCTTTAGCCGCTTGAATCGCGGTGCGCAGGCGGGGGTTAGAATCGGCATCACCACCACCGTTCTTGGCGGCGATGCTGATTTCTTTAATGAGACGGGTGAATATCTTGCCGCGCTTGGCATCAAGCGCGCCCTTTTTATGCTTAATTGTGGCCCATTTTGAGTGGCCGGACATGGTTCGACCTCGTATTTAAAGAACTTGGATGGCGCAGGATTCGCCTTCAGAGGAGATCACTGGATTGTCCTCAACAAGCAAGCCTCGATGAGCATGCAGGCGAATCATCATTATAACATGAGGCCCCCACAGGGGATGTACCCGCAAGATACGTAGCAATCCCTTCATTCATAACGAGAATTAACCATAATGCTGTTGACGGGGGAACGTAACCCACCTACCATTCGGAGTTTATAGATTTGTCCCAGTTTGTAGAATTGCTATGGTCGGGCAACGCGTCGGGCACTACAGGGTCCTCGAAAAAATAGGCGCTGGAGGAATGGGAGAGGTCTTCCGCGCGCACGATGAACGGCTCGGTCGCGATGTCGCCCTCAAGCTGATCCGGCCCGCATCCGGTGACAATCCCGACCACCTCCGGCGATTCGAGCAGGAAGCGCGAGCCGCCGCGGCGCTAAATCACCCAAACATTCTTGCCATCTACGATGTCGGCTTTGCGGGCACGGCTCCGTATATCGTCTCGGAACTGCTGGAAGGGCAAACCCTGCGGCATCGCCTCAATGAAGGACGCATCCCGCCACGAGATGGCGCCGAGTATGCGCTGCAGATTGTGCAGGCTCTTATCGCCGCACATGATCGCCACATAGTTCATCGCGATCTCAAGCCAGAGAATCTTTTCATCACGAACGACAATCGTGTCAAGATTCTCGATTTCGGAGTAGCCAAGCTTCAGCCCCATCCGGAAGACAACCGGGGAATCGAGAATCTAACCACAGTCACAAAGCATGGCGCAGTGATCGGCACTGTGGCGTACATGTCGCCAGAGCAGCTTCGCGGCAAAACCGTCGACCACCGCAGCGACATTTTCAGTTTTGGCGCGATTCTCTACGAAATGATGGCCGGATGCCGGGCGTTTCGCGGCGAAACCGAAGTCGACACAATGACTGCCGTGCTGCGTGAGGAGCCCGCCAGCGCGAACTTAGAGCAGGCCAGGATTCCTGCGGCTTACCAGGATATCGTTCGGCACTGCCTGGAGAAAGATCCGGAGAATCGTTTCCAGTCAGCTAAAGATTTGGCTTTCGCTCTGCAAACCGTATCCGGCTCCTCTTCGGTCAAGATAAGAGGTGGTTTTGGACCCTCCCGACGACCGCGTGTGGCTTGGGCCATCGCCGCTGTACTGGCAGTTGCAACCGTCGCCCTACTTGTCAGCCGACTAATACCTGCCTCCATTTCGGCACCGACATATCATCGCGTGACCTTCGAATTGGGCACGGTGTATTCGGCGCGCTTCTCTCCAGACGGGACCATTGTGTATAGCGCCTCCTGGAACAATAAACCCGTTCAGTTGTTTTCTACCGTGGGTACTTCCCTGCTCTCACAGGCTCTACAATTTACCGATGCAAATCTCCTAAATATTTCGCATACCACTGAAATGGCATTGGTACTGCACGGAACCCACTCTGGCCAGTTGGAAACGGTAAACGGGACGCTGGCCAGTGCGCCTCTAGCTGCAGGCTCGCCACGCGAAATATTGCCCGACGTACGCTGGGCTGACTGGGACGGAAACGGCAAGCTTGCAGTTGTTCACTATGTAGGAGGTCACAGCCGCATCGAGTACCCGGTAGGAACGATCCTCTATCAGAGCAGCGGCTGGATCAGCAACATTCGGTTCTCTCCTCGGCACGACACCATTGCGTTCATGGACCACCCCGTGCTGTGGGATAACCGTGGCGCAGTTCGCGCGGTGGATCTCACTGGGCAGCTTCTTAGTCTGACCCATGAGTGGGAAGCCGAGAGCGGCCTTGCTTGGCGTCCCGACGGCAAAGAGATCTGGTTTGCCGCCATCGATAAGGGGCACAACCTCAACTTGATGGCCGTCGACCTCTCCGGCAAGCTCCGGACTCTATTGGATCTGCCGGTTGAGGTCAGATTGGAGGACGTCTCCGCGGACGGGCGGGTTCTGGTCTCGCTGGATTCCAAGCGCATTGCGATGGAGTACACGACTCTGGGAAGCAAGGAAAGCGTCGATCTAAGCTGGCGCGACTGGAATTCTCCCCGGGACATCTCGCATGACGGGCAGTTCGTTTTGTTTGAGGATGCCAGCGAGGCTGCTGGCCCAACTTACGCGGTGGCTACTCGCAAGGTGGAGGGAGACTTACCGGTAAAACTGGGTGATGGAAGTTCAGGCGGCCTTTCTCCGGATGGCAAGTGGGCGATCTCGATTTCGCCAACTCCGGCGCCCCAAGTCACCTTGCTGCCGATTGGGCCCGGCCAACAGAAAGTAATTAACGTTAGTGGGCTTGATCATGTCACCTCGGGTTGGGCGCGCTTTCTAACGGACGGACAGAGACTCGCCGTGAACGGCGATGCCAAGGGCCATGCCGCCCGTTGTTACACGGTTGAAGTCTCGACCGGAAAAGCGATTGCCGTGACACCAGAAGGGATTCTGTGCGGGCCGTCATCGCCGGACGGCCATTCCATCGTGGGGACTGCAACAGATCGTTCCATCGCAATCTATTCGCTGGATGGAGGCTCCACCCGAACGATTCCTAATTTCGGTGATACTTTTGTGGCGGTGCAATGGTCTGAAGATGGTGCTGCCCTGTATTGCTATCACCCTGGAGAATTTCCAAGCAAAGTCTATCGAGTCGATGTTGCTACCGGAAGGCAAACTGTCATTCAACAGCTACGGCCCGGAGTTTCGTCGGGTGTCGTTATGCTTGCCCCCATTGTAGTAAGCCGCGATGGAAAGCGCTTCGCCTACGCGTATAACCAGACACTGTCCGTTTTGTATCTCATCGACGGGCTGCACTAACGGCGTCAGTCCAGCCTGCCCTGGAAGTCCGCTGAAACATAGTGAAAGAAGATTGAAGTGGAAGTTTGACCGGGACCGAGCTTTTCGCGGTAATGCGGCAAGCGCGTTCCGCGATAGGCCAACCCATCACCCAAGCCTTGATACACCACGACCTTCCCATTTGCACTATCTAGACAAATGGGCCATGGCGTGGAAAGTTCCGGCTCCGGTGAAAAATCCAGACACAGTGTAATGCTGAATTCACATTGCTCCCGGTCAACGTGTTTCTTAAGCTCTGCCCCGCTTAGGTAGGAAGCCATATACACATAAGAGGGTTGAAGTGGCTGTCCGGCCACGGCACTAAGCGCTAGCGCAATCTGCTGGTGAAAAAAGCGTGCCACCGGTTCGTTGTGAGCTACATAGCGAAGCGAACTTTGCTCGTCCCCGAGCCGGATCTTTCCTTTTCGAATGAGGCAGCGATAATAGCGCCGCAATGCCGCAACGTGGAACGGATGGATGAGTCCAGACAAGGGCGCATAGCCCTTTTCCCGATAAGACATTCTGGCCTTGCTAATCCAGTCTTGCGTCTCGGGAGCGGCTTGCTCGGACTGCAGCCGCGGAAGGAGAATTCCCGCAGCAGCCAGCACCGATCGCACCTCTTGCGGCATCGATGCCAGGACAGGTTCGTTGAGACGAAGCCCTTGCACGGCCTTCTCCAACCTACGATCCAGCCAGAATGGCAGACACGCACCCGTCCTCTCGTCTCGAACCAGGGCAATGGTGCCTTGCAATGCAAAAGCAGAAAAGATGTCTTTTTGATAAGCAAATGCTTCCGGTAACTTATCTGCCGGAAGCAATTTGCACGCAGCATTCAGATAGAGTTCAGTTGTGTTTTCATTCCGAAGCCGCGAATCTACGGTTCGCGGCAGTAAATGCAAGGGTAGCTCATCGAGCAGACAGTAATAACAATCCGGAGGAAATGCCGCGGCGTGCGACTGCCGCGACACTCCTCCGAAGAGTGTGGACATCCACTCGATCCAAGCCGAATTGCTTATTGTCGCAGCCATCCGTTTAAGGTAAAGCGGCTATCGGCGAAGGCTCCTGAGGAACATTTCACCGTAGTGATCTCGTGCATCAGTTCGCATGGGAAAAATACGATCTGATTCTGTTGTGGAACAATCGTCTGGTAACTGCCTTCACTGACATACTCGCCGGCTTCAAGGTGCGCATCATGGATGCGTAACTCGCCACCTTCAAACAGCCGTGGTTCCCGGTGAAAGAAGTAGACGAAGGTAAGGTGACGCGACGACACATGGTCTGCCCCATTGTCACTATGGAAATGGAAGAAATCTCCGTCATTGCTGGCAGTAACCTGCACTTCAACGGCGCTGATGTTGAACTCTTCCATGTCCAGTTTCTTTAGGACCTGAGGCAAGGCAGCCTTGATCCGCTCAAGCATCATGTCCTGATGGCGTCCAAGTTCCATGAGCACCCGCGAGCGACGATGGTCATAGTTGACCACTCCCTTCTCGGCGTCGGGCGAGAGCACTTCGCTGACCAGGAACTGGGATTCGTTCTCAAGTGTGAAACGAGTCAATTCGGCCAATTCCTGAGGTGCGAGGAACTCGTCCAGCACCACGCAGCGGGCTTCCAACCTCTCCGGTCGTCCCGCGACTGCGGCTCTCGTTTGCGAAACTACCGTCTTCGTGACCCCGTGACCAGGTGTTTGCGGGCCAGAAGGTGACGGTGGCATCGGGGTTTCTGGCAGCGGCGTGCCCGGCGTCTGTGGACCTACAGGAGTAGGTTGGGCAACTCCCGGGGTTTGTGGGCCAGTCGGACTCGGTCGAGCAACCCCAGGTGTTTGCGGCCCTTTGGGGCTCCTCAATGTCTCGGTCGTACGAACGCCCGTTGCTTCATCGAGGGAACTGCTTTCCAGAATCCGGTCGACAACACTGCTTCCCAACACCGCAAACGCACGATGCGCAACGGTTTCACCGATCGCCGAGGCGATTACTTTCCGAACTGCCTCTTGCGTTTCCGGGCTATCTCCGCTGGCAGCCTTTGCATGCTGCAGCAAGGTGGTGATAAGTGAGTGCTCTTGCGAGCTAAGAATCCGATCGTCTCGTATCAAGGTCTCTGAAAACGAGTCTAGGATCTGCTTCGGAGTCATATAGAGACACGCCTCCCCGCGTGTTGGTAAGCGACAAAATTAGACTTAGGGAACCCGCACTTCAGGGGAAGAAGGGATGACGATATACCTAAAGTTTGCGAAGCGCAAAGAATTTTTTGACTGGCAGGAAACTAACGGGCTACTAAGGCTCCAACCATCGACTGGAAAACTTTTACACCGTCAGTGCAACCCAGTTCTGGTTCAGCCGAGCGTTCCGGGTGTGGCATCATGCCCACCACATTTCCACCCGGGCTGCAGATTCCAGCAATGTTTTCCAATGAGCCATTCGGGTTAGCCTCGCCGGTAATCTCGCCGGAAGGTGAGCTATAACGAAAGACGATCCGGTTCTCCCGTTTCAATTCCTCCAAGGTCGCTGGATCACAGAAGTAGTTGCCTTCCATATGGCCGATGGGAATCGTGAGTACTTCTCCAACTGTGCAGGCATTTGTAAAAGGGGTCGCTGCATTCTCCACCCGAACATGGACAGGCTTGCAGACGTACTTCAGCCCGATATTCCGCATCAAGGCTCCGGGTAGTAAGCCGGACTCACAAAGTATCTGGAATCCGTTGCAGATACCGAGAACTAATCCCCCGCTAGACGCAAACTTACGCAACGATTCCATTACTGGGGAGAACTTCGCGATCGCCCCGGTCCTCAGATAGTCGCCGAAAGCAAATCCACCCGGCACAATGATGGCGTCGCAGTTCTCCAAGTCATGCGACTCGTGCCAGAGAAACGTGACGGGCTGCTTGGCCACATGCTGGATGGTCCAAAAAGCATCGTGATCGCAATTCGAGCCGGGGAAGATAATGACGCCAAATTTCATGCTTCCTCAATTTACTGGGATTGATTCTAGTTTAACACCCGTGGAACGGATCTACAGAGAGGGCACACATTGTCTATGGAGGATCACCGCATGTCGCCAGACTAAGCGCGGAAGGCCCGCACAATCGAACAAAGTGTCTAGCGATGTTGTGGGGTAACGGAGAGTGGGTTCTCCGGGTCTGTCAGGCTTACAGGGACGGGGCTCGCAACGCCCTGCGCTTCGGTAGTTCTGCGTTGGGGCGCCGAGTAACTCTCAGGCGGATACCCTTTGGCCTGCACGAGAGCCCAATGCCACTCGTCTTCGGATGCGAGTTGCAGATTCAAGGGTGCGCTGAAGACAGTTCGCTCCCAAGGAGGGGCAGCTGTCCGCATGCGGTAGATGACCGTGACGTCGGGTTTCTTCTCCGACCGGACCTGTTCGAGTGGGTCGAATTGTACGAGGTTGGTCGGGCTGACGTCGGCGCCTTCGTCCGGTATGTAAACTGCTCCCGGAAAGGCGAGCCCACCCCGTTTTCGGATAACTGTCAGCGCGATCGCCAGCTCGCTGACATGCCAGTCTGTGCCATTGAAGATTGGCACAGTAAGCGAATCGCCTTCGATTGTAGCCTGCCCGTGCAGCTTCGTTATCTCGTCCGCAGGAAGATCCATCTGCGAATATTGGCCAGTAAGCAGCGATTTCACATTTGCGCTAAAGGACAGGCTGCAAGTTACATCGGGTGCAGCCAGGCTGAACCCTTCGACCTGCCCCGCCATCAAGTAGCGAAAGCCGGATCGTTGGCCGTCGTCTGCTCGTTCCATCACCTGCGACAAATTGTCATCATCAATGACCGGCTTTGATGGGGGATTCTTCTTGCGTAGGTTCCGCGCGATGTCGCCTAACGGCACGTCGTTGGGATCATCCTGTGCCAGCATGCGTCCCGAAGAAAGCAAGCCCACAACAGTCGTCAGTAGCAGCAATCGGATTCCGGCAAGACGCACGATAAGCCTTCAGAGCAACATTTACGCAGCTAAATATCCGCGAAAGTCTCTGAGCCAATTGTATTAAGTGAAGGGAAAAACAGGGGTGATCCGGGCAAACCTTGGTAACAGTACTTCAGGCGGAAGCAAAGGGCGCGCGTTGACGAAATGGAGGCGCAACGGGTGCGCGCGCCCAAGCCCTTTACAGATCTACAAAAGCCCCTGCGATCGAAAACGAGTCACTGGGTCGACTACCGGCACTGCTTGCCGCCGGAAAATCCAGCGGGCCACCGCAAAGCCAATCGCCGCATAACAAAGGTGCATTACTCGCATGAATACCCCCCGGTTCGGCCTCGATCACCTGCAGGGGAGGAAGTACATGAACCTCTATCGGCACAATAGCAACGCACCTTAGCCCGAACAAGGCACATCCGTGCCATGAGTCTGGCACAGAAGTAATAGAAAGTAATACGAGGAGTTAACTTGCGGTTGGGGAAGGGTTCGGAATTAGTGGTCAGTGACTAGTGGTCAGTTGCCAGTACACCCTGATCTCCACGGCTCCGCAAGATCTGGATTCTGGGTTTTACTGGCAAACTGTCACTGACCACTGACCCCTCGGTGTTAGTGGGCGGCGACCGGCTCATCCACCGTACGCCCTGCCGGAGGCACGAGGACAGTCGAAAGACTTCCCTCTGCCGTCAGTTTCTGGAAGGCTGCCAGATCCCGGCGTTGCAGGTCTTCCCAGCGGGAGATGAGTTCCCCGCTCTGCCTTTTCAACTTCTCAAACTGCCGCTGTTCGGCCTCCGTAGGTGCGGCATCAGCAGATCCCGCATCCATGGCGAGAAATGCCAACTTCGCGTCGAGTTGCGGAGGATACGCGAGGGAATCTTCATTGGCGCTGATGTCCAGATTTACAATGCCGTCCCGCACCGCCACCAGCTTCTTTTCGAGGTCGTCGGCCGCGGTCACTATCGTCTTGGCAGAGGCGTTCTCTGGAAGTCGCCGCTTCAGACCAGCAAGCTGCGAGCGCACGTCCTGAATCTGATTCACGGTGTCGTAGACCTTGCTGAGTTCGTCCCGCGTCGCCATCAGCAGATTGAACTGCGCGTCGAGATCCGTCTGGCTGACCTTCACGCGTGGGTCCAGTTTTAAGTCGAAATCAGCCGTCTGAGTCTTCGCGCCAACCGTCAGCCGCACCTGGTAGTGGCCTGGCACAGCTACCGGTCCGCGGGCTCCCGAACCGTACTCCCACAAGTAGTAGCCCGGCACGTGCCGCGCCTCTTCGTAACGCAAATCCCAGACGAAACGGTTCAATCCCGCCTCAGGTTTGATTTCCTTCTCAGGTTTCTTGTCGTCCGGATCGAGAGGTTCGTCAAGTGTGTTGTACTCAGTACTTGAGTACTTCCGGATGACCTTGCCCGAGGCATCCAGGATCTCGATCTTGGCCTCGGTATCAGCCTTCGGTGCATCTTTCAGATAGTAGTAAATGACCGCCCCTGCTGGGGGATTCTGCCCGGTTCGCTTCGATGGGCGCCGTTCACCTCCCGCGCCCGCCTGAATGCGATGTGCCGTCGCTGGCGTGTAGAGGAACGCGTCTTTCTGCGCGATGTCATCCGAATACTGCCGCAGCGGAGACAGATCGTCCAGAATCCAGAATGCTCGCCCGTGCGTCGCGACAACCAGATCGCTGCTCTTGATTACGAGGTCGTGAACCGGGACGGTCGGCAGATTGAGCTTCAACCGACGCCAGTTCGCTCCATCGTTAAAGGAAACGTAAACACCCTCTTCCGTTCCGGCATACAAGAGGCCGCGCTTCTTCGGATCTTCGCGGATCACGCGCACAAACGTGTGGTCGGGAATTCCTGAGCCGAGTTTCGTCCACGTCTTGCCGTAATCGCTGGTCTTGTAAATGTAAGGCTTCAGATCATCAAACTGATGGCGATCGACTGCCACATACGCAGTCCCGGCGTCGAAGGGTGACGCATCAATCTGGCTGATGCGGCTCCACTCCGGCATGTCCTTTGGCGTGATGTTGGTCCAGGTCTTGCCCTCGTCTTTCGTCAGTTGAATCAGTCCGTCGTCCGTGCCCGCCCAAAGCAATCCCTTAGTAAGCGGAGACTCCGCGAGTGCGAAAATGGTGTCATAGTACTCCGTGCCCGAATCATCGAGCGTGATGTCGCCGCCTGACACTTTCTGCTTGGCCTTGTCGTTACGGGTCAGATCGGGACTAATCGCCTGCCAATGCACGCCACCGTCCGTTGTCTTGAACAGCATTTCGCCGGCATGGTAGAGCGCGTTGGGATCGTGCAGAGAAATCATCACCGGCGCGGTCCACTGGAAGCGGTGTTCGAGATTCGCCGCGCCATGCGCGTCGGATAGTTCTGGCACTTCTGTGATCGACTTCACCTGTCCGACGTGCCGATCATAGCGCGTGATATTTCCCTGATAGTCGGCGGCATACACAACATTGGGATCTTGCGGATCTGGCGCAATATAGCCTGCTTCCCCACCGCCCACGTCATACCAGTCGGTATGACTGATGGAACCATCGTCGCTGCGGCTGACGATCGCCACCGTGCCGCTGTCCTGCTGCGCGCCGTAGACGCGATAAGGGGATGCCGTATCGGTCGTAACGTGATAGAACTGCGCGGTGGGCTGATTGTCTTGCGGCGACCAGTTCTTGCCTCCATCCAGCGTGACCGTCACGCCGCCGTCGTTCGAAGCAATCATCCGCTTCGTGTTCATGGGATCGATCCACAAACCGTGGTTGTCTCCGTGCGGGACGTGAACCTTATTGAAGAGATGACCGCCATCGGTCGACTTGTAGGCGTCGACGTCCATGATGTAGAGCACATTTTCATCGCGTGGATCGGCAATGACGTGCATGTAGTACCAAGGGCGCTGCCACAGGCTGTGGCTCGCATTCACCAGTTGCCAGGACTCGCCGCCGTCGTCTGAGCGATAGAGGCCGCCATCGGGATTGTGCGCTTCGATCAGGGCGTAGACGCGATCCGAATTGGCCGCCACTGCAACGCCAATCTTTCCGTATGGGCCCTTGGGCAAGCCGTGTTCTTCAAGATGTTTCCAGGTTGTGCCGCCGTCGGTGGAGCGATAAACACCGCTGCCGGGACCGCCGCTCGCCATGCTCCATGAGGTCCGGCGCGCCTGCCACAAAGCAGCATAAAGAATGTTGGGATTGTGCGGGTCGAAGGCCACATCGATTCCGCCGGTATTCTCGTCTTTGTAGAGAACCTTCTCCCACGTCTTGCCACCATCGGTCGTGCGGAAGATGCCGCGCTCAGTGTTGGGCCCGTACGGGTGGCCGAGGGCGGCGACGAACGCGATGTCAGGGTTCGTTGGATTGATGATGACTTTCCCGATAGCACGTGAGTCATACAGTCCGACGTTCTTCCAGGTCTTGCCGCCGTCGAGCGTCTTGTACACGCCGTCACCGTGTGAAATGTTTCCCCGAATACAGGCCTCGCCCGTACCGACGTAGAGCACATTGTGATTCGAGGCCGCTACCGCAATGCTGCCGATTGCCGACGTTCCCTCTTTGTCGAAAACCGAAGACCAAGTCATGGCTCCGTCGGTCGACTTCCACACACCCCCGCCGGTTGCGCCGAAATAATATGTCGTCGCATCGCCAGGCACGCCAGCCGCGGTAAGCGAACGTCCGCCGCGGAATGGGCCGATCATCCGATACTTCATCCCTTTGAAGGCCTTGTCTTCGGGTTTCGAATCTTCCTCGTCGTCATTCTTGCTCGCTGGCGCTGGAGCTTCCGCCGCCTGAGTAGACGCCGTGGATTGAGCGGCAGCTTTGGCGGCTTTCGATTGCCGCTCCGGTTTCGCTTGCGACAGCAAAGAAGAAGAAAGGAATGTCACGAGAGCGACTGCAAAAATCCACTGTGCAGCAACACTCATACTTCTGGGGGAAGAAGAGGTTAGGCCCATAACTATGTTATCTCCGCGGATGACGTGAACAATGTCCCACTATGGTACCCCTGAAGTCCTCCGATGCAAAGAGGCGGTTTCGTGATCTGGTGTAAGCACATTCAGGTAATGAACTTCGAAAGGACCGGCTTTTGCTCGCTCTCATGAGACGTAGTACGTACGCAGCTTGGCTATAGGTTCCCCTCTAGCCATTGTTGTCATTCCGAACCCTGAGCGGAATCGAAGGGGAGGAATCTCCTGTTGGCCAGCGGCGCATCCGCTGCCGGCAGAAAGCAGATTCCGCAACGGCTTAACGCCGTTGCGGAATGACAAATTCTAAGGTGTTTGAGGGACGTGCTAATACCTATGGAAGCATCTTCCCAACAACTCCTCATTCTTTCAGCAGCTTCTTTTTTGCTTCCTCGAGCTCTTTCCTCTTTGCATCATCCACTTTCGGATAGCTTAGGTTGAGCGATTCGAGGGTATCGACAATGACGGTCGAAATCACGAGTCGCGTGAACCACTTATTGTCCGCCGGCACCACATACCAAGGTGCGTGCTTCGTCGACGTATTCTGAATCATCTCTTCGTAAGCGTCCTGATAGTCATTCCAGCAATCACGCTCGTGGACGTCGCTCGCCGAGAACTTCCAGTTCTTCTCGGGCTCGTCCAGGCGTTGAAGAAAGCGTTTCTTCTGCTCCTTTTTGGACACGTGCAAAAAAAACTTGCGGATTACGGTTCCATTGCGTGCCATGTGACGCTCAAAAGAACCGATATCTTCGAATCGGTCGTCCCAGATCTGTTTTCCTAGAAGCTTGTCTGGGATTCCCTGGCTCTTCAGGATCTGGGAGTGCACTCGCACAACCAGCACTTCCTCGTAATAGGAGCGATTGAAGATGCCAATGTGGCCTCGTTCTGGAAGCTTGCAGGTCGTCCGCCACAAGAAGTCGTGCTGCAGTTCCTGCGCGGAAGGAGCTTTGAAGGAGTGAACCTCACAGCCCTGCGGATTCACACCCGACATGACGTGCTTGATGGCTCCATCTTTCCCGGCCGCATCCATAGCCTGAAAGATCAGCAGCAGCGCCCAATTGTCCTGTGCATAAAGCCTGTCTTGCAGATCGGCGGTACGCGCAATACCCTCCTGCAAGGCTTCGGTCGCATGATCCTTTGATTTCCAATGACCTGTATCCGCGGGGTCGTAGTCTTTCAAGCGGAAATGCTTTCCGTTATCAATGCGAAACTTGTGCGCGATCTTGCCGGTCTTCATCGAGATTCCTTCCTCAGCGGGGCTATCAAGGCAACGGGCTCCAGCAGTCTATACCTCAGGCGCCCTCAAGAGTTTCGCGTTGGCGGTGCTCAGATGAAGCTCATGTGGCAAGATAATCGCGACTTCGTTCGATCCCCGTTGTTGGAGAGCGCTTTGTTCGACACAGACTTTCTAACTCAACATGAAAAGAGCAAGACGGCTTATCTACAACTGATATCAGACGCCGCGCAACTTGTCTGTCAGTCTTGGCCCGAAAGT
>Ga0126370_10000006_pt1 | contig 66469 bp, 53 predicted proteins | sample PanSoiMetaPlot_3_FD_92586 | JGI IMG/M metagenome (GOLD analysis project Ga0126370, IMG submission 92586) | Tropical forest soil microbial communities from Panama - MetaG Plot_3 | ecosystem: Environmental > Terrestrial > Soil > Tropical forest > Bulk soil | place: Panama | collected 2016-02-17 | reverse complement strand
GGCCAACTAAAGTTCTCCGCGCCGTTGTCGGTGGTAAACACGACGATGGTGTTGTTATCGACGCCGTTGTCTTTCAGGTATTTCATGACCGCGCCGACTATGTCATCGAGTTGCGCCATTCCAGCTTCCTCCATGCTCCAGCCATTCTCGGGTGTACGCATGTTTTCGTATTTGTCGGATAGATGAGTAAAGACATGCATGCGCGTTGGGTTGAGCCACAGGAAAAACGGCTTATTTTGTTGTCGAGCCTTATCGGCGAACGTAAGGGCGTTGGATAGGATTTCATCATCAACAGTCTTCATTCGTTCTGGACACAAGGGTCCCGCGTCCTCGACTTTTTGTTTTCCGACCTTGCCCCAGCGCGGCTGCACGGTGGGGTCATCCACGTTGGTGGCCCAACTGTGGATCATATTCCGCGGGCCAACCACATCCTTCGCTGCAGGTGGGTAAGTGCGATGACATGGATCCTCCATCGCGTCAAGGTGGTAGAGGTAGCCAAAGAACTCATCGAAGCCGTGAGCGGTCGGTAGAAACCTATTTAAGTCACCTAAGTGGTTCTTTCCAAATTGTCCAGTGGCGTAGCCCATCGACTTGAGCACCGTAGCAATGGTAGGAGCATCGTCCGGCATCCCGAGCGGCGAACCAGCTTGGCCTACCGTCGTGAGACCGGTGCGGATCGGCAACTCGCCCGTAATGAAATTGGCGCGGCCCGCCGTGCAACTCGCCTCAGCGTAGTAGTCGGTGAACCGCATGCCTTCAGACGCCAGCCGGTCCAAGTTTGGCGTCCTCCCCGCCATCATGCCCTGGTTGTAGACGCCGATGTTGAGCCAGCCGACATCATCCCCCATGATGAAAACAATGTTTGGCTTCTGGTTACCAGGCGCTTGCGCGTGTGCGATGCTGTTCCGATTCACGACAAACATCGCAATGGCAAGTAGAGCAACCGCTTGAGCAACGATTCTTTTCATGGGCAAACTCCTATCGTCCGCTGGCAGCGCCCCAAGGCTAGAGCGAGACGATTGCCAGCGTAGTCGTTGCGTCGGACAGCATCCAACTGTAAAGAATTGAAAGCGAATGACTTTAAAAGTTAGAGGAGACTTATATCAATTTGTTTTGGCGCCTGGCTTGTGGCAGCCCAAGGCAGCGATTACATGATTAGTAGGTGTTACCCACTCCCACCAGAGAGAACTCACGTTCTCTCTGGTGGGGAGATGGGACTGTGGCAATAAAAAAGGGGGCGCGCGCATGTTCGTATTGTTTGAAAAATGCACCAGCTAAGTTTCGCACTTTTAACAATTGCCTCAATTTGAGAAGTTTCTTGTTTGTGTAAATTTGCCAAACTCCGCGCTTGGTAAGGTTTCTCTGGGGAAGATTTCACCCCCCCGGGCTCGGTGCTAAGAAATGCATAGGTCCGCCAAGATTCGAACTCCATTCCAATCCGAGCGAGCAGACGATGGTGTACAACTCCCTGTTCGAGATTCTCGGTGGCAGAGTGCGAGCAAAGAATGGACTGCACCCTGGCCGATCGGATTGCGGCTTCCAGAAAAGCATTGACCGCATACGAGGTGGCAGAGGTTCTTTCTCTTTCGGCGATCAGCTTCTTCCGATTAGCAGAAAATGGCGTGATTCCTGCCTTCCGTGTCGGCACTTCGCTGCGAATGCCTCTGGAGTCTTGTTTTTCTCAAACCACTTACCTGTAAGAACGTCTTTCCCTGAAATACGGTGGTGAGTGTCACGCGAACAGTTGTGACCGGTTACCTAGGAGTGTTACGAAATGGTGGGCTAGAACCGCTACCGTTCCATGATCAAGACTGCGGCACTTGCTGCAGGAAGACGAACGATGATCTTCCCGTCGGCCCCTTGGATCTTCTCGGCCCGAACCGGACGCCAAGTCCCGTCCGACTTGACCATAGCTCCACCAAAACTCACGCCCGCGTTGCTGTCTAAGGAAGGAGCAGACAAACGCAGAACGGAACCCTTCTCGAAAGGCAGCGTGCGTTCGATGATGACGCTCGTATCCAAAGCCGGCTCTTTATTGATGAGTGTGACACAGAGTCGCTTGTCGCGCTTCAGGGTGGTGTACGCTTCTAAGTTATGATTTTCCGCGCCGAACCGACACTCAACAAGCTCTCCGACAGCTCCGTACGCAAATGCAAGCATGCCGTAGAATTCTGGTGCCGCCACATAATGTCCGCGCTCGTCATCGCCGATGGGCGAATAAGAGCTGACGAAGCCCAATTGATTGACTCCGGTTTCCATGTTGACTCCGTCGCATTCGGCTGAGGCGAGTTTGTAGATGAAGTCTAGAACCCACAATGCCGAAGCAAAACGATCACTGACTCCAGGCTTGCCTCCCCCAGAAAAAGAATTGGTTTCACATATCCGATATGGAACACCACTGGATTTCGAGACCGCCCGGAGTTCCGCAAGCATGGGAGCGAGCTTCGGGTCGGGTTGGAGGAGTTTCTCGATGCTGCTAGTCGGATTCTGACCTTCGCGGTAGTAGTGATGCGTCAGCAGTTTTATGTTGTGCCCTTCGTCTCGCGCAAATCTCGAGATCCACGAGGTCGCATTTGCCACGTCGGGTCCGGCTAAAGGTATTCCAGGAATATTCTTGAAAAGTGCATCCCGGAACCTGCGATAGTCTCGAAGATAATCCTCGTAGTCATAGCCCTTTTTACGATGCATCTCTCGATGTGGAAATAGATCAGGCTCGTTGCCTATTTCGAATGCAAGCAGATGTGGTCCGGTGGCCGCGCGTACAGCGTTAGCCTCTTCGACGACACCCTCAACGGTTCCCCTGCCAAGATTCAGTCCCCAAATGAGGCTCCAACCGGTAGCTTCCAGGAAACTGCCCAGTTCTCGCAGCACCGCTTCGTTGACGATGGAGCCCGTCCCAGTTTCCGGAGACGAGAACGCCTGCGAAGAAGCCGCGTATGACGCATAGTCGGAGGTATTACCGCCGACCCGGATAGTGCCGCTAGAACCCAGAGTGCGACACAACTGAACATAAACAGGATTTTTTGCGCTAAGAAGACCAGGCCGCGCCACCGAGGAGGTTTCGTATCCTAGGCCCATGAAATTGGGAGGAATCCTGGAAATCGTTCGGGAAAGGTCAAGAGTCAATCTTGCCTGCAAGCTCTCGCGAAAAAGATTGCCGGTTGAAGCTGCGGCAAGCAACGCTGCTCCCTCAATGAATTCGCGACGGCGCATCTGGGTTAGTAGATAATAATTGCCTTTGTTAATGAACTCACGGTTTAACAGCGTTCACGGCGGAGCGGACTCGATGCTGTCGCAAAAGTGGGCTTGGGTGGCGGCCACTCTGGACACGAAGTGCAATGAGGCTTTGTACGTTTGCGATCTGCTCGAGACGGCCGGAGTTCCCGTCAATCTGGTTGATCTCTCCACTAAAGCGCCAGTTTTCACTTCTAAACTTGCTCCGCCATCGTCCACCCGACTTATGACATCGGCGGCGGAGATTGCTGCCCATCATCCAAGAGGGGCAAGTGCTGTCTTCTGTGGCAATCGGGGTGATGCGGTTGCGGCGATGGCAGATGCTTTCGAAAGCTTTGTCAAAGCGCGGCCAGACTTCGGAGGCATCCTTGGAATCGGTGGTTCCGGCGGCACAGCAATGATTACGCGTGCCATGCGCGCCATGCCGATCGGCCTTCCGAAATTAATGGTTTCGACCATGGCCTCTGGAAGTGTGGCTTCGTACGTCGGTGCCTGCGATATAACAATGATGTATTCTGTTACTGACGTAGCCGGTCTGAACCGTATTTCACGTCGTGTACTCGGAAATGCAGCCCACGCCCTGGCGGGCATGATGCTACATAAGCTGCCCCTGGAAAGTCACGAGCGCCCAGCTCTGGGACTCAGCATGTTCGGCGTGACGACCCCTTGCGTACAGCACATGGTACGGCTGCTCAGCCCTCGCTTTGATTGCCTGGTATTTCATGCCACCGGCACGGGTGGACAATCCATGGAGAAACTTCTGGACGACGGCCTCATCGGCGGCGTATTCGACATCACCACCACCGAAGTCTGTGACCATCTGTTCGGAGGTATTCTGGCGTGCACTGATGACCGTTTCGGTGCGGTGAAGCGCACCCAAGCTCCCTATGTGGGTTCTTGTGGAGCGCTCGACATGGTAAATTTTGGCGCGATGGAGACGGTGCCACCGCGCTACCGTGCGCGCAACCTATATCCTCATAACCCGCAGATCACTCTAATGCGAACCACAGTTGAGGAGAACGTTCAACAAGCTCGCTGGATCGCCCACCGCCTGAACCAATGTGAAGGCGAGGTGCGCTTTCTGTTCCCCTTGGGTGGAGTCTCTGCGCTTGACGCACCGGGTCAGCCTTTTTGGGACCCGGATGCAGATGCTGCGTTGTTCGAAACATTGGCGAATGAACTTCAGGAGACCGACCGACGGAAGTTGGTACGACTCCCACTTCATATTAATGATCCAAACTTCGCGCAAGCTGGAGTGAACGAGTTCTTGGCGATCGTTCGCTAGTGAAACCTCCGGTTTGAAGGAACCAACCGATGCCACGTTTTTCGCGTGATGAGTTACGATCAAAATTTCAGAAAATGGTTCGCGACCGCCAACCCATCATCGGAGGCGGTGCGGGGACAGGCCTATCCGCAAAATGCGAGGAGGCTGGCGGCATCGACCTTATCGTGATCTACAACTCTGGCCGGTATCGCATGGCAGGCCGGGGTTCGTTATCGGGTCTCTTGGCATATGGCAATGCCAACGACATCGTGATGGAAATGGCGACGGAAGTATTGCCCGTCGTTCATAAGACGCCGGTACTCGCCGGCATCAACGGCACGGATCCCTTTTGTGTCTTCGACGCATTTCTATATGAGGTTGCCGCTGTAGGTTTCTCGGGTGTCCAGAACTTTCCGACGGTGGGTCTGATCGATGGCGTCTTCCGACAAAACCTGGAAGAGACCGGGATGAGTTATACACAGGAAGTAGAACTGATCCGGCTTGCGCATGAGAAGGACCTGTTCACTACGCCCTATGTCTTTGATCCGCAGCAAGCCGAAGCAATGACACGGGCTGGCGCTGACATGATCGTCGCGCATATGGGCCTGACTACCAGTGGTACGATCGGTGCGGAAACCGCTCTCACACTCGACGGATGCATCCCGCGCATCGATGCGATTGCGCAAGCAGCGATGTCTGTGCGGACGGATGTCGTTGTCCTGTGCCACGGTGGTCCGATTGCTGAACCTGCGGATGCCGCTTGGGTGCTGACGCGGACAAAGCACTGTCACGGATTCTATGGTGCAAGCTCGATGGAGCGGCTGCCAACGGAGAAATCCATCACGCGCCAAACGCAAGACTTCAAGCAGATCCATTTCTAGCTGAGAGGACGAGCATGTCACACACCGTTTACGTGAGTGATGTAATCAACGCACCCATTGAAAAAGTTTGGGGCATCATGCGTGATTTCAATGACATGCCTTCTTATCACCCTGGTATACCCAAGAGCATCATCGAGGGCGAGGGGCCGAGCGACCGAGTCGGATGCGTGCGTCACCTGACCCTGGTGGAAGGCTTTGTGCGGGAACGCCTGCTTTGCATGGATGACGGGAACCATGCATTCTCGTACGAGATTATCGAGGGCACTTTGCCAGTTCGTGGCTACGTAGCAGGCGTCAGACTGCATCGCGTCACCAACGGCGACCGGACCTTTGCGGAATGGTGGGCCGACTTCGAAGTCGTCGGTGCCGATCGTGAGGAAACGGTTGCACAGATCGGAAATAATGTCTTTGCAGCCGGTTTCCGTGCGGTTGCGGCAAAGTTGGCTTGAGGGCCCACAACGTGATGCGTTTTTCAGGTCTTTTTGCGGCTACCCTTCTTGGCTTTAAAACCTTGCCCACTTCGCCCATCTTGCCCTCTGCGCCGCTGCAATTCTCTTACGCGCCGCAACAGAAAGCCTGCGTTTACCACGTCTTTCCGCGGCCCACTCAACCCTACTATTGCTCGGTGGCTACGGAGCGCGGTGGCTAGTGACGAGGTTTCTGTTGCCAGTGGTGTTGGCCATTTGTCGAACTCTCTAACGCTCCTCCCTTTTTCCGACCAGTAAAATGAAGGCTAGGGAAACATCAGAATGGCAAACAGCCTCCAGACAAGGTGTTGCATTGTGGGTGGCGGTCCTGCGGGCATCATGCTTGCGTATCTGCTCGCGCGCAGAGGGGTAAGCGTCACGGTCCTGGAAAAGCATAAGGATTTCTTTCGCGATTTCCGTGGAGACACGGTCCATCCTTCCACATTGGAAGTGATGTACGAACTCGGAATTCTCGACGAGTTGCTGACGGTGCCGCATCAGGAACTGCGGTCTATTAGCGGAGTGGTCGGCGGTTACCGCTTTAAGGTCGCAGATTTCACTCGCGTTCCCACGCATTGCAAGTTCGTAGCTCTGATGCCGCAGTGGGACTTCTTGAATTTCCTCTCGGAGTGCGCTCGGAAATTCTCCGGTTTCGATCTTCGCATGGAGCACGAGGCGACTGACTTGCTTCGCGAGGATAGAAAAATCGTTGGAGTGGTAGCACAAACTCCAAATGGCAGGATGCAGATTTCGGCCGACCTCGTGGTTGCTTGTGATGGGCGGCACTCGACCATCCGCAATGCCGCGAAGTTGCCAGTGACTGAATTCGGCGTGCCCATGGACGTACTATGGTTTCGCATCGGCCGGCACCCCCATGATCCCGAACAATTATTCGGGAACATTAATTATGGGCAAGCACTTGTTCTCATCAACCGCGGTGATTATTTTCAGGCGGGTCTCATCATCCGCAAAGGTTCGTTTGAAGAGATGAAGAAGGCTGGAATGGAAGCGTTCCGCGAGACTATTGCGCGCATTGCTCCATACCTCGGGGACCGCGTTCAAGAATTGCAGAGTTGGGACGCTATCAATCTGCTTACGGTAAAGCTGAATCGGCTGGCGCGATGGTATGAACCCGGATTGCTCTGCATCGGAGATGCTGCACACGCAATGTCGCCGGCAGGCGGCGTCGGCATCAATCTGGCAATTCAGGATGCGGTCGCAACCGCGAACCTGCTTGCCGATGCGTTACGCGAATACAGAGTAACGCCGGAATTGCTCTCTCGCGTTCAGCGTCGTCGCGAGTTTCCTACGCGAATGACGCAAGCCGCCCAGGCGAATGCCCACAAGTTGTTTGCTCAGCTTTTCCGCCAGAGCGGCCCGTTGCAGCTACCCTGGCAATTGAAAACGGCCGTGCAGATTCCGGGCATTACGCACGTGATAGGGCGCGCCATTGGCGTCGGGGTCCGGCCTGAGCATATCAACGATGCGAGGCGCAGTCCTGCTTATTGCAATGAGCGCATGGTGAAACTCGCAGTTGGGTTGGGGATTGCGGCGGGGCTTGTGCTCATCTACAAGCGGAAACTGCGCGCATGTCGAAACCTTGTGACATCGTAGCTACCGCAGGGAAGAGCAGACATTTCACGGCTAAAGCATTCTACCGCTCCATCCGATGATGAGTGTAAACGGCTTCCAGGACAGAGCGACGGGAACTCCCTTGTCAATTTTGGCTTTAAGGGTCAACTCGGTTGGCCTAAAACCCTCCTACCTGGCTAAGAAGCCCGGTTAGTAGTTGACAACAGCTGGGCAGAATTGCAGACTTGGGCAGCAACGCCACGAGGGTCTCTCGAGTTATAGAAGCGCTCGCCACTTTGTTGCGTCGACCCCTGCTTTGTTAGGCCCGCCGATTCTAAGGACCGGCATACGACGCTGTTCAGGTTTTCCCGGAAAACAAATCAGAAATTCTGAGCGGAGGAATGAGCTATGAGAAAGTTGACACTGTCCATGCTCGCAATTGGCCTCGTTCTGCTCATCTGTTCAGCGCAGCGGGTCACTGCCCAAAACGTTCCACTAACCAGCGGGGGCATCAGTTCACTACAGAGTTCGACGGAGGGAGTGGATGGCCCATTTCAGGCTCCGGAGTTCGATCCCGCACTCGACCTGAGCGATGATGGGAGCGGATCCACGGTTTCATCCGGTGCTCAAGTCATCAATCGCACGCTTGGAGGTTCGCCCGGGCCCGGTGTGTCGGCCAAGAGCGGCAAGAAGGCGAAATCGAATCCGATCGTGAATCTCAGTTTCGACGGTCTCAATCACCGCAATCAACGCCTGGCCAACGGAGGAAACCAGTTCAGCATCGAGCCTCCCGACCAGGGGCTGTGTGCGGGAAATGGTTTCGTCATGGAGGCGATCAACGACGTACTCCGTGTTTATGACACGAAAGGCAACGCACAGACAGGCGTGGTGGACCTGAATACCTTCTTCGGGTACGCGGCCGCAATTAATCGGACTACCGGCGCGTTTGGGCCCGAGATCACCGATCCCAGCTGCATTTTCGACGCTCCCACGCAACGCTGGTTCGTGGTGGTGCTGACTCTGGACCGCGTGGGAACATCTTCTGCACTGTCGGGGACCAATCACCTCGACATCGCCGTCAGCACGAGCGCCAGTCCACTCGATCCATTCACGATCTTCCACTTGCCCGTACAGAATGACGGAAGCCAGGGCACTCCAAATCACAATTGTGTCGGCGGGCCATGCCTAGGCGACTACCCTCACGTCGGCGCCGATGCCAACGGGTTCTACATCACAACCAATGAATTCAACTTTTTTGCGCCTGGATTCCGGGCGAGCCAGATCTACGCGTTGTCAAAGCGGGGTCTGGAGGCGGGAACCGTGACCTCGGCGATTCTTTTCGACACTGCGAATTTCACTCTCGAGGGGAATCCGGGCTTCACTGTGTGGCCCGCGATCTCGCCGGGAACATCTTTCTCGCAGGAAGCGGGAGGAACGGAGTACTTGCTCAGTTCGGTGGCCCGTTTCAGCACCACGGCTTCAGACACTCGACTGCGGATCTGGGCGATTTCCAACACGCAATCGCTGACCTCCACGACGCCTGCCCCACAATTGAATAGCGGTGTGGTCCAAGTCGAGCTTTATTCGGTTCCTGGGAAAGCCGGACAGAGGATCGGGGACATTCCACTTGGCGATTGCATCAACGACACGACGACGGTGATTACGTCTCTTGGTCCCCCTTTTACGGGTTGCTGGCAGGCGCTGTTCACGACCGAGCCGGCGCACAACGAAACCGAATCGCAGCATATCGACGCTAACGACGCTCGTATGCAGCAGGTAGTGTTTGCCAATGGCAAGCTCTGGGCATCATTGGATACCGGAGTAAGCATGACTGGAAGCAATGGTCCCCAAAACAAGGCGGGCATCGCGTACTTCATCATTAAGCCGTCTTCAACCACAACAGCGGTGAGCGGAACTGTAGCACTGCAGGGAGTGTTGGGGTTACTCAACAACGACCTGACGTATCCCGCGGTGGGCGTGACGGCGAGCGGCAGAGGAGTGATCGCGTTCACGCTGTTGGGATCGGGCGATGGTGGATCGGACCCAGGTAATTTCCCCAGCGCGGCGTATGTTCCGCTGGATGCCATGGTCGGTGCAGGGCCGATATCTGTTGTAGTCCCGGGAGCAGGCCCCGACGACGGCTTTACTTCGTACAAGGCTGAGGTCGGCCCGACTGGACGCAATCGATGGGGCGACTACGGAGCGACGTTCACTCTTGGCAACTCGGTGTGGATCGCTTCCGAATACATCGGCCAGACGTGCACGTTCTCGACGTATATCAGTGCGCCATTCGGAGCCTGTGCGGTGAATGGGACCGGTACGCGCACAACACTTGCCAATTGGTATACGCGAATCACGCAACTGACGCCGTAGCCTGTTGGTGGCGGTCTCGCGACACACCTTTCGGATCGGGTTCACCCGTCTTCTCCAAGGCGGCTGAGGACGGGTGAATTCAAATTCATTGCAGGTGCTTGTTAGGTTCTTTTCCTCCGGGTCTTGGTTGGTTTGCACCTCCAAAGTCTACTCGGACATGGGAGCCGACATTGTTTGTGGAATCATTACGCGCATCTACAGAAAACGCTCGTCAGTTGGGCGCCACTCGGGACGGATTCGGCCGTTTGAACCAGAACGACGCGGCAATACCGCGTTCCGCGCGGGGTTTGAACTCGTTTAGTGAGATTGACTTCGCGGGATTGAGTGTTGGCCACTGGGACTACCTCCGACCCAACTCGGTATCTCGGCAGGTATCACAGTTTGCAACTAATTGATAACAAAATACATGGCGGAGAGGGAGGGATTCGAACCCCCGATACCCGTTAAGGTATGTCCGCTTTCGAGGCGGATCGTTTCAACCACTCACGCACCTCTCCGCGCCGGACAAAAGTCGTTATCGGTACGCTGCGTTTGACTGACCAAACCGGTTGTCATTCCGAAGCAAAGCGAGGAATCTGTTTTCCCGCCACTCACATGTGGCGTGCAATTCGGTTCAGCCTACCGACGATTTCGAAAGAACGTTTGCAGCACTTCCGCACTGCGTCCGGCAAGCACTCCGCCCTGAACTTCCATCTTATGGTTCAGCTGCGGATGATTCACCACCTGCATCACCGAATACACAGCCCCGGCTTTGGGATCATCTGACCCATATACCAGGCGCCTGATTCGCGCATGCACCAACGCGCCGGAACACATCGCGCAAGGTTCAATTGTAACAAACAGCTCGCACTCTCCCAGACGATGGTTACCAACGGTTGCTCCCGCTTCGCGCAACGCAACGATCTCCGCGTGTGCGGTCGGATCCGCGTCAACAATGTTCCGATTCCATCCCCTGCCCACGATCTTGCCGTCGCATACCACCACGGCCCCAACGGGGATCTCCCCCATCTCCAGCGCGCGCTGCGCGCAGCGCAGCGCATCTTCCATCCAGAGTTCATCGAGAGTCGGAGATGGGGATATGCCCCGGGCAGATTGTGGCTGGTTTGACATGTGCCGTCGGCATCATTGTAGCGGGTTGATGCGCGACTTTATGACGCTGGCAGTGCAACTAGATCACGCTCAGCACCGACCGCACCACCTCAGGCACCACGGCGTGTAACACGGCGGGAACCACAATTCGAGCAATCGGATATGCCAGCACCACAAGTGGCATGACGAGCAGGAGCCACGTTCTTGTCGGTAACTTGTTGAAATAGGCCTTCATGGCGTCCCCTACTACTTCCCATGTACGAATATGCGTCACAGGAAGTTCCCCATTCTTACTGTTAAAGACGACCAGAACGCCCTTTGGTCATCCAAAAACTACCGATGAATGACTTGTGGCGAACGGCTCCACAATCGTCGGATCACTGTCCACGTTAACTCTCGACAGACGGGAGCATCTACAGCACGCTCAACACGGAACGTACCACCTCCGGCACGGCTGCGTGGATCACAGCGGGAACCCCAATCCAGACCAGCGGATAGGCGAGAACCACAGCAGAAACGACGAGCAGCAACCACGTCTTCGTCGGCAGGTTATCAAGATATGCCTTCATAGCATGCCTTCTACTACTACGACGTTTAAACGAATGAAATATTGCAGCACTTTGCTCTTTTTTTAGCGATGGAGGCATCGATGAAAAACATCGTCACCTTGAATTTAGGCCACTTGGAAAGCGCTTGAAAAGTACGAGTTTCGAGGATCTGTCTGTTAGTGGTATGCTTACGGCGTTATGGGCATGCCAAGCCTGCTCCGCAAAGTCTTCCTTGTCGACCTTCTCCAAGGCCTGAAGGTCACTTTCCGCTATCAGGATCCCAAGGAAATCTATACCGAGCAGTATCCACTGGAACGGCCGCAAGTCGCCGAGCGCTACCGCGGAGCACCGCGCCTCAACGTAAATCCCGATACTGATGAGACGATGTGCATCGCCTGCGACCTCTGCGCTCTAGCGTGCCCCGAACACCTTATTGTCGTTTCCAGCGAGCGCAATGAGAAGACGCGCCGCAAAGAACTGACCAACTTCACCTACGATCTCAGCCGCTGCATGTTCTGCGGACTCTGCGAAGACGCCTGCCCGACAGACGCGCTCGAACTAACTCAGGATTTCGAATTAGCCAGCTACACGCGCCAAGGGTGGATATGGGATCGCCCTACGCTGGAAAAAGGCCCGCAGCCGACGCAATATCACAAATAGCGTCGGTCGTCTCCTCGACCTTTGAACGTTGTCATTCTGACGACTCGCGAAGCGAGAAGGAGGAATCTAGTTCTCCAGCCATCGCACCGGCTCCAGCCGACCGGTACGGCATTCGCCGTATAGTAACCCTCCCCGCACAAATTGAGACTTAAGGAAGCGCCGCCGCAAATCCGCAAAAGTTCATGGAGTCTCCTATGATGAGCCGAATCTTCGCGCTATTCCTTCTTCTGACATTTGCAAGTTGGGCCGCGGCACAACGAACCCGTGCGACCGCGCCTCCACCGGCAACGCCGCCACCGAAATCGCAACCCGCTGCACCGGCCGGAACCACGATGCCGGCAACGCCTGCGGCACCAGCGCCAACTCAGACAACCGCGCCGCCGAATCAAACCACGACGCCACCGAACTCGACAACGATGCCACAAACTACAACGATCGGGCCGCCAACCCCGATCACCACCAAAGCAGCAGGGCCCAATACAGAGCCTGTACCACCACCCAACACAGAGACGCCAGCGCCCACCCAGACTGCACCGAGTCCGACAGGAGCCGCGCCCGCACCGACTCAGCCGACAACCCAGTCGGCTCCGAGCGGCACGGCGCCGTGTGTGACCGCGCCAACCCCAATGCCAAACAATCAACCAAACACCAATAGCGGCTCTGCTAGCACTAATAATTCTCCTGCGCCCTCGGGAGGAGCTGCTGGAAACAACACGAATGCTGGCGCTACTCAGCCAACAGGAGCGAATAACCCGAACGGCACAGCGTGTCTGCCAGGAACAGTGCCAAATACATCGCCGATGCAGTAAGCTGCCGCTCACGAGATGGCAGGTATCGGGATGAGCGAAGAGCCTTGGGCAGAGACGAGCGTATAAACAGGGTAACTCGCTTCCGCCCGAGGCCGATCGAGGGGTCGCTATTCCCTTGTTCCTGCCAGCTTTCCCTCCGGAAGGAAGTACATCGCCGGAATCAACACGAAGATAAAGAACGAAATATAAATCGAGACGTAGGCCAGCGGCGCTGCCGAGAAATACAGTCCTGCCGACAGAAGATTCTTGCGTTGCACGCTCGCATGATACTCAATCAGATTGGCGTCATGACGACTCTGCCGGACCAGTTCGCTACGCAGTAGAAAAAACGCCACTCCACACAGTGACAAATCCAGACCGTACAAGGCTACGGCCACCGGCTGGTGATAGTTCTTGCCCAGAAACTCCGTGACAAATGGAACCAGTGACATCCAGAAAAGCAGATTCAAGTTCGACCAAAGCAGACGCGCTGTAACGTCCCGCACCGCATGGATCAAATGATGGTGGTTCACCCACATGATGGCAACCACCAGAAAACTCAATGCATAGCTGAGAAAAATCGGCGCTACTCTCAACAGCGCCGGCCAGGTCGGTTGCGCCGGCGATCGCAACTCCAGCACCATGATCGTGACGATAATCGCGATAACGCCATCGCTAAACGCTTCCAGTCGGCTCGTGGTCATTTCGCCGTGAGGCATCCCGAAAATCTATCACGGAGCGTCGACCCGCACTCTCGTCAGACTTCGATGAAACGTTCGCGGTCACTCTCGCTCGGAATGGGACACGTATCGTATTTTCCAAACAACTGGTACCGGCTGCGGGCAATCACGCGATATCCCCAGTCGCGAACTGTGCGCGGCACGAACCGCAGAACCCGCGCCACACCAGGCCAAATACCAGGCAATTTCTCCATTACCCACAACACCGCGTCCGACTGCATCAGCAGTATTTCCCCTTGTTCGCGAAAGACCGCGATGTAAACCGAACTTAGATCGGATGCGTCTACACCCTTCTTCCCGAGCAGTCTCGCAGCAAACGCACTCTGCAACGGAGCAAAGCGGAACCTTTTTTCACCGTCGCGCCGTAGAACGAACTGCACCGTCCAGTTGCAGAGCCCACAAACTCCGTCATAGAGCAGGACCGGGTGCTCCATCAGGGAACTCTATCACTGGGCAGTTCGCCAGAACCGGGGCGATGCCCTCGATCCGCTAAGACATTCATGCTCAAGGAGTTTCGACTAGTACTCGACAGTCACCACCCGGAAGTCACGGCTTCGTTACCGTCGTGGGATTGTCCGAAAGGACAGGGTGCGAGACATTAGGAATGTCAGGATGCAAACAGTGCAGCCAGAACCCGAGATGAATCCCCAGGAGGACCATCGGCTTTGGGAACGCCATGCGGTTGTAATTCCCGTGAGCGTAACCGTGTTCCTCAATGGTGAGCGCTTGAACCTTCGCGGGGAGGCTTGTGATATCAGCCGTGGAGGCATGCGCCTCTTCTTGACGCGAGAGTTCGACGCCGGTACCAGCGTGATTCTCGAGTTCTTGATTCCGTACAACACCATGGAGTTTGTCGTACGCGGTGTCGTCCGCAATCGCGTGGGCTTCAACCACGGCCTCGAATTTCTTCATCCCACTCCACTCCAGGAGCAGTTGATCGAACGCACCTGCAAAGTCTTCAAGCTGCTGAGCTGAACTAAAATGCTGAGTCGCAACCGCTAACATCGCCTGAGGCTTCCGGCAATGAACTTTCAGCGAGCAGCAACTCGGTTCGAAGCTAGCCGAGTCTCGTGGCACCCGCGCGTTCAGTCCAGCATCATATGGAAGGACGAAGCAATTCTCCCACAAGACCCGCTTGAGTGAACCCAGGTGCCTTCGTGCCTCTTAATGTCCTTAGTGGTTGTTCTTTGAATTTCTGATGTGCATGGCAGGAACCGTCGGGGAAGCAAGTGACCGCTAACCGCCCAAGGCACGCCAAGTAAGCTCCCGTTCTCAGATCTCAGCATCCTCTGCGATACAGGCTTTTGATTTGCAATTCTGCTGCCCGCACCAACCACAAGTTCAACCGGCCAGCAGAGCCACACCCGCGGCGACTAGCACCGCCGCGATCCATCGACGCCGGTCGACTTTTTCATGAAGAAAGATTTTCGCCGCGAATGCATTCCCAATAAATGTCAGGGACGCCGCAGCAGGAGCCACTAGGCTTACATCCCCCCAGGACAATGCAAACAGCAGACTGAAGAACGCGACAGCCATAGCCGCGACTCCGAGGAAGAAACTCGGCCGCGAGAGCACTCTTCCCACCACCGCCCACAACCCCCAGCGATCCCACAACTCGTGTACATCGCCAACCTTCTTCATGGCACGCGCGATCAGAATATCGCCCACGACTGAAAAGAAGACGACAATCAGAATTGCGCTCCACGTGTAGAGATGTTTCATCGTTCTGATCCGCTCGACACCGCCGAAGCAACCTCGGCTTCGGCTGGCCCATCCTTGGCGCCTTTTGCGAAGGGTGGAGATGAATGGTGTACATGCGAAGTCAGCGCTTCCCCACCCGCAACAAAACCCACGCCGCCAGAGATCAGCACGATTCCCAGCCAGCGCAGCAAACTGATTTGTTCATGCAGCGCAAACTTCGCCACCAGCGCCAACAATACATACCCCAGCGACGTCGCCGGGAGCACATAGGTCAGATCGGCCCACGAAAGCGCATTCATGTAGGAAGCGAAAAAGGCAAGCAGCAGAAGAATCCCGGAGGCCACCCATGGATTTAAGAGAGCCAGAATTACACCTTGCAGATGATGGAGAGAGACGCTGCCGGTCTGCTTCATCCCATGTGAGAGCATGGAGTCGCCCGCCGCCGCGAAGACGGTCACTCCAGCCAGCACCAGATACTTGCGGAAGGTCACTTAGAAATCTGTTCCTAGTTCGTTCAAGCCATCTGACGAACTCTTTTAAACGCAGGATGCCCGACCCCGACTTATAGACAAGCTGTTTAAAGGGACGAGGCTTCCAGCCGCGTCACAAAAACACCGCGAGTCGAAGGGCCTTAGCCCCTGAGGGACTCATTCCATGTTGAGATGGCTTCCGCCCAGCACTTGCCCCGAGAACCAAGCCTAATCGGTCATCGCACCCGCTGGCGCAGCAGCGGCCGCTTCAGCGTGTTTCTTCACCATCTTGTTGCGGGCAGAACGCAGCTTCAAAAACGTCCTCGCCTCTTTGTAAAGCCGCTTACGTTCCCCGCTGTCAAACGCCGCTTTCTTCAAGATGCGAAAAACGGCTTTCGGACGGAAGTAATATTCATCGTAGAACCGGTGCACCGCCCCAAGAATGTCATCTGCGGGCAACCCCGGATACTGGATATGCGCCAACTGATGTCCGCCCTCGTCCACCATCTTGTTGTCGCCGACCATGAAGCCGTTCTTCACCGCGTAGTCGTAAAGTTCAGTTCCGGGATAAGCGTGAGCCACTGAGACCTGAATCGTTTCGACATCCAACTCCTTCGCAAACGCGATGGTATTGTTAATCGTCTGGTGCGTCTCCCCAGGCAATCCGAGAATGAAGTCGCCGTGAATCACTAACCCCAGCTTGTGGCAATCCTTGGTGAACTGCAGCGCCCGCTCGACGGTCGCGCCTTTCTTGATGTTCTTCAGAATCTGTTGATCACCCGATTCATATCCAACGATGAGCAATCGGCACCCAGCTTCCTTCATTGCCTTCAGCGTTTCGTAGTCGGTCGTTACGCGTGACGTGCAAGACCAGGTCAGCCCGAGGGGTTTCAACTTCGCGCACAGCTCGATTGTGCGGGCCTTCTGAATATTGAAGGTGTCGTCATCGAAGAAGAATTCCTTCACTTCCGGCCACATCGTCTTCGCCTTGGTCATTTCGGCAGCAACGTCGTCTGTCGAGCGCTTGCGCCATGGGTGGCCGCTCAGTGTCTGCGGCCACAGACAGAAGGTGCACTGCGCCGGGCAACCGCGCGTCGTGTACAACGACACATACGGATACAGCAGGAACGGCACGTTGTATCTCGTCACATCGAGGTCGCGCTTGTAGACTTCGGTGACGTGCGGAAGCGCGTCCAAATTCTGGATCTGCGGCGCATCCGGATTGTGCACGACTTTGTCGTGCTTTAAGAACGACACACCCGCAATCTCTTCGAGCGGCTTGCCATTGGCGTAGTCCACAACGGCGTAGTCGAATTCCTTACGACAAATGAAATCAATCTCGCGGCAATCGCGCAATGACTTCTCGGGCAGCACACTCACGTGCGGCCCCACAAATGCAATCTTGATCTTCGGATTAGCCTCCTTGATCGCCCGGGCCAGGCGAATGTCCCCAGGGAAGCCCGGAGTGGAGGTAAACAGAACAAGAAACTCGTAATCCTTGGCAAGCTGGATTGTCTCTTCGCCTGAGATGTGATGAGGCGGCGCATCTAGCAACCGTGCTCCCTCCAGCATCCCCGTCGGATAGGCCAGCCATACTGGGTACCAATAACTCTCAATTTCGCGCGTGGCGGGCCAGCGAGAGCCCGCGCCTCCGTCGAAATTCTCAAATGAGGGAGGATTCAAAAACAGTGTTTTCAAAGGCATATTTGGATATCCTGTTATTTTAGCACCGGCGCAGACGGACTCTCTCGCCTGACCCCGTACTCCGGCAGGTTCCCCACTTCCGTCAGATTTTCTCTAAGCTCTTGATTCCAATCTATTAGTCCTGATTGTAAAAGCAAACACCTAGGGAGTGAACATACCTTTCGATGCAGTAAACGGGCGTAGGGCGCCGCCAGCGGAGAATGTCCTGCGCCGTGAGAAATGGCCAAAAATGACCGGGAGACATTGCATCTCCGATCACGTCCCGCGAGATCTGGGAAGTGCTAGAGTGGCGCGGGCAAGCACCCGCGCCACATTCGGTCAGTCGTAGTACTCCAAACCCAAGTGCGTGATCAGTTCTTCGCCCTTCAAGTGACGGAGCGTGTTCTTCAACTTCATGAGCTGAATGAACAGGTCATGCTCCGGATACAAACCCGGTACCGTCATCGGAGACTTGAAATAGAAGCTGAGCCACTCTTGAATGCCAAGTCCCTTTAGTTCTGAGCAACGCTGCGCCAAGTCGAGGAACAGCACCAGGTCGAGCACGATCGGTGCGGCCAGGATCGAGTCGCGGCAGAGGAAATCCACCTTGATCTGCATCGGGTAGCCGAGCCATCCGAAAATGTCGATGTTGTCCCAGCCCTCTTTGTTGTCGCCGCGTGGCGGGTAATAGTTGATGCGCACCTTGTGGAACATGTTCCCGTAGAGTTCCGGATAAAGGCCCGGCTGCAGGATGTGCTCGAGCACTCCGAGTTTTGATTCTTCCTTGGTCTTGAACGAGCCTGGATCGTCGAGCACTTCCCCATCACGATTCCCCAGGATGTTGGTGGAATACCAGCCGCTGAGTCCAAGGAGGCGCGCCTTGAATGCCGGTGCGAGTACGGTCTTCATCAGGGTCTGACCGGTCTTGAAGTCCTTGCCGCAGATCGGCGCCTGGTTCTTGCGCGAGAGTTCGAGCATCACGGGGAGGTCAACAGTGAGGTTCGGCGCACCGTTGGCGAACGGGACGCCTTCCATCAGCGAGGCGTAAGCATAGATCATCGAAGGCGCGATCATTTCGTCGTTCTCACGAAGCGCCTTTTCAAATGACTTAACAGACTGATGCGCCTCGGTCGGCTCGATGTACGACTCCGTCGAACCGCACCACATGGTGATCAGGCGGCTGGCGCTACTTGCTTTCCTGAAATCGCGAATGTCCTGCCGAAGCTGCTCGGCGAGGTCCATCTTCGACTTGCCTTTCTTCACGTTTGGCCCGTCGATCTTCTTGACGTAGTTATGATCGAAAACGGCCGGGCGCGGTGTGATGGAAGACAGGAAAGGCTTCAGTTGTTCGAGGAGGCGGTAGTCGAGCACGCCTGCGTTCGAGGCGGATTCGAACATGTTGTCTTCGAAAATGTCCCAACCAGTGAATACCAAGTCATCAAGCCCGGCGAGGGGAACGAACTCTTTCACCTTCGGAGAACGTCCGTCGGTGCGCTTCCCGAGCCGAACAGTCCCCATCTGCGTGAGCGAACCGATGGGCTTGGCGAGACCCTTGCGGATGGCCTCGACGCCCGCGACGAAGGTCGTTGCCACGGCGCCCATGCCGGGGATCATCACGCCAAGCTTTCCCTTTGCTGGTTCGACGGTGCCAGTATCCGCCACTGCTGGCTTGGAACGCCGGGCGCTGCTGCTGCGCGCGGCCAGCTTCATTTCGCGGCCTGCGCGTTCGGTATGGGCAAGAGCTGTTTCGCGATGCTCATGTTCTCGGGCGGCTGACGCCGTGGAAAACTGTTTGCGGTGGCGGCGGCCGTCTGCGTCCCACCAGTCGGCCATGAAGACTCCTGGACGTTTCTGATACATGTATAATTCCTTCCCTTAGTGGCGGTGGCTGGTCACCGCCACCGTCCCCAAAACAGGAGATCGTCTCATGTCGCCGACGGTTTCCGCAAGCCACTACACCGGAACGAGCAAAACCATTTTTGAACGGACAATAAACACCAGTGAATGGGAGAACGTCAGTGGCGTCCCGCAGGAACAGTAAGCCCTATGTGCGCGCGCAATTCTTGCCACTGCTGGACGATATTCGGGTCGTGGGAGATATCTACTGCGTGATGAAGCGAGTCTTCTGCGCCCACCAGATCGTTCATCTGAACAAGGCAATAACCGAGAGCAGCGAACGCATACCAGTCTTGCGGATCGTTTCGCGCCACCTCGCGGAATACCGGAACTGCCTCGCTGCAGCGCCCCTGCTCCTCAAGAAGTAAAGCCGCACGCACGTGAGTATCGGCCAGATTCCTGGCGACAGGTTCATTATGCGGGGCCAGCTGATGCGCGGTGGTGAAGACGGCCACGTCGTCTCTCCATTGCCCTTCTTGCGAATAGGTGCCCGCCGCGAACAAGGCCATTACTGAGACACTCGCGACAAGCAACGCTGCTCGTGCCCTCCCTGCCAGATGCCAAGCGGTGCCCACCAGCAACATTAATCCCGCTAGAGGCAGATAAGTGTAACGTCCGTGCAAAAAGTCGCGGGGGTTTAGTGCGTTCAAGTTCAGAGCTGGGAGGAGAGGCAAAACAAGCAGCAGAAACCCGGCGAGCAAGGCGAAGTCCAACCCGGCGATAGCTCTCGAATCAAGACGCGCATAAACTCTGGAACGGAGCCAATACAACGAAAGGACAACGACACCCAGAATGACAACCGTCGCTACTAATGGAAACAGAACGCCGCGGACAGAGAACCTCTCGACCAATATGGGATCGGCAAACGAATAGGAGCGTATCGGCCACAGCATGGCCTTGAAATAGAAACAAAGGACTGCCGGCCACGAGAGCACAACGGTTGTCCACCGCAAATGCTGCGTGGCCGCTCCGAGCTTGCCTTGCAGAGCGTTCAATCGCAACAGAAGGTAGATGCCGGTAACCGCAAGAAATGGTCCAGTATGCGCGATCGCGCGTCCTAATCGGCTACGGAGTGACTCACTTCCCTTGAACTCCCTTCGCGCCGAACTCGCTCGCATTCCTAACGCCAGAATCATGAGAGGAAAGACGATCGCCGTCTCCTTCGCAAGGAGCGCGCCAAGGTAAGCTGCGACTGAGACGGAAAACCAGACGAATGGAAGGTCCCTCGACTTGCTTGGTGAACGCTTCTGGGGTTTCTTCTTCTCGACGAGGACGGACTTCACTTGAGCATCGACAAACTTGAAATAGCACAGCAGAGCGACTAGCACTCCGCTCGCCATCAGTGGATCTGGGACTGTAACCCAGTTGACTGACTCGGTATGGGCTGGGTGCAATACGAATAGAGCGGCGGCCAGAAGCGCAGCAGTCGAATTGCGCAACAATTTCCAGACCAGCAAACCCAATAAGCCACAGACCAACAGATGCTTTGTGATGCTAAGCAGGTGCCATCCCCGGGGGCATAAACCGCTCACTAGAAAGTTCAGTCGCAGCCATAGCAGAAATACCGGCCGGTAAAAACTTGGCTGGGCGCCAATGAATTGCGCCCAGACAAAGCTAGTGAAATAGTCTCCAATATGGTCAGGATTCTGGATGCGGGGATCTGCGGTGAAGCGATGATCATCAAGGATGAACTGAAAGCTGAGCGACGGACGATTGATGGCGAACACGCAGCCTGCCAACAAGACAGATAACAACATGAAAATGTTTCGTGATAGCCGTCCCCCGCCACCTACACCTGTGGAATGCGACGTAGGCTGCTCGAGTAGGGCGAAACCTTGAGGGTTGTTGGACCGAGAAAGCTGGGGACGTCTCACCGTTCAGGTGAGACGGGTCATGTATGAATTCGTCCCGAAAAATTCTGTGGAATCCGAATATTTGTTCGCTAAACGCCGTTCGGACGCTGGCGAATCAGCGAGAGGAACTCGCTGCGTGTTTCTTCTTCGTTCCGGAAACATCCGAGCATCGAACTGGTGACGGCCGCCGAGTGCTGTTTCTCCACACCACGCATCATCATGCAAAGGTGGCGCGCTTCGATGACGACTCCGACGCCCTGCGGCTCGATCACTTTCTGAATCGTCTCGGCGATTTGCGTCGTGAGGCGTTCCTGGATCTGCAGGCGCCGCGAGAACAGCTCTACGAGACGTGGGATTTTGCTCAGACCAATCACACGCCCGTTCGGGATATAAGCAACATGCACCTTGCCGAAAAATGGCAGCATATGGTGCTCACAGAGGCTGAACATCTCGATGTCTTTCACGATCACCATCTCGTCGTAACTAACGGTGAAAAGAGCACCTTTGAGCAGCGCTTCAGGATCTTCTTCATAGCCCTTGGTCAGGAACTTCATAGCCTTCTGGACACGTGCGGGCGTATCGACCAGCCCTTCGCGCGTTGGCTGCTCTCCGAGACGGACTAACATTTCGCGAACCAGATCTTCATAGGTCGCGCTGGTCAGCGTAGGAGACTCCTTTGCTTTTTCAGATTGCTTTTCCAGGGATGATTTCATTAGGGTGACCTACCCTCCTCAACGAACGCCAGCCAGGCTACGTTTGCATCATCTGGTCGATGTTGGTCTGGCTTTAACTCACTGCTCCCGCTACCGACGGCTTAGTTCTTGCCCTCCCGCATATTCAAAGGAATTCATCATGGTTTCTTCAAGTTTCACTCTATCCAGATGAGCTTGAGAGAACGTTCGCTGCAATATTTCGAAGATCTCGATACACAGATTCTCGGTGGTGGGCACGGTCTTCAAGAATTCCTGCAGGGTATTCAAATTCTCAAGCTGATAGCGGGAGAGTACTTCGCTTTCCACGCACTGATCGAGATCGACAAGGTTGCAAATCATGCCGGTACTCTGATCAACCGGCCCGCTGACGGTGACTTCGAGGATGTAGTTGTGGCCGTGCCCGTGAGGATTATTGCACTTGCCATACGTGGCGCGGTTCTCTTCCGTGGACATCTCGGGATTGTGCAGCCGGTGCGATGCTGAGAAAAGATAACGGCGGCTTAGATGGGCGATCATAGTCAGCTGCCAGCTTCTAGCTGCTAGCTATTCCTCTCCATAGAAATCGACGAAAAGATCTGGGGTTTCGTAGACGCGGACACGGTGCAGTCGCGCATTGCGCAGCTTTGGTTCCAGCCGCTGCCAGACTGCAATTGCCAGATTCTCGGTTGTCGGGATCTTGGTGAAAAACTCAGGGACCTCTTTGTTCAAGAAGCGATGGTCCATTGCATCCAGGACTTCGCGGTTCATAATTTCTTTCAGTTGCTTCAGATCGACGACGAATCCGGAGCGCGAATCAACCTCGCCTTTCACCGTGACCTCAAGCGTGTAATTGTGCCCGTGGCCATTGGGGTTATTGCATTTGCCGAAGATGCGTTGGTTTTCTTCGGGAGTAAACGCGGGATTGTGATAGTAGTGCGAGGCGGCGAATTCGGCTTTGCGCGTCAGATAGACCATGTTTCTATTGGAGAGTCAACATCAGCCGTCCCCGCCATTCTCGGAACGGTGATCAACAATCAATTTAACTAAGCATTATGACATTAACGTTCCGGGCTGAGTTCGGCCGGCGGTTCGACCGCACCCTGGGGGATAGATTGCCACTTCGTGGAGTTGATCGTCTCCTGCTCTGGGCAAAAGTTCTTGTTGGGTTCAAATACGATGATTTTGTAGACGTAGCGCTTGTGACGTGAAGGATCGAAGGCCAGGGCAAACGCAATTCCCTTCTTTTTGTCGACCCAGAAGACAAGCGGACGCGAGCCTAGAGCCGGATTGGGCGCGGTTAAAAGGGCATACGCTCGCATGTCCTTGTACGCTTGCGCCGCCTTTTCCGGCGACTCGAATGTCGTGATGTCTTCGACCGTGTGGAAACGTGTGGTCGACGACTCGATCTGGAAGACCTTGCCCTTCTTCATACGAATAAATACGTCGCCATGGCCGACGGGATTGGTGGAGTCAGTCCAGTCGATCGTGGTGCCGCACGGGTCCTCCCATTCCTGGTCGATGGCTTTCTTGGGGAAGAGCTGAAGGGCGCGGTCCCGAGAGTCATTGATCTTGAGCGGGCCGATACCGACGCCTGGCTCGATCATGGTGTTGTTGAAATGAGGTTCGTCATCCGCCGATTGGGCAGGCGACATCGCCGTTCCCAGTAGGGTAAGAACAATCGTCGATAAAATCAGTGCAAGTAGCGTTTTCATGAATGTATTTCTGGACCGGCCTGAATCCGTTCCGGCAGTATCGTTGGTGCTTGCTGTTGGTTCGTAAGTGCGTCCCTTCCAGGCTACGCTACCTCTTGCGTGCATCCGTTTCGAACGTAGCAGGAAATAAGCAAACATCGGCATTCCAAACAGTCCCATCTTAACCGCATGAATCGGATTGAAATTTGCGCGCTGGAGCACCCTCACATTTCGCAATGAAGCTGCTGCAAAGACCGCGAGCCATATCAACCAGAATAACTTTCGATCGGCGAGACTGGCGAGCGTGTGAGTCGCGGTGTTCGCCGATAGAATACGGCCCATAAGTTTCAAAGCCACCGCGACCAATGGCACACAAATCAGGCAAATAAAAAGAACCCACCAGAAAAGCGTTTTTGCCGCGAGCCACACCGGATGCGGAAACAGTAGCGTCAGGTTCTTGGTCCAACCCTCGCGCAGTTGAGCGAAGTTGCGGTACATGCGCGTACGGACGGATTCGGAATAGCGGAAGCGAAGTCTGTATCCCGCGGCTTTGACTCGCCGGGCCAGCGCGACGTCTTCCAGTATCTCGGAAGCGACCGCAGCGTGCCCACCAATCGCGTCGTAGATATCCCGCCGGATAAGAATGTATTGTCCATTGGCAGCGGCCTCGGGAGAGTTCGGGTCGCTGACCTTTGACGGCGGATATTGCCGCGCCAACTCGGCAAAGACAACCGGGAGCACCGTCACTTCCCAAAAGCTTATGGTGATCTGCTCCGGCGAGTACGACAGCATTTCCGCCTTGTTCTGGATCGCCTCGGCGAGGGCCCTTGCCAGAGACCCGACTGAGTGGACTGTATCGGCGTCGGCGAAGAGCAACCACTGGCCACGGGCTTCACGGGCTCCTGTCGCGACAGCGTTGTTTTTCCCGGTCCAGCCTTCGGGAAGAGGTCCTGCCTCAATGACTCGAACCCTTGGGAAGGACTGAGCGATTTCTTGGGTTCGGTCGGTCGAATGGTCATCTACGACGATGATCTCGAAATCGATACCCGATTGAGAGACCAGCGATTCCAGGCAAGCCCCAAGTGAAGCTTCCTCATTGCGCGCGGGGATGATTACGGAAACTTGTGGGCTAAGCGGTGATGTTCTAGTTGCGGACATAGTCGCGCGATAAACAGAAAACACGAGCGGCTGGGCCGCAACTATCTTTCCCTGAACGCAGCGCCGAGCGCCGCTCTTCCAGACAGGAATCCATTATTATAGCTGGGTGCGCCGGTCTACCCATCGGATCTCCATTTTCATCGTCTGCATTGCCCTGATTGGTCTTTCTGGGTGTTACAGCGGATCGAGACCACCCCGAATCGGGTCAAGTGCCCCGGAGTTTACTGTGCAGGATGCCGATCGCACGGTAAAGCTCAGCGATTTCCGCGGGCAAGTGGTAGTGCTGAATTTCTGGGCGACCTGGTGCCCGCCTTGCGTCGAGGAGATGCCATCGCTAGTTGAGATGCAAAGGCGGATGAAAGGCAAAGGCATCGCTGTGGTCGGGGTCAGCGTAGACGTCGACCAGAATGCTTACCACCAATTCCTGAAGGATCACAACGTGAACCTGCTCACCGTCCGCGATCCAGGACAGAAGAGCAACAATCTCTACGGCACATTCAAGTTTCCTGAGACCTACATCATCGACCGAACCGGAGTGATGAGGAGAAAGTTCATTGGGGCGGTGGATTGGACCGCACCGGAAATCACGGATTTTCTGGGAAAGTTGTAGCTGTCCTCTTTTAACATTGAGGAAAATTTGGGTGTGACCGAATTCCTCTACTTCCGTCTAATGTTGTGTTTCACGTGCGCGTTACACGCGATGTCATCCCAAACCTCACTCGCGCTGAGTGTCACCTCTCAGATCGATCTAGCCTGAAAGGAGTCCGAGCGATGCAATTGAAACTCCGGTTCTCCAGCCTTATCCACGTGGCCGTTCCGCTTGTAGCGCTTTGCGTTATCACAATCGTCTTCGCGAAAAATAATCCCAAGCCTGCCGCGGGCTCCGCTCGCCTTCAGCACATCGAGGCGAAAGTGGTTGAGGTGCCGGACGAACAGGGAAAACCTCCTCTGCAATTAAGTTTGGCGCAGTTGATGAAGACCTACAATGTGCCGGCACTGAGCCTCGCTATCGTCGAGAACTACAAGATTGTTGATGCGAAGGCCTATGGCGTGATCGAAGCGGGATCGAATATTCCGGTGACCACGCACACCCTGTTTCAGGCCGGATCGATCAGCAAGCCGGTGGCAGCGACTGGGGCGCTTTATCTCGTAGAACACGGGAAGCTGTCGCTCGATGAAGATGTGAATGAAAAGCTGAAGACCTGGAAGGTTCCGGATAGCGGGTTCACCCAGACGGAGAAGGTAACGCTACGCCGGCTCGTGTCGCACACAGCCGGGCTGACTGTACACGGATTTCCCGGTTACGACATCAACGATCCCCCGCCAACCATTGTTCAGGTTTTGAATGGTGAAAAGCCGGCAAACACAGATCCTATTCGCGTGGATACCATACCCGGAACCAAATGGCGCTACTCGGGTGGAGGAGTAACGATCGAGCAGTTGTTGATGACCGATGTGACGGGCAAGCCTTTTCCTGCACTGATGCGCGAGTTGGTGCTCGACAAAATCGGCATGACCGATAGCAGTTACGAGCAGCCGCTGCCATCGGCGCGTGCCGTGAAGACGGCAGGCGGAACTCGGATGGATGGCACTGAGGTGCACGGTAAGTGGCATATCTATCCGGAAATGGCGGCAGCTGGCTTGTGGACCACGCCGATAGATCTGGCGAAGTTCGCAATCGAGATTGCCCTATCGAAGCAAGGAAAAGCTAACCATGTTCTGTCGCAGAAGATGACGCAGGAGATGCTAACTCCTGTGATGAATGACGTAGGTCTGGCCTTCTTTCTGGACAAAGAGAATCCCGGGCAGTTCGGACACAATGGGGCGGATGAGGGATTTCAGGCTCTGCTAACGATGAACGCTGATACAGGGAACGGTATCGCGGTTATGGTCGATTCCGATAACGGGATCTCCGTGGCAGACTACGTCGTTCGCCGCGTCGCCGAAGAGTATGGATGGAATTACAAGCTGCAACCACAGGATCCATCCGACCAATTGCTACTTTTGGCTAGGATCAAAGGAACACCTGTTGCCCTTCAGCGCTATGAAGAATTGAAACACAAATCCGGAGTCGTGGATGAACACACCTTGAATGCCCTCGGGTACCGGCTCTTATACGGCGCGAAAGAAGCGGATTCAATCACCGTATTCAGGAAGAATGTCGAGGAGTATCCGCAATCGGGCAACGTGTATGACAGCGTGGGCGAGGCGTATGCAAAGACTGGGCAGAGGGATCTTGCAATCCAGAATTACGAGAAGTCCCTACAATTGGATCCGAAGAATCAGAATGCAGTGGAGCGGCTAAAGAAATTGAAAGGAGAAGGAGGACAGGCAATGGGTCCGAGGATCGTTGACCAAGGCGGTTTCACGGTAGTAGGAGTCTCTGCGCGGACCAACAACGCCAAAGAGATGACATCTGACGGCGTGATCGGCAAAATGTGGGGACGCCTCATGCAAGAAGGATTGCTCGCGAAGATTCCGAACAAAGCCGACCCGGCTATCGTCGCGGTTTACACCGACTACGCCAGTGATCACAACGGGGACTATACGTTCTTGCTCGGATCGCGCGTGACTTCTGACGCGGATGTTCCAGAGGGCATGGTGTCAAAGAGAATTCCTGCTGGAAAGTTCGCAGTCTTCACCTCGGAAAAAGGCCCCGCACCCAGGGTTGTGCCCGAGTTGTGGATGAAGATCAATTCCCTACCCGCGAATGCAGTCGGGGCTAACCGCGAGTATCGTGCGGATTTTGAGATTTACGATCAGCGGGCAATGGATCCGCAGAATTTGCAGATGGACGTTTATATCGGGATTAACTAGAAGCTACGACTCGTCTGAAACAATCTGACAGATCGACGGAACCTCAGGGGCTAGATCGATTCAGGAATTGCTGTATACCATTCCGCTTTGTCATCCTGATGGCCGTTTTTTGGCGCCGGAGGACCTATGCAACTCTGCCTGCAGTGCTCGTGCGGGCGGGGACTGCATAGGTCCTCCGGCCTGCAAAAACCGCAGGCCATCAGGATGACATACGGTGGATTAACATCAAAAGCTAAAATGGTCTAAAGCGCGCATCTTTCGGTGTGTTCTAACGACACGGCTGAAGCCGTGCCCTTCCCAAAAACTACACTCACAAGATTCTTTCATGTGGGTAGCCCGCATAAACGAGCGCAGACAGCAACTCGGCAATGTGGTCCGGGCCACGGGTCTCCATCGTGATGTCGATTGCGGTGTCACCCAGATTGACTCCGTGATAGGCGCGGTCGTACGCAGTTTCTACAATGTTGGCGCGGTGTTCTGCCAGGATTCCGGTCAGTCTATGGAGCGCGCCGGGATAGTCCGGGAGATGGACCCGAAGCCGGACCAGGCGGCCGTCTTTCACCAAGCCGCGCTCGATAATGCGCGAAAGCAGGGTCACATCAATGTTGCCACCGCAGACGAGCACCGCGACGCGCTTGCCTTCCAAGGGTAGCTTTCGATTCAACACAGCAGCGATGGCGGCAGCACCCGCACCTTCGGCGAGCGTTTTCTCACGCTCCAGCAGCAGCAAGATTGCATTGGCAATCTCCTCTTCTTCCACTGTGACAATATCGTCAACATATTTCTGAACCAACGGCAGCGTTCGGTCGCCAGCACGCCGCACGGCAATGCCATCGGCGATCGTCTTTGCCGAATCGAGCGTTACGGGCTTGCCTTGCTCTACGGCCGCCTTCATTGAAGGAATTCTGGAAGGCTGGACGCCATATACCCTTACGGCAGGATTTGTCTCCTTGGCGGCACAGGCGATGCCGCCAATCAAGCCGCCGCCGCCGATTGGGGCAACTATCACTTCGATATCACGATGCTGAGAAAGCATCTCGAGCCCAAGAGTTCCCTGCCCCGCAATGACGGCGTCGTCATCAAAGGCATGGATCATCGTCAAGCCTTCCTCCCGGCTTTGCTCGATCGCCTTCTGATAAGCCTCATCATAGTTCGCGCCGTGCAGCACGACCTCCGCGCCATATCCGCGGGTGGAAGACACTTTGGTCAATGGAGTTGGGAGGGGCATGACGATCTGCGCCCGAATGCCGTGTCGACCCGCGTGGTAGGAAACGCCCTGAGCATGATTGCCGGCAGAAGCAGCGATTACTCCCCTTGATCGTTCTTCAGGAGTGAGCGTGAGCAACTTGTTCAGCGCTCCGCGTTCTTTAAACGCGCCCGTGCGTTGTTGGTTATCGAGCTTGAGAAAAATCTCGTTGTGTGTAATTGCAGAGAAAGTTTCGGAATGGGTGCAAGGCGAAACGCGAATATCCGCGCGAATTCTACTCAACGCGGAATGGATATCGGAGAGTTGGATCATTGGCCCGGATGCTTAGAAGCGCCAGAAAGCTCCGGCTCCCACATAGAAGTTGTGCTGGCGAGTTTTTCCGGTCGGAGCAAGCGGGAAATCGGGCTCTCCCGACCAAAAATCACGAACTTCGCCCCGAGCGCTAAGTCTCCTCCAAACCTTTACATCGAGACCAATTCCGCCCTGAACCACCACTGACGTCGTAGACTTCCCAGGGTTCACGCCACCATATATCAACTGGTTTCCTTCACTGATGTGCCCGAACCCGGCTCCAAAACTCACCCAAGGAGAAACTGCAGTGGTCGGAAACAAGTTTAGGCGCGCTGCAGGGGTTACAAAGAACTCCCGGTAGTCGGAAGGCACTACCGAGTGCCCGTATTCGCCGGCATTTACATCAACGTCGTGATTGTCCAGGAATATGACTTCTCCCGAAACAGCAAAGACGGGAGCAGTAAAGAGTCTGCGCGCATACTGGACATTGAAAGTAAGGCCCTTCCCCGTGTGAACAATTGGATCGAAAAAATTCGCCCCCTGGATGCCCTGATCGCTGATGAAGGTGCGGCCCAAGGATCCGCCGATTTCGTTCTTCTCATCTTGTGCAACCGCCGCAGCCGTTAGCAGGATTAAGGCAGAAATTAGTGCAACCAAGAGCCGTTTGGCAGACATTTCCCCTCCAACGAGGATCTTTTCTAAGTTGTTACGGCGGTGAGAGTAGCGTAGCACGAGGGGACCTCTTTTTGTCCGGGAAAACCTAATCTTCATGGTTCTCCATAGCGCTGCCTTGCGCCGGCGCAAGCGAGACGCACGAGGTCGCGATGTTAAAATAATTGGATTGCATGCCTGTAAAAGACCTCACCATTAGCACTATTAGCCGCTCTCTCAAACCAAAGAAGAAAAGGATCCAGGAGAACGTGTTGATCGAAGGATCGGGAGCCCGTGAGAGCGAACATCCTCAGAAGGTGGGCTTCGTCAGCCTGGGCTGCCCGAAAAACCTTGTCGACAGCGAAGTGATGATGGGGATGCTGGCGCGCGCCGGTGCGGAATTAACCCAGCGAGCCGAAGACGCCGACGTGATCGTGGTCAACACATGCTCGTTCATTGACAGCGCTCAGCAGGAGTCGGTAAACACGATCCTCGAAATGGCTGGACATAAGGCTTCGGGCAGAGCGAAAAGGTTGGTCGTAGCTGGATGCCTTGTGGAACGATTCCGCGATCAGATCCGCAAGGACATCCCAGAGGTCGATGCCGTTGTTGGAACTGGCGAGTTAGTACACATTCTCTCTGCTACTGGGATTGCGCCAGCTGCAGTTCAGAGGAATTCACCGCTTGTCGTCCTAAACTCGCGGCCCGAAGGCGATGCTCGTGCCGCACAAGGGCGGTTCTCACGTGACTCCTGGGATGGAGCAATCGGCGATCTGCCGAATTATCTTTACGACGAAAATACTCCGCGCGTGCTGGCGACGCCGCGGCACATGGCTTACATCAAGATTGCCGAGGGCTGCGATCATCCTTGTACCTTCTGCATCATTCCGCAGCTACGCGGTCAGTTCCGCTCCCGGCGCTTCGAGTCCGTGATTGCTGAAGCCGAAAAGCTAGCCCGGTCTGGCGTTCGCGAGATCACGCTGATCGGACAAGACACGACCTGCTACGGAGAGGATTTCGGGCTCAGGGACGGTTTGGCTCTGCTTCTCGAGAAGCTGGCCGGAATTAAAGAGCTACGATGGGTACGATTCTTGTACGCCTATCCCAACAAGATAACCGGCAAGCTGTTGGAGACTATCGCATCGCACGAGAAGATCTGCTCCTACATGGATGTCCCTCTGCAGCATGCATCTCCGTCAGTGCTGAAGCGGATGAAGCGCGGGGCTGGGGCCGACGTTTTTCTGAAGTCTATCGAAAAGATGAGGCGCATCATCCCTGATCTGACGCTTCGAACTTCCTTCATCGTCGGCTTCCCTGGGGAAAGTGAGAAGGAGTTCGAGGAGCTCTGCGATTTCGTAGGTGAAGCCCAGTTCGATTGGATGGGTGCATTCTCGTATTCGGATCAGGAAGGTGCTGGTGCTTATGGTTTGGAAAAGAAGGTCTCGACTTCGGAAATCGAGCGCCGGCGAAAGCATCTGATGTCGATCCAGCGGCAAATCAGCAAGAAAAAAAAGAAAGCGCTGATTGGTCGTCAGATGGACTTGTTGCTCGAGGGTGAATCAGAAGAGACGGAACTGCTCCTGGAAGGACGCACTTCGATGCACGCGCCTGAAATCGATGGCAAGGTTTTTGTGAACGATTTCCCAGACAATATGGAGCCTCAGCCTGGGGAATTTTATAGGTGCGAGATTACCGAATCTCACGACTACGATCTGGTAGCCAGAATCCTTTAGCACTTCAGTTACAACACGAATCCATGCCTCGCAAGCGTGCTGCAAAAGTCCGGTGCCCGATTTGCAAAAAGGCTGTGAAGAGCACCGATCCGGAATTTCCTTTCTGTAGCGAGCGCTGCCGAACGATTGACCTTGGCAAATGGGCGAGCGGGGGATATGTGATTTCGTCTCCTGTAACGGATACAGAGGAATCTATTCAGGATAGTAGCCCTGACGATCTGGACAGAAAACGGTGATGGAGAAGACTTTCGACCCTCCACGTGCGCCGCTGTGGTCGACGATTGTGGCAACCTTTTTCGGGATCGGCTACATGAAACCCGGTCCTGGAACATGGGGATCTGCCGCTGGCTTGCTCATTTGGACCGCCCTCGCATCTCAGCTATCTGGATCAGCGCGTACGATCACAGTCATCATTCTTGCAGCTGTTATCACGATGGTCGGCATTCCGGCAGCCACTCAGGTTGTCCGCGCCTTCGCTAAGAAAGATCCTCAGTTTGTGGTGATCGATGAAGTTGCTGGGCAACTCATCACGCTGATCTCAGCACCTCTCACTTGGAAAACTTTTCTTGCGGGTTTTATACTTTTTAGAGCCTTCGATATCGTCAAGCCTCCTCCCGTTCGCCAACTGGAAAAGCTTCCGGAAGGAACCGGAGTCGTGCTCGACGACGTCGCCGCGGGCTTGTACGCGCTCGGCGTGATGCAACTGCTTCTCCACTGGGGTCTACTAAAATAGTTCCTGGTTGGCTAGGGTCGACGCTGGGGAACTCAGCAACATTGGTTTTCGTGCATGGGATTTTCTAATCGCATTCTCGGCCGCAAGAATGTCAATGGCGGACCACGTATTGAATCCGTAATACCTCCAGCGGCCCTTCCGGGCGGAGAATTACGCATTATCGGTTCAGGATTGCGCCCGCAGGAGCTTCTTCGGCCGAAAGTGCGTTTCGGCGACTACGAGGGTTCGATCGTTGTTAGTTCCGATGCTTTTGTCGTTGCCCGTGTCCCGGAGGGTGCGAGTTCCGGCCCTGTTGTCGTGGCTACCGACGGCCACACGAGCAACGAACATCCGGTAAAGGTTGCCGAAACCATCGCCGAAAGTCTCCACCTCGTGACCAACCCGGCGCTTGATGCGGAAGGAAATATCTACGCAACCTTCTCGGGGTCCCGTGGGCAAAAGGCTCCTGTTGCGATCTACAAGATTGACACGAACTACGGGGTCAAGCCGTTTGTCGCCGAGATGATGAATCCGACATCGATAGCCTTTGACCGGCAGGGGCAGATGTATGTTTCGTCGCGTTACGATGGCGCCGTTTATCGAGTGATGCCAAACGGCAGCATGACGACCTATGCCGAAGGAATGGGAGTTGCCACCGGGATTGTCTTTGATAAGGACGAAAGCCTCTACGTCGGTGACCGAAACGGAACCATCTTCAAGATTTCGCGCGACCAACAGATGTTTGTCTTCGCGACCCTGGAGGTTAGTGTTTCTGCGTATCACTTGGCCTTTAGTCCTACGGGCGACCTGTTCGTTACCGGTCCAAACGATCGCGTATTCAAGATCGATCCCAATGGTACCGTGAGCACGTTCTACAAGGGCCTCGGAAGGCCGCAAGGGTTGGCCTTCGACGTTGACGGGAATCTCTATGTGGCGGCATCACTGTCGGGCACGCGAGGAATTGTGAAGATCACTCCAGATGCGAACGCCGAACTCGAGGTTTCCGGACAAGGGCTGGTTGGACTGGCCTTTGCCCCCGGTCGATCTGTGATTCTCGCGACCAGCAACGCGGTTCACCATCTTTCTTGGAATATTCAAGGGCTCCGGCTCATAGCCGAATAGGTCTTCGCGCGATCCGCAGTTTTCAAGCTTCCTTTTCATTTACACTGCTAACGCGTGAACGCCGAGATCATAGCGGTGGGTTCCGAGATGCTCACTCCCCATCGCGTCGATACAAATTCTCTCTATCTCACTGAGCAACTCAACTTGCTGGGAATTGACGTCATCTTCAAGACCGTGGTCGGCGACAACATGCGCCGTCTGGTTGCAACTGCTCAGCATGCCCTGTTCCGCTCCGACATCATCGTCTTCTGTGGCGGACTCGGACCTACCGAAGACGATCTGACTCGGGAAGCTGTGGCAGAAGCGCTCGGTGTAGGTTTGCGGCGCGATCCGGAAATTGTTGCGAAGCTTGAGCAGCGATTCGCCCAGCGCGGATGGAAGATGAGCCCAAACAATGCCAAGCAGGGGGACGTTCTCGAAGGAGCCACGGTCCTCCCAAACGCGAATGGCACCGCCTCAGGCCAATGGCTCAGCGGTCAATTCGAAGGGCGTGAGCGCATTGTCATCTTGCTTCCGGGACCTCCACACGAGATGAAGGCTTTATTTGAGATTGAAGTGCGTGAGCGGCTTCGGGAGAGAGTTCCGCCAGCACATTTGTTCACTCGTACGCTAAAGATAGCCATGCTGGGAGAATCGATGGTCGACGCGCGTGTAGCTCCCATCTACAAGCGGTATCCTGACGTGGAGACCACGATTCTGGCTGGTACCGGAGAAATTGAGCTGCATTTTAAGAGCCAGGGAGTGACTATCGATCAGGCCCAGGCTCGCTCCGATGAAGTCGCCGGGTTAGTCGAAGACGAACTGGATGATGTGGTGTATTCGCGAAATGGCGAGTCGCTTGAGCAGATCGTCGGATATTGGCTACAGATGCGGAATGCAACTTTAGCCGTGGCGGAATCCTGTACCGGCGGGCTGTTGGCCGAGCGCATCACCTCTGTCAGCGGAAGTTCCCGCTACTTCCTCGGTGGAGCTGTTGTGTACTCGAATGCTTTGAAGACTGAACTGGCCGGAGTTCCTACCGAGATGATCGAGCGGCATGGAACAGTTAGCCGTGAAGTGGCTGCAGCACTAGCCGAAGGCATTCGCTACCGCTGCGAATCAACGCTCGGGGTGGGCATCACTGGCGTAGCCGGCCCGGCCGGTGGCTCCCCGGAGAAACCTGTAGGGCTTGTTTTCCATGCCATAGCGAGTGATTCAGGAACGGAAGTGGTACAGCGGAATTTCCCCGGAGATCGAAAGCGTATCCGCAGATTCGCTTCCACCATGGCGTTGGATATGGTTCGGAAGAAGCTAATGTGAATCTGCTGGTGTTTTCGCACAGGTTTAGCAGTCGCCAGAAGCTAGCAGCTGGTTTCCTTATGCGGCTCTTTGTTGCTCTCGACATTGACCAGTCGATTCGCGAACGCATTATGCATTTCTTGCAAGGGCTGCAAACTTTTGCGCCCGATGCGCGCTGGACGAAACAGGAGTCGATGCATGTGACGTTGAAATTCATCGGTGAGCAACCCGACGTCGCACTTGGATCAATCAAGCAGTCCATGTCAGGAATAACAGGAAAGGCGACTGAGATTTCCTTTCATAGCTATGGCTTCTTCCCGACGGCACAGTCGGCGCGCGTCTTCTGGGTTGGTATAGAAACCGGGCATGAACTTTCCGCTCTTGCCGCAGCGATTGACGAAAGGTTATCGGCGCTCGGGATACCAAAAGAAAGTCGGGCTTTCAGCCCGCATCTTACGTTGGCCCGCGGTGCAGGTGCGTCCGGCTCGCCACGCAGAAACAGGCACGACAGAAGTAACCGTACGTTCCATCTCCTGCAAGAGAAGCTGACGGCGCTGCCGACACCGGAGTTTGGTACCATGACTGCCCGCGAGTTCTTTTTGTATCAGAGCCAACTCTCGCCGAGAGGATCAAAATATACGAAGCTGGCGCGGTTCGCGTTAGGTTAGCGCCGAATGTGGTGCGGGCGCCTCGCCCGTGTCTTGCCATGAGAAAGCATGCAGAAAGTAATCTTCATTCTCGTGACCAGCTATCTTCTTGGGTCGATTCCTTTCGGCTATCTCCTCGTGCGAATTTTCCGGGGCGAAGATGTCCGGCGTAGTGGCAGTGGCAACATCGGCGCAACGAATGTTTCGCGTAAGTCTCCCGCCCTCGGTGCTCTCACACTTCTTCTGGATGCTGCGAAGGGTTTCGTCGCGGTTCAGATCGCGGCAGCCTACCCCACCTTCGGCGCATCCGATGTTCGCATTCATCGACTGATGGCCGCTTCCGCTTTATTCGCAATCATCGGACATATGTTCCCCATATGGCTTGGCTTCCGCGGGGGAAAGGGTGTGGCTACGGCGCTCGGCGCGTTCCTACGGCTTGCTCCTCTTGGAGTGCTCGTCGCGATTGCGATTTTCATTCTTACGGTACTCGCTTTCAGGCGAATCTCGCCCGGGTCAATTGTCGCCGCGGCAGTATTCCCAACCATCGTCTGGCTGCTAAACCTTTCCAGGGATGCTTCAGTTCTACTCCTGATTGGAATCGCTGCCCTGCTCATCATCGCGCGTCACTACCAAAACATTTTGCGTCTATTATCCGGCGAAGAGCCTAAATTCTCCCTGAGGCGGAAATGAGCGACATCGCGATTGTCGGCGGCGGCGCGTGGGGCACCGGCCTTGCTATTGTGCTTGGGCGGAAAGACGCCCACCGCGTTCGCCTTTGGGTACACGAGACTGACGTATGCGAATCCATCTCGAAGTCCCACGTGAATGAACGATTTCTACCGGGGCATCCCATCCCCGATTCCGTGGACGCCAGCAACGACCTGGCGAGCGTACTGAGATCAGCCAGTATTGTTGTAAGCGTCATGCCCTCACAGCATTGCCGTCAGCTTTTCGAGCGCATGAGATCGCATCTTCAACCGGGTGCTCTGATCGTTAGTGCGACGAAGGGTTTGGAAGAAAGCTCGCTTCAACGAATAACAGAGGTCATCGCGAGCATCGTCAATCAGGAGATGGTTTCCCGACACTCCATCGGAGCGCTCAGTGGTCCGTCATTTGCCCAGGAAGTCGCCCGCGGTGATCCGACAGCCATCACCATCGCATCGCAAGACCCTGCACTGCTGCAAACGGTGCAACAGGAGTTCAGCGATCCGGCCTTCCGTGTCTACACCAACACTGACGTAGTTGGCGTGGAACTCGGTGGGGCGCTCAAGAATATCATCGCGATTGCGGCAGGCATCTCCGACGGCTTAGGTTTTGGGCACAATTCCGTCGCCGCGCTAATCACCCGTGGACTCGCCGAAATGACGCGGCTTGTGGTTGCCTGCGGAGGCCGCGCCGAAACTATGGCGGGACTCGCTGGCCTGGGCGATCTGGTTCTTACCTGCACCGGTGGGCTTTCGCGCAACCGATCGGTAGGAGTAGAACTCGGCCGAGGCAGAAAACTTCCGGAGATCATCGCCGGAATGCATGGAATGGTCGCGGAGGGTGTCTTCACCACGACTGCAGCCGTCGGCCTTGCTCACGCTCGCGGTGTCGAAATGCCTATCACTGAGCAGATGCACGCCATCCTGCACGACGGGAAATCTCCTCGCGAAGCCATCCAGGAATTGATGACTCGCAGTGGCAAGAGCGAAACAAGCCCGAAATCATAGCTGCGTCTGATCTGCCGTGCTACTCTTTACCGTTTCTCAAGCCGAGTTGGAGGTCTTATGCGCATTCATAGGAGTATGACAGCGATCCTGTTTGTTCTCTTCTCACTCCACGGTCTGATGGCGCAGTCGAAAACGATCGCCGAACGGCTGGGTTATCCGGCCGACTCCAAATTGCTTATCATTCATGCCGATGACCTGGCAGTCGCTCACTCGGAGGATGTGGCCAGCTTCGACGCCCTCGACAAAAACGCAGCCACCTCAGCCAGCATCATGGTTCCCTGCCCGTGGCTCACCGAAGTTGCTACCTATGCCAAAGCTCATCCTAATGCGGACCTCGGCCTGCATTTGACGCTGACAAGTGAGTGGCAAACCGATCGTTGGGGATCGGTGGCATCGAAGGATAGGGTTCCGAGTCTTCTCGATTCGTCCGGCTATCTGTGGCCCGAGACCGAACCGGGAAAGCAGCACATCAATGCAGAAGAGGCGGAACGCGAGATTCGCGCCCAGATCGAGCGCGCCATCGCCATGGGGATAAATCCAACTCATGTGGATAGTCACATGGGGATGTTGTTCGCCCGACCGGACCTCTTCGCGGTTTATGTGAAAGTTGCTCGCGAACATAAATTGCCATTCCTTGCTTTTCTGGGCCCGGACACGCCAAGGGAGTTCTCTTCACTGCTCTTGCCAGAGGACGTGCTGATCAATGGCATCGCCATGGCATCTCCCAATATTCCAGCCAAAAACTGGAAGGATTTTTATGTGAACACCATCAAAAACCTGAAGCCGGGTGTCACAGAGATCATTGTCCACTTGGCTCACGACGACGCCGAAATGCAGGCGGTAACGGTCGGGCATCCTGACTATGGCTCGGCCTGGCGACAGCGCGACTACGACGCCATTATCAGCCCGGAGTTCAAGAAGACGCTGGAAGAGAACCACATCGTTCTGGTCCATTGGAAAGACCTGAAAAAGCTGCTGAACTAGAACCGATCCTTCGGTCCTGACGTCAAGCCTTTACCCGGCCAAAACCCGCACCATTCGTGCGTTTCAGTTGGTACTTTGGTAATGCCAAACAGCGCAGCTTTTCTCTCTGAGAACCCATTTCGACCGTTAGAATTCTAGAGATACGTTTGATAGCTGCCGCCACTTCGCCTTCGGCGTCTGCGACGAGTGAAGGGAGAACCTTGTCCTCCAGCGCTTCCAAACATGCACGCATACCGATTCTGTATCTCATTCTCGGTGTGCTGCTGGCGATCAGCATCATCCCGATGTACTTCTACTCGTCACAGGTGGAAAGCAGCAATGCCGAGCACTTGAAGAGAAACGAGATGCTGCTGCAGAACACTGTCACCCGGTCGCTGGCAGACGACCTCGCGCAGCACGAACGCTCGCTCCGCATGATGCTGGCCAATCTCTCGTCGGCCATTCAGGTGGCCTCTGGCGGCGACATCGGTGAGAAGAATATCGAAGCCCCCGAGCTGCGGGCGCTGCTTGAGAATTTCGTCTCTTCTTCGTCAGACGAGATCGCATATGCCACTCTCTTGAACTCAGAGGCCAAGGGCATCACAGCCGGGCGCATCACCCCCGACGCATTCCTTCAACGCGAACTCGAGCGTGCCTACGCAGCGGCGCGCGATGGCCGTGCTTATAGCGGTCAGGCCCTCGTAGTCGGCGAAGGCAAGAATGCACGCACCGTCTTTCTCGTCAGCACGCCTGTGCAGTATGGTCCTCGTTTTCTCGGAATGATCGCATCGGTCGTGGATTTGCAGTTCCTGATCCGCCGCTTGCAGGAAGTCAGCGGAGGAGGGCTCACGCCCTACGTGGTCGACTCGCAAGGCCGGCTGGTGGCTGCAGCCACTTCGGAGTTTGCCACCGGTCAGGACATGAAGAACCTCAATATTGTCCGCGCCTTTGTCGATGGCGGAAATAGGGCGCAGCTCGCCGAGACTCGTGAGTTCGATGTGCAGGCTGGCAATGAGCGGGTGCAAATGCTCGGCACCTTCAGCCCGGTTACAGCCCTGAACTGGGCCGTCATCGTACAAAAACAACGTCGCGAGGCCTATCGCGATATTTACGACATGCAGCGGAATGCCCGCCTTCTGGCGCTTCTGGCGGTATTCTTGAGCGCCGGCGTCAGCATCTTCGCCGCCCGCCGAATTACCAACCCGTTGCACGTTCTGACGGAATCGAGCCGGGCTCTCGCGCGCGGGGATTTTTCACAACGCGTCCACCTCTGGAGTCGCACTGAGATCGGGGAACTTGCCCAGACTTTCAACACCATGTCCGAAGAACTTGAACGCTTCGTCGAAGACTTGAAGCGCGCTGCTGACGAAAATCGCGCTCTATTCATGGGCTCCATTCAGATGCTCGCTGGAGCCGTCGACGAGAAGGATCCCTACACTCGCGGCCACTCCGATCGGGTTACCCGCTATTCTCTGCTCATTGCCAAAGAGATGAATCTGCCTGCGACGTTCATGGAGACGTTACAGGTATCTGCGCAACTACACGACGTCGGCAAGATTGGAATCGAAGATCACATTCTCAAGAAACCCGGCGCCCTGACCGAAGAAGAATTCGAGGTAATGAAGACTCACACGACCAAGGGTGCCAACATTTTGCGTCCAGTCACGCAGCTTGCCGAAATGCTTCCTGGTATCGAGTTGCACCACGAAGCTTTGGACGGCCGCGGATATCCCTATGGATTACAGGGTGATCAGATCCCGCTTCTGGCGCGAGTCATTGCTGTGGCGGACACCTTCGACGCACTCACGACAAATCGTCCATATCAGAAGGCGCACACCCCCGATCAGGCACTGCAGATTATCAAGAATCTCGCAGGTAAGCGCCTTGATCCTGCTTGCGTAGCGGCTCTCTTGTCAGTGTACGAACGAGGCGACATCAAAATTCAACGCTTCACGATCAAACGGCCCGTTCTGCCTCCTCAGCCGCAACCGGTTGCCGCAGTTGCAGCCGCAGTGGCTCCTGTCCAAGCTGAGAGTGCTGGTCTCGAACGAACGCGCGTCTAACGGCAGCAGTCGGGACCTTTAACCTTGCGCGGGATGCATTGTGCCAAGAGCTATCTTGCTCTTCGGTATGCTCTTCGCCGTATCGGCGGGTTTCCCTTCTCAGGAACTTCCTTTTCGATCCTGTCCGAGAGCTTATGCAGAGGCCTGTCGAACTTCGACGACCGCTGATTCGCCGCCGCAACGGTTAATCCCTGCCCCGTGTACATCGCCTCATTGAGAGTCGATCCCGAATTTGCCTGTGCGACCGCAAAGATTCCGTGGGGCACTCCGTTGGTGAAAGCGGTTGCGATGTAGTCTCCGACCATCAGCCCGTTTTGCGAGTTGGGCAGCCAACTGAGCAGCATTGCGCCGGTCATTGCAGACGGACTGCTCCAAGCCGTCCCGCCATTCGAAGACGAGATATAGCCCACGAAGAGCTGGCATGTACTGACATCGCAGTTGCTCTGGGGATAGTAATAATAATGCAGCGCGACGTGGGCGCTCACCCCAGATGTAGCCGGATCGATTCCGATACCCGGAATGAAATGATCGATTCCACTGGAGACATCATCGATCGGAATCCGTGTTACCTGGGTCCAAGTCACTCCATCGAACGATGTGCTGTATACAAGATCATTTGTCGAGCAATTCGAGCGAAACCGGCAGTCTTCCCAAACAGTCCAGACAGCTCCAGATCCATCGACCGCTGCGGAGGGTAGAGGCCCACTACGGATTCCTCCTGCGTCTGCGTGGAATTGAATGTTTGAGATAGTAACTGGAGCACTCCAGCTCGCCCCCCCGTCCGTCGAACTAAACGCCGACATATTCGAAGCGGTTTGCGAAATGAATGTCTCGATCGGAACCACGACCTTTCCGGTCGGCTGAACCAGTGGCTGTCCGCCAATTCCGGTGGCACCGCTCGCCGTCGCAATTGGTGCGGTCCAAGTGAGACCTCCATCGTTGGACGTGCTCATCACAATTTGATCGGAATTCGAAGGATCATCCCATTCGATGTAACAGTTGCCGTAGTAGGGACTCGTTGGCCAGCTATCACAGACGATCCAGTTCTTATCGGCATTCGCAGCCGTCGGATTCACACTCACCGGATTCTGCCAGGTCATTCCGCCGTCCGTAGAACGGCTCACGGCAACAGCGGGAGCCTGAATCGTGCTGGAGAGCGGCAATGATGCGATCATCCATACACCATGTCTCGCATCGTAGGCGACAACCGGATCACTCACGGCGTCGTACGGACCGCTTCCCTCACCTGTGGTTAGGCCCGGCAGAAAGCCGTGCGTCCATGTTTTGCCGCCATCCGTCGAGGTAGCCCAGCCAATATCCGTCGAGCCTCCGGGCGCGATCCGTCCGGTTTGATAGGTGGCCACGAGCGTAGATCCGTTGGCAATCATATGGGGCTCCACTTCCGTCGCATGCTGCCCCGGACCAACACTGAATGGATCAGAACTGACAAGAGTCAAATTTGGGCCGACAGGATTTGCTGGTGTAGTTGACCCACCACCTTGGTTGCTAGAAGAAGAGGACGACGACCCAGAGCAGGCGGCGAGTCCAAGGGTCAATGCAAGCACGCACGAAACTACTATCCGCCGACGCAGAGACTCAAATCTGTTTTCGTTCATCCGATGAAGGCTATTGACCCGCTGCGGAAACGCCCATTAGCAAAAAAGCCGCCACCCATCATCGGCGGCCTCATCGCAAAACGTCAAGGTTACTTCTGACTCCGCTTCGAAATTCGTTTCCCGGGAGGAATCACACCCTTCTCTGGATGCTCTTTCTCAATCTTGTCGGAGAGCTTATGGAGCGGTTTGTCTCCGGCGGAGGACAACACGGCCCCCTCGGTGGGTACCGTCAGTCCCTGCGCGGTGTACATCGCCTCGTTGAAAGTTGAGCCAGACTTCACCGCTGCCACCGCAAAAACTCCGTGAGCCACGCCGTTGCTGAATGCAGTCCCAATATAGTCTCCAACCATCAGTCCGTTCTGCGAATCCGGTAGCCAGCCCAGCTTCATTGGACCAGCCAGTTTCACGGGAGGATTCCAGGTAGAACCTCCGTTGGGAGACGAAATGTAGCCAACGAACAGCTGACACGTGGAGGTGCTGCAGTTGCTCTTCGCGTAGGCATAGAAGTGGACGGCAACGTGCGCGGTTGTACCCGAGGTTGTCGGATCGATGCCGATGCCGGGAATGAAGTGGTCCAATGTGCTGGTGGTTGCGTCAATCGGAATCCGCGTGACCTTACTCCAGTGCGTACCATCCGTTGACGTGCTGTACACCAGATCGTTAGTCGCGCATCCCGAACGATAGCGGCAATCCTCCCAGACCACCCAGACTGTCCCCGCGCCGTCGACGGCAGCCGAAGGCAGTGGACCACTCCGAATTCCGCCCGCATCGGTGTGGGTCTGAATCGCTGCAATGGAGACAGGACTTGTCCAACTGCTACCTCCGTTCGTTGAACTGAAGGCTGACATGGTCCCGCCTTCGAACGGCACTACTACAGTCCCATTCGGTTGCACCAAAGGTTGCCCGCCGATCCCGCCGGCTTTGTTCGCCGTTCCGATTGCTTTCCCCCACGTCAGCCCGCCATCAGTCGATGTGGACATCAAGAGTTCCCCAGTAAGCGGGTTGTCCCACTCCATGTAGCATTTTCCGAAATGCGGACTGCTGGTCCAGCTGTCGCAGACGATCCAGTTCTTGTCGGAACTCAATACTTTCGGAGTAACGTTGACGGGATCATTCCAGCTGAAACCGCCATCGGTCGAACGGCTCACCACTACCGCTGGTGTCTCTGATGTATTCGAGATCGGCAACGATGCGATCATCCAGACACCATGTTTCGCGTCATAGGCCACCGCCGGATCACTCGCCGCGTCATAGGGACCACTTCCCTCGCCCTTCGTGAGCCCGGGCAAAAACCCATGGCTCCAGTTCGAACCGCCGTCGGTCGAAGTCGCCCAGCCGATATCGGTGGCGCCTCCGGGAGCGATGCGTCCGGTCTGGAACGCTGCGACCAGAGTCGATCCGAAGGCGAGTACATGCGGCTCGACTTCAGTGGCGTGCTGCCCCGGCCCAATAGTGAAGGGGTCAGAACTGATTTGGGTCAGACTAACTACGGGAACGCCTTGAGCGAACATCAACACCGCAGGCGCAATGCAGATCGTCAGCAGCAGGAAGGCAAGTTTCGTCCTTCCGCTTAGACAGAAAGAGGAATCGTGCTTCATCGGAGTTGTTCCTTTAATCGGAGGGTCTGCGCTTGCACTTATGTAGGTCGGCAGTGGACTCTTTCGACTCAAGCTTTACCGACTCCAACAATCGAGCCGATAAATCGCGGCTTGAACGATATCCCGCAAGATCTGAGGCTGTCAACGTGAATGCTTTTGCAACTATCGTTAGGACTTGCCACGCCACCGCTGCCTCAGTCGGGTCAGTGGTTCAACTCAGGCTCTGAATCCGTCTTTCGCTCGGCAGGCACAAATACGACGGCGACATCATCGGAATAGACACTCTGCCACTCAGGCGTTTTGCCAACGATCGCCGCTAGTGCCGACTTTCTCGGCAACAGGACGCAGTCGCCGTGCGACCTTAGGAAGTCCTCCCAACCTGGCTCGACGTGCATCATGGTCAAATACGATCTCAGGAAACGCTCGCCGTAAAGGTCATGTCGATCGTCGACAACAACGCTGTTGTGTGGATACAGCCGGTAAATTAAGTAGCCGCCCCAGTAATCCGGGCTGAGGATTGGACATTTTGTGTGCCGATCTTGCATGAATAAGACCGCTCCCACCGGCATGCGATTCGGATCAAAGTGAGCATTCATCAACCGCTTGGGCCCGACTTGCCCATCGTTGGCGGCGAGAATACCTGTTAAAACAACTGCGAGCAGCGGCCACAAATGCCCTCTCAACCCGGATTCGACCTTCGCCATCCTGCCGGTAAAGCCCCGGAAACTTCTTATTCCAGGGAACAGCGGAGCAGCAATCATCGTGAACAGAATGGACGCAACTGGAATATTTCGCGATGCATATAGCCCCGCATAGACGGCAAGCAAAATCGTTAGCCCCTGGCTCATGCGCAAGTCTCGCCCTCGAACCACGAGAACACCCACCACTGACAGCAGGAGGAACAGAAAGCAGCGCTGGGCTACTCCGTGGAAATTCGGCGATTGAAACTCGTCGATGTGATCCATGAGGAAACGGTTTGAAAGGTACCTGTAAATGTGCGCGTGCAGCTTCCATCCGTACGGGTTCAGCAGGCTCGTGCACGCGGAAGCGATACCAATCAATGTGAGGTCTCGAATGCGCTTGCCGGCAGCGATTTTTTGAAGTGATTCTTCCAGTCGCGATTCGTTTGTCCGCCACCAAGTCCAAAGCGCGCCAAGCCAGTAGATACTCAGGAGTGCGAATCCAAGAAGAAAGCCGCCATGCATATTCACCCAAACAAGCATCACGACCGGCAGAATCCATAGCTTTCGGTCCCGGAGATGTCGGCCCCAAAGGCTGTCCTGCTCGGTCGAATCCAGAATCCAGAACCAAACGAGAGTGAAGAGCCAGCTTAGTACGTGAGGTCGAACAAGAAAGTGAATAGTTGAGGCCGACATCGCTAACAAAACAAAGATCAGCGCCGCGAAGAGATCAGCACCGCGGTTTAAAACCAAGCGAAACATTCCTGCGAACACTCCCGCAATCACAATTGCGGTGAACCAGACGGGTCCATTGAGTCCGCATGCGAAGTCGAGGAAACCGACGATAACGTCGTAGAGCCACTCCCAGGCAAACCACGGCTTCCCCTGTACGACAGATGAAAACGAATCTACGCGCGGAATGCTGTGCATGTGCAAAATCTGCTGCCCCGTACGTATGTGCCATCCGATTCCTGCATCTCCCAACAGCTTCACCGAAAGCGACGTAAACACCAGCGCACAGAGCAGGGCGACGAATATCAAGTCGGCGAGAGAGGGCAATACCCACCGAAGCCAGTAGGGATTCGATTTTTTTTCCATCAAGGCTGAATAACTTCTGGAACCATCGGTCATCGCGTGAATCTTATAGATGTGAGGCAGGGAGCAGCAAGATGACGGATAAGCCTCGGGTTGTAATTGTCGGTGCGGGCTTTGGCGGGTTGAACGCCGCCCAAAAGTTGGCCAAGGCTCCGGTTCAGATCATCGTCATTGACCGCAAGAATTTCCATACATTTCAGCCCCTGCTATACCAGGTTGCGACCGCCGGTCTTTCCCCAGGCGAGATCGCATCTCCCATACGGTCCATTCTTCGATCGCATAAGAACATTGAAGTTTTTATGGGCGAGGTCGTCGGATTCGACCTCGAACGAAGGCTCGTTCGGAGCGCTGAGGGCGATGTTCCTTACGATTATCTGATCGTGGCCGCAGGTGCAGGGCACTCCTATTTCGGACACGACGAATGGGAGGTTTTTGCGCCCGGTCTGAAGACCATTGAGGACGCACTCGAGATTCGGCGCCGTGTCTTCCTGGTTTTCGAGCTTGCGGAACGGCAAGCCGCCAGCGGCGAAGCGACCACGCCTCTGAACTTCGTAGTAGTCGGTGGTGGTCCCACCGGAGTTGAATTGGCCGGTATGCTTGCCGAAATCAGCCGCAACGCATTAAAACATGATTTTCGTTCCATCGATCCCGCCAGCACGCATATCCTGCTCGTCGAAGGTGGCCCGCGCCTTCTGCCGGCATACGCGGATGACCTATCGCGCAGTGCTGAGGAGCAGTTAAAGCACCTCGGGGTAGAGGTGCGAACCTCTACGATGGTCACACAGGTTGAGGCTGGCGCCGTATGGCTTGGCAACACAAGACTTCCGGCAACGGTTATCCTTTGGGCCGCAGGAGTAGCCGCGTCCCCGCTCGGGAAGCAGCTAACGAGTGCCGTTGATCGCTCTGGAAGAGTGATCGTAGAGAAAGACCTGAGTCTTCCGGGGCATCCGGAAGTCTTTGTAATCGGAGACCTCGCCGCAGCGAAAGACGATCAAGGAAAGCAACTGCCGGGGGTTGCGCCTGTCGCCATCCAGCAGGGCAGATTTGTCGCGAAATTGATCCGCCATGAGGTCGAAGGCAAGCGACACGGCGGATCAGGAACGACGTCATCCCGCCCATTTTTCCACTACTGGGACAAAGGCAGTCTCGCCACCATTGGCCGAGCCGCAGCGATCGCGCAATTCGGGAAGATTCATATTTCCGGATTCATCGCTTGGTTGTCTTGGCTTTTCGTACACATTTTCTTCCTCATCGGGTTCCGTAATCGCATCCTCGTGTTTATCGACTGGGCGTGGTCGTATTTCACCTACGAACGCAGCGCAAGGCTGATTACCGGTAGCAGCTATCTGCCTGGATCGACGATACCGGGTGCGGCGGCAGAGGTTACTAACGCGCCTTCTACGGCCGAAGAAATTCACACTTCTGCCCACAAATAGGTGGACAATAGTCTTGAACGCTGGCGGTATCGGCCGTTGGATAGCAACGTTTCAAGGCATTTACCATGAAGAAACCTTTCATTTTCCGCTCTGTCTTCTTCATATGCGTACTGGCAGTTCTTGCCTCTCCCCTGTCGGCTGAGATTCTCAAAATTGTTGTCGACGATACGATTCAGCCCATCAGCGAGGAATATATTGCCCGCGCAATTGCCGAAGCTGCCCGCCGCAAAGATCAGGCGCTCCTGATCGAAATCAACACGCCCGGGGGATTAGTCGATTCGACCCGCCAGATCATCGAGCACATCACGACCTCGCAAGTTCCGGTGATCATTTACGTCACTCCCAGCGGAAGTCGTGCAGCCTCAGCAGGATTTTTTATTCTCGAGTCCGCCGACATCGCTGCCATGGCGCCCGGAACAAATACGGGAGCGGCCCACCCCGTCGTTCTCGGCGGCGGCAAAATGGACGACGTCATGAAAGAAAAGATGGAGAACGACGCGGCTGCGCTGATGCGTTCCGTGGCGTCGCGACGCGGACGAAACGTAGAGGTTGCCGAGAGCACCGTACGTCAGTCCAAATCCTTCACAGACCAGGAGGCCCTTTCGCAACACCTAATCGACTACGTTGCCTCTAGCGAAAACGAGTTACTACGGCAAATCGATGGAAAGAGTTTTAAGCGCTTCAATGGTCAGGAAGTAACGCTCAAAACCGCAGGACAACCCGTTTCCGAATTCAATATGACGCTGAAGGAAAGAATCCTTGCGTATCTGATGAACCCGAACATCGCGTTTCTGTTGCTTGCCATCGGTGCCCTCTCGTTGTATGTCGAGTTCAACCATCCAGGCGCGGTCATCCCCGGAACCGTCGGCGTAGTGTTCATTCTCGTAGCTGCATTCGCGCTGAACCTTCTCCCGACCAGGTTTGCCGCCCTGATTCTTATCTTGGGAGCATTTGCCTTGTTTGCGGCCGAGGCTAAGTTCACCTCGCACGGCGTTCTCACGATCGGGGGAATCGTCCTTCTCACACTGGGAGGATTACTTCTTGTCGATTCTCCGATCCCCGAAATGCGGGTTCACCTCACAACGGCGCTCGCAGTCAGTATTCCACTCGGGCTAATTACTGCTTTCCTGATGAGCATTGCTTTAAAGGCTCGGCGGAATAAGGTGGTCACCGGTCAACAGGGACTCGTGGGAGAAACCGGGGTTGCACGGACCGCGCTGGCCCCGCACGGGAAAGTGTTTGTCCACGGCGAAATTTGGGACGCGGTGGCAACCACGCCCTTGGCTGCCGGCCTCCCCGTGGTCGTACGCGGCGTCGACGGACTGACCTTGCAGGTCGAACCGGTCGTGAGTGTTGCCTCCCCTCCACCAGCAATCGCGACTTCGTAAGATCTGCCTGTTTTGACGATCGCAACTACTTCATAGCAAACAACGCGTTCACATGCGCGGTGACAGTCACGTTTTGCGCAGTGAACTCCTCGGTCGTTGGAGGTGGGACGGCGGTTGCGCCAGCAACCATGGCGCGCGCCATCCTCGGCATGACTACGCGCGGATTCTCGAACGTGTCTACAGTCGCATAGGTAAGGTCACCTAACGTCCTGCCACTTGCAGTCGCGATGGTCTCGGCAGAATTCCGGGCCCTGCGATAGGCATCCTGCACGGCGCGCTTCTTTGCCTCATCCATGTTTTCCAGGGTGTAATTCAAGGTTTGCGTCTCGCTGACGTTGGCCTCGGCGAGTTGTTGCGTGAGAACGCCGATCTTCGAAAAATCTTTAAGCTTCAGCGTAATGTCGGTCGTCACCCGGTATCCGACAACGTGCTGCTTTGGCTTCCAGTCATACACCGGTTGAACGGAAAAGAATCCGACGGTCGCAGCTTTCGGATCCAGGCCATTCGCTCGAAGTATCTGGCGCACCTGCTCTACATTTTTGGAGGCAGTCTGATAGGCTGCCTGCGATGAGCTATCTTGTGCAGAGACGTTCATCTGCAACTCTGCGGTATCAGGAGCCGCTTCAAACCTTCCGTCGGCACCGACATAAACGGTATTTGGCAGTGCCGTTACGGCCGGATGTTCCTGCGCGAAGACACCAACAGCTGAAACCAAGAAAATTGCAACAAACAGACCTGCTGTTCTCATAACGCCCTCCGCACCAATTATCGAACCTACCGCTGCGTTTCGTAACCTCCAGCTACGGAATCCTTCTGTTAGCAGAACGCTTGAGATCGGGAATCTTGCCTGAACCATCCAAACGAAAAGGCCCCCTGACCGGAGGCCCTTTAATTGAATGATGGATACTTTATCGTCCGGGAACGAGCAGATTGCGATCGAGCCTGATCTCGAGGGCAGTACCTTTGTCGAGCACTAAATCATGGCCAGCCTCAAATGCTGTCACCGCACTGTTTGCCGCGCCCTCACCAGCACCGGTGGCAGCGCCGCGTTTTCCTCCGTTGTGCGCTCCGGCAGCCGCGCCTTCTCCCGCACCTACAACAACGGCCTCGGCGATTTCTTCCTTCGACATTCCCTTGCGACCTATTTCTCCCTCTTCACCGATCTGACGCAGGCCGTGCTCGCCCGGAACTCCAGTTACAGTTGCAATTAAAGGCCTCCAGCCGTGGCCCGTGTCGATTTCATCGAAACTCAGCAAAAGCCGTGTGTTCAAGCCCGGTTCGACAGCGCTCACATGTCCTTTGATCTTGCGGCCAGCATCGATAGTGGTCCCGCTTGCGGCTGTCATAGGCTCTGCGAGCTTGGCTTGGAAACGGTCGCCAGCCTTTACGGTGCGGGTATCAAGCTTGTCGGTTAGCTGAATCAGGGCCACCGTGCCTTGCGCGACCGCGTTTGCGGGAACTTGCGCCGTATCTTGCGCAAACAGTGAAATACCAGCGATTGCGATGAACAATGCGACAACGCCGCCCATGCGTTTGGACATAGAAATCTCCTGGGAACGAATGTTATGCCATTGGATGGAAGAACAGGGCAATTTGGCTGCCCGAATCCAAGTCATCGGTGGCGCTGCACTTAAACGTATCACGTTCCTGGGTTGGGACCAGCAACGGCCAGCATATCGACCTTCAGCGAATCGGAATGCACCCCGGCAATGGTTGTAGCTGGAACCTTGCCAGTGGCCGGCGTCATTCCAACTGCACAGTTCCGTCCAGACTGCTTCGCCCGATTCAAGCCGCGATCAGCGAGCGTAAGCACTTCTTCGTACGTGACCGCCCGAGGATTCTCCGTAAACCACGGAAACGCCGCCCACCCCAGCGAGCAAGTGCGATAGATGGTTTGCTCCGTTCCACCGAGCCGGAATGGCGTATCAGCGACTGCCGAGAGAACGCGCCGTGCCAGCAATTCCGCTTCGTTGCGATCGGTGTAGCGCGAGACAATCAAAAACTCTTCTCCGCCCCATCGCACTAGGACGTCGGAGTGACGAATGGAGGAACTGAGCCGTCTTGCCATTTCGATGAGCACCGTGTCGCCGACATCGTGTCCGTAGCGGTCATTGACTTCCTTGAAATTGTCGGCGTCGATCAAATAAAAGACGAGATCGCGCGTGTGCGGGTCGTGTCTGTCCGTATGGGAACGTAAAGTCTGACCGACATCAGCCTCGATGGTTGCTGAAAAATAGCGGCGGTTACGAAGCCCCGTCAGCGGATCGGTCAGCGATGCTTCCTGCAATACGAGATTGGTCTGCCGCAGTTCGCTGTAAAGGCGGCGATGCTTTATGAAAAGCAGAAAGGCCATCACGAACATCGTGGCGAGCGCGACTAGCACCCGAAAGCGAGATACCTGGCTCGGAAGTCGCGGATCCAGCAAGGCGTATAGGGCCACGATCGGCAGTGATAACACCGCGACTGCCGACAGGTTCGACATCCACGAGTTATAGGAACCCTCAGTGGTTTCCGGTGAGGGAACGAGCCCGTATCCCAGTAGAGCGGCGGCCGCATAGAGCGCAAACGAACCAGAATAAGGAACGTCGTACCAGCTGCCTGTGAAGTACACCTCTTTTTCGAGAGCACGGTTCAAGACAAAGAACCAAACATAGTTGAAGATCACCGCGCCGCAGAGCGCAACGTAGAACTTCCTCCATCTGCCAGATGTCTCCGCCCAAAACGCCACCAATACAGCCGTCAACAGAATCGCTTCGACAAGCGAGAGCCGATCGAAATTGCGGTTATAGCCTTCCTGATTCGGATACACATACTGCCAGCAAACAACCAGGGAAATGTAGAGGTAGATCCACCAGAGAAGGAGCAAGCAAAAATCCATGACACCCAGGCGTGCACTACGCGCCGACGGTTCCAAATGCGGGCGAAGCAGCAGGCCGGCCATCATGGGGGCACCGGCCAGGAAGAGTAGGGAGTCTGCCGGATGCATCGGCGGCATCTGGTGGCCGAGGTACAGATCGTAGTAAATCCATACGAACTGATCCGACAGCCAGAGCGCCCAGCCTGCCGCCTGCAGCGTCCAGAACCAACGGATCCGTCCCTTGCTTTTCCCCGCGAGTACCGCAAACGAAAACAAGGAGGCCGCCATCAGCAAGGCACTGGCAATATCGCTCACCGAGGTGAGGAGAAAACTTCGACGCAGGAAGGCGCAGGCCGCCGCCAGCACCGCGACCAAAAACACGGCGCAAACGAAGGATATTAGTAGCGGATTGCTGCGCTTCACAGTTGCGCTCCCCAGCGAGCGAATTTATCCCTTAGCCCCTGTGGAATACGCGGCTCGATAGGTCTGGCCGTCTATCTCCCGTCGCAGGTCTTCCCAGATCTTGTCGGGCATTTCGAGAAACACCCTGACGATCTCAGGATCGAACTGCCTTCCCGACCACCGCTCGATTTCCGCGCGCGCGGCTTTCAGCGACTGCGCCGGACGATAGGGACGGTCGGAAGTGATCGCATCGAGAGTATCGGCGATGGAGAAAATGCGCGCCCCCAGGGGGATCTCGCCTCCCTTCAGGCCGCGGGGATATCCGGTGCCGTCGTAGCGCTCCTGATGTGAATAGACGATTTCCGAAGCTTCCGCAAGAAACGGGATCTTCTTTAGCATCTGATAGCCCCGATAGGCATGCTCTTGCATGATCAACACTTCTTCGGGGTTCAACTTATCCGGTTTGCGCAGGATTGCGTCCGGAATTGCCATCTTGCCAATATCGTGCAAAAAAGCGCCGCGCGCAATTACGGCAATCTGCTCTCGGGGCATTCCCAGGGCCTGAGCGATTGCGATCGTGAACAAAGTGACGCGCCGCGAGTGGCCCTCGGTCTCCGCATCCTTCAAGTCCAGCGCGTCCCCCAGGGCTTCGAGCGTGATGTCGTAAGACCGCTCCAGGTTCGCCATGGCATTCTGCCATTGCTTCGTCCGCTCCTGGACCAGCGTTTCCAGATTCGTCTGATAAGCGCGGTTCTCCACCTTCAACCGACGGTTTTCTAGGGCGCGGCTCACAGTGTTGAGCAACTGCTCGCGCTCGAACGGCTTGAGCAGATAGTCATAAGCGCCATTGCGGATGGCCGCCAGCGCGACGGAAATGTCGTGCACCGCGGTAACCATCACCACCGGCATGTCTGGATATTTTTCCTTGGTCCGCTCGAGCAAACCGATGCCGTCAAGATCGGCCATCATCAGGTCGGAGAGCATCAACTCAAACTCTTCGCCCGAGGTCAGAACCGCGAGCGCCTCCATCCCCGAACCCGCTTGTTTGCAGAGATATCCGGCGGTCCCCAACATCGAGGCGACGATTTCGCGAATAGGCTCTTCGTCGTCAACGACAAGAATGCGATCTGCCATAGGAATACACGAAAGTCTATCGGCGATTGTAACCGTTCGGCGAGATTCCGAAAGTAATCATTGAGGTCCGGAAACCCCATCGAGAATTTGCTTGACCGTGATATTCAGAAGCAAGGAATCCGTACGTCCGCAAGGCGATGAACGCATCCCTCTGGTCTATCTGGAATTCGGCGGCAAGGCTCGGAATCGTGAAGCCCACTACGGTGGAGATGACTCTGCTGATCTTGCTGGGCGCTTCCCTGCTGGCTCTGCGTGCCTTTCGCGAAAACTACCTGAAGATCTGGTTGGTGGGTTGGGCTGCGCTGCTCGCCTCTCAACTGTCTCGACACATGTTCGGCGGCAGAATTCCTGCGCCGTTCGATTTGGTCGTCGTGCAGGCTTCGTTTGTGTTGGCCGCCGGACTCTTCGCTGGTGCCATCCTGCTATATGCGCGCATTCGGGATTTATTCATTCCCCTCGCGGTGATTACGCCTATCCTGGTGGGCTTTTCAGGAGCCCGGGTTCTACTGTGGCCTGACTCACTCCCGATACGCATGGCTGTTGAAGTCGGGTACCGCATCCTGCTTCTAACAGCGGCCATCGCGCTGCTCCGCGCACGACGCGGACGATTTGAGCCTTCCGCATGGCTGCTGGCTTTTTGTTTACCCCTGCTGCATCTCGATTGGTCTCCTTTCACCGATCAGATTCCGGCGGCAGCCTCCCTCGCCATCGAGACTGCCTTGGGCGTCAGCATGCTGCTCGTGGTGATCGAGCAAGCACGGCTACGGGGACGGCGATTGACCGCCATGCAGACCATCACGACTAGCATCGCTAGTGCTCAGCAACATGGGAGCATCGTGCAATGCGCTGTCGATGAACTAAAGCGTGTGTTACGCGTCCGCTCCGCGTGGTTCCGTCTGGTGGAAAGTGGGCATCTGGTTGCGACTCATGCAGCCGGTCTGTCGACTGACTTCCTGCGAGACGCAGGCCTGGCGGAGATCACAGAGAACGTCACCAAACTCTGGGAAAAGCGCGAACCTCAAATCACCAAGTCTGACAAGGCGGCCACAGAACCGGCAGAATGCCTGCAACCCGAAAAGATCCGCCAGGTTGTGACTGTACCGGTAGTCGGTAACAAATCATCCATCGGAGTATTGCTGCTGGGAACTTCTGTAGCACGCCAATGGACTCCGGAAGAACTGGACTTCATCCAAGCTTGTGCCAGGCAACTGGCGCTCGCGATCGAAAACTTCCGCCTGCTCGAGCAGGTTCTGCGTTCACAGCGGCAGTGGATGAACACCTTCGATTCGATCCATGACGTGATTCTGGCTCACGATTCCGAATACCGCATTATCAAGGCAAATCAGGTTCTGCTGGAACAAATTGGAAAAGCTCCCGCGGACGTAATCGGCAGCTCATGTGAATCTGTGCTTCCGCACACCTACGGAGAATGGAGCGGCTGTCCCTATTGCGCGATGGGTGGCGACGAAGAGTTTACCGAAGGCGCCGATCCTTGCTTCGGCGGATTCTCGGTGGTATCGACCTCTTCTTACACCGAACAAGGCAGCCAACAGAAAGGCACCATTCACGTCGTGCGCGACACGACCGCGCGCCGGTCTGCCGAAGAGAAGTACCGCCTGCTGTTCGAGCAGGTTCAGGAAGGCGTATATGTAGCCGATCCCAAGGGACGTCTCATCGATTGCAACGATGCCTTTGTGCACATGCTCGGCTACAGCAATCGTGACGAACTGCTGGTCCTGAATCTGGACACGGAAATTTGCGTGGATCCCAAGCAACGCGATCTCTTCCGCCGCGAGATCGAAGCTCACAACTACGTTCGCAACTTCGAGGTCACTCTGCGCCGACGAGATGGCACCTTGCTTCTCGCTGTAGAAAGCAGTTTCGCGACCCGGGATGCGACGGGCAACGTGGAGCGCTATCAAGGATTCGTCCTCGACATGACTGAGAAACGGCGCGCCGAGGATGAAATGCAGCGGCGCAATCGCGAACTCAACGCCCTGAACGCGATGGCAGTGGTGGCGGCACAGTCGTTCGACTTGGACGAAATTCTGAACCTCACGCTCCGCCAGGTCGTCACCCTATTCGGTGCGGAGAGTGGTACGGTCTACCTTTCCGACGTGGATAGCCCGATCTACCGCCGCCGGGCGGCGTGGGGACCGCGCAGCCGCGACAAAGTACGCGCGGCCGAAATGACATTCGCCGATGGCTTCGGTGATCTGGTGATGCGCTCTCGCGCCGAAGTGGTAACGGCCGAATATCTGCCGCATTTGCCACCGAACGTCGCCGAGTTCATGCGCTCCGATTCCGACCGCGCATGGATCTGGGTTCTCTTCTGGGCAAAAGATAGTCCGGTAGGGCTGATGGGACTCTGCAGCAACCTTGGATATCAGTATTCGTCGAACGACGAAAACCTGTTGGTGGCGATCAGCCGCCAATTGGCGACCACGATCGAAAAAGTGCGGCTCTATGAAGAAACCTGCCGCGCCTATGAAGATCTGCGTAAGACCCAAGAGCAGTTACTCCAAAGCGAAAAAATGTCAGCGGTGGGCCAGCTCATTGCCGGGGTCGCCCACGAACTCAATAATCCATTAACGGCCATCCTAGGATACGCACAACTTCTTGAGACTGAGGGTTTGAACCAGCGCGCGCAGGATTTCGTCAGCAAGCTCTTCAAGCAAGCGCAACGGACCCATCGTGTCGTGCAGAACTTGCTATCCTTTGCCCGTCAGCGCAAGCCGCAGCGTGACGAAGTCGACATCCGCAAGGTGCTGGAAGAGACTCTCGCCTTGCGCGACTACGACCTGAAGATCAACAACATCAAGGTAGGAATCAACCTGCCATTAGAACCGGCAATGGTCGTCGCCGATCCTCATCAAATCGAACAAGTCTTCCTGAACATCATCAACAACGCCGTCGATGCGATTCTGGAAACTGGCCGTAATGGTTCCCTGAAGATCAGCGTGACCACGCAGAATGGCCACGTCTGCACGCAATTCAGCGACGATGGCGCCGGAATTAAAGATCCCAAGCGAATCTTCGACCCCTTCTATACAACCAAGAGTGTTGGCAAAGGTACAGGGCTCGGCCTCAGTATCTGCTACGGCATTGTCAAGGAACACGGCGGCGACATCACAGCCAACAACAACGCTGATGGCGGAGCCATGATCGAAGTCAAGCTGCCAGCGACAGAGGTAACGGCCCAGGGGGACGAGGTCAAGACTACCGCACGCCCACACGAAGCGGCGGTCCATGGTCGCGTGCTGCTAGTGGAAGAAGAAGAAGCTGTTCTGGAATTTGAGCGCGATGTTCTCGCCGGCGCTGGTGCGACAGTAGTAACCGCTAAGAATGCGGAGGACGTAAAGACTCGCCTGCTCTCCGAGCCCTTCGACGCCGTCATCATGAACGGCAAGATGGCGGGCGAATGGAACGCCCAGGAATCTTATCCCTGGCTCAAGCAGAACTGTCCCACGATGGAGAAGCACGTTCTCTACACGTTCTCCAACACCCTGGAACCAAGCGAGGGACGGACGTTCTTACAGGAAAGCAATGTGCCCTATCTTGTAAAGCCTTTCGAAGTCGCCGAACTCATCAACCAAGCTCGGAGGCTCTTGCAAAAAGCTCAGGCCGCCGCGGCCGGTGCTGACTAATCGCAGCTGTCCCCTCATTTTCCTCCATAAGTCTTTGGTGAACCTATTCCCGTGCACATATCAAATCCCGTTTTGCACTGGGAACCACCCTGCGTGATATCGTTGAAGTTCTCCTTATACAGAGTCGAGTTCGCCAGCTCCTTATACATCGCCGTCAACTCCTGTACGCTGCTCCTGGCCTTGTGAGCCGCGGCGTTCACGATTCCTGCAAACGTAGGCGATGCCCAACTCGTACCGCCGACTGAATACCAACCTCCCTGCAGATAAATGGGTGCACAACAGTAATCGGCAGCGACGTCCGGATAACCCCGCTGTGATCCCGCTACCCCGGCGACGCCGTTCTGATATGCCGGCCGTGGTTCATATGGACTCAAATCGCCACCTCCCCCGCCGGAGTAATAGACCTCGTTGACGAAGTTGCCATTCCGGTCGCGATTGAAGTACGTGCCCCCGACAGACACAACATTGGGCGACGCTCCTGGATAGATACTGACACCCAATCCGAAATCACCGCTCGCCGCAAAAAAGACCACACCCTTCTGCGTGAAGTATTTGTCCCAAGTCAGCTCCTGGCTCACCTCGGGATCACCCCAACTCATGCTGACCACGCCACCGCCAGCCTGGGCGACTAGCCTCGCGGCAAGGACAACGGCTGCCCAGGTGGGATCGGTGTTCACTTGATAGGACTCGACCAGATAGATCTTGGCCTGCGGAGCCATCGCGTGAGCCCACTCGATGTCCAACGCCTCTTCCACCAGCCAGTTGGAGTAGACCGGAGGCTTCTTCGTTCCTGGCCAGGTCACGGTGAGGTCTGCCGCAGGAATTCCGTAATAAGTCGAGAACGCAGCAAGGTCCGCTGCGGCGGTTGGATAGTCACCGGCGTCCACAATCGCAATCGCTCCCCATCCGCCAGTGGGCAACGCGGTACTCGTGGCGACCGGACACCCAGCGGGACCACTTACCAACTGATAAACGCACGCCACCGAACCAGGCGTTTCAACTCCCGGAGGGGGCTGCGGCGCTGGCTTGTCAGAGTCCACAAAGAAGTAGTTCGTATGATGACGTCCGCTCTGCGGAATGCTTGACGACGGGATAATGATTCGGTGCCCGTTGAAAACGCCCTCCAGACTCTGCGCGAAACCTGGAGCACTGGCCGTGATGAGCAAAATCCCCGCTCCGCAACCTACGAGTGCAACTCTCATCAATGCTGCAAGAAATCTCTTCATGCTGTGGCTCCTCTGCAATTTCGGCCTTTTTGCCGTCCGTCATAATGACGGTTGCCCGAGGCAAAATCAAGCTCCGTGGCTGAAGCATCGACGCCAAACCCGGCTCGCCCTCGGCCAACCAAAAATTCTGTAACGAACTATATCTTCCTCGCACTATTGCAACGAGTGCGGTCGTATTCACCCTGGCCTGCGCGATAACCAGTGGGGCAAATTTCCGAGGCGCTAGCTGGCAACTTCACAAAACAAGCAGCCAAAGACGCAATTCGCTCTTGTCGCGTGTAAGAGGCTTCGACATAGCTACTCATTTCAGACCGTCTAGCCCAGGTGAAGCGCAGACGCAACCTCACAGGAGATTGAAAACATGAGATTCAAAACTTTAGGGCTCAGACTGAGCCTGATGGCGGCAATGTGTTTCGTGACCCTGGCTGGCTCCGCGCAGGAAAGCGCTCCCGTTGGGACGGCGTCCGCTTACGCTTCAAGCAACGGCATTCCCGGCTTGATCAACTACAACGGCGTCCTCCGCGACATGAACGGTAAGCCCCTCACTGGCGTAACCGGTGTGACGTTCTCTCTCTACAAGGAAGAACAAGGTGGCTCGTCAGTCTGGATCGAAACGCAGAACATCACACCGGATAAGAGCGGGCGGTACACGGTCACGCTGGGTGTGACCAAAGCTGAGGGCTCCCTGGCAGACTCGTTCAGCAACGGCGAAGCGCGGTGGCTGGGGATACAAATCGAGGGAGAGCAGGAACAGCCGCGTGTTCTGCTGGTGGCCGTTCCCTACGCGCTGAAAGCAGGAGACGCAGAGACGATCGGCGGACTACCACCTTCGGCCTTTGTTTTAGCCAACTCGCCGCAACGGGCTGCAAGCCAAAGTCACGGCAGCGCATCGACTCCAACCGTACCGAGCACCAGCAAGGCGGTCCCCCCGGCGAATCCTACGGTCACAGGTAAAGGCACCTTGAACTTCATCCCCATGTGGGATACGGCGAGCGACATCATCAATTCGGTGATTTTCCAGAAGACTTTGCAAGTCGGCATCGGCACAACTACACCGGCGGCTAAGCTCGACGTCAACGGCAAGAGCGACGTTCGTGACACACTGACCCTGTTTCCAAAAAGCACCGACAACACTCTCGCGGTCAGTGGCACGGCTTTCAAGATCAGCAGCACCGGCACCGTAACATTCATCAGCGGACAAAAATTCCCGGGCACGGGCACCATCACAGGTATCACAACCGCGAGCGGCAGCGGACTCGCCGGCGGAGGCACCAGTGGAACGCTCAGCTTGAAAGTCGCTGCAGCGGGTGTAACGAACGCGATGCTGCAAAACTCTCACATCACGCTCAATGCAAATACCGCTGGAGGCATCACGGCCCCCGGAGCAATGACTTTGGGCAGCACGTTCACGATCGGGCTCAAACCTTGCGCCGCAAATCAGGTCCTTCTGTTTAGCGGAACTGCGTGGAATTGCGGCAGTACTGGGACCGGCACCATCACCGCTGTATTCGCCGGAACCGACTTAACCGGCGGAGGAACGGCAGGCAACGTGACCCTGAATCTCGACACGACCAAGGTCCCCCAGTTGGCCTCGGCCAACAATTTCACCAACAACCAGAAGGTCACGGGGTCGGGTAGTGGCTTCGCCTTGCTGGTGGCCCCTCCTGATGCGACCTCTGGCGGCGCAGGCGTGCCCGCTCTTGAAGCGATCGGTTCGTCTGCCGACCCCAATGGCCTCGCAGCCGGAGGCGTTGGTCTCACAGTACAAGGTGGTAGCGGAGGAACACTGAACGTCAGCGGGAATGGTGGCAACGCGATCAACGCTTCCGGCGGCTCAGCCGGAAACGGCAACGGCGGAGTCGGAATTTCGGCGTTTGGTGGATTCGGAGAGGTGGGCGACTTTGTCACCGATGGCAATGGAGGCGCGGGCGTGGTTGCTGTTGGCGGTGACTCCGAGTTCCTGTTCGGCGGAGACGGCGTGGATGCCACTGGCGGTGCAGGCGGTCAGGGTAATAACTTCGCTTCGACCTCGGGCAACGGCGTTGTAGCCACCGGCGGACAGGGCGGATTCGAAGAGGCTGATGGCACAGGAGGCTTTTTTACCGGCGGCAATTCGTCGTTCGGCGGCTTCGGTCTCGAAGTCTTCGGCGGTAGCGATTCCGCAGCGTTCTTCGAAGGCGACATCATCGTTACGGGTGCGGTTGACGCGGGTATCAAGGACTTCAAGATCGACCATCCCGTGGATCCAGCGAACAAGTACCTTTACCATGCATCCGTTGAATCGTCGGAAATGATGAACATCTATACCGGGAATGTCACGACCGACTCTCAGGCCAATGCTGAAGTTGAACTCCCCGATTGGTTTGAAGCGATCAATACGGACTTCCGCTATCAACTCACCGTGATAGGGCAGTTCGCGCAAGCGATCGTGAGCCAGCGCGTTTCGGGCAATCGATTCGCGATCAAGACGGACAAGCCCAATGTCGATGTTTCCTGGCAAATCACCGCCGTTCGCCAGGACGCATTCGCTAAGGCTCACCCGCTCGTGGTCGAAGTGCCAAAGAACGCCCGCGAGCGTGGCTTCTACTTGCATCCGGAGTTGTACGGAGCACCGGCCGAGAAGGGCATCGCTTGGAGTCACCATCCTGACACGATGCGGCGAGTTAAAGCCATGGCCAAGCAAAAGAAACCGGCGCCGGCATTGAAAGCACCAGTGCCGCGTCCGGGAATGAAGCCAGTTTCCGCAGTTCAGCACTAAACGGCACACTGCCCCACCTTCCCAGGCGGGGAGGTGGGGCAATCCGTGCTTTCATCCTCTCCTGAGCAAAGCCCTGAAACGCACAGTCATCCACATCCGTCCTCCGACACGCTTGCGTTAGACTACGATCAAGCCCATGTCCCAATTCGTCCACCTGCACCTGCACACCGACTATTCCCTGCTTGATGGCGCGTGTGATGTCGAAAAGCTGTGCCAGCGTGTACAGCAGCTAGGCATGCCAGCCGTGGCGATGACCGATCACGGCAACATTTTCGGCGCCGTGCACTTCGTGAACGCTGCTCACAAGCATGGAGTCAAGCCGATTGTCGGGTGCGAACTCTACGTCTGCAAGAAGGACGACCACCGCGCCGCCCCCGAAGGCGACACCTATAACCATCTCTTGGTGCTGGCTGAAAACGAAGAAGGGTACCGCAATCTCGTCAAAATCACCTCTGAAGCATCGCTTCATGGTTTTTATTACAAGCCACGAATTAGCAAGGCATTCCTCGCAGAGCATTCGCGCGGGCTTATCGGGTTGTCCGGCTGCTTGAAAGGTGAAGTCGCCGAGCGCCTGATGGAGAACAACTACGAAGCGGCGCGGACCGCCGCAGGCCAGTTCTCCGAGATCTTTGGCAAGGGCAATTTCTTCCTCGAAATTCAGGATCAGGGGCTCGAGATGGAGCACCGCATCCACCCCGGCTTGTTCCAGTTAGAACGAGAACTGGGCCTCCCGCTCGTCGCCACCAACGACAGCCATTATCTGTGCGAAGACGATGCCCACGCGCAAGACGTGATGGTCTGCATTCAGACGGCCAAGTCGATCCGCGACACCGGCCGCATGAAGTTCGAGGGAACGCAGTTTTTCGTCAAGAACGCCAGCGAGATGTACCGCGTGTTCAAGGATTCACCCGACGTCCTCTCGCGCACTCTCGACATTGCCGAACGCTGCCACCTTAAGATCGAGAAGATTCCGAACCCATTTCCGCAGTTCGAGGTCCCGCCGGGATACACAATTGATAGCTACTTCGTTCATGTAACGCGTGAAGGTTTTGCCCGCCGGCTGGACACGCTTCGTCCGGCGCACGAACAAGGAAAACTCAAGCATTCGCTGACCGATTATGAGCAGCGACTAGAGCGCGAACTTGCCATCATCCAGCAGATGAAGTTTCCAGGCTATTTTCTTATAGTTTGGGACTTTATCCGCTACGCCAAAGAGCGTGGAATTCCAGTCGGTCCGGGCCGCGGATCGGCTGCCGGCTCGCTCGTGTCGTACGCACTCGGCATCACAGACATTGACCCACTGCAACACGAACTGCTCTTCGAGCGTTTCCTGAATCCCGAGCGCGTGTCCATGCCCGATATCGACATCGATTTCTGCATGAACCGCCGCGGTGAAGTCATCGACTACGTCACCCAAAAATATGGCCGTGACAATGTAGCGCAGATCATCACATTCGGCACCATGGCCGCGAAGGCTGCTATCAAAGACGTCGGCCGCGCCATGGACATTCCCTACGCGGATGTTGACCGCATCGCCAAGATGGTTCCCACCCAGCTCAATATCACGCTGGAACAAGCCATCGAAGATTCGCCGCCGCTACGTGAAGCGATCGAAAAAGATGGGCAGATTCGAGAGCTGTTCGAAACCGCGAAGAAACTCGAAGGCCTGGTTCGCAACTCCGGAGTGCATGCGGCCGGCGTTGTCATCTCCCCTCGCCCTCTGACGGATCTCGTGCCGCTGCATCGCACTAAGAACGACGAAATCGTCACCGCCTACGACATGGTCGCCATCGAGAAGATGGGCCTGTTGAAGATGGACTTCCTGGGCCTGACGACACTCACGATTCTTACCGACGCGTTGAAGTTGATTGCTCAAACACATGCCAAAGACGCTGGCATGCCAGTTCTAAGCGGCGAGGAGAACTGGCCCAAGCCGGTTCCTCTTACACTCGATGACATACCCCTTGAGGATCAGAAAACTTACGAGAGTGTCTTCCACAAGGGCCTTACCTCCGGTGTGTTCCAGTTTGAATCGCACGGCATGCGCGACGTGCTGCGGAAATACCAGCCGAATTCCATCGAAGACCTCACCGCTCTCAACGCCCTGTACCGCCCCGGCCCGATTCAGGGCGGCATGATCGACGACTTCGTGGACCGCAAGCACGGGCGCAAGAAAGTCGAATACGACCTTCCAGAGCTAAAAGAAATCCTGGCCGAAACGCTGGGCGTGATCGTGTACCAGGAACAAGTCATGCAGATCGCCAACCGGCTGGCGGGATATTCCCTCGGAGACGCCGACCTCCTCCGCCGCGCCATGGGCAAAAAGAAGCCAGAAGAAATGGCGATGCAGCGCGAGCGCTTTATCCAGGGTGCGTCCGACCGCAAGTATCCACCCAAAAAGATCGAGAAGATCTTCGATCTGATGGCCCAGTTCGCCGGATACGGCTTCAACAAATCGCATTCCGCCGCCTATGCCCTGCTCGCCTACCACACCGCGTATCTGAAGACCCACTATCCGGTCGAATTCATGGCCGCTCTATTGACCTCGGTCACCGGATCGACTGACGACGTGGTCAAGTACATCAACGAATGCCGAGAAATGGGCATCGCAGTCGAGGCCCCAGACATTAACGTCTCGGACGCGAACTTCACTCCGCACGGAGAGAACATCCGCTTCGGCCTCGCAGCGGTAAAGAACGTCGGCGGTAACGCCATCGAATCCATCGTGGCTGCCCGCAAGAAACTGGGGCGATTTAAGTCAATCTTCGAATTCTGCGAGAATGTCGACCTTCGTCTTCTGAACAAGCGGGTGCTGGAGTCGCTCATCAAGAGCGGTGCAATGGATTCTCTCGGCCGCCGCGCCCAACTGATCGCGGTTCTCGACAAAGCCATGGAGCAGGCGCAAAAGGCCCAGCGCGACGCCGAGTCCGGCCAGCATGGCCTTTTCGGTGTGTTCCAGTTGGAAGAACCCGAGACGGCGCAAGACCGTTTGCCGAATATCCCTGACTGGGATGAGCATATTCGCTTAGCCGCCGAGAAAGAGATCCTGGGGTTCTTCATCACGGGACATCCGCTCGAAAAGTACAAGGACAAACTACAAGACTTGCAGGCGCTCTCCATCGAAGAACTCTCTGCGATGACCAAGTCCACCGGCAAAGACGAGACCATAGTCACTGCCGGGATCATCAGCAACGTTCGTGTGCTCAAATCCAAGAAGGGCGACTTCTATGCGCAAGCCACCCTCGAGGATATGTCCGGTTCAATCGATATGATCGTCTTCCCCGAGGCCTTCAAGCGCATTGGTGAGAAAGTCAAACTCGAAGTTCCAGTGCTGGTGAAGGCTGGCGTCCGCATCGAAGAAGGCGCAAATCCGAAAATCACAGCCGCCGAGATCATGCCGCTCGAAGACGCCAAAGTTCCTCTGCCTCGTGCGATTCGTGTTCGCATCCCCCTTGAGACCTCGGGCGAGGCCACTATCGACAGCCTGCACAGCCTGTTTCTGGAGCGAAAAGGCGAAGCCAAGGTGTTATTCGATGTGGAGCGTGAGGGCGATTTCATGGTGGTCATGGAAGCCGCAGGCTATAATGTGATTCCAGACCGTAGTTTTATCGCCCGGGTCGAACAGTTATGCGGGCGCGGCAGCGTCCGTATAATCAGTTAGATAGGTAAGCGTCAGTAATTTGAAAGGGCGCGGCTTAAGCCGCGCCGTAAGGACGATGATTGACGAGCGCCTTTAGGCGCCGATCCACCGATGGCGGCCACCGAAAAAGTACAGCAGGAACTGGAGCAGATTGAACGTCAAGTCGCCGAGATGGAATCTGGCGAGACCGACGAGGCGACTCGCCGGCAGATCACCAGGCTGCAGGAACGCATCGACACCCTTCGCCGCGAGATGAATACGCCGTCCACAGCCTGGCAGAAGACGGAACTGGCGCGGCATCCCCAACGGCCTCAGACACTCGACTACATCGAGCGCGTTTTCAGCGATTTCAGCGAGATTCACGGTGATCGCAGCTTCGGCGACGACCCCGCAATCGTCTGCGGCATGGCCCGCTTCCATGGGGACGAAGTCCTCATCGTCGGCACGCAAAAGGGCCGCGACATGAAGCAGCGGGTTCACCGCAACTTCGGCACTCCGCACCCCGAAGGTTATCGCAAGGCGATCCGCGTCATGCAGGTTGCGGAAAAATTCCGTCGTCCGATTTTCACGCTCGTCGACACCGATGGCGCCTACCCTGGGATCCATGCCGAGGAACGGGGCCAAGCGGAGGCCATTGCCTACAACTTGAGGGAAATGGCGAGGCTGGAAGTGCCGATCATCGCCACCGTGATTGGTGTTGGCGGCAGCGGCGGCGCCTTAGCCATCGCCGTGGCCGACCGCGTTCTCATGATGGAGAACTCCATCTACTCCGTGATCTCGCCGGAAGGCTGTGCGGCCATCATGTGGCGGGACGCCACGAAGAAAGAACTTGCCGCTGAGGCCATGCGCATCACCGCCTCCGACCTTAGCGAACTTGGTTGTATCGATGATATCGTTCCCGAGCCGGAGGGCGGCGCCCATCGTGACTACGAAGCGGCTGCCAACCTGCTCGATGCCAGCTTGCAGAAACACTTCGCCGAACTGAAGAAGCTGCCTCCCGCCGAACTGGTCGCATCACGATATAATAAGTTCCGGACGATCGCCCAGTTCTACAAGACCGGATAGTGAGTCCGCGCTCGTTTCCCACGTTCGAAAGCAGGTTCCTCCGGGCGATTGCTGGGCGGTTGACCGCGACTGGCGGGCCAAGCCGCCGTATAATGACATTGTTTCCTCCTTCGCAATCCATAACAACGGGCCATCGGGTTCGGCTCGCTGACTGAAAAGGAAGGTGTTGGGATGGCCACTACGGATGTCGTGCCCCGCGGATCTGCTGGAGGCACGGGCAAGCAGCGCATCGTTAACGACATGAGCATTCAGGTCGCGACGGTGAACGGTTCCGGTTCGCAAAGTTCAAATACAGTCCTGCTACGCAGCATTTTTCAGATGGGTGTTCCTGTCTCCGGCAAGAACATGTTCCCGTCGAATATCGCCGGACTTCCCACCTGGTACACAATTCGCGCCAACAAGAACGGCTATATCGGACGCAAGAAAGAGATCGACTTCCTGGTAGCCATGAATCCTGAGACCGCGCAGGAAGATGTGATGGCGTTGGCTCCGGGCGCCTCCGTTTTGTATGACGATCCCCTGGCTCTGCATAAACTTCGTAACGATCTCATCTTTTACTCCGTTCCTTACGACAAGATCGTCGCTCAGGTCTGCCCTGAAGCCAAGCTTCGCAAGCTTGTGAAGAACATGGTCTATGTCGGCGTCGTGGCCAGTCTGCTGACGATCGACATGGCCGAGGTTGAAAAAGCGATTCGCAAGCAGTTCGCGAAAAAGGTAAAGGCGGCCAACTTGAATCTGGCAGCGGCGCAGGCTGGATTCGAATACGCCAAGGCGAATCTCGAAAAACGCGGTGTGTTCTACATCGAGCGCATGGACAAGACCGCGGGCAAGATCATCATTGACGGTAACTCTGCCGCCGCCCTCGGCTGCATGTTTGCTGGATGCACAGTTGTCACCTGGTATCCGATCACTCCTTCATCGTCCCTGGTCGAGACGATGATCGAATATATGAAGGAGTACCGTATCGGTCCCGATGGCAAAGCCACCTTCGCCATCGTGCAGGCGGAAGATGAACTCGCGGCAATCGGAATGGTGATCGGCGCAGGCTGGGCAGGCGCACGCTCCATGACGGCAACTGCCGGCCCCGGCATCTCGCTCATGGCGGAATTCGCCGGCCTTGCGTACTATGTCGAGGTTCCTGCTGTGATTTGGGATATTCAGCGCGTTGGCCCGTCCACTGGGCTTCCCACGCGAACCTCGCAAGGCGACATTCTCTCGACGGCAGTTCTTTCGCACGGCGACACCAAGAACATCATGCTGATCCCCTGCTCCGTCGAAGAGTGCTTCACCATGGCGACGGATGCCTTTAACTTAGCGGAGCAATTTCAGACGCCCGTATTCGTAATGTCCGACTTGGATCTCGGGATGAACAACTGGATGTCCGATCCGTTCCCGTACCCAACAACTCCGATTAAGCGCGGGAAGGTTCTGAGCAAGGAAGATCTTGATCGTCTGGGTGGATTCGCTCGCTACAAAGACGTTGATGGCGACGGCATTGGTTACCGGACCCTGCCCGGCACGTCGCACCCTGCCGCTGCTTATTTCGCTCGCGGCAGCGGCCACAACGAAAAAGCCTTATATAGCGAGCGTGCGGACGATTTCGAGAACAACATGGAGCGCCTGAATCGGAAATTCGAGACTGCGCGCTCATTCGTTACGCGTCCCGAAATTACTAAGGGAAATAACGCGAAGATCGGCATCATTGGCTATGGTACGTCGCACTGGGGCATCACCGAGAGTCGCGACCAGCTTTGCGCGGAGTACGGCATCGAGACCGATTATCTGAGGCTGCGTGCGTATCCGTTTACCCGCGAGGTGCACGAGTTCGTGGAGCAGCATGAGCGTGTCTATCTCGTCGAACAAAACCGCGATGCCCAGATGCTCAGCCTGCTCAGACTGGATCTGAAGCCGGAGTTGACAACCCGGCTCCGCAGCATCGCCCACATCACAGGACTGCCGCTCGATGCGCGG
>Ga0126370_10000005_pt1 | contig 69498 bp, 53 predicted proteins | sample PanSoiMetaPlot_3_FD_92586 | JGI IMG/M metagenome (GOLD analysis project Ga0126370, IMG submission 92586) | Tropical forest soil microbial communities from Panama - MetaG Plot_3 | ecosystem: Environmental > Terrestrial > Soil > Tropical forest > Bulk soil | place: Panama | collected 2016-02-17 | reverse complement strand
GAGAATGGGACAACACGCCAAACCTCTTCAGGGATCACGAAACACAGTGGGCTGGATCTCGAGAAAGAATCTCCTCCGGTCGGGGTGGAGCTTTTTTCTTGACATCCCTTTTTATAGAACTCACCGACCCAAGAAGTGAAACGTGCAACTCATTTTCGGCCTACAAAGAGAGAGAATAATTCTCTTTGCTTTCTGTGAGCGTCTTGGCTTGCGGCATTGCCGGTATCTACCTCATAATAGAGGTTATTTTTGATTTTTGTATCAGCCGACTGCAATGAAACCAATGACTTCGGATCGGTGTCGGAGTGGGGGTGATGGTCTCGAGCCCCCAAGGAGTTCCTTTCGGGATGGTTCATTCTAAAGCACTTAGCTGCGCCACGGCTCCGGGATGGTCCGGATCTGCCGCATCCCCCAGACAGAAAGACGCAGAGAGTACGCGAGAGACATAGTTCAGACATAGGCCGCTCTAACCCCTTGAAAATGCAGTGCCATTTCTAGGCGCATCGGATTCGTAATCCGTTGTGCGACCCCCGGATTTGCGGACGATTTGCAGTGGATCCGGCGCCACGGGAATTTTGGAATTAGACAGAGGCAGATGCTTGGGAACAGTTCTGGTCGGAAAGACGGTCGCTTCCGTATACCCTTGCCGCGAGAAGAAAGTCCCACCTCCCATTCTTCATCTTCTTCTCAGCCTTTACAACTGAGTCGTTTGGGAACTTCGTAGAGCGATTATGCGCCTCATCGCCTTCGGAATGCTTTTGCTTGTTCTACAAAATGCAACGCCAATTGCAGGTAAAGTTCGTAGGCCAGAACAGCAACAGACCAACGCCAGCAATCATACTGCTTACAATGATCAGCGCGGAACCGAACAGTCTCCACTTGTTGTCAAACACTTCCATCCCCAAAGACCACCGAAGAAGCCAACAGAGATTCCGATGAGCGCAAGACAAAGACGGCGCAGGATTGGTGGAATGTTAGGATTTCTGGCATTTTGGCAGCCGTTACCTTTTTGCAATTGTTGGTTTATGGATACCAAGCCAAGAAACTGCGAGAAACGGTAGAGTCTGCCGAAGGACAATCCAGAGCCATGGAGCGCCATATCGGAGAGGCTGCGCGTTCCGCTAATGCAATGGAGACTATCGCCGCCTACGTTAGCGTAGCTGTTGGGGGGTGCGACCTTTCAAGAACGGAATCGACCTGCTCAAGTGCGATTTGAAGTTTGACGGGAAAGTGCAGGTTTCCAATACAGGGAATAGCCCTGCCAAAACATGTCCGAATTAGAAAAAACGCTGCCATTGTCGCTAATCCGATTCCTGAAGATTTTGCTTTTCCCCTTCCTGATCAGTCTGAAGATGTTGCCTATGCTGAAATCGCGCCGCGCCAAAATTACATCGTCACTGCCATCCAGTTTTCGTTCCAGATGCCGAGGTGGGTGACATCAAACAGATGCAGGGCAAGGCTCTCTGTGTTTGGGGAACTATTACTTACGATGACATTTTCGGGCAAAAACATTTTCCCCTTCCGATGGGATGGGTCCCAAGCCCGCTCTCTGTTTACTCGTGGTTAGTTCCCAACGGCGAAACGATCAGAGAATTATTCTCTCCATTTGCCGTGGTCTATGAAGTACTGAAGGTCCTCGTCACTGCGTCCGCTGTAGTCGTCGCGTATCGTGACGGTACTCTTTTCCTCGAAGGCTAACCGGGCCGCAATCTTGAGCGAATCCAGATAAATATCAAGATTTTTCTCGAATATCGGATTCTCACCGCGCAAGTTGCGAAGGATCTCGTCGCCCAAGTGTTGCTTGATTGCCTGGCAATCGAATCCGAGCGCGGCGATGAAGTTCTGACTCTTGAGATTCTTTGCGACATAATCAGAAACCACGCTTGAATCTGCGTCCTTCAAGTGGAAATAGCCTTCTCGGTGCGCGAGTGCGAGTGTTTCACGGCACACGGGCTGTCCCTGCTCCACCATCTCCTTCAACGCCTTCACTGTATTTGCCTGATTCCGCGATAGTGCCATATTCTTTCCTTTTGCCAATGGCCGTTGTGGTCACGGCGAAAAGTTTTTCGGGTGTAGCCCTAAAAGGTGAAACCCCGAGAAACACAACCATTATTAGAATGGGGGAGAATTATTCTTTCCTATCCAAGGCGCTCGCTCATGGCGCTTTGTGCGCCCAGCGAGCATGTATGGGCTGCAAACCCCGATTTAGTGATACCAACCACTTATATATATATAAATAAATATGGTTAGTAGGTATCAGGGGGGTGATTCCACGGTGATACCAGTGATACCAAGAATCACTAGAATCACTGAAGGTATCACCCCTAAGTCGTTTCTTTTGTTCCAAAGAATCACAGAATCACCATTTCCGCTCCTCCACCTTGCGATACTGCCCATCCTCGTCCACCTTGAGTAATCCAGATGATTTGCAGCGGCGAATTAACCGACCACTACCCTTCGGTATTCCGAGCGTTATTGCCTGTGCATAAGTGAACTGTTGCGGCAATTTGCTAAAGTACTCGCGCTGTTCTGGCGATAGGGATTCCAGCCGATCATCGGAAATGAAGAACCGTTCTGACTCTGGCAGTTTATGTAGCCGCACCGTCAGTTGCTCAACGGAACGCGGAACTGTCGCGAAAGTGTAACCTTCGACTTCTGCTGCTAATCCCCAGATGGAGTCAACGTGCGCCAACAGTGCCTGCGAACCGAAGCACTTCTCAATCCAAGTTCGGGGATCATCGCGCAATGTAGGTCCACCATCCTCGCCAGCCTTGCGGAGATGATGAACGAGCAGCACGGCCATCGACGGACGAACCGACTGGATTTCCTGTACCGCGTCAATCATGTTGAGTGCCCAATTCTCTTCACTGCGACCTTTTTCCGCAGCGGCGTAGCGTAGCGGATCCAAGATTAGAAGTTCGGGTTCCTTCTCTTCGATGATTTCTTTGAGATGCGCCGCACCATCGCCGTACAGCGATACGTCGCGATCAATGGCTCGCTTGTAGGCTTGCACAGCAACGTTCTTCAGGTTCGCTTCGTGCTTTGCGCCGAGATCGAGAACGCGCTTTTGAATCTGCTCATACTTATTCTCGAAATCGATATAGAGAACTTTCCCAGTCTGCGTTGGGAACTCCTCTAGGAAGTGACTGCCGCCGCCGATGTCGATCGCAAGTTGGAGAGCGAGTGTAGACTTACCTTCCTTCTGTCTGCCAAGCATCATGGTGATTTCGCCAGGTTGCAGCAAGCGGTCTACGACGGGAGGAGTTGGCGGGTAATGGAACTGCGTGAGGTCAGCCAGAGATACGGGTCCGACGGTGAATGTTGCGGTAGCAACGTTAACTAATATCGGTAAGTCTTTTCATTGCGCTTGTCCTCGTCGCGGTTAAGGTTGGTGGTTTCGACTACGCGAATCACTGCGGGTTTGCCGTCGCGAAAGTCGATTTGTATCTGTCCGCAGAAACCGGAAACCGACACTTTCTTCAGAGCTTTACCTACCTCGTCCATCCGTTGTCCTCATCATGGTTTTAATTGTGCACTATACCTAATGGCGAATAAAAGGCGAATCTAAATCTCGGCCCGGATTCAGCCCGAAAAAGGAATTATTCTCAGTGTCCGAATTGTTGGTCTAGCGCATTGCGTAACGTTCGCATTGCGTCGGGACCTGACGGGAACAGGTTCGTTCGCGTCATACTGCGTCGCCTTCCATGCGAGTTCGCCGTCTGGATCGAAAAAACCAGAACACCACCCGTCCTCTCTCTCTGTACGTCGAGTCGAGGTAACCAATCGACGCATTCTTTTGCTCGCCACTAGCTTCCCTGATCCATTGACTAGCTTCCGGTCGTTCCTTCTGTGATCGCCGTTTTTTAGTGCGAAAACGCCTAGGCTTGACAGGCTCGCGCTCGTTTTAAGTGGGCTGCTCGTGCGATTCGGTCATTCTGGGATAGAACCTTGCGGCGTTTTATCCCGGCTTCTCTCAATGCGGCCCGTCCCTGACTTTTGTTGGCAGGATCAAAGAGCAGAGTGCCTTCGGTATCGCCGTTTGTAACACGGTCATTCCCACGGCCAAGAGTCGCTTCGCGGCATTGCGCCACTGTCTTGCAGTCGTGAGCAACAGGGAAACACCAAAGTGCTCATCGTCCCCGTGGTCGAATATCTGGTTTCTGTCTTCCGGTCGGTGCGCCTTGTACGGCTTACCGGGAATGATCCATTCACCGCAACTGTCGAACTGGGTCTTGACGCGGAACCGCTCCGCAAATTCGGCGATCTTCATCGTGCTCCTATGTCTGTCGTATGACTGACAGAGCCAAACCGCACCTCACCGAACCTCACGGTTCAAGTGTGCGCGTGAGAATAATTCTCGTGTCGTTTGTGGGATTTACAGAGAAGGAAAGGACTTGCAGAGAATAGCCAAAAGCAGGGTATTGGTTCCTAAGTCTGGTGCGTCTGCCAATTCCGCCACTTTCGCACTCTGGCTGACCAATTATTGCACAGGAGGTTGGTTTGTCGTCCGCGATTGGGATTCGCCCGGGTCCAGAATACCGACGCGGGATTTCCTACCGTGGACGAACCCCATCTGCAGCGATGAATACTGAACCCACCCTTATCATCCTAGATGCATCCAAGAGCCCGCATTCGCTTTGTTCTGATTTCGGAACAAAACGGACTTCTTACTTGACGACTGAGATAGGTTCGGTAAGACTCAGTGCAACTCGGCTCGGGTCAATTGCTGGATGAGAGGTGATCGATGGTGACCAACACGTTGGTCTCTGCGCTCTCAAAGTCCAGTGGCGAAGTGTCCGAACACCGCGAGTATTCCACTGCTACTGGCCGGCTCGTTCGCAACATCAGCACCGCGCTTTTGGTGGGAATCGCTTACTACATTGGAAATCGGATTGGCTTCGCGTTGACACCAACCGGGCAGCCGAATTCGACGTTCTGGCCTCCCAATGCAGTTCTTCTGGCTGCCTTCCTCTTGGCGCCCCGCCGAACATGGTGGACGTTTCTTCTGGCTGTGCTTCCAGCTCATCTGTTGGCTCAGCTACAAATCGGAGTACCTCTAGCGACGGCCACCGGTTGGTTCATCACCAATACCAGCGAGGCGCTCATTGGGGCCTTTTGCATTACACAGCTTGCTCCCAAAAACCGGGTGTTCGAAAGCGTTCGCGGAGTTCTTCTCTTTGTCGTTTTCGGTGTGCTGCTTGCCCCGTTGATAACGTCTTTTCTGGATGCGGCCGCTGTTGTGATCACTGGCTGGGGCCGACACTACTGGCCCCTGGAGACCGAGCGGTTTTGGACCAATGCTTTGGCTGAACTGACGATCGTCCCGCTGATCGTGCTAGGTATCTCCAATTGGCCTTCATGGATTCAAAAGGCTACCCCTGCGCGTTGTTGGGAAGCGGCAATGTTGTCGATAGGGATTGTGGCGGTCAGTTTGTTCGTATTCACCTCTCAGCCGATCGCACCTGCGTCGGCTCCAGCCCTGCTCTATGCTCCTCTTCCGCTGCTCTTGTGGGCGGCGATTCGGTTTGGATGCGGCGGGTTGAGCCTGTCTGTATTGTGTATCGCCCTGATTTCGATCTGGTCCACGCTGCAGGGGCGAGAGCCATTTCCTTACGCATCCATGGCCCAGAACATCTTGTCTTTGCAGATTCTCTTTTGCATGGTCGCTGTGCCACTGTTGTTCCTCTCGGCTGTCATGGCAGACGCGAGGCGCACCGAACAGTCTCTGCGCAACATGGGCAGCAGCCTCATCGATGCGCAGGAGCAAGAGCGTTACAGGATTGCCCGCGAGCTTCACGACGACTTGGGACAGGAACTGGCGTTAATGACGGTAAAGCTAAATGGCCTTCTCGAACAATCCGGGGAGGCTTTGAGACCGGGACTGAGTGATCTGAGCAATCAGCTTTCCGCAATTTCCACTACTACCCGTGAGATCTCCCATGGTCTTTACCCGCGGCAGCTCGAATATATAGGTCTCGGGACCGCAGTCAAGAAGCTGTGTGAGGAAATGCGCCGCGGAAATCACTTTGCCGTAAATCTAGCCATGGGAAACGTACCCCGCCAATTAGAATCGTCAGTCTCGCTCTGCCTGTATCGGGTTGTGCAGGAAACATTTCACAATGTGATGTCGCACAGCCAAGCCAAGAAAGTGCAGGTCGAGCTTGCGGCTGACAATAGGCGAATACTGCTTCGAATCATCGATGATGGGGTTGGCTTCGAGCCGAATCGCGCAACCTCCGGCCTGGGGCTCGCCAGCATGCGTCAACGAGTGCGTTCAGTGGGAGGGTCGATTGAAATTGACTCGTCGCCGATGGCAGGGACACGCGTTGAAGTCCGCGTCCCCCTGCGGGAACAGGACGCGAACGATAAAGCTGGGGCAGCTTGAATATGTTTACCAGGAATGAACGGAAGAATGTGCTACGCAAATTCTCTGATAGATGTGGCTTTCCATCCCCGGGTGTGAGTGGCCGGTGAAATATCCGCACAGAACGTCGGCATCATGTGTTCTCGTAAGCTCGCTGCCGAATTCTTCCATCCGAATCGCGGCCTCGGCATTGCCCTCGGTACAAATCAGATGCATGCATTCCCCGAAGACCGAGACGTGCGAATTTCCAGACTTTGACGCTCTTGCCGCCGAATGAACGAGGTTGCCAAAGGTTTTCATGAACAGGCCTCGATCGGGCATGGAATTGACCATGAACGTCGAAAGGGTATGGGCTGCATCTACCGCGATGTAGCGACGTTGTTCGATTGCAGCACCGATATTCACGTCCTGTATGCGCAATCGTGAGAGCAAGCCTGTCAGGTGTGAGTCCGTGGCGGCGATCACTGCCGAACTCCCCGACTTAAGAGCGCCGGCAACGAACTGCGCAAGCTCATTCAAGAAACGCTGATCGTCAGAATAGAAGGTCACATCGTGGCGGCTGGCAATTTCCGCGCGGTGGGCGCGGGTCAGTTCGATGACACTGTCGCGTGGACGGTCTGCCGGTCGACCTTCGTCACCCGGTGCGTAATCGGCAAGACTGGAACTTGTAAACCGCTTGCCCTCAAGCACCGCGTTCAAGGCGGACAATAGTTCGCCGCCTGCGTCCGACTTGACGACGTAGCCGGATGCACCCAAGCGCAAGGCCTCTTCTGCGGCTTCCGGAGAGCGGTCTTCCGTTAAGAAGATAATCTTCGAACTGGGAGTACATTCCCGTATTTGTCGAGCTGCTTCGATTCCGCTTAATGTAGGAAGGCCAATATCCAACAGGATCAGATCGGGACGCAGCTCCGTTGCCTTCTGGACTGCTTCCAGTCCGTCGGCCACTTCACATACAACCTGCAGGCCTGAGAACTTGTGCAACGTTGAGAGAACGAAGCGGCGCCAGGGCTCGTAATCTTCAGCCACAAGAACGCGAATCGTTGATGCTTCCACGCCGGCCGTCCCCCCATTGGCAAACCTATCCCCGGCCAATCGTGATGAGACCAGACCCAGTTCGCATCTCGAGCAAACCATCACTATCTACTGGGGACTAGGGCGGGAAAGGAATAAGACGGAAGAATACCGGATTAAAGACAACATCCATTCTACCAAGGGATGCCTCGGCCACAAGTGATTTCTTCCATGCGCATTTATTTTGACAACCCTGAGCAGTCTGCGTTGCAGCCAAATGAGCTTCCAGTTCTGTCGGTCGACAGAGCAGGATTTCCTCGAAGCGTTCAGGCGACATGCCAGACCAGCAGAAATTCGTCATCTGGGGGATAGTGACGCGTTCGCGGATAAACGTTGCGGTAGGCTGAGGAGCTAACTATTTCAGCAAGCCATAGACTTCGACCTCATTGCGAGTACCGAAGTACACTCGGCCGTTGACCACGACCGGAATGACAAAGCGGGTGGCGAATCCAGCGCGGTCGCGCTGGCTGTTCTGCTCGGAGGTATAGATCGGCTGTCCGAGCTTGGTTGCGTCGTAGGCGTAGAGAATCGCTGTTGTGGTGTCAGGGCCGTCCCATATTTTCGTGGCGACACTCCAGACGATCGCGTTCGTCTTGCCGTTGGCGGAAACGGAAGGAGTGGCACCCATCTCGAACTTGTTGGCTGATGAAGCGTGCAGCGTGAGGCGCCCGTTAGCGAGCATGTAGTCGCGGAGGGCGTCGTTGTTGGCGGCAAAGTAAGCGTGCTTATTCCAGTAAGCCATTGCACCAAGGCCCTCGCCAGCCATGCGGATCCTTTGGGGGATGGCGTCGCGGTCTGCTTGGAACTTTCCCATTTGGTCGCGATCAATCACGTAGAGGATGGAGTGCTTGGTGGGTTGGAGCAGAAGATGACGATGCGGGCCGGGCTGATCGGGAAGCAGGGTAGGACCACTGGAGCCCACGTCGGAATCACCTGCGAGGATGTCGGCTTGATCGAACGGCGTAAAGTAGTCGCGGACGGCTAGGGATGAACCGTCTAGCTTGAGAACAGAATCGCCGTAATCACGTCCCCCGCTGGTGGCGTCGAAGGTGCCGTTGCCGGTGGGCACGTAAAGGTTGCCTTCGGAATCGACGGCGGGTCCGGTGTCGCTGAGCCAGATGCCGGCTTCGCTGCCGTCGGGATCGATATTCAGCACGGCTTTCTGCCCTAGCGTTTGAGGGTCGTAAGCCATCACCCATCCGTGATAGGGATCGACATCGCATGACGAAGCCCAGGTCAAGTAAACATTGTTGTTGGCGAGTGTAATAGCGGCGCGCGGATTTTCGTGGAGGGGATCGAAGTCGACCTGGCGCTTGGATCTACCTGCGCCCCGGCCTGGCACCGATGCCGTGATCAGTTTCGGGCCACCGAATTTTTCGACGCCCGTGGTAATCGCCAGCGCATGCAGATGCTGAAAGTATTCGTTGTCGCCGACCGCGTGGCGGATGGCGGTACGGGCTAATACATAGAGCGTTCCCGTCTTAATGTCGATGACCGGAGTGGAGGTGATGCCAACTTCCGGCCGAATAAACGGACACTGCACCATGTCTTCCGAAAGAGGAATCGTACTGTGCGCGTTATCAAGAAAGCTTACTTCCCAGAGCGAAGGATCTCCCGGTCGATCGGCGTCGAATGCGTAGACGCTGTCGTGTTCGGTGGCCACGTAGATGACGTCGTGCGTCCCTTTTCCCGGTATCTCCACCCCAGGCAAGAACAGGGGTTGTGCGTACACCGGACCATCGACCTTGAAGGCACCAATCTTGCCGAACTGTCTTGCGTTGACGTTCTGCGGGTTGAGGGTTCTCTCGTTTAAGGTCGCGCCGGTGCGAAAGTTGTCATACTGCGAGGTTGTGACTTGGGCGAGAGAAATGCCAGCAGTCGCAATGAATACAAGTAGGCTGAAGCGGATCCATCGTCTCATTCGGACGCCTCCGGCGCGGGAACACGGCAAAATCGGGCCAGCTCGCAACACAAGTTGGTGCGTCCATTTTAGACGTGCGAAGAGCGCGGCGGAGAGCCGCGCTCTTTCAATAAGGTTTGTTGGGTGGAATTTTGTCGGCGATTGGCTTGTCCGTCAGCGTAGTTTGGGGCTTGTCAGTTTGGGGCTTGTCGTACCGCATGCGGTTGGCACCGACCTCACTGCTATCAGAATGGTCCACCGGTTTCATTGCGACCACCTGATAGCGTCGCATCTTATGATCCCCGTCGGGAACCCGCATCTCCAGAACATCTTTCGATATCTTGAACTCTCCCTCCTGGCCGATCGGAAGCAGTCTGGGGTGCTTGTGATCCAACGGGCGCACGTGGTACTCCATATCGTCGGTGCGCAGCAAATACTGCGGACAGAGCTTTTCATCGGTGTTGACGTGAGTCGCCCCAACGGAGGCCCAGACGCTTCCCAGTCCGGTTAAGCCATGCTCCTTCGCGCCACAGGGCACGGCTTCCATTTTTTCGATCATGGCACGCTGGCCATGTTTCTTGGCAAAAACGGGGAGCGTAAGTGTCAGCGCGAAAAATGCAATCAAAAACGTTTTCATCTTCATGGTGCCCCTTCCAAGTTAGTGGTCCGTGGCCGCTGATTAATGTTGGGGCGGTCGGCAGAGGACCGTCCCTCGTCACCGCCTTGACTTACTTCTTGGGTTCGGAAGTTGGAAGCTTCACCGTTCCCTTCGAGGACATTGCGCCGGAGGATGCCGCATCAAATGACTGGGCCGACTTGACGAATGCCCGCGGATTCTCCTTCAATTCCTCGCGCACCTGGGGATTGGTTTTCAGGTAATTCTGCAATGCCGAATGATTTTCCAGATATTCTTCGTTCGTTGCGAGCGAAGGATTCTTGGAGAGTTCACCCGAAATGCTCCCGTGCCCTTCCAGGAACTCGTGGAAGCTGGAGAGTTCGCCGTGTGTCACATCGTGGTCGCGACCCAGACCCGCGCTCTCGCGGCGATCAAAGGCTTGCTCGCGATTCAGGAAACCGTTCGGGTTCTCCTTGTACTCTTCGCGCACTCCTGGATGGTTTGCCAAGAACTGCTGTAAAGCCGGATGGTTCTCCACAAATTCCTTGTTATTGACCAGAGAAGGATTCTTGCGGAGTTGCTCGGAGATCTCAGGGTGACCGTCAAGGAAGCGATCCATGTTGGCTAGTTCGCCTCTGGTTACATCTGAGTCAACTCGCTGCCGGGCGTCCTCTCGTCGATCGAACCGTTCTTCTTGATGCATGAACGCGTTCGGTTTCGCCTGGTACTGCTGCCGCAGCTCAGGGTGATCTTTCAGGAACTGCTGCAAAGCGGGATGGTCTTCGATGAATTCCTTGTTGTTAACAAGGGAGGGATTCTTTTGCAGTTGCTCGGCGATTTCCGGATGAGCATCCATGAAGCGGTCCATGTTCGACATCACGCGCATGTCTTCACGCCGGTCATAACGGCGTTCTGCCGACATGAAAGCATTGGGATTCTCGCGGAGTTCGTCGTTCACTCCTGGGTGCTGTGCGAGAAACTGCTTTAGAGCAGGATGGTCTTCTACGAACTCCTTGTTATTGACCAGTGCCGGATTCTTGCGCAGTTGCTCGGAGATCTCCGGATGCGAATCCATGAAGCTATCCATGCGGGCCAATTCACCTTGTGTCATGTCGCGATCACGATCCCGGTCGCGGCTACGATCTTCCTGCCGATCGAAGTGCTGCTCCTGTCGCATGACGGCATTCGGATTCTGCGACAGCTCCTCCCGCACTTCGGGATGTTGCTGTAAGTAAGCCTGCAGCTCCGCATGGTTCTCGACAAACTCTTCGTTGTTGATCAAGGCCGGATTGTTGCGGAGTTGCGTGGAGATCTCCGAGTGATTGTCGAGAAACTGATCGAAGGTCGAGAGTTGCTGCCGCGTTAGGTCGGAATCTCTGTCTTGCGGAACTGCGCTTTGCGTCTGCGCTCCCGCGGGCGCAACCCAAACTAGCGTGCCGAGCGCCAGGGTTGCCAGCCAATGTCGAGTTGTCAGTCCTGTGCGTTGCATAGCCGTAACAGCCTCCTGAGGAAGAAAAGTTTTTTCTGCTTGCGGGTGAACTTGCTCAAAGAGTGCACGGCTGAGGCCAATATGGCGAGAACAGGAAACTCATGCCTCATCAAAGACTTGGCGGAGGTATGCGGACCTTCTTGTAGGCGGAACCTGGCAGTGCAATTTCGACACGCGTCGGTAAAATCCGCGTACGGAAATGCCCTTAGTGCATGTGCCTTAGTGAGGAAAGCAAAACGGATACAATGGCATTGCGGTATTAATCCAAGCAAAATCCCAACGCGCGCGTGCACAAATTCAGCTTACTGCGCTTTCACCAAAGGCCAAGGATGTTTCTCAACCGGAGTATTGAGCAGCTTAAGGTCTGCTTTGCCTTCTTCCGTTTGCTTTAATTCGAAGAGGGTAGGTGTCCCATCTGGACGCTGCGAACCGTGGAAAGACAGGACGCCGTTTGCGACGGCGGCGTGACCGACTTTCTGTGCGTGCTCCGGTACGGGAGGAGCCGTTACTAGCATGCAGGCACCTTCGTCGTCACCATGCATGTTTCCGATACTCACCGTGCCATCCAGTTGATCCTGGTTTACTTGCAAGGTTAGGACGACAAAGGTGCGTCCGTCTTGGCAGGTTCCTTTCCAGGTTCCAGCGAATTTGGACAACGAGTCGTCAGGGTGGGCAAACGCAGAAGCCAAGACAACCTGGAGGAGAAGCAGAGGCGACAAGAGAGCGATCTTCCGAGCCAGGGTCAAAGCCATGGTACGCTCCTTTCGGATGATCAATTTGCAGGTTTAGACACCTGGCTGCAGTCGTGGGTTCCCGAAAGAATCTCTTCGACAAGATCTTGTTTTCCGTGCGGCGATCGCTCAAGGAAGTCAGTCCAGGCAATGGCAGGAGACCATTTTCTATAGTAGATTACCGAAATCGATATGAGAGAAATTAACCTGGATGGGGTAGTGATGTATGTGAGTTCGACAGACTATCGTGGGGTCGTCAACGCTAAGACCCGTCTGCATTTTATTCAAAAAGGCTCGAGAGTTTTTGCTCGATACGCTGGAGGGCGAGTCAAGCGTGGTTGCATCGTTGGCACCATTTCCGGGTCAGAGCTCGTATTTCGCTACGCACAACTGGAGGACTCGGAGCAGATTCACGGCGGCCGCTCAATCTGCGAAGTTCAGTGGACGGAGGAAGCGGGTCTCCGTGTGATTGAGCACTTCACCTGGAGCACGCGCATCGGTAGTGGCACCAACATATTCGTTGAGATCCGCTGAGGCGTCTTTCGGCCGAGTGTTACTCCAAACACTCGAGCACCAGCGCAGTGAGTTTCGGGCCTGCCCCGCTCCGCGGCTTTACTGTGACGTACTGGGCTTGCCTGAAGAAGTCTCCGCCGGTTTTTCGAAGAGCTTCGGATCGACCGCAGGATTAACCTCGAGCTTCTTATACTCGACGACGCTGGTTTCCTGGCCGTTCTGCTTATTCTTGTGCAGATAGGGTTGAGTGAGGCCATCGGTCGTGCGCCAGTCGGAGAGATTCGTTTCCCCATCGAAAGGACCGGTCTGCCCCACACCTTTGTACTTCTCCCGCAGAATGTAGCCAGTTTTTGGGTCAACGTACCAACGCAGCCACGGAATGGCGCCGCCGATATCCACGATCTCTGCTTCCACGTCGCCGATCTTTTCGGTGCCGGCGGCGGTGAAGGTAACCGCAGAGTCGTTCGCATGCTGCGTGACATAGATCAGATCGTGATGAAGCTGAGCCATCATGTCGTCTCTTTGCGCAGGAGGCACGCTGCGAGTTCCCATCCCGGCCATGCTCATGAATCCTGCGTTTGGACTGGAGACAATGATGAGTTGTCCCTGAGGCGTCTGCACTTCGACGTGCATACTGTCGGGAAAAGCGATCGTGATGTTGACCGGAGTAGGAGTGCCGCCGGGTTCGCTCTCGTCAAATGTTGCGCCAAGCGTTTTGATCGATTGCAGCTTCGGGAGGCCCCCCATCGCGGCGGCAACCTTCTGAACCAGGGCTCTGCCTTCGGGATTGCTGGTCTGTGGTTTTGTGCCGCTATCCGCCGCCTTCTCCGCCGGAGGAGGCGGAATCGTGATGTCAATCTCCTTCACCGGGCCCAGCGACGACAACGGCTTGTCGAACTCCTTCGTGTTGCCGACAACGAGGACGGCTAGTTGATCTTTGTGAAGGTATTTGGCCGCAACGCGATTGACGTCCGCTGCCGTGATCTTCTTGATCTCCGCTTGATACTTGTCGAGCCAGTCCGCGGGATAACCGTAAAACTCATACGTCATGCGCTCGGCCAGAATCTTGTCAGGAGAGTCGAGGCGGAAGATAAATGCATTGAGGATCGCGTCCTTTGCCTTCTGAACTTCGTCATCCGTGATTGGGTTTGTACTTAACCCGCTGATATTCTCGTCGGCGGCCTGAATCGATTCGATCGTGCTCTGGCTCTTCGTTCCAATTGAAATCTGCAGCACGCCCGGATGGCCGAAGTTTGTGCCGACGCCTCCGCCAACGCCATAAGCTAGGCCGCGCTTGGTACGAATATCGTTGAACAGGCGCGAGGAGAATCCGCCACCGAATGCTTCGTTGAAGACGCTGATAGCGTAGTAGTCGGGATTGGCGCGCGTGGTCCCAAGGCCAACCATGCGGATGTTGCTCTGATTTACGTCTTCTTTAGGAATGAGATAGTAGCCGGGTTTCGCGGGATCGTACTTGATGTCTGGCTTGGGAAGTGTTGGACCCTTCGGCCACGATTCGAATGCGGCACGCAGGCGCGCCTCCATCGCCGCAGAATCGAAATCTCCCGTGATTCCGAGAATGATGTTATTGGGATGCACGTATTTCGCATGCCAGTCGATTAAATCCTGGCGCGTTACGGCCGCAACGGTCGCGTATTCGGCAATCCGGGCGTAAGGATTGTTCGGACCATAGGCGAGTTTGATTGCTTCCCGGTGCGCAATGGCGTCGGCTTCATCGTTCCGCCGCGAAATGGAGTCTTCCATCGCCTTCTGCGCGATATCGAGTTTGTCCGCACGGAATTCCGGATTCTGCAATACATCGACGAAAACTTTGAAAACGTCGTCGAGATCCCCCTTCAGACAGTTGAAGCCGATACTGGTGGAGTCCGGCCCGCCGCCAGTTTCGACTTTAGCGGCGCGCACCTCGAGGAAGTCGTCGAGTTGATCACCGGTCTGGGTCTTTGTGCCGCCAGTACGCCACACGTCGCCGTACATGTCGACTAGTCCGACCTTGCTGACGGGTTCGCTCACAGAGCCGCCTCGGATACGCGCAGTGCCACCGATGAGCGGTAGTTCATGATCTTCCTGGAGAAAGATCACCATCCCATTGGAGAGCTGAATGCGCTTGGGTTGCTGCGGTTTAAATGCAGGCAACTGCGGAATCGGTATTTGCTGCCAGCGGGATGTTTGTCCGGCAGAGAATGTCGGAGCGATCGTTACTGAGCAAAGCAGGAGCGTGAGGAGTATCTGCTTCATTGCGCACCCCCTTGATCAGCCGGGCCCCCGCCCTGTTCACCGCCTTGTCCTCCGGCTCCCTTAGCGTTCTCGATGATCCCGACAGTGCGGTTTGTATCGGTAAAGACCTCGTTGGCCACGCGGCGGATATCGGCCTTGGTGACCTGATCGATGCGGTCCACGGAGCGAAACAGCTCGCGCCAGTCGCCGTATCGCGTTTGGTATGTCGCCAATTGTGTTGCGAGTCCCTCGTTGTCCGCGAGGCCACGAATCAGATTGGCTTTGGCGCGCGTTTTGATCATCTTCAATTCGTCGTCGCTGATGTCTTCTTTCTTCAGGCGCTCGATTTCCTCATGGATCGCCGGGGCCATTTCTTCAGGCTTGTGTCCTGGCAGGGGAACCGCGAGAAACGCAAACAAATGGGGGTACTTCACACCCGGATATCCGGTAATTCCTTCCGAATAAGAAGCAATTTTCTTGTCGCGAACCAGAGCGCGATAGAGCCGGGAAGTGCGGCCTTCCGACATGAGATCGCTGATGGCGTCGAAGACGGCATCGTCTTTCGACATATAGTCCGGCCGATGGTATCCCTCGAGGTAGATGGGTTGCGAAGCTTCCCTGAGGACGACTCGACGTTCGGAGTTCTGCGGAGGTTCTGTGGTTGTGGACAAGTTCGGATGCGGGCTTTTCGGGAGCTGGCTGAAGTACTTTTCCAGAACCGGCATTGCCTCCGAGGCTTTGATATCGCCTGCGATGGCGATCACCATGTTCGAGGGAACGTAGTATTTATCGAAGAAATTCTGAGCATCGGTCGCAGAGAAGTGATTCAGGTCCGCCATCCAGCCGATCGTCGGACGGTGATACGGATGGGCCGTGAACGCTGACGAAGTGAACTGCTCGAGCAATCGACCGAATGGATTGCTGTCGGTCCGCATGCGCCGCTCTTCGATGACGACATTGCGTTCTTTGTAAAACTCGCGCATCACCGGATGCAGGAACCTGTCGGACTCCAGATAGGCCCAGAGTTCCAGCCGATTCACCGGAAAAGAATAGTGATAGGCAGTTTCGTCGTAGTTGGTGAAGGCGTTCATGTCTTCGCCACCGTTCTGCTCGATGATTTTTCCGAATTGATTGGGAACGACGAACTTATCTGCCGCCGCAATCGCGTCTTGCCAGGCCTTCTGCAGTTGCTTCAACTTCTCCGGATCTTGGCCGACTCTCTTGTCGCGTTCAGCAATGTAGGCAGCGTAGGCGACCTCGACCTTCTCGAGAGCGGGTTTTTCGGCGGCGAAGTCTGTGGTGCCGATGGTATTGGTTCCCTTAAAGGCCATGTGCTCGAACATGTGAGCGAGGCCGGTTGCGCGCATCGGATCCTGCACAGAGCCCGCATCGACGAGCGTAAAGAAGGAGAAAACCGGCGCCTCGGGCCGCTCGCAGATGATGATCGTCAGGCCATTGTCGAGCTTCTTGACGGTGACGCGCTTTTCAAAAGAAGCGACGTCCTGGGCCAAGGCGAACGTTGTCAGGAGCGAGAGTAGGACTGCTAGTTTGAGGATGCGGCGTTTCATCGAGCCTCCATCGGCTGGGCAGGTTAAGCTGCTATGTCCTATTTTTGGACGGGCCAGCGGAGCAGAAGTTTGAAAGTACGTGGCGGAAAGGCAGCTTGTCAAACCGTCTTGCATGCGATTTCCCCCACGTTGCCAGAATAGCGAATAAGATCAAGGCTGTATTTGCGTCCGAGCAATTCTCGGGCACAATGTCACCGCGGAGCGCACGTGACCGACTCGATCATCGAAGTTCAGGGTAAAAATCTGAAGCTGTCGAATCTGGAAAAGGTCTTGTACCCTGCGACCGGATTTACTAAGAAAGATGTCATCGATTATTACGCGCGAATTGCTCCCGCGCTCTTGCCACATTTGACGGGCCGGGCCCTCACCCGCAAACGCTATCCCGACGGAGTGGATGGCGAGCCCTTCTTCGAGAAGAACGCACCCATGCACAAACCGGACTGGGTGAAGACCGCGCCCATCTGGAGCGGACATGGCGGACGCACCGTTCATTACATCCTTGCCGATGATATGCCCACGTTAATCTGGCTGGCGAACCTTGCCGCGCTCGAACTGCACCCGTCGCTGGCGCTCGCCAAAGACATCAAGTGCCCGACGGTGATGGCGTTCGATCTTGATCCCGGGCCGCCGGCGAACATCGTGCAATGCTGCCAGGTGGCGATGTGGCTGCGGGAGATTTTCGAGCATCTCGGTCTGCAAAGTTTCGCGAAGACTTCTGGTTCAAAGGGAATGCAGCTCTACGTTCCACTGAACACCCCGACGACATTTGAGAAGACGAAGCTTTTTTCGCACGCCCTCGCGCAATTGCTGGAGCAGGAGCATCCGAAGGAAGTCTTGTCAGACATGAAGAAGAATCTCCGCACCGGAAAGGTGTTTGTCGACTGGAGCCAGAACGACGAACACAAGACCACGATCTCCGTGTATTCGCTGCGTGCGAGAGAGCATCCAACGGTCTCAACGCCGGTGTCCTGGGATGAAGTGGAAAAAACGCTTAAGAAAAAGGACGCGGGACTGCTGGTATTCGAGTCGAAGGACGTGATCAAGCGCTTCGACAAGATGGGAGACCTGTTTGAGCCGGTGCTTGAGCTGAAGCAAAAGTTGCCGGATTTGAAGGCTGCAGTGCCGGCCGCGCATGGGGCCGAACCAATCGAAATCGCGGCACAAGCGGACGAGACTGATCATGGGCACAGAACGTCGAGGGGAAAGTCAGCCGCCCGAGGCACGGCTAAGAAGAGGAGCAGCAAGGTATAATCGCGGTCGATTCATTCCGCGCGGGAAAACCTTTCGACCATTTTAGCTTTTTATGTAATCGATCATGGTGTCATCCTGATGGCCTGCGCTTTTTGCAGGCAGGAGGACCTCTGCAGTCCACGGCCGCATGAGCACTGCAAGCAGAGTTGCATAGGTCCTCCGGCGCCAAAAGATGGCGCCATCAGGATGACAAAGTGGAATGGTATAAGGAATTCACAAATCGATCTCAATCATGGCGCAAGTCTACGCAGGAACCTCAGGATGGGCCTATCCCAGCTGGAAGCCTGCTTTCTATCCGGAGAAACTGGCCCAGAAGAAGTTTCTTAACTTCTACACGACTAAGTTGAATACCGTCGAGGTGAATTTCACCTTCCGGCAACTGGTGAAGGAAACCACGATCCAGAATTGGCTGGGCGACTCGCCACCGCACTTTCGCTTTGGGGTGAAGGCACACCAGGTGATCACGCACATCAAGCGTCTCAAGGCCACGGAGGAGTTTGTAGCGCGCTTTCTGGCGACTATCGAACCGTTAGCGGCAGCGGGCAAACTCGGGCCGGTGCTGTTTCAGCTTCCGCCGAATCTGAAAGCCGACGCCGCACTATTGAAGGATTTTCTGGCGATCCTCCCACGGACGGTTCCGGCGGCCTTCGAGTTCCGGAATGAGTCGTGGTTCAGCGACACGACTTGGGATCTGCTTCGAGCGACCAATATGGCCCTGTGCGTGGCAGAGACCGAAACCCGGACCACCCCAGACGTCGTAACCGGCAAGTTCGCTTACTACCGCTTCCGAAAACCGACGTATACAGGTGAGGAACGCCGTGCCATGGTGGATCGGCTCCGGCAACACATTTCCGAAGGGCGCGATGCCTTTGCCTATTTCAAGCACGAGGAGACGCCAGAGGGAGCGCTGTATGCGGTGGACTTGTTACGCGAAGTTAGTGGCGGAGCGGCGACGTGACGCGATACAGGTGTTTATGTATCGCCGCAAGCTTTGCGGTTCTCTCACCCGTACTGTTTGCTCAAACCAACGGTCTGCGAACGGTTCACGTATTCGTGGCGCTAGCTGACAATGAGCACCAGGGAATTGTTCCTGTTGCGCCGAAGCTCGGCAACGGCGAAGATGCCGAACATAACCTCTATTGGGGCTCCGCCTACGGAGTCAAGACTTACTTTTCGCGTTCCCCAGATTGGGAGCGCGTGAGATGCAATCCAAAGCCGAAAGCGGAGGTTCTGGAGCGTTGCGTCTTCAAATATCGAGCGGCGAGTGTTTACCTTATCGCCGATGCCTATCGCGGGATGGAAATCAAGCAGGCCGTCCTGGACTTTCTTGACTCCGCTGCTGGCGATGGCGCGGATGTGCTGAACCTGTCAAGCGCATCGGAGTCGTTGAAATTACCCATTCGAGGTGCGGCGAATGTTGTTGCGTATGCCGGACATGATGGCTTGATGGATTTTCAATTGAGCCGCTTGCCGCATCAGAAGAACGCCCTTCATCGCGATGCGATCGTGCTTGCGTGCGCGAGCAAGCAGTTCTTTGCCGCGCCGCTAAGGGCCACTGGCGCCGAGCCCCTACTGTGGACGGCCGGCCTCATGGCTCCAGAGGCTTACACACTTAAGAGCGCACTTGATGGATGGATTTCGGGAGAAAGCAACGATCTCATCCGCGATCGTGCGGCCAGCGCCTATGACAAATACCAGAAGTGCGGGTTCAAGGCAGCGCACCGGCTGCTGACGACTGGTTGGTGATCGAACGAGTTCGGAAGGTCCTCCGATTGCGGGCATCCACCTCATCATTGTCAGATGCTCTCTCTAATCGCATACTGAAAGTCTGCCTCATGCCTTCCGACGTCAACTCGAGCGTTCTCGCCGGGTTTCTCGACTATCTCCGGATTGAAAAAGGTCTGGCGCGTCTTTCGATCAACGCCTATACAACCGACATTCGCCAGTTCGCTGAGTTCCTGGAGAAGCGAAGGCGCCTCCTGTTAAGCGCGCGCCGCACGGATGTCCGTGAATTTTTGCAACAACTCTTCTCGAATCGTGTAGACGGACGCAGCGTGGGGAGGAAGCTTTCAGCGCTTCGGCATCTGTACCGATATTTGTTGCTCGACAAGAGGATCGATAGCGATCCCACATTGAACATCGAATCTCCGCGGCAGTGGAAGGTGCTGCCTAAATCGCTCGCTCAGGATGAGATCGCGACGACGCTTGCCGCGCCGATGAAATCTTTGTCCGAGTCGCGCAAGAATCGGAAAGATTCAGAAGCATTGGCATCGCGTGACCGCGCCATGCTCGAGTTGCTGTACGCAGGTGCGCTGCGGGTCTCTGAAGTAGTTAGCGCCACGCTTGAAGACCTGAAACTCGAAGCCGGATACATGCTGGTTCGCGGAAAAGGAGACAAGGAGAGAATTGTGCCGTTAGGCAGACCTGCTCAGGATGCGCTGTCGGCATACTTGAGCTCAGGTCGTCCGACGTTGCTGGCAATGCTTGCCCCAAAGGCCCGGCAGAACCTGGCGGCCGCTGTTCAAACTAGAAATTCGCCGTTGTTGTTTGTTGGTCGTGGAGGCAAGAAACTGACGCGACAGCGCATCTGGCAGATGGTTGGCCAAGCTTCCGCCGCGTCTGGACGTCATGCTTCCCCGCATATGTTGCGGCACTCCGCTGCTACGCATATGGTCGAGAATGGCGCCGACCTGCGTACTGTGCAGACCATTCTTGGTCACGCTGACATCTCGACCACGCAGGTATATACACATCTAGCGCTTGATCGTTTGCGAACCGTGTATCAGAAGCATCATCCGAGGGCGAAAGCGCGATGAGCAGAGCGCAGAGTACGGTCGGCAAGGCCGTCGATGATTTCTTGCATCATCTGCGCGAGCGCAACTCGTCCGCGCATACGATTAAAGCCTACACCGGTGATCTGGCCAGTTTTTCTGTTTATGCGGGCTCTCGTGCGTGGAAGCAGATCGATCACATCGCAATTCGCGGATTCCTGTCACAGCTCTATGAGAGGGGGCTCAGCAAGACTTCCGTGGCTCGCTCGCTCGCTGCCGTGCGCTCGCTGTACCGCTGGCTAGCGCAGGAAGGTGTGGTCGATCAGAATCCTGCAAAGCTCGTGGCCACACCGAGGCTTCCGAAAAGATTGCCTCGGGTGCCGACGATCGAAGAGATGAACTCGGTGCTCGACGGACAGATGCCAGAAACTGCGGCATTCCCCGAACGTGACCGTCTCATGTTGGAGTTGTTATACGGATGCGGAATCCGCAACTCTGAGTTGACCGGCATTAACCTCGACGACATTCGCTTGAGCGTCGAAGCGATCCTCATCCGCGGAAAAGGGAAGAAGGAGCGCTACGTGCCCTTTGGCGAATCGGCGAAGGTTGCGCTATCGGCCTACCTTCCCGCGAGGCAAGCGATCCTTTCCGATGCTCACAAGAATTCCAATGGCTTGCTGATCAATCAACGTGGTGGCCGTTTAACCACCCGAAGCGTCGGCCGCATCATCAAGAAGATTGCTGTGGCCAAAGGCCTGTCTCCCGATGTACATCCGCACACCTTGCGCCATGCCTTCGGGACGCACATGTTGGAGGAAGGGGCAGACCTGCGAGCCATCCAAGAATTGCTGGGACATGAGCGCCTGGCTACCACGCAACGTTACACACAGCTTTCCACCAAGCATGTCCTGCAGGTCTACGATCAGACGCATCCTCGCGCGAAGTAAAAGTAAGCCTGCCTTAATTACCTCAGTAATTTGGGACCGTCGGTCCAGTCATCGAAAATAGTGAGACGGGCAAGTCTGTAAACCTGGAACTCGAATTGTGAAGTTTCGGGAGAGTACCTCTGCCGCCCCCGTGGAGGCACTGTGAGAAAGATCAATCCGGAGCTCTGGCTACTGCTGTTTCTGGTAGCGATCGCTGCGATATTGAATTTTCTGGTCGCTTCGCAGCGTATGGCACTCGTCTTCTATTTCCTTCCGACTCTGTATTCCGCCTATCACTTTGGACGCCGTCATGCCACGCTGACCGCCGTGGCCAGCATCGTTCTGGTGACGTTGCTTGTGTTCCTGAATCCGACAATGTTCCATCGGCCGGTCGAAATGCCTCTCGGGCTTTGGTTCGACATGACGGTGTGGGGCGGAATCCTCATGGTCGCCGGCTATGCTACCGGCACTCTCTACGAGCATAACCAGAAGTCCTTGCGCGAGATGGAAGAAGGTTATGACGGGATGCTGGTAATCCTGCAGAACTTTCTCGCGAATCAGAAGTACAGTGAGACCCATGGATATCGTACTTCCTTGTGCGCGACCAAGATCGCCGAGGCTGTGGGCCTCGACGGAAAGAGCATCGAGGACATTCGGACGGCGGCGCTGCTCTTCAATATGAAAGATCTCGGCATCACCAACGAAGTCCTTATGAAGGCCGCACAGGTTTCGCAAGAAGATCTTCGGCCGGGGAAGAGAAATAAGAGTATGCTCGGCTCCAAGATCGCGATGGGTGGATCCCTGAGAAACGCGATTCCGATTTTTCTGACAGAGCGCCAATTCCGGCAGGAAGGATCCAGGCCAGAAGATGCTTCGCTCGAGGTGCAAGTGCTGGTTCTCGCGGAAGAATACGAAGCGCTCACCAGCGGCCAGCGAGGCACGAAGCTGTCGCCCTCGCAGGCGGCTCAGGAAGTTATCAAGCGAGCAGGTACTCACTATGACTCGCTGGTGGTGAATGGATTCAGCAAAGCTTTTGGAGATTCCGCCAACGCCGCTGGAGCGTGAAGCTCACGTCGTTTGCCGGAGCCCTTCCCACATCTCGACGATCCGCGCCTTTAAGTCTGCGGTGAGCTTCTCGTAGGCTTGTTCCGACGCCTCGGACTCGGGCGGGGGAAGAATTGGATCTCCAAAGACCATCTTCACCGGTTTGAACCCCTGGAAACCCCTGTTCCGCGGCCATACCTCATAGAAGCCTTCGATCGCGACCGGCACTATTGGAACCTGCAGGTGGATGGAGAGAATCGCTGCACCTTTCTTGAAAATTCTCGGCGTTCCATCGATCGATCGCTCTCCCTCCGGATAAAGAACGAGCGAGATCCCATGACGCAGGCCGAATGCTCCCGCGCGCATCGCAGGAATGAGATTCGCATCGGGATCGACAACGACCACTTTGATGGAGCGCGCCAGGCGGCGCATGAATCCTGTGCCGAAAATTTCGCTCGTACCCACGGCAAACAAATTCCTGAAGAGATCCTCTGGCAGCACGCTAGCCAGAACGACTGGATCAAGATAGCTCTGGTGATTGGAAGAGAGAATGAACGGACCCTTTTTCGGCAGTTTCTCGAGGCCTGACACTTTCAGATCAAGTCGATCGAAGGCCACCATCTGAAATAGGCGTGTAACGAGGTACCAGAACTTATCGTTGATACGACTGGGATGCCTCAACGCTAGCACGTCAGGATCCTGTGGATCTTCAGCGAGAATCGCTTTCCAACCAGCGAATGCGGCTCGTGGTGCTGTCGCGCCGCTTGCTGCGCTCTCGAGCACCGCATCGACCAGATCACGAACGGTGTAAATGTTTGTGAGTTGCGACTCTTCGATATTTCCGCCCAGTTCCTCTTCTAACCGGCTCAGCACCTCCACGCGCTGCATCGAGTCGAATCCGAGATCAAGTTCGAGGTTGAGCGTTGGCGTTATCTTTTCGCGGTCTGACCCGGAAGACTCCCGAATAATCTTGAGCGCGCGTTGCACATCCGGTTTTTCAAGCCACGCTGCTTCTTCCGCGGTGAGCGGCTTTTCTGCGGGAAGTTCCGTCCCGTCCTCGAGCGTCTTGCCTTGATTGGCCCGCACTCGCTTTTCGACTTCGAAGCGCTTGATCTTACGCGTGGTTGTGCGCGGCAGATCGTCCTGCCAGATCTCATAGCTGCTGACGCGCTTGGTCGACGCGATTTGCGCCGATAGTCCTTCGATATCGAAACGAATGGCTTCCTTGGCGTTGACAATCTTGCGCTTGCGCAATTCGTCGAAATTGGGAACGACCACTGCGTGCAACCGGTCGCGCTCTTCGCCGGGCTTACCTTCCAATCCCATGACCGCGATTTCTTTAATGAACGGCGATTTCAAGTAATGCGCTTCGATCTCTTCCGGATAGACATTCTTGCCGTTGCTGAGAACGATAACTTCCTTCTTGCGTCCGGTCAGGAATAGGTTGCCATGTGAGTCGAAGTAGCCAAGATCACCCGTGTAAAACCAGCCGTCGCGAAGGGCTTGCTCAGTCGCATCAGGACGGTTCCAATAGCCTTTCATGACCATCGGGCCGCGAACGGCAAGTTCGCCAATGGCCGGACCGCCGTCCTCTTGAGGCTGAGGGTCGACAATCTTTCCCTCAACGCCTTTCATCGCCTTGCCGCACGAGCCAAAGACGATATCGTTGGGCGAATTGACATAGATGGCGGCGGCGGTCTCCGTCAGTCCCAGGGCCTGCATGACGTCGATGCCGAGATCGTAGAAGTCTTTCTGGATCGCCGGATCGAAGCGCGAACCGCCGGTCGCGAAATAACGCATCTTCGGTCCGAGCGTGTGGTGAACCTTGCTGAACAGGATCGGCCCGGCATTGATGCCGATTTTGCGCAAAATGTGATTGGTGGCGATCATCGCGCTAAAAAGCTTTTGTGTGAGTGGTCCGCGCTTCTTGATTTCGGAAAAGATCCGCTCATGAATCAGGTAATAGAATTGCGCCACAACAGCAAAGGCCGTAATGCCGCGCTCGTGCAGGGCCTTCATCAACTCGGTGGTGTTCAGGGTCTCGAGATAGAGAACGCGCGATCCCTTGATGAGCGGAAGGAGCATGTTGGCCATCAGCGCCAGCACATGAAACAGGGGCAGGACGCCGAGCAACGCGTCGCCAGGACCGAGGTCGACCCAATTGAAAACAGCCTCCACTTCGCCAAGGAGATTGCCGTGCGTGAGCATCACACCCTTGGGATCGGCAGTTGTTCCTGAAGTGTAGAGCAGAGAAGCAAGGTCATCGGTATTTGACGGGATCGGTTTGAAATTGCCCGGACCGGCTTCAAAGATGGCAGGGAGGTTAGCGCCGAATTTCTCTTGGCGGGCCTGGGCGGTCATTCGGTCGGGATCGGTCAGAACGAGGGGGACGTTCAGTTCTGTGGCTGCAGGCTTCACTACGGCAATGTGCTTCGCATCGACGAACACAGCCGTAGTGCCGCTGTCCTTAAGAAGTTTCAGGACCTGATCGGAGTGCAGTGCGGTGTCGAGTGGAACCGCGACACACCCCGACGCGATAATTCCCAGGTAAGCCGCAACCCATCTCGGGTGGTTGTCGGCCAGAATCGCGATCCGCGACCCGCGCGGCAAGTTGTTCTCTGTAATCCATCGCCCAACAGACTCAGCCCAACGGTGCAACTCGGCGTAGGTGCATCCTTCCAGCCGGTCATGACGTTGGATTTCCAGAGAAACGTTGTTGGGCCAGCGGTGGGCACACTCCACAAAGCGGTCGTAGAAAGTGGGCATGGGTCGTGGGGAATATACACGAAAACCGGGGGAAACGCAGTTATCCCACGACGATGGAGCGTAATTCCTGGTGAGACGAAGTGCGAGAGGTGAAACTCAGGTTTACTTTTCTGAGTCTAGGTGCCTCAATGGCTTTGACGAAATTCTCGCTGCCACTATGGTTGACTTCTTTGTGTGAACCTTTACGGGGTCTTTGGCACCTTCGGTTTCTCTGCCTCCGCTATCGCCTTCCGAAACTCCTCAACCGCTCTTACCTGCGGCGTCGGATTGAGGCAGTTCTTAACTTCGTACCGCCACAGAGGTGATGAATCGAGCGAATTTCCGCCCCAGACACTGCCCTGATAAACCATAAAAGAGTCCGTTCTCGGCCCAACTTCGTTGCCGATGCGAGGACCCTGATTCTGTGGATACCGCGGGTCCATGCTGGGATCATTCATGGGGGATTGCCCGCGCTGCCCGCCGATTCGGACGGTGCTGTCAGTGGTCTGTCCGACTCCGGCGCGCTGATCGATTGGGCCTCCCCTGATCGTGGGGCGTGCCATCCGGTCATCTCCGGTGTGAATGGCGATCACCAGGTCTGATTCCGCGCCGTCCATTACGACCCTGTAACGCCCCCACTCCGTCAGCGCCTTTTCCACATTATCTCGGGCCATCGAATTGGCAGCTGGTTGGTCCAGGGGCTCTCCGACATAAGGGTCGATGACCACACGCACGGTTTGTGCCCGCAAGATGAGCTCGGGCATCTGATTCTTCTTCTTGTCTTTTGCGTTCGCGGTCAGGGGCAGCAGAAGGGCTAAGGGCAGCAGCAAGAGGCGACGCGACATAGGAGCCTCCAAATGTTCACCGTCATTATACTGAGATGCAGTCTCGCGCATACCTCGGACCTCCAGCGGCATCTAATGTGCTAGGCTTCTAAAGAGTGTATTTGGGCGTACCCTGCCCTCCGAAGGACTTCCAGTTTGATTAACACACTGCTAGGCAAAGTTTTTGGGACGAAGAACGAGCGTGTCATCAAGTCGTTGATGCCCAACGTCCAGGCTATCAATGCGCTGGAACCTGAGATCCAGAAGCTCAGTGATGCCGAATTGCGCGCCAAAACTGACGAATTCCGGCAGCGCATTCAGGAGCGGCTGAGCCGGGCGGGCGGTGGTAACGGAAGTCCGCCACCCGTAGACACCGCAGCCGGCACAGAGGACGACGGGAACGGTTTTGATCGCGCCAAGCAGATTGAAAAAGAGCAGTACGATGCCCTCCAGGAAGCACTGGAAGACATTCTTGTGGAAGCCTTTGCCGTAGTCCGCGAAGCGGGGCGCCGCGTCCTCAATATGCGGCACTTTGACGTGCAGTTAGTCGGCGGCATGGTACTGCACAGTGGCAAGATCTCGGAAATGAAGACCGGCGAAGGCAAGACGCTGGTCGCGACCCTTCCGGTCTATCTCAATGCGCTCAGCGGACGCGGCGTGCACGTGGTGACCGTCAACGATTACCTCGCCAAGCGCGACTCCGAGTGGATGGGCAAGCTCTACCGCTTCCTCGGCCTGACGGTCGGTGTCATTGTGCACGATCTCGACGACGACGAGCGCCGCGCTGCCTATGCAGCCGACGTCACCTACGGGACCAATAACGAGTTTGGTTTCGACTACTTGCGCGACAACATGAAATTCGATATCAAGGATTGCGTGCAGCGCGGGCATAACTACGCCATCGTCGACGAAGTCGATTCCATCCTGATCGACGAAGCTCGTACACCACTGATCATTTCCGGTGCCAGCGAAGAGTCGACCGATAAGTATTACAAGGTCAATCGCATCATTCCGAAGCTGGACAAGGGCGAAGAAGTATCAGGAGATGAATTACGGGAACTGCTCGAAGAAAACAAGATTCCCCAGGATCGCCGTGAGGGGATGATCCTGGAACTCAATTCCTCGGGCGACGATCCGCAAAGGAAGTTTCTCACCGGCGATTTCGTCATCGACGAAAAGCACCGCAATATCACCGTCAGTGATGATGGCTGGGGAAAAGTAGAACAACTGCTAGGCATCGGGAACATCGCCGATCCAGAAAATTGGGGATGGAAGCATCACGTCGAGACTGCGATCAAGGCGCACGCGCTCTATCGCCGCGACGTGGAATATGTGGTCAAAGACGGCGAAGTGATCATCGTCGACGAGTTCACGGGCCGCATGATGCCCGGACGTCGCTGGTCCGACGGCTTGCACCAGGCGGTGGAAGCCAAAGAGAACGTCAAGATCGAGCGCGAAAATCAGACGCTGGCGACGATCACCTTCCAGAACTACTTCCGCATGTTCAAGAAACTGGCGGGCATGACCGGTACTGCCGAGACGGAAGCCACCGAGTTCGACAAGATCTACAAGCTCGAGGTCGTGGTGATCCCCACAAATAAAGAACTGCTGCGTGTCGAGAATCCCGACATCGTATATCGAACGGAAAAAGAGAAATATTTTGCAGCGGCCGACGAAATCCAGAAACTTGCGGAGAAGGGGCAGCCAGTATTGGTGGGCACCACGTCGGTCGAAAAGTCAGAACGCCTGTCAGATCTACTCAAGAAGAAGGGCCTCAAGCACGTTGTGCTCAATGCCAAGTTCCACGAGCGCGAAGCAGAGATCGTCGCGCAGGCCGGACGCAAGGGTGCCGTGACCATCGCGACGAACATGGCCGGCCGCGGAACCGACATTCTGCTGGGCGGCAATCCCGAATTCATGGCCAAGCAGGAGATGGTCAAGAAGGGAATTGCGCAGCAACTGCGCGTGGCACAGGGAAAAATCGAGGGACCGCAGGAAGACGGGCAGACCTCGGTCTTCTACTACAACGGAAATGAATTCGTCGTCCCCACCGACAAATGGACCGAAGCCCTCAACCGCTACAAGCAGCAGACGGACAAGGAACACGATGAGGTGATCGAAGCGGGTGGCCTGCATATTCTGGGCACCGAACGCCACGAGTCCCGGCGAATCGACAACCAGCTTCGTGGACGCGCTGGACGCCAGGGTGATCCGGGATCTTCCCGCTTCTATCTTGCGCTGGAAGATGACCTGATGCGCATCTTCGCCAAGGAGTGGGTATCGACTCTGTTGCAGCGGCTTGGCATGGAAGAGGGCGTGCCAATCGAGTCGAAGATGATCACGCGACGGATCGAAACCGCCCAGAAGACCGTCGAAGGTCAGCATTTCGAATCGCGCAAACACTTGCTCGAATACGACGACGTAATGAACAAGCAGCGTGAGGCGGTTTACGGCCTGCGCCGCCGTCTGCTCGAGGGTACAGACCAGAAAGACCTGATTCTCGAAGACTACGTTGCTTCAATCCTTGCCGAGCAACTCGAAGAGTTTTGTCCGGAAAAGGCCCACGCCGACGACTGGAACATCAAGGGTTTGAAGGATGCCATTTTCACCCGCTTCGGTGTGGATTTCCTCGCGGAGGGCGTGAAACCCGAATCGTTGAACCGTGGTGAACTCGGCGATGCCATCTTCGGCAAGTTGAAAGAACGTTACGACGCCAAGGAAAAACTTATCGGCCCAGCGGCGATGCGCCATCACGAGCGCATGATCATGCTCAGCGTGATCGACCAGCAGTGGAAAGATCACCTGCTCAGTATGGATCACCTGAAAGAAGGTATCGGCCTGCGTGGCTACGGCCAGCATGATCCGCTGGTTGAGTACAAGAAAGAATCCTTCGACATGTTCGAAGCGATGATGCAGCGCTTCCAGGAAGATACGGTTCGCTATCTCTACCTGATGCAGATCCTGGAGCGGCCACCTGAGGCAGGGGCGGGTGGTGCGCCACCAAGCGCTCCGTCCGGTCAAGGGCCAGAGTCCGGTGTGCCGGCGCAGCGTAGTGGAGATGGCAATGGCCGCCGTCCGCCGCGAATGGTTTCCACATCCGCTGACGAACTCGAAGAAGCCTTCATGCGCCGTAAGCGCCGCGAGCTGGAACAGGCCCGCATGGCCGGTGGAGGCGAGGCGCAGCAGGTCCAGCAGGTCGTCCGCAACCAGGAAAAAGTCGGGCGGAACGATCCCTGCCCTTGTGGTTCAGGTAAGAAGTATAAGAAGTGCCACGGGGCGTGACGCTCAACTCTTGAGAAAGTATCCGGCGTTCCCTAACCGCGACTAATCGTGACGAGCGCGCAAGCGGTCGGAGGCCCGTACATTTACCTGAGGTCGAAGGCTCAGCGCTTGACCGCTTTGAACGTCATCTCTTTAGCTGCACTCCCGGTCTTTTCTTTCCACTCTGCAAACAGCGTTGCGTAGTTCTTCGTGATGTAATTCTCGTGGCTCACGCCCAGTTTCTTCGCGGTTGTATCGATCCACTGCGGCTTTCCTTCAATCTCGCAGAAATCGCCGATTGGAGTGTGATCGACGACGACTTGCCCTTTACCGTCACTCCATTCGGCGCGAAATTTTTCGTAGCGGAATGATGGTGAGTAGCCCAGTGCCCGCAGGATCAACTCCATTTTTTCTCCGTCGCTCACGGCAGTTTCTAATTCTGTTCTGCTGCTGTGGCGGCTGACCTTGCCTCCGCTCTTGTGCGTCAACTTCCACGATTTGCCATATTCCCTAAGCCGAAGCAATTCCCTGCGATTGCGAAGTACCTGGCCCGGCAAGTCGTAGAGTGTATTCATTTCGTGAGTTCGCGGAGTTTTCAGACGAAACCCGGCTGCACGAAGCTTGTGCGAGAGTTCACGCAGATTCCCTACTCGAAACTTGATTTCGATTTCCCGATACATGAATGCAGTGTATTACGGGGAAGCTATTGGAAGGTTTACCTCGCCGGCAGATGTTATGATTTTGCCGCTTGCTTGATGTTCCCGGAGTCGTGAGTATGAAGAATCTGTTCGAACGAGAAGCTGTAGACGAGGTCTGCTCCCGCATCGACAAGCTGCAGCCTGCCGCGCAGGGGCAGTGGGGCAAGATGGACGTAGCGCAGATGATGGCGCATTGCTCGGCCGCGCTGGATATGGCTACTGGAGCGTCGAATTTGCCGCGGATGTTTATTGGGAGACTTATCGGTCCCTTGGCTAAGCCAGTCTTCGTCAACGAAAAGCCGTTCTCAAAGAGCAACCCTACCGCCAAAGAATTGGTGATAGCAGACCACCGCGATTTCCGCCGTGAGCAGCAGCAACTCAAATTAAAGGTTCGCCAGTTCCATGAAGGCGGCGAAGGGAAGTGCACGCGGCATCCGCATCCATTCTTCGGAGCACTCACTCCCTACGAATGGAGCCGTGGCATGTACAAACACCTCGACCACCACTTGCGGCAATTCGGAGCCTGAGATACAGACATCGATTTAGCTGAAGGTCGGTAATTTCACTACTTCGCTTTTGGGCACAGATTCAAGGTGTCCGCCGGCCTTTCGCCAGGCAGCCAGCCCGCCGACAATCACGTACGTGTGGAAGCCTTTTTCCCGCAGTAGGTGCGCCACCCGGGCGCTCGTGGCTTCGCGTGCTCAAGTACAGTAGAGATAGATATCCTTCTCTTTGGGCAGGTGCTTGATTTCTTCCTCAAGATTGTTGGGCTCGATGCGGATCGAGCCATAAATTCGCTCGGCGCCGATGTCGTAGTATCCGTGGCTACGCACGTCGACGATCTGAAGGCGGTCTCCCTCGCCAGCGGCAAGGCGCGAAGCAATTTCCTCCACCTGCACCCGCGGTACGATGGCATACTTCCGGAATTTCACGAATTGCAGCACCCGGTATGCGCCATATACGACGACCGCGAGGATGAGCAACACTTCCATGACGCGGCCGGCTGCATAAAAGCTCTTCAGCGTGGCTGCCAGAAAATCACGGGATATGTAGCCCACCGCCAGGTAAGTGAGCGCATAGAGAAACGATCCGGCGACGTCCAAACGCAGAAAGGTCCAAAACGGCATCTTCATGCTGCCTGCCAACGGAGCTGCCATCGTGTTTATCCCCGGAACGAACTTGGCGATCACCAGGGTGACTTTGCCGCGCTTGTAGAACGACTCCGCCGAACGCAGGATGCAGGTCTCGGGGTTCATCGATACCCGGCAAAGGAAGGCAAGCAATCCCCAGCCCGTGTAGCGCCCCAGCCAAAACTGCCAGGTGTCGCCCACCACCAAGGCGATCATGACCCACATGAGAAGCCAGGGCCCGGACAACGTATGCGAAGCCACCGCGGCGCCGGCAGCCACCAGTGCAATTGATGCGGGGAAAGGAAATCCCACCGATTCGGCAAAAAGAATGCTGAAGGTCAAGGCATAGCCGTGGAGACCCATCAACAGCAGCAGATGATTCATAGACATGGAAACAGGACTTTGATGAACCCCAAGCAGGGACAGGTTCAGTATAAATAAAACCGGGCGGCTCCGATGGAAGGCCGCCCGGTTTGTGCGAGGAGCGAGTCTCTCAGGAGGACTTTCCTCGACAGGGTGAGCGAGACAGCGGCTTGCACTCGAAGTCCTTCCGGCCCTGTCCGGGCCGGCGCGTCGAAAAAGCTAGGCGCCTTTCGTCTCAAGCTTCGACTTAAGCCGCCGTCTCGTCGTTGATGGCCAGCCCGATGGCGGACAGGACCCCAAGCGACCTGCCTTTCTCAGGTGCCGAGGGGAGAAGTGAGGTCACCTTGTTCTGTGCCCCACCCGCATGCCAGTGCGTCTCGTTAACCTGCCGTCCAGCCGGTGCACCCATCAACTGGCTGCATTCTGGCCCCTGTCCAGAAGAAATTCTGTGGCACCCGTCACCGTTCAAAGTGACGACAATCAATCGGATTTCCTCCGGATTTATGTGCCCAAAATCACAGGGTGAGCGCACGGATAATCGCTTTACCTTAGTTGACCAAATGTCAGGAATGCTCAGGAATAGATAGGAATCACGGCTTAATGCCTAACGACCGGGGCTGCCCGAAAGGGTTTATTTTTCTCGGGCAACCACAAACTCCGGGGCCCAGAGCAGCGCTCGCTTGATTTCGGAGTCCGGGAAAAAGCAGATGGACTTACAAGCGGATTCTGCGTACTGGGCGGCGTGTGCGCTGGCCGCCTCGAGAGAGCTATAACGCTCAAGAATCTCGAGTATGTCACCGTGGGTCACGCCGTTAAAGGCTCGGTCCGTCAGGATCTTCTCTATCTTCTTTCGCTCGTCTGGCGTGCAACGCTCAAGGGCATGAATGACCGCCATTGTTACCTTGCCCTCGCGCAGGTCGCTCGCGACGGGCTTGCCGAGCACCTCTTCAGAGGCAGTCAGGTCGAGGACGTCGTCGACAATCTGAAACGCCATGCCAAGATCGTGGCCATACTTGCCAAGAGCTTGTTCCTGCTGCGGCGTGGCGCCGCCGAGGATCGCCCCCAGCCGCATGCAGACTGAGAAAAGGCATGCCGTCTTGCGGTAGATCAGATCGAAGTGCTCATCGAGGGTGATCAACCGGCCGAGCTTTTCCATCTGCAGCAGTTCGCCCTCAACCATCTGCTGCGTGAGCTCAATGAGGGTATCGAGAATGCGGAAATTGCGCTCCTGCACTGCAATCTTGAAGGCTTGCATGTAGAGCCAGTCGCCGGCCAACACACACTTGGAATTCCCCCACCTCGTGTTGGCCGCGGGACGGCCCCGCCGCGTCTTGGCCTCATCGATGATGTCATCATGAACCAGTGTTGCGGTGTGAATGATCTCGACCACGGCGCCCAAGCGAACTGCACCGCGGCCTTCGTAGTTCATCAGCTTTGCAGAAAGGAGCAGAAGCGCAGGCCGGATCCTCTTTCCCCCGCCATTACGCAGATACTCGCCGATCTCCGTAATCGCGGTAACGCCCGAAACCGTATCCCGGCCGAACTCATCCTCCAATGCGACGAGATCGTCCCGCAGCAGGTCGAATACTTCTTTGCCGTTGATGGTGGCAGGAGAGCTCAAGAAAAGTCTTTAACCGCCGAGCGCGCAGAGATCGCCGAGCAACAAGCCCAGTCTTTCTTCTGCGTCCTTGGCGTCCTCTGCGGTGAGATCTTTTGCCTCAATTCGTTCGATAATTCACAAACTGCAAATCAATCCCGAAATCGTGCCCTCTCAGCAACTGGATCACTTCTTGCAGCGTGTCGCGATCCTTGCCGCTGATCCGAACCAAATCTCCCTGGATGGAAGCCTGCGCTTTCTTCTTCGAATCCTTCACCAGCTTCACAATGTCTCGAGCTTTCTCGATGGCAATCCCTTGCTGCATGGTTGCGCGCCGTTTGGCGGTTCCGCCGGCTGCCGGCTCGATCGGTCCATAGGTTAGAGCTTTCAGCGAGACGCCCCGTTTCACCAGTTTTTGCTGCAGGATGTCATTGACTGCCTTCAACTTATAGTCATCCGCTGAGTGCAGGACAATTGCATCTTTTTCCAGTTCGATGTTTGATTTTGAGTCCTTCAGGTCGAAGCGCGTGTGTATCTCCTTAAGCGCCTGCTGGATAGCGTTCGACACCTCCTGCAGGTCGACCTTGCTGACCACATCGAAACTGTTATCGGGCATATATTTCTAATCTTTCTGAAACAAAGGAAGCGTAACCAGAGGTTAACAGAACTTCCGTCTCAGTGGGAGGGAACTTTGCTTTCAGAGGTTTCAGAGATTTTGAAAAAATTGTAGAAATTGAGAGAAGTCTGTTCGCCGACCTCTTCCATCGACAGTCCGCGGAGTTCGCCGATCTTGCGCGCCGTCTCTTTCACGAAGGCAGGCTCGTTCCGCTTGCCGCGGTGCGGGATCGGCGCCAAGTACGGCGAATCGGTCTCGATGAACATGCGATCGAGGGGAACTTCGAGCGCGGCATCCCGAATCTGCTGCGCCTTCGGAAACGTCACATTTCCCGCGAAGGAGATCATGAATCCCATGTCGAGCGCACGCTTCGCCTGAGGCCAAACTCCTGTAAAGCAGTGAAGTATGCCGCCCAAGCCCTTGTGGGCCCACTGCTCTTGAATCAAGCGGAGACAGTCTTCCCAGGCATTATCACTATTGTCGGAAGGCCGGCAATGGATCACGATCGGCAACTTTGCACCGGCTGCCAACTCCATCTGCCGAATGAAAACTTCCTGTTGCGTATCGCGCGGGGAATGATCGTAATAGTAGTCGAGCCCGATCTCTCCCCAGGCAATCACCTTGGGATGCTTTGCTAATCGCTCCAGTTCGGTGTAAGCGTGATCGGAAGCTAACCTTGCTTCATGCGGATGGATTCCGATCGTCGCGTACATGAACGGATGCTGCTCGGCGAGCTTGATCCCGGCGTTCAGATCGGGCGGCCCGTCGCCATTGCCGATGGCGACCATGGTCGCGACTCCGGCTTCGTGCGCGCGTGCGATGACTTCCGCGCGATCGGACTCGAACTGCTTGCCATCGAGATGTGCGTGAGAATCGACGAACATGGAAAAACCGACCTCGGACTTTGGACCTCAGACCTCGGACTTTCGACTCAGGCCCTTGCATCCAAATTTCACAGGCTAGTGGCCGAGGTCGGCGGTCCGAGGTCTGAGGTCTTATTTGAGCCTAGCCCCCACCGGCACATCTTCCAGGAAACTGGCCAGTACTGGCTTGCCGCCCTCGAGCGAAGCCGCCACGATCATTCCGTTCGATTCCAGCCCGCGCATCTTTCTCGGGGCGAGGTTTGCAACGATCACGACCTTTCGCCCGACCAACGTCTCTGGCGCATAAGCCTCTGCAATTCCGGCAAGCACCTGACGGACTTCGGTCCCGATATCAATTTCCAGCCGCAACAGCTTGTCTGACTTGGGCACACGCTCCGCTACTTTTACCTGGCCGACTCGCAATTCGACTTTCGCGAAATCATCAATCGTGATTTTGCCGCTGCCGTCCGTATTGGTTGCCGGTGCCTGTGTTTGGGCGAGAGAAGTTTCTACCTTCGCCTGCTCCTTGGGCGCTTCAATAGCGGCCGGCCTTTGCTGATCTTCCATCTGCTGCATCCTTTCCACAGCGCTCTTGTCGGCTCGCGGAAACACTGGGCTCACACTGCCAAGCTTTGTTCCTAAGGGCAGTTGTCCCCAGGTGAGCTTGGTCAGATCAAGTTTCTGGATGTCGCCCAATCCCATTTGTTCCCATATCTTCCTCGTCGCGTCCGGAATGACCGGGTGTGCCAATGCAGTCGCGATCCGCAGCGCTTCCGCCGACGTATACAAGACTGTTGCCAACCGCGCACGACTCGCATCGTCCTGTTTCTCGCCCAGTGCCCATGGCTCGTTCTCAACAATGTACTTGTCGACTGTGGCAATCAACTCCCACACCGACTCGAGCGAACGAGAGAACTGAAAGTCGTTGAACAGTATTCCGAATTCCTGAATCGTCCTACGGGCAGTCATAGAAACGACATCATCACCTGCAGTATGCGCTGCCGCGTGCGACGGATACGGCACCTCTCCTTTGAAATACCGATTAATCATCGTCAACGTCCGGCTGGCGAGATTACCAATCCCGTTTGCCAAGTCGGAGTTATAACGCTGTACCAGCGCATCGAATGAGAACGATCCATCCTGCCCAAATACAACTTCGCGCAGCAGGAAATAACGCAGGGCGTCGGCCCCGAGCACATCGAGAATGGTCTCGGTGTGCACGATATTCCCGCGTGATTTCGACATCTTGCTTTCTTCAAACAGCAACCAGCCGTGTGCCACGATCGCTTTCGGCAGAGGCAGACCCGCGGCTAACAAAAATGCGGGCCAATACACGCAGTGGAAGCGCACGATCTCTTTGCCGATCATGTGCACATCCGCCGGCCAGTACTTCTTGAAGGCCTCCTGAGCCCCTGCGTGCTTCGACCCGTAGCCGATCGCTGTGATGTAGTTCGCCAGCGCGTCAAGCCAGACATAGATCACGTGCTTTGGATCGTCCGGCACGGGAATGCCCCACGAGAACGTCGAGCGGCTGATCGAGAGATCGCGCAGGCCGGAGCGGACAAACGAAATTACCTCATTCCGCCGCGTCTCTGGGCGAATGAAATCCGGATTCGCGTACAGTTCGAGCAGCTTGTCCTGAAAGGCAGACAGCTTGAAGAAGTAGTTTTCCTCGTGAACTGTCTCCGTGATCCGTCCGCAAGTGGGGCAGGGATCGCCGGGCTGCGCTCCGTCGACATAGAGTTCGTCGGAGACGCAATACTGCCCCGTGTAAGTTCCCTTGTAGATATATCCGTTGTCGCGAATCTGCTTGAACAGTTCCTGGGCGCGTTTCTTATGGCGCTCTTCGGTCGTGCGGATGTAGTCGTCATTCGAGATCCCCATCCGCTTCCACAATGCGCGGAACTCGCCTGAAATCTCGTCGGCGTACTGCTGCGGAGACTTGCTCGCAGCCTGCGCCGCACGCTCGATCTTCTGCCCGTGCTCGTCAGTGCCCGTCAGAAAGAACGTATCGTCGCCCAGCATCCGGTGACGCCGCGCAATCGTGTCGCAAGCGATGGTTGTGTACGCATGCCCGATATGCGGACGCGCATTCACGTAGTAAATCGGAGTCGTGATGTAAAACTTCCTGGCCATAGAAATCGGTTGAACCACTAAGGACACGAAGTTGCACCGAAGGAAACCCAATTTCGTGTACCTTTGTGACCCTAGTGGTTAATGCTTTTCTCTGGAACTGAGCGCATATTCCCGTGCCGCTTCTTGCATCACCATCTTAAGAGGCACGTGATGCTCTTCAGCGATACGCCGACAGTCTTCATATTCGGGTGCGTAATTTGTGACTGTCCCATTCATGCTTGCGATTTTGATGCGCACCTCGCCCCATTCGGTGCGGACACTCTCCCATCGCCGGGCGAGCGTCGCACGAGATTCCTCGCGGCGCCGTACTCCCAAAGTCGTCGTCTCGCTGAAAACCAACTGCGTCAACTTGTCCGCATCTTCCGATTTGCAGAGCACCGATAGCAGAGTTCCCGGGCGATTTTTCTTCATCTGCACCGGCACTCCGAAGACATCCAGCGCACCTTCTTCCAGAAGTCGATCCATCACATAGCCGAAGACTTGCGGGTTCAGATCGTCCAGATTGGCCTCTAATACTTTAATTGTGTCGGACTGCGTCTTGGCGGTCGACGCGGCGGCCGCTTCGCCGATCACGATACGCAACACATTCGGATGTCCGGGAAAGTCTCGCGATCCGGCTCCGTATGCTGACTTCTCGATCTTCATCTCCGGAAAAGTGCCGAATCGCTTCGCGAGAGTCTTTACAATCGCAGCTCCAGTTGGCGTAACCAGTTCTGTCTGCACATTGGCCGAATATACGGGCGCATCCTTCAACAATTCGACAGTCGCAGGTGCAGGGACGGGAAATGTCCCGTGGGCACACTTAACCATTCCCCCGCCAACGTTGAGGGACGAACACAGAAACTCGTCGACGCCGAGCGCGTCAACCCCAACGGCAGCGCAAACAATATCGACAATTGCGTCGGCAGCCCCGACCTCGTGAAAGTGGATGCTCTCGATGGGCACATCATGAATCTTGGCCTCGGCGGATCCCAAAGCCTCGAAAATGGAAACCGCCGTCTTCTTCGCCGATTCTGAAATCTTAGCCGCCGAAATGATCTTCCGAATCTCCGTCAACCCGCGATGCTGGTGTGTGTGTGGCGCGGACACTCCTGTCCGCGAACTCTCACCATGAGAATGGTGGTCTGCATGCTCATGTTCGTGCCCGTGATGATCATGATGTTCATGCGAATGCGCCGCTTCCTGTTTTGCCCAGTACTCCTCGCGCGGCATATCCTTCTCGCCGTCGACCCAAACGTCAACTTTCGTTGCCGAGATCCCGCTGCGCACCACGCGCGAGACTTCCAGCTTCGCACCTAACCCGAGTGCCGCCACCGTCTCTTGCAGCAACTGCGGCGAGACTCCGACATCCACCAGTGCGCCCAGAAACATATCGCCACTGATGCCGGAAAAGCACTCTAAGTAAGCAATGCGCATAAAAAGATTGAGTTTTCATCATAGGGAACCCGTCTACCCGCGTCAAACATGCAGCGCCCGCGAACTCTGTTAAAATCACTGTTTCTTCAATAGTTTAGAGGGCTTCCTTGTATCGTCATCTGGAACATCGTCTCGCCCAGCGCGTGCTGGAGTGTCTCGAAAAACGCCATCCCGGAGTGTTAATTCCACCTGTTGTCATCGAGCAGCCTCCGAAGGTCGAACTTGGGGATTTTGCGATTCCCATCTTTCCCTTCGCAAAGCCGTTGCGATCGGCTCCACTGAAGATTGCGGAGGCGATCCGTACCGATATCGGGACCATCGAGGGCATCGCCGAGATGCAGGTGGCGCCCCCCGGCTATCTGAACGTGAAAATCGATCGCGCCTGGATGGCTAGCGCTCTTGCGGCCGACAAGAAACCGTCAACAGTCGTTCCGTCCGGCAAAATTCTGGTTGAGCACTCGAGCATCAATCCCAACAAAGCTGCGCATATCGGCCACCTGCGCAACGCGATTCTCGGCGATACCTTCGTTCGCTTGCTGCGTTATGCGGGAAGGGAAGTCGACATCCAGAACTACATCGACAACACAGGCGTTCAGGTCGCCGATGTGGTCGTCGGTTTCATGCACATCGAGAAGAAGTCTCGTCCTGAGATCGAAGCCCTAACTCGCCAGCCGCGCTTCGACTACTACTGCTGGGATTTGTACGCGCGTGTTTCGCAGTGGTACGAAACTGACAAGCAAAATCAGCAGCTCCGTTTGCAGACGCTGCACGCGATTGAAGACGCCAATAGCGAGATCGCCAGTGTTGCTGATTTGATCTCGACCTCTGTGCTCCGCCGCCACCTGGAAACGATGGATCGGCTCGATATCGAGTACGACTTCCTTCCGCGCGAGAGCGAGATCCTGCACCTGCATTTTTGGAACGCTGCGTTCGAAAAACTCAAAGCTGCTGGAGTTCTGACCTTTGAGACCGAGGGCAAGAACAAGGGCTGCTGGGTAATGCGGCGTGCTGGCACGGAGAAGGCCGAAAGCGAGGAGGCCCATCGGAGCTCTGATGATGTCGAAGAATTCGATCGCGTGTCCGAAGAAGACCAGAAAGTGATCGTCCGCTCCAACGGAACCGTCGGTTACGTGGGTAAGGACATCGCGTACCACATGTGGAAGTTCGGGCTGCTGGGGCGCGATTTCGGATACAACAAGTTCTACCGCTATCCAAATCGGCACGACTGCTGGATCTCCGCGACCGATGGCGAAAAAGACCATCCCCACTTCGGAAATGTTGCCGAAATTTATAACGTGATCGACGTACGACAGTCGGAAGCGCAAAACACGGTCAAGGAAGCCTTGCGCGACCTCGGTCACGGAGAAGCGGCCGACCACTTTACGCACTTCTCCTACGGAATGGTCGTTCTGACTCCGCGCTGCGCGGAAGAACTCGGATACAGCCTGAGCGAAGAAGAAAAGGCGCGATCGTTCATCGGGGTCAGCGGGCGCAAGGGCTTTGGGGTTAAGGCCGACGATCTTCTGGATGAGTTGATCGCCTCTGCGAAAAAGGAAGTCGACTCACGCCATCCCCAACTTGCCGAACCAGAGCGGCTCGGCATCGCGACCCAGATCGCCATCGGCGCCCTGCGTTACTTCATGCTCAAGTACACCAAGCAGTCGGTGATCGCCTTTGACTTCAAGGATGCGCTCAGTTTCGAAGGGGAGACCGGACCTTATGCCCAGTACGCGGTGGTGCGTGCGACCAGCATCTTCCGCAAAGCTGGAGTGGATGCTGAGACTTGTGCTATCGAAGATGCACAGAGGCTGTCATCCGCCGATCTGGCAACCAACCTGACCGCGGAAGACACAAACGAAATCTGGGAATTGTGGCTGGCCGCTTCGAAAACGTCTTACGTGATCAACCAGTGCATTGCCACAACGGAGCCCGCCTATCTCGCCAAGCATATTTTCCAGCTCGCGCAGTTGTTTAACACTTTCTACCATCGATACCCGATCCTCAGTGAACCCGATGAGAAGCGGAAGCAGTTCTTGCTCGCTACGGTTGCCGTCGTTCGGCGGGAATTGATCCGTGCACTTGGTGCCATGGGCATCACTGTGCCCCCGGTCATGTAAAATGCCTGCCTAGTGTGGGGTGACCGTTCCGTGTAATTGTCCGTCGTCATGAATCGCTTCGCCTCTACCCCTGCTGAAGGCCAGCCTTGGCCGCGACGCATATTGCGCGGTCTCGTCATTCTTGTGCTTCTCCTCGCCGGGGCAGGATTCCTCTATCAAAATATCTCCGAGGCCCGCGACCGCCGGTTCAACCGCATGGCCGGTCAGTTGATCGATGTGAATGGGCGCAAGGTGCATATCAACTGCACCGGACAAGGAACCCCGACCGTTATCCTTGACTCCGGTCTTGGAGATACGTACCTCTCCTGGCAAAAGGTGCAGCCGGAAATCGCCAAGGTCGTGCACGTTTGCTCGTATGATCGGGCAGGCATCGGCTACAGCGATTCCTCCTCCCAACCGCGCACTAGTAGAGTGATTGCGACCGAATTGCATGAATTGCTGCAGGCGGCGCACATTCCACCACCCTATATTCTCGTGGGCCACTCGATGGGCGGATACGACGTGCGCGTTTATGCGGGCATGTACCGCAACGAAGTGGCGGGTATGGTGTTGGTCGACTCCTCCCATCCGGAGCAGGAGAATCGCTTTTCCCCGGAATTGAAGAGCATGGAGGGAAATTGGCGTCGGGAGGCGGAATTCTTGGAATATGCCACTCCGTTCGGGATCCCCAGATTTCTCGGACTATGTGACGAGGATGCCGCAGCGCGAGCGGCGGAGTGCAATTGGCACACGGAACACGAAAAGATGACTGAAATGAAATCTTTCTCTCAAAGTGCAGCCGAAGCTGCTGCCGTGACCTCGCTTGGGGATATTCCGCTTGTGGTCCTTTCCCACGATCCCGATAAACCGTCTGCAGAGTTGCCCGCCGACCTAGCCAAATCGACAAACGAGGCTTGGGAAAAGATGCAAGAAGAACTGGCGCATCTTTCCACCCGGGGAACTCAGTCGATTGCGAAGAACAGTTCTCACTACATTCAGTTGGACCGTCCAGAACTCGTGATCGACGCCGTCCGCAAAGTAGTAGATGAGGCGCGAGGAACGAAAACCTCACTAACCTCCGCGAATTGCTGATCATTGCCACGTCCGACTCTTGCTCTTTAAACCTGCTACCCTTTTCACTCGCGCCGCGCCAGAGCCTGCCTGTAGCGATGCTGCGCGCTCTCAACCAGGAGTAAAGAATGCGACGTCCGTCTCGGTCATTGATCCCAGGTATTCTCCTGATCTTTTTCGTAGGAATCGTGTTATCTACCTTGGTTTGCGGCCAGGACGCTAGTGTGTCAACCGCTCCATCTCGAAGTTCTCCACCTCGCCCCAAGATCGGCCTGGCTCTCAGTGGCGGTGGCGCGCTGGGGTTGGTCGAGATTGGAGTGATGCAATGGTTGGCGGAGAATCACATTCCGGTCGATCGCGTTGCCGGAACCAGCATGGGCAGCATCATCGGAGCGATGTACGCGACTGGCATGTCACCCACTGACATTAAGACCTTTGCAAAGAAGATCAACTGGGACGAAGCGTTCTTACCCGAGCCAACCTATCGCGAGCTTTCGTTCCGTCGGAAACAGGACCGTCGGAACTTTCTGGTGAGTGCACCGCTTGGTCTGAAGCATGGTCTCCGCGGCCCCAACGGCCTCAACTCTGGTCAGTCCGCAGGATTGTTGCTCGACCGCATTGCGTTTCCAGTATCGGAGATTGCCAGCTTCGACGACTTGCCGACCCCATTTCGCTGCGTCGCGACCGACATGCAAACCGGTGAAGCCGTGGTTTTACATAACGGGTCGCTTTCTCAGGCAGTTCGCGCGTCGATGGCGATTCCCGGAGTCTTTACTCCGGTCGAAATGAATGGTCGTGTCTTGGCCGATGGTGGCATGGTGCAGAACATTCCGGTAGAAACTGCAAAGGGCATGGGTGCGGATGTCGTCATCGCCGTGGAACTTCAGCTTCCGCCAGGTGACGTCGGACAACTCGGAACGCTGGTAGGCGTGCTTTCGCGCGCGATCGACGTCATGATTACGCAGAACGAACGCTCTTCTTTGGCATTGGCTGATGCCAAGGTCACGGTCGATATGCGGGGCTTCTCCATCAATGACTACAACCGCCTTGATGAGCTGATTCAGTTGGGATACAAAGCGGCAGCCAACCAGTCTTCCGTCCTATTGCCGCATGCGATTCAGGATGCTTCCGAGTGGCAGGCGTACGTTGATGAGCGGGCCGCCAGGAGACGCAAGCCCGTGAATAAAGTCGACGCAATAAGAGTGGTCGGAGCAGATCCAGACACAGACGGCAGAATCCAACATCGCCTCGCAAAAGATACGCAAGGTCCCCTGAACTTGCCGCGCGTTGGGAACCAGCTAACGCAAATTGCCGGGGAAGGACAATTCGACCGCCTCGGCTACGAAGGCTTCACCCAGAACGGCGTTCCGGCGTTGCGCATTACCGCTCATGAGAAGACCTACGGACCGCCTTTTGTCGACCTCGCCGTCAACGTCGAAGGATCCGGCGTTGCGGCGTTTGATTTTTCCGCCGGTGCGCGCATTACTTTTATGGATATTCTTCATCGCGGCGGTGAGTGGCGCAACGATCTGTTGTTCGGCTCGAGCAATCTTGGCGCGACCGAGTTCTATCAGCCATTGTGGCAAACCAAGTTTTTTGTCGCGCCTCATGCTTTCGCTTCCAAGTTCGCGCGCAACTCATTCCAAGGGCTCACTCGGGTCGCGGTTTTCGGCGATGAGCGCGCCGGGGGCGGATTCGACGTCGGCTATAACTCGGGGCTCCGCAGCGAGGTCCGAGTCGGCTACGAACTTTTCGATGCCAAGCTTTCGCCGCTGATTGGAGCCGCGGGCCTTCCCAGCCTGCATGGTAGTACCGGTGAAGTACGAGCGCGCTTCGTCTGGGATGGTCAAGATAGCCCGTCGGTGCCAAGTTCGGGAACTCGAGCAGTCGTGAGTCTGTCACGTGTTTTGCAGAGTCCCGACTTGCCCCGCCCTATCGATCAGCTCGACGTTCAAACCTCAAATGTCTTTCGACTGAGCCCGAAAACATCGCTGTTCACCGACATATCGGGCGGCGCCACATTCCAGGGTTCGGCCGGACCGCTGCAGGTATTTGAGCTGGGTGGACAGTTTCGCCTCGGCGCATATCTTCCGTACGAATTCATCGGGAACTACTACTCGTACGCATCATTTGGCTTTCGTCGCGAACTATACCGAATGCCGCAACTGATCGGAAAGAAGATTTACTGGGGTGGATGGTATGAGTCGGGCACTGCCTTTGGAACGCAGGCGGATAGCCCCGGACCTGTCGTTGTTCGTGGCACCTTCAACTTAGGCGTTATCGCGGACACGATCGTCGGCCCAATTGCCATCGCAGGCAGCGTCAGCCCAACCGGACAGAGCCGCGTGAACTTCTCGATTGGAAGAGTGTTTTAGAGCTGCGAGCTTCGAGCCACGAGCTCCGAGCAAAGCGCAGCGCATCGCTGCCCCCAGACCGGTTTTCACTCCCAGCTCGAAGCTCGTGGCTCGAAGCTCAAAGCGATGCCATGTCAATCACAAATCGATACCGCACGTCACTCTTCAGTACTCGCTCGTACGCTTCATTCACCTTCTGAATCGGGATTACCTCGACCTCGCACGGCACATTGTGTTTGCCGCAGAAATCCAGCATCTCCTGGATTTCTCGAATTCCACCAATCTGCGATCCGGCCAGACTGCGGCGCCGTGCGGTCAGAGAAAATGCTCCAACCGGAATATCCTTCTCTGGCAACCCGACAAGCACCATAATTCCATCAAGTTTGAGCAAATCCAGGTACTGATTCCAATCGACAGTTGCGGAGACTGTGTTGATGATCAGATCGAAGTGCCCCGCCAGCTTGGTAAAAGTTTCCGAATCACTGGTTGCATAGTAATGGCTGGCTCCGAACCGCTTACCGTCGGCCTGCTTGCTCAAAGACTGGCTGAGCACGGTTACTTCGGCCCCGAGCGCATGAGCCAGCTTCACGCCCATGTGACCCAACCCGCCCATGCCCACTATCGCAACCTTCTTGCCGGGACCTGCTTTCCAATGTTTGAGCGGAGAATACAGCGTGATTCCAGCGCAGAGCAACGGAGCGCAGGCCTCGAGCGGCAAGTTCCCTGGCATTCGCAGCACATAATTCTCATCTACGATGATGCGTTCCGAATATCCGCCATAAGTAGGTGCGCCCTTTTTGTCGCGCCCGTTATACGTCCAAATGGTTGCTACCGAGCAGTACTGTTCGACTCCCTGCCTGCACTCCGGACATGTCCGGCAAGAGTCGACGAAACACCCGACCCCAACTTTGTCGCCCACTTTGTATTTCGTGACCTTGCCGCCAACAGCTGACACAACGCCAGCAATCTCGTGGCCGGGGACCATCGGGAAGATGCACTCGTCCTGATAGTCGCTCCACTCGTTGCGGGCCTGATGAATGTCGGAGTGGCAGATTCCGCAGTACTTGATATCGATCACGACGTCGTGCTCCAGCGGTTCCCGCCGTTCAAACGAAAACGGCCCCAGCAGAGCATTCGCTTCCGATGCTGCATATCCCTTGCACTTACTCATGAGTTCTCACTTTCAATTGAAGATGACGACTACGAATCATAGATGATTCTGGTTCCGACAAGTTTCTGTGGTGCGTCGTACGGCGGCAAGAATTCGCGAAATTTCCATGCTGATCAATAGATTGATATACTGCGCCTCTCGAATCTGATTCAACTCATTTGCCTTCCGGAGGCAATCCTGGTGCGTCTTTTCGACCGGCTCTTCTTCGTTGTGCTTTTCTCCACAGTATTCGCCGCTGTTCAGCAAATTCCCGCGACAGCACAAACAGCCTCGGAACCCGAGCACAAACCGATCTTCAAACTGCAGGAAGTGATGGTTCCTGTGCGCGACGGCATCCGGTTACAGACCGTGATTCTGAACCCCGTGGACCAGAAAGATCCGCTGCCCATCTTGTTCCGCCGGACGCCCTACGGCGTGCCCGAGAAGCCGCCCGAGCAGATGCCATCATCCATGAAAGAGCTTGCGGCCGAAGGATACATTTTCGTCATCCAGAATCTTCGCGGACGCTTCAAGTCCGAAGGAGTTTTCAATCTCTCGTCTTGGGTCGATCTCAACGATCCCAAAGCCACCAACGAAACCACAGACGCCTACGACTCCATCGAGTGGCTCGTGAAGAACGTACCGAACAACAACGGCAAGGTCGGGATGTACGGCGTCTCGTACGACGGACTCACCACCGCGCTCACGCTGCTGCACCCGCACCCTGCGCTGAAAGCCATCAGCGAGCAGGCCTCGCCTGTCGATCAGTGGATGAACGATGACGATCACCGTTACGGCGCTCTACGCGAAAGCTATGATTTCGAATACGCCGTGATGGAGCAGGCCGACAAAAACAAGAACACGCATTTCGATTTTGAGACTTACGATACATACGAGTGGTACCTCGATCTCGGGCCGCTCTCAAACATCAACACGAAATACCTGCACGGGTCGATTCCTTACTGGAATTCAACCGTGGATCACCCAGACTACGACGAGTTCTGGAAAAAAGAGGCTTGGGTCCGCCAATTGCATGCGTCGACCGTGCCTAATCTAAACGTCGCGGGATTCTGGGATCAGGAAGATCCCTGGGGTCCGTGGCAAATCTTCCGTCACGCCGAAGACAACGATCCACAGCACACCAATTTCATCGTTGCTGGCCCGTGGTTTCACGGCGAATGGCAAGCTCCCAAAGGCGACAGCATCGGTCTGATCCCGTTCGGCGGTCACGAGACTTCGCGGGAATTTCGCGAGAACATCGAAGCGCCATTCTTCCGGTACTATCTGCATGGAATTGGCGAGAAGCCCGCATGGCAGGCCAGCACATTTCAGAGCGGGTCGAATGCCTGGCACACATACCTAGCATGGCCGCCGAAAGAAGCGAAGCCGACGAACCTTTATCTGCATGCGAACGGCACTTTATCATTCACCGCGCCCACAGCAGGCGGTGCCGATAAGCCCTATCGCGAATACATCTCCGATCCTGCCAATCCCGTTCCGTATCGTCAGCGGCCGATCTCTCCCACTTATCCCGCGGGCGACTGGCGCACATGGGAGGTCGCCGATCAGCGCTTTGTCGATCACCGGCCTGACGTACTTTCCTTCGTCAGCGAACCGCTCGACCATGATTTGACTGTAACCGGACCGCTGGCTGCCGAACTTTTCGCCTCCACTTCTGGAACGGATAGCGACTTCATTGTGAAGTTGATTGACGTGTACCCGCAGGACGCGCAGAAGAACGCATGGAATCCTGAGGAAGGGCCAAAGCCCGGCCAATATGCCCAATCGCTGAATGGATACGAACTGCCAATTGCAATGGAGGTACGCCGCGGGCGCTACCTGCGCAGCTATGAAATTCCTGAGCCGCTGACCGCAAGCAAGCCTACGCTATGGAGCGTGCCATTGCGGGACCACGATCATGTTTTTCTGAAGGGCCATCGTGTTATGGTCCAGATTCAGTCGACATGGTTCCCGGTGATCGACCGCAATCCCCAGAAATTTGTTCCGAGCATCTACAAAGCCACTGCTGCCGATTTTGTTCCGGCGACCCAGAGAGTTTACTGCTCGTCCGAGATGCCATCTCATCTCGTCTTGCCAGTCATGCCCTAGATCGATTTAAGAATTGCTGTATACCATTCCGCTTTGTCATCCTGATGGCGCCGCTTTTTGGCGCCGAAGGACTTATGCAACTCTGCCTGCAGTGCTCATGCGGCCGGAGAGTGCATGGTCCTCCGGCCTGCAAAAAGCGCAGGCCATCAGAATGACACCGCGGTGGATTACATCAAAAGCTAAAATGGTCTAAACAAAAATGCCCGGGAGGAATCTCCCGGGCGTTTGCGGAACGTGCGACGAATTATTTTCCGCCGGCATTGCCGTGCTGTCCCAGCCACGATGCCAGTTGTGGTTCCTGTTGTGACTTCAAGGACACGCAATTGTTGATGCGCTCGATCGACTGTTTATAGGTTCGCTCTGCGGCAGCAACCTTATGCGCATTGAAGAACTCCGTCACCTGGTCGCGCAGTCCCGCGTCACAGAATGTGCTTGTGGCGCCTACTACCTGAGCGCTTGCGAATGGTCCTCCAGCCTTTTCCAGTTCGCTCCAGTGCTCGCGAATGAAATTCCACGCCAGCTTCTGACCATCCGGATTAGCGAGCACACCGGTGACGAGTTGCAGTGCATCCTGCGACCGCACATCCGGCGAAATCGCGAAATCCAGCGTACGCTGCAGCAGCTTGGGATCGGTGAACTGCGGCAGTGTGAAGAAGTAGGAGTAGTACTCTTCCGGCGATTTGGGATTTTTCATTGCTGCCATCAGCTTGTCGTAGAAGGCCGCGTCGCCGTTAAGCGCCGCGATTGGTAGCGCTCCTCCCACCAACTGGTGGTCTACCGATGATGGATCCGCCAGAGCCTGGTCGGCGATCTTCCGTGCTGCCGAAAGTGCCTGCGGATCGCGCGCATCATAGCCCAGGGCGGAAAGCAGGCGCGCCCTCAAGGTTCTCTGCTCGTCGGTGTCGCCCGCTTTCGCTTCCCATCCAACTTCCTGCACGATCGGAGCGAGATACTGCCGTAACCATGCGCGATAAGAATCGCGATCATTTTCGGTTACCAGGTATTGGCCAATGTAGTTGAGCCGTCCGAGCACGTCTTCGATCACTGCCCGGCTCCGATCCGATTGCAGGCCCTGGGCGAAGGCAAGGTAATCGCCCACGGGTTCTCGTCCTACGCGCACCGAAGCCCATATGTCATTTTGCGTAGCAATTCGCTCCGCGGGAGTCAGTTTGGCTTCTGCATCGGCGGCCAACGCGCGAACGGCTTCCGGTTGATAGCCAACGCGCAGATACCCAGAGGCCCCGGCGTTTCCGAGCGCCCAGTTTGAACATCCGGGAAGTGTGAATGTCGTTTCTTTCTTGGTCAGCACTTCGCACTTGGTGGTATCGTTGGCTGAGCCCTTCAGACAGAGCGGGATTTGCCAGAGTTGATCGCTCGGGGAGTCAAACTTCGCGCGGTCGAAGTAATACCGTTGTTGCGAGAGAGTGACGTTAGTGGAATTGCCCGAACACTGCGCCTTTACATTCACAATGGGCTCGCCAGCCTGTTTGACCCAGGTCGGCATAATCTGATCCACCGGTTTCTTCGAGGTCGCAGCTTGCGCATTCCAGAAGTCTGAGGCAGTGGCGTTAGCATACTGGTGCTTCTTCAGATAGGCGTTCACGCCTGCACGGAAGGTCTCTTCCCCGAGGTAGGATTCGAGCATTCGCAGCACCGATGCAGCCTTGCCGTAAGCGATGCCATCGAAAAGTTCTTGAATCTGCGCTGGGGTTTCGGCCGCCTGATGGATCGGACGAGTATTTGCCAGTGCATCGACATTCAGAGTTCCGCCCGTGTTGCTGACGTTGTCGAGATTCATGTTCCATTCCGGCTTCCATGCGTGGACCGGTTTGCTCGACATCCATGTGGCAAAGCCTTCGTTGAGCCATATATCGTCCCACCATTTCATCGTGACCAGGTCGCCAAACCACTGATGCGCCATTTCGTGCGCAATGACGTCAGCGATGGTCTTCTTCAGATCGACTGATCCTTGCTTTTCGTCAATCAGCAGGATGACTTCACGGAAGGTGATGCAGCCGGTGTTTTCCATGGCACCGGCGGAGAAATCCGGAATGCCAATGAGATCCAGCTTGCCGTAGGGATACTTGATCCCGAAATACTTGTCGTAATAGCTGAGGATATGCTCGGCCGATTCCAATGCAAATTTGCCCATTTCTTTCTTGCCGGTGGTCGCGTACACGCGAATGGGAATGCCATCAGCTTCACCCTCGATGTACTCAAAGTTGCCAACGACCAGCGCTGCGAGATAGGACGACATCTTCGCCGTGGTGGCGAACTTCACCGTGTGCTTGTCTCCCGGGCCAGGCTCATCGGAGATCACTTTCTGGTTCGAGATCGCGGTAAGGCCTTTGTCAGCGACGGCGGTGATATCGAACGTGGCCTTGTAGTCCGGCTCATCGAAGGAAGGGAACGCTCTGCGGGCGTCCGTTGATTCAAACTGCGTCGAGGCATACTTGCGGCCTTGATCGTCTTTCCCGAGATAAAGCCCACGCATCTCGCTGTTGAGAATGCCGGAATACTTGATGTGGATTTCAGCTGGCCCATCCGACAGGGGCTTTTCCACTGAGAGAACCACCATTTCGTTCTCTTTTTGCGGCGTAACGGTAGCTTTTTGCTGCGCGCCACCACTCAGGATGGTCGCCTCGTGGAAATCAATGTCCACGGCATTTAGAACGATCTTCGAAGTCGGCTTCGATATGTGGACGGTGATCGTCTCGTCGCCTTCGAACTTCGCGTTCTCAAGATCGGGCGTGAAGGTCAGCTTGTAATTGTCTGGGCGTGCTATTTCGGGCAGTCGCTGCGCCGCTGCCAACGAGATGGTCAGCACAAGAAAAGTCAGTACTGCAAGGATTCGCTTCATTGGTTGTTCCTCAGGAATGTGAGTCGGATTTCCGAACGGATCTTTTGTTTCCACTGCGCACGACTGCGCGCCACCTGCTTAAAATCTGTACGTATCTCATGTCAGAAAAGTTCAACTGCGCGGCTGCATTACCCCGTTCAACACGGTCATTGTGCAATGATTAGCCCCAAACCAGTAGGGAATCTCGCGGTAATCCGAAACATCAAAGACAGCCAGATCGGCGTCCTTACCGCTTTCGATGCTCCCTTTTCGTTCTGCCAGACCAAGAGCCCATGCGCCGTTGATGGTCGCTGCGGCCACTGCTTCCGCGGGCGACATCTTCATGTGCGTACAAGCCAGCGACATTGCCATCGGCATGCTGATGGTGGGCGATGTACCTGGATTATAGTCGGTCGCCAACGCCACCGGCACGCCAGAGTCGATCAATCGCCGCGCATCTGGATACGTCTTCAGGCCCAGAAAATAGTTCGCTCCGGGGACTAGCGTCGCTACCGAGTCATGCTTGGCCAAGGCCGCGACATCAGCGTCACTCACGTGATCCATGTGATCGAACGATGCTGGCTCGAAGCGTAGGAACGGCACCAAAGCTGTTTCCGAAAGCTGACCCATATGCGCGCGGACCTGCAATCCTTGCGCCTTCGCAATGTCAAAGATCTGTCTGGTTTCTTCCGCTGAAAAAGCCCCTTTGTCGCAGAAAACGTCGACGAACTGGGCGAGATTCCGCCTTGCTGCCTGCGGAACCATCTCTTTACAGACGAGCTCAACGTACTTTTGTGAGCAACCCTGAAACTCTTTTGGAACGACGTGTGCTCCGAGAAGAGTAGGGACGACTGTTCCTGGCCATCCGGAGGCTGCCTCACGGATGGCTTCCAGCGATTTCAATTCGGAGTCGAGGGTCAGTCCATAGCCTGATTTGGCCTCGACGGTGGTGGTTCCGTGGGCGGCCATGTCGTGCAAAACGGTCAGGACTTTGGCCTTCAGCGCGGCTTTGGTAGCGTTCCGGACATCTTCCAGGCTGGAGCGGATTCCGCCTCCAGCAGCGGCAATTTCTTCGTAGGAAGCGCCTTCGATCCGCTTCTCGAAGTCCACAAGGCGTGGACTGACGAAAACTGGATGTGTGTGGGAATCGACAAATCCAGGGATGACCACTTTGCCGGAGCAATCGACCTCGGTGATCTGCTTGCGATGCTTCTTGATCCAGGGATCGCGGAGAGCATCTTTCGTAGATCCGACAGAGACGATCTTGCCGCCGACGGAGAAAACAGCTGCAGCTTTTAGGATGCCGAGTTCCCTGAGATCGGAGCCGCGTCGCGGACCAAAATGGTCTGATGGAGACCCTAATGTAAGAAGTTGGCCGATGTTCACTAATAACAGCGGTCTTGGATCGTGCTTTTGTTTATTGAGCGCCAATTGATTGCTATCGAGCAATGTGCAACAGTTTACCGCTAGATTCCCATCGGGACCTTAACGTCGTTAGCCTTTGCAAACTGCTTCGCTTCGTCATAGCCTGAGTCGGCGTGGCGGATTATGCCCATTCCCGGATCCGTTGTCAGCACGCGCTCGATGCGCTTTGCCATCATTTCTGTGCCGTCGGCAACCGTTACTTGACCTGCATGTAGCGAGTAGCCAATGCCAACGCCTCCGCCGTTGTGGATTGAGACCCACGATGCGCCTGCTGCCGTGTTCACTAATGCGTTTAGCAGAGGCCAATCGGCGACTGCGTCGGTTCCGTCTTTCATGCTTTCGGTTTCGCGGAAGGGCGAGGCGACCGAGCCGCAGTCGAGGTGGTCGCGTCCGATGACGATCGGGGCTTTGATCTTGCCTTTCTTCACCAATTCATTCATCGCGAGGCCGAATTGGGCGCGCTCGCCGTAGCCGAGCCAGCAGATTCGCGCGGGCAGTCCCTGGAACTTGATGCGCTTGCGGGCGAGATCGATCCAGCGGCGAAGGATCCGGTTTTCGGGGAAGAGTTCGAGAACGAGATCATCGGTGACATGAATGTCTGACGCTTCGCCGGACAGCGCGACCCAGCGGAACGGGCCGCGTCCTTCGCAGAAGAGCGGGCGAATGTACGCGGGGACGAATCCAGGGAAGTCGTACGCATTCTTGACCCCGCGCTGAAACGCAAAAGTGCGAATGTTGTTTCCGTAGTCGAAAGTCACCGATCCCATCTTCTGCAGGTGCAACATGCCTTCGACATGGCGAGCCATCGCATCAAGCGATTTCTCCTGATACGCCTTCGGATCGCGCTTTCGCAGTTCGAGCGCTTCGGCGAAGGTCATGCCATTCGGGACATATCCGTTGAGAGGATCGTGGGCGGAGGTCTGATCGGTGAGAATGTCAGGAACGACACCGCGTTCGGCGAGTTCGGGGATGATATCGGCGCAATTGCCGACTAGTCCGACCGAGACGTTTTCTTTTTTGCGCACAGCGTTCTTCAGAATGCGCAACGCTTCGTCAAGCGTGGTAACCATGAAGTCGCAGTATCCGGTCTTGAGCCGCTTCTTGATGCGCTCGGGATCGACGTCAATGCCGAGAAAAGCCGCGCCAGTCATGGTGGCGGCGAGAGGCTGAGCTCCGCCCATTCCGCCCATTCCGCCGGAGACGATGAGCTTGCCCGCGAGATCGCCGCCGAAATGCTTCTCGCCTGCCGCTGAGAACGTTTCGAATGTGCCTTGCACGATTCCTTGCGAGCCGATATAGATCCAGCTTCCAGCGGTCATTTGTCCGTACATCATCAGACCGGCGCGTTCGAGTTCGTTGAACTTTTCCCAGTTCGACCAATGACCGACGAGATTCGAGTTCGCGATGAGGACGCGCGGGGCGTGATCGTGCGTCTTGAAGACTCCAACGGGCTTTCCGGATTGCACGAGCAGAGTTTCGTCGCTCTCGAGTTTCTTCAGTGCCTCGATGATCGCGCGGTAGGCTTCCCAACTACGCGCAGCGCGGCCAGTTCCGCCATAAACGACGAGGTCTTTGGGGCGCTCGGCGACGTCCTCGTCCAGGTTGTTCATGAGCATGCGCATGGCAGCTTCCTGCTGCCATCCTTTGCAGGTGATCTGGTTGCCGCGGGGAGCACGAATCGAAGTGGGAGCCTGAATTTCTGTTTCGACGGGCATTGCTAGATGTTAATTGGCGGGTGCAGGGCAGCACAAACGGATGTGGAAACCCGATCGCGAAAAAATCTTAGAGAAGAGAATTTTGGGAGGGTTTTTGACTGTTCCGCTTTAGGAATTTCGGGATTTGAGGTGGGTACCCCCTCCCCCCTCGGATCTCTGGAATCATCGAGTTAGGGGAAAATCGCAAGATAATCGATGGGGCTCAAGCGGTTGCGGGCAAAATCTTTGAAACAAAGAACTTGCGGCTTTTACTGCTTCGCTCTCGTGTACCGCTACCGCCTTGACGATGATCTGCTTTTTAAGTTTCAGTGACAAGGTCAGATGTCACATTGGGCTGTGGATATGTTGCGAGCACTCGCGTCTGTCTCTTTATTCGTATCTCAACGCCACCATTGGGTCGACTCTCACCGCTCTACGTGCTGGTAAGTAGCAGGCCAACAGTGCTACCACAACCAACAGTGCGCTGGCGCCAAAGAATGTTGCTGGATCGTTGGCTCGGAGGCCGAAGAGTAATGAGGCGGCGCCTTGTGCTGTCGCGAGGGCGACGGCGACTCCGATGGCCAGGCCGGCCGCGAGCAGCAAGGCCGTTTGCCGGAAGACCAGATTTAGGACGCTCATCCTATTGGCCCCCAAAGCCATGCGAATGCCAATCTCGTTTCGCCGTATCACGACAATGTAAGACAGGACCCCGTAAATTCCGATGGCGGCGAGCATCGCCGCGAGCAACCCGAAGAATCCGGACAGCGTGGCCATCACACGCTCCATCACCAGACCATCCAGGATTTGCTTTTGAAAATCATGGAACTCCATGATGACATCAGGATGCTTTGCACCGAGCCTATGCTTGACGGCTGCCATCACCGTTTCGGGAGGAAGGCTCGAGTAGATCACCACCGACGACCACGGTCCCTGGGCGGGGAACTGTGCGGCTGGCGCAAAGGCCATGGGCGGGGTCTCGCCGCGGAGGGTGCTGTAGCGGGTGTCGGGGATGACGCCAATGATCTGGTATCTGGTCGCCGGGTAGTCCGGCTCCGCAATCGTCAGCAGCGTTTGCCCGATCGGATCAATTTCCGGCAGAAATCGATGTACGAACGTCTGATTGACAACTGCAACCCGTGGTGACGACTCTTTGTCATCATTTGTGAGCCCGCGCCCGGCGACGATGGGAATGCTCATGGCCGAAAAATAGTCCGGACTCACCCACGTAAATTTTGAGGTTCCTTCCGCTGCGCCGACTCGAACACCATGCTCCCAACTGCCTCCATCCAATGGAACGCGCGTGGTCGTCGCGGCGCTCTGCACGCCCGGCACAGCCTGCACTTCTTCCAGCAATTCACGCTGGAAACCGGCCCATCGTTCCCGAGGCAGATTTGACTGCCAGTATCCGAGAAAAGCCACGGTGATTCCACGTTCGCGCATTCCCGGGTTCAAGGTCACCAGATTGCGAAAGCTGCGTACGAATAGAAGAGCGCCCGCCAGCAGCGTTACTGAGATAGCGACTTGCGCCACGATGATCAGGCGCTGCAAGGATAAGACTCCGCGGTCAGCAGTTGTCCCGCGGCTTTCGCTCTTCAGGGCATCGCTTGGGTGCGCCCGCGAAGAACGCAGTGCAGGCGCAAGCGCGAAAACGATGCAGGTCAGCATCGCAATGGACCCGACGAAGGAGAGCACACGCCAGTCGAGGCTGAGGTCAAACTGGGGCAGGCTGTTCTCCGTGCTGAAAAGGAGCAACAACCCTCTACTGAGCATTAGGGCCAGTGCGACGCCCAAGGCCGCTCCAGCGGCTGCAAGAATCACTCCTTCGGAAAGAAGTTGTCGGATCAGGCGCCAACGTGCCGCCCCGAGCGCCTGACGAACCGCCATTTCGCGTTCCCGCGTGCGGCCGCGAACCAGCAGGAGATTGGCCAGATTGGCGCAGGCGAGCATCAGCACCAAACCTGTGATTCCAAGCAGTAGCCACAACGAGGTGTAGTCGCTGGTGCTCAGTTGACTGACTCCGCGCGATGCGGGGTAGGCGGCCAGCTGAAAGTGCTTGTACACCTCAGTCGTTGCCGTATCCCGATCTGGCAGAACGGTCGCTTCAAATACTCCAGCACTGAGAGCGGACAGTTCTGCCGAGGCGCGATCCAGAGTCCAGCCGGGCTTGAGACGGCCCATGACGGCGACTTCGAATATGTCACGCCGCAGAACTCCTTGAGGCTGGCAGAAGGGCAGGGCGATGTCGAAGTTGTCACCCACCACCATTCCGAAAAAGCCTGGTGGAGTTACTCCCACGATCTGGACCGGATCATTGTTTACGATGAGATTGATTCCGCTCTCAGGATCGCGACCGCCCAGTTCCCTCAGCCAATACGAGTAACTGGCCACTCCGTAGGAGTTCGGGCACGGCCCCTCGTCTTTAGGGACTAATAGTCTTCCGCGGAATGGGTGCACACCGAGTACTTGAAAGAAATTTCCGCTCACCCAGAGACCGTTGAAGTGACGCATCTCGCTGCCACGGCCGATATACCTGTTCGATACACTCCAGGCAAAGATTCCTGAAAATGCTTGTTGATGGTCGCGGATCTCCTGCCAGATCGGTCTGGTCAAGTCACCGTAATCTTGGTTGATGCCCATGCCATGATTGCCGCCGGCGATGCGGACCGCCGCCAGTTGCTGGGGATTTGCCACCGGCAGATTACGCATGCGGACGGCGTCGAGCAGCTGAAATATCGCTGTGTTGGCGCCAATGCCGAGCGCGAGCGTAAGGATGGCAACGATTGTGAATACGGGGGTCTTGCGCAGAGTTCGCAACGCAAAACGCAGGTCCTGCCACAACGTCTCGACGAACGATTCCCATGCAGCGCCGCTGACCATTTCCTTCGCAGCGTCGGCGGTTCCTTGCTCGAGGCGCACCGCCCGACGGGCTTCTTCACGGCTGATCCCTTGCCTTAGCTTTTCTTCAACGGCCATCTCGAGGTAAGTCGAGAGTTCGTCGTCCAGTTCACGATCCACCTGTTTTCTTCGGAACAAAGATCGAAGCCCGCTCGCGATATTGCGCAGCAACGACATACGCTAGGCCTCCAGAATTCTGGCAATCGCCGCCGCTTGGCGTCCCCACTCACGTGTTTCGGTGCCCAGTTTCTTTCGCCCGTGCTCGGTCAGGGCATAATACTTGGCGCGCCTGTTGTTCTCGCTGGCCTTCCATTCGCTCTTGATGAAACCGGCGCGGTGTAGCCGTTGCAGAGCTACAAACAGGGAGCCCGCATTCACCTTAAAGACACCTTGGCTGATTTGCTCAATGCGGATCGCAATTCCGTATCCGTGGGTAGGTTCAAGGGCGAGAGTCTTGAGGATCAGCATGTCAAGAGTGCCCTGAACCAGGTCGCCCTGTTTATCGGGCATGACGGAACTCCTCCTACTGACGGTCAGGAGGAAGATATAACTCTCGCTCATCCTGATTGTCAAGAGGAGGATACGTTAATCTGTGGAGGGGATACTTGGCTGTTGTTGTTTGGTATTTGTTACAGGTTCTGTGAACAGAGTGCTGCAATTGTCTACGCCGCTCCCTCATTAAAGCTACCGACGGATCTTGCGATCCCGGCGATTGCCTCGATGGTGTCGTCTGCGGTACGGTCCCTCACGCCGGCTTCGCCGCCGCTCAGGATGACAAAGTTTGTTTTTGTGATGAGAGAGTTTCTCAGGCTCTTACACATTTCTAGGAAAACTTGTTTTCGCCCGCCCGGAACTACCAGGTACTGTAGGCAGTGCCGTCAGTGGCGGTGGCGTTGGATGCGGAGTGGACGTCAGTGATGCCGGGTTCTTGTTGGTCGACTGCCAGGAGAACGTCTTCTTGAACAACTTCCCAATTGGTTTCGCGCGTCATGGGATCGACGGGGATTTGGCGAAAATATCCCGCGGTGACCAAGTCATCGAGCGACTGCGGAGCCTTTTGTTTGTCGAGCGTGTATTGCGAAATAACCGAGCGGATTGTTGAGAGATTGGATCGAAGAACCGATTCGCGCGCCTGAACGATCGACTGGTTGTAGACCGGAACTGCCACGGCCATGAGGATCATGATGATGCTGATCACGATCATGAGCTCGAGCAGAGTGAAGCCGCGGGAGAAATGGCGCGTCCACGATTTGTTCCCGGTTTGTAATATGGTCGACGTTGTGGCACCCACAGGGGCTGAAGCCCCTACTTATCCTTGTCTTACGCGGCGCTAAAGCGCCGCTCTTCCACCTGCGTTTACCAGTCTTTGTATTTCGTGCCGTCGAGCGCTTGACCCTCGGACTTGGTGTAGACATCGAAAACGCTTTGTCCGCCCCAGGAATCGGAGTCGGGATCATCTTGCATCGAGCGCATGCCCCATTCCTTACTGTTGGTCATGGGGTCTGTTGGGATAGAACGCAGAAAACGGTATTTCTTGCCGCCCTGGCCTTCGATGCCCTTGACCAACGTCTCGAGATCCGGGGGATATCCCTGGCTGTCGACTTTGGTCTGGAACATCTGGCGATCGGCAGCGTCCTTGTAGCGGTCGATGGCGTCGCGCATGTCCCACAGTGCCTGGCGGAGAAGTTTTTCCTTTTGACGTTGAACCGTGACGCGTGCCAGGGGAACCGCCATCATTGTAAGAATGGTGAGGATCGCCGTGGCGACGATCAGTTCCATGAGCGTGAAGCCGCGTTCGAGTTTGGTGATTCGCTTCATTTCTACGCCGTTAGATGGCCAGAGAGTGACGTCCCGACGGAGTCTGTGTCGTAGCGTTTTCTTTCGCTCCTTCGGAGCTTGGTGTTCTTCCCACTTTCACGCCCACGGCTTGCGCCGTGGGCTGCATTCTTTCGCCGCTTCGCGGCTCGACTCGGAATCGCTTGCAACTATTCCGCACGATGCGATTCTGTTACTCGACCGTCACGGATGCTTGCGCGCCGTTTACGGTGATCGCTTGCAGTCCGGGGTCGCGCGCACCGCCGCGGGTGATGGTCAACGGAGTTTGTCCGCTGGCCTTCGCTTGGAAAGTCAGAGTAACCACGCACCCCTGACCCGAGACACCGGTCGCGCCACTTGGGCGCGAGGCCGTGATCTGCGACTGGCCTAGAGTTTCATCCTCTCGGTGGACCAGCGTTACGACTTGTCCGTCTTGCGAGAGGAAGCCGCCGTTGGAGACATTGACCATCTGCAGCATCTTGGGGTCGTAGTTCACCTGCACGGGTACGGAATACACGTTCTGCGCGCCCGAGATCAACAGATTCACGGCGAATGTATTTCCTTTGACAGCCTGGATCGTTGGCGGATCGAATAGGAAACTTGCGGTCCCCGTCGGAGCAGGACTTTGCTGTTGGCCAGGGAGCGCCGGACGAGGCACGGCGGTCGCAGGCGCCTGAGGAGCACCGGAAGCAGGAATGGCAGAGGATTGGCCCGCGGGAGCCGCGACTGGCGTCACCTGTGGTTTGCGATGCAGTTGAATGGTCGTTGCCGTTCCGATGTCGACGGCACGCTGATTAATTTCATTCACGTCGGTGGCGCGGATGATGTGCGGCACGATCGCGAAGACGATTTCGTTCTCAGAATGATCTTGCGTCGTCTGTCCGAAGAGATACTTGAGGATCGGAACCTGGGCCAAGCCGGGAATGCCGCTCAGTTGCTTGGTCTGTTGATCTTCCATAATGCCGCCAAGCAAGTTGGCTTCGCCATCTTTCAGGCGGATTTCGTGCTCGATCTTGCGCTGACCGATGATGGGCTGGCTGATGCCGCCGATATTCTGCTGTCCGGTGACAGCGGAAACATCCATGGAAATCTTGAGGGTCACTTCGCCGTTCGCGTGTACGCGCGGAGTTACGTCGATGTTGACTCCGACATCGAGGTACTGGAACTGAGTGTTGACCAGCGGGTTGATGCCAACGCCGCCGATGCCGGGCTGGAACGATCCGGTAGCGACGGGAACGCGATCGCCAATTTTTAGCGAGGCCTTCTGACCATCGAGCGCGCGGATCTCCGGATTCTGAATCAGCTTGGTGTCGCTGGCGCTCATAATCGCCGACAAGTTCGCCGACGGGATCGTGACCTGGAAATTGGTGGCGTTCAGGTTCGCGAGGTTGTTCAGGTTGATGCCGTTCGTGCCGGTGGATGGCGTGGTGGTTGTCGTTCCGGTCGTCGTCGTGGTCGGTGTGACCGTATTGATATTGTCCTGCAGTTGGACCGTTACGCTGCTGGGCGGGTTAATGCCGAGAGTGTGAGAACGATCCTTGCTGACCTGCATGATGGCGATGTCAATAATGACTTCAGGCCGCGCCTTGTCGAGATCCTCTACCAATTTTTCGGCTAAGGCAATCTGGTCGGGAGTTCCGCGTACGACGAGGGCATTCTGCGAGAGCAGTTGCTGAACGCGCTGTACGTCGAGGACAGCGCGGATCGCGTTTACGACATCCTGCAGTTCGGTCGGCTGCGAAAGATTCGTGAGATAGAAAGTCTTGAGAACGCTCTGCTCGAGTTCTTTGCGCTTCGCCGGGTTGTCGGCGGCGACAAAGATGGTGTTCGAGGTGACAGGACGCCAGAAGGTCTTGGATTCGAGCGCGATAATTTCGAGAGCGTCTTCGAGGGTGACGCCATTAAGTTCAACGCGAATGGGGCGGGGAGTGTAGTCAGGGTCGAAGAGGACGTTGATGCCGGCAAGCTGGCCGATGGTGCGATAGACGGTGTCGCTTTTTTCGTTGGCGAACTTGACTGCGATCGGAGTATTGGAGATGGGTGTGAGTTCGACGGGCCCAGCGGCTTCATGGACTCTTTTTTCCAGGCCGGGGGGCGGTCCCGCGGCCTGTGACGGCGGGTTCCGCTGATCGTTGATCATCTTCAACGTGCGGTTTAATTCCTGCTTGGCGATGAAGAGGGATGGATCGATCGTTAGCGCCTTTTGAAACTCGGCGACAGCTTCATCGAGCTTGCCATCGTCGCGGAGCAGTTGCCCGCGATGAACGACGGCGGCGGCAGCCTCAAAGCGAGCGTGCTCGAACGAGGCGCGGTAGCGCAAGTCTTTCGGTCTGAGGTCGTAGGCCTGCTTGTAGAAGTCGTACGCTTCCTCAAAATGTTGGCGAGCTTCGGCGTCCTGACCTTTCGCGTAGAGGGTTTTTGCTTTGTCAGTCGCTAAAGCAGGAAGGGTTAGCGCCACGAGCAGCAGGTACGAAGCCGGGCGCAGTAAGCGTCTCATTCGATGGTCCTCACGCGATATCCTTAATTAATACGGTCTCCGCCCGGGCAAGCGGCTGGTAGCTCGGTTTTCCTGGCCCTCGACGTTTGGCCTCGGAAAGCCGCTCGGTAGACGAAAAAACTCGCGATGCCGCGATTATAGCATCGCCATTTTGTGCCTCCGAAGTGCTTGCTGGGGCGCAAGTTACAATCGTTGGTCGTAGGACTACTGGGGCTTTCGGCTCTGGGCTTTCGGCTTCCGGCGTGAACCTCGTTTCCAACTCCGTTGCGTCAGACCTCGGCTCACCTTCCGTGAGAGCTCGCGGGGCTGAGGTCCGACGCCGTTCTGCGTTAAGATGAAATCTCGTTCCTGAAGCCAATGGCACGCCAGTCCACTCATCAGACGAAGCCCAATCCCGAAAAATCGCCCCGCCGTGATCCCACCGCGAGCGGACAGAGGGATGCTGCCGTTAATAGGATCGCTTCACATAACTACTTCTTGCTGGAAAAATTTGAGTGCGGGGTGGTTTTGACCGGGACGGAGGTCAAGTCGGTCCGAGGGGGGCTGGCCAACCTAAAGGACTCTTATGGACTGGTCAAGGATGGGGAGCTTTGGCTGCTTAACGCGCACATCGGGCCGTATGAGCATGGGAATATCCACAATCATGCTCCGCTGCGAACCAGGAAACTGTTGATGCATGCCGAGGAGATCCGCAAGCTGATTGGCAAGACGCAACAGAAGGGGCTGACGCTGATCCCCATTCGTATGTACTTCAAGAACGGTCGCGTGAAGGTTGAACTGGCGCTGGCTAAAGGCAAGCAGCTGTGGGACAAGCGCGAGACGGAGCGGCGGCGGACAGCGGATAAAGAAGCCAGAGAAGCGGTGGCGCGGGGACGAGCGCGGAGCTAGGAGTTGGCATGCTACAAAGCTCATGAGCTTTGCTCAACTCTCATTCTTGTGCAGCGAATACACTTTACTCGCGGCAGCTGTCTTGGGGTAGGGATGTTTCGACTCCGCCGGAGTTTCGCTTCGCTCGACACCGGCTACGCTCAACATGACATGGCTTTAGGGTGCCAGAGAGGCGTGGATCAACGCTATTCCCTAAACTGCCATAGGCTGCGGACATCAAGACCGTCAATCTAAAGTCGGATCGGCCGTCGGTGCATGAGGCGCTGCAGCGGCTGGAGCGGGAGATTGTTCAGGCGCGGCGGGAAGGCGTCGCTCTTCTCAAATTCATTCATGGATATGGGTCGAGCGGTGCGGGAGGGGACATCCGCATTGCCGTGCAGGCACATTTGCGAGAGATGGCGGACAGCGGTGCGATTCGGGGGTGCGTTTTCGGGGAGGAATGGGCGAAGAGCTGTGAGGAAGTCTGGCGGTTGCTGCTGGAGATGCCGGAGTTGAAGAGCGATAAGGATTTAGGGCGGAGGAATTTGGGGATTACGGTGGTGATGCTGTGACGAGACCCCGCGGCAGTTGGTTTTGGGGTAGCGATGTTCCGCTTCGCTGCACTCCGGCTACGCTCAACGTGACATTTGCTCGGGTGTGACAGAAAATTGGTCAAAACTATTTTCTGAACGCTCTAGTGCGTTTCCTCTGACGGGCTCGGTGAACCAGAAGTAACCGGAACGGGGTCCGGGGTAGGAACGACCGGTGCCGGAGGGGCTGCGACTGGCGTGGTCTCCGCCGCTTGTGCCGCGACTACCGGAACCAACATGCGCTGCTGCCAATAAGAGACCGCGATGCCACGCTGCCAGAAGCGAGGGATCAGCAGCAGGAAGAGCGTAATCTGGGCGATCACGAACGCGCCGATAATGCTGTCAGGCCGGACGAGGTTCATCCAAATCGAAATCCCACCGAGCAAGAAGAATACTGCCACCAGCGTGGACGCGACGTAGGGAGTAAGCAGGCGTGCGAGGTCGCGGAATGTGTGTTTGAACGCAGCAGCGATTGATTTCCGAACAGCGCGCTGATCGTTGAGAACAGTATCCGCCTCTGCGAGGTCGAACCAGATGCGGAGCGTGGTCATGATCAGGAAGATCACGGTGAAGCCGATCATGCGCAATTCGAAGGGAAGCACCTCGTTGGTCCTTTCAGTTGCTTTCTTAACGATGACGCCGTTGAGATTGAAGAGGATGCCGGCGAAGATGCCCATGACAATTCCGGCAATGATCATGATGCGAATGAAGCGCCAGAGATTGCGTCCGCAGGCGCGGAAGAAATCTTCGCGCGGGAGGCGGTAAGTGGAGGCATATCCGGCGAAGACCCCCGGCAGGAAAATGGCGGTGAACAGGAAGAAGAGGAATCCGAAGTAGAGGGCGGGCATCGTCATGGAGTCCATCTGTCCGAATTCCGGCCGTTGAAGCAACCCGACGATCACGCCAATATCGAAGCTGTGCATGAGCTTGTCGGAAAGGAAGCTGTGGTCGAGGATGGCGTGCGCGCTGCGGCGGAAGGCCGCAGTGCCGAACTCAGCGAGCGTGAGATTGAGAAGCCAGAACCAGAAGATGTAGCGCTTATTGCGCATCACCATGCTGAGGCCGCTGCTTAGTAATCCTTTATTCGAGTTCATTTCAGTTCCATCCTTAATGCCGCGAAGTCCGTCGCATCTTGTCGAATCTTTGGTGTTACACCGCCCACCAAGCCATCGCCTGACTGACCCACTGTGTGACGAAGAGCCAGTACGTGGAAAGTTTGTATGTAGGCTTGGGATTCGGCTCGACAACGCGGCTGTTGTTGAAGTCGTTGCGGTCGAGTTGGATGGTGTGGTCAGGATCAATTTCGGCTGAGATTACTTTTGCTTTCTTCTGATAGCTGAAGCGCGTCCAGCGGCTTTGGCCGTCCCAATGCTCGCGGATCTTCTCACCATTGTCGAACTTGATTTCGACGTCGACAGGCATGACGAAGTCGGTCTTGCGGCGCAAGGCTACGTAAGTCTGGTAGACCGTGTCGTCCTTGTCGCCCTTTTTCGGTTCCTTCTTGTCCTTCTTCTCTTCGTACCAGTTCAGCGGATAGGACTCGGCTTGGGAAACTTCGTAGTCGAGCACCGGCGATCCGTACACTGCCTGGTTGAAGTACCAACGCACGTCCTTGCCCGAGACTTCCTCGATGGTCTTCAGGAAATCTTCTTTTGTGGGATGAGTGAAGCGGTACTTCATGAAGTAGGTGTGCATGGCCTTGGCCATGGTGTCTTCGCCGATGATTCCTTCCAGGGTGAGCAGCACACTGGCCGTCTTGCCGTAGGTAATGCCGCCGTAAGAGTTGGAGTTGTAGTAGTCGAAGGCGTTCTGCGCCATGGCGTCGCGATCGGCGACGCTCGCGTAACCGAATTGTTGCTCCTCACGCTCACCGAGAGTCATCCTGGCCCAGTTGATCATGGACGTGTTCTTGCCAAGAATAGAATCGAGAACTTTGACCTCGGTATAGCTGTTGATGCCCTCGTCCATCCATGCGTCTTCGAATTCGTTGGTGGCAACCATGCCATACCAGTATTGATGTCCGAATTCGTGCTCGACCACGACTTCGGGAAAGCCCAATCCTTGCGGCATAAACCAGCTCGTGCCACCGGTGATGAAGGTGGGATATTCCATACCCTCGGAGGCAGAGTCCGGTTCTGGATCGACGACCGTCAATGTCTTGTATGGATAGGGTCCATACCATTTTTCAAAGCGGTCGAGCGTATCGCGGGTGATCTTTTCGTGGCGGTCGACCTGGTCCCAATGCGCAGGTTGCATCATGAAGCGAAGCTTGATTGGGCCCATCTGCGACTGGTAGGTGGCCTCTTTGATTTTGTAACGAGGGCTGACCGTCCAGGCGAAGTCGTGGATGTCGTCGCCGTGATAGGTAACGGTCTTCGTTCCATCAGGGTTATTAACGTCGCTGACTTCGATCCCGCTGGCACCGATGACTTCGTTTTGTGGCACTGTGAGTTTCACGTCGTAGACGCCGAAGTCGGCGAAGAACTCCGTAGTCGCGTGGTATTCGTGGCAATTCCAAGCGCCGTGCCAAAACACTCCGACTTTCGGGAACCACTGCCCACCCAGCAGGAAGTCACGCTTCCATCCTGAGCGAGCCTGCGTCTCAGGCATCTGCTCGTGAAATGCGATTTTGAACTGGACGAATGCATTGGGGGCGATCGGCTTTGCTAGCTTCAGATCGACGACGGTCCTATCATCTTTATTGCCGTCGTCGGGAGAGATGTACTGCAAATTCTTCGTCAGATCTCCTTGGCCGACGACTTCGACGCTCGTGATTTCTTCAGAGCCGTATTCCTTGGGATCCCAATGGTCGTACTCTGTGTCGCGGCTGCCGTCACGTTTTGCTTCACGGACCCAGGTGGCGTTGGGCTGGAATGCATTCTGATAAAGATGGAAAGGGAAGTGGTCGAGCGCCTGGCCGGTGAGGTTGTGATAAGTCAGGACCTCGTTGGCATCGATCGTGTGCTTCGCGGCGTTGTACTTGGCGTCGATCTCGTAGTGGACGATGCGCTGGGACATGGGCGTCGACGAGTTGATCGCCAGAGTAGTGTCCGGGATCGATACCGTGCCGCTAGGCATACTCGGCGCCTCCGCAGTCTTGGCAGGAGCTGCGGCTTGTGGAGCGGCAGTTACGGTTTTCCGGGTCACGAAGGCGGCCACACCAAGGACAATTACGGCCACGAGAGCGATCTTCCAACGAGTCGTCATGACAACCTCATCTCTTCAGCGTGCGGGTCAAAATCATATCCCAAGCGGAGGGACGCAGTCACCCTAGTGCGCGGTCGGCTCTTAGTTACGTCGAGTGCTGCTTATTTGTTCCACCTTGATATATGGGAAGGCAAGCCCCGAACTGTCTTCATGGCATTTACGAATCTTTGCCAACTCTATGGGGTCTCTTAAGATGAGATGCCGAACTATGTTGGGGCGAAACGGGAGGAAGTGATGAAAGTTGTGCTCGCGGCAGGCTTGTTAGTGGTTTCTTGCGCGCTAGCAACATTCGGCCAGGAAGCGGGAAGGGATTTTCCGGATTTCGATCCGATCGACAGCGAAATGGAGAAGTTTTTCCTCGCATATCGAGTTCCGAGAGATCGCAATTGATCATACGAGTCTAGGTCGAGGGGGAGTACAATCCCTTGCGGTGATTGGCCGTGTTCAGTGAGGAGCACTCTGTCGCAGAGGAGGGAGCCTGTGCAACCTGTCAAACAAGGGGACCTGAGTTTGCTGCAGCATCCCGCGTCACAAGAACTTTTGCAGTCGAAAATTCCTGCGCGGCTCGCCTATGTGTGGATGGATGGCACGCCGCGAGTGGTGCCGATCTGGTTCCACTGGAACGGGCAGGATATTGTGATGGCGAGCCCACCCAAGGCGCCCAAGCTTAAGGCACTGGCGAAGAATCCGAAAGTATCGCTCACCATCGATGACAATACGTTTCCGCACAAAGTGTTGCTGATCCGCGGGACGGCACGGCTGGAGCCGGTGCAGGGAATCGTTCCTGAGTACGAAGCGGCTGCCGCGCGTTATTTCGATGAGGCAACGGCGAAGGGATGGCTCACGCAACTGCGTAGCCTGGTTTCGTCGATGGTGCGAATAACGATCACTCCGGAATGGGTCGGCCTGCTCGATTTCCAGTCTCGTTTTCCAAGTGCACTAGCGAGTTGAAGTCAGATCGTGAGTTGCGTCTCGATTGCTTTATTCTCACGTGCAGTCACTTGCGCTTTTGCCTGCCTGCCGACGATACTGAAAGGACTCCTTTATTCCTGTAATCAAATTTATGAAGACCACAATTGTTAATTCTGCTCCATCGCAAGTCGAAACCGAATCATTGGTCGTGGTTGTGCTCGACCATGCCAACCCCGGATCCAATGAAAAAGACAAAAAGCCAGAACTGAAAGTAGGGAGCTCAGATCCTGCGGTAAAGGCTGTCGCAGCGGATTTGCTCGCCAGCGGCGAAGTTACGGGAAAGCCTTTCGAGACGAACCTTTTGCATAAGCCGACGAATTTGAAAGCGAAGCGCCTGCTCCTTGTCTCAGGCGGAAGTGCGAAGAAGTTTTCACCATACGATTTGCGCCGTGTCGCCGGTACGGCTGCGCGAGCGCTGAAGTCGCGCGGCATTCGCAGCTTTGCTTTTGTCGCACCGACGGGAATTGCCGAGGACGAGGCTGTGCGCGCGATCGTGGAAGGAGCCCACGTCGGGAATTTTGATCCGGATTACTATCGCAGCGATCGCAAGGACCAGAAGATTGATGCCGTGACCGTGGTTGCCGGTGGAGACAAAGCCGCGCTGGAAAAAGCCGCCCATGAAGCGCAAATTGTTGGAGAATCGCAGAATTTTACCCGCGATCTGGTGAACGAACCTTCCAACCGCATGACGCCGACGATTCTGGCCGAGCGCGCGAAAAAGATGTCGGCTGAAGTCGGACTGAAGTGTGAAGTGTATGGCGCGGACAAAATCAAAGAATTGAAGATGGGCGCGTTCTGGAGTGTCGCTCAAGGTTCGGATGAGCCGCCGGCACTGATTGTGATGACCTACGAGCCAGCCGGTGCTCCTGCGAAACCCGTGCTGGGACTCGTGGGGAAGGGAATTACTTTCGATACCGGTGGCATCTCGATCAAGCCGGCCGACGGCATGGAGAAGATGAAATACGACATGGCCGGCGGAGCGACGATGATCGGCGCGATGCGCGCGATTGCGCTGCTGAAGCCGAAGGTAAAGGTCATCGGGATTGTATGCGCAACCGAAAACATGCCGTCGGGAAAAGCGCAGAAACCCGGCGACGTCCAGATCGCGATGTCGGGGAAGTCAATTGAGATCATTAATACGGACGCAGAAGGCCGACTGGTGCTCGCGGACGGTCTTTATTATGCGCGACAACTGGGATGCACTCATCTGGTCGATGCCGCTACTTTGACGGGTGCTGTGGTCGTCGCGCTCGGCTATACAAATGCCGGAATTTTCGCCAATGACGACGACATGTACGAGCGCCTCAAAGCTGCAAACACAAAAGCCGGCGAGAAAATGTGGCGGATGCCACTGGATGAAGAGTACAAAGACCAGATTCGCTCCTCGATTGCGGACATTATGAACTCCGGTGGGCGGTGGGGTGGTGCTGCCACGGCAGCAATGTTCCTGAAAGAATTTGCCGAAGATACTCCGTGGATCCATCTCGACATAGCCGGTACGGCGTGGATGGAAGATCAGAAACCGTGGATTGCAAAAGGACCGTCGGGGATCGCTTTGAGAAGCCTGGTGGAGTTTGTGAAGAGCTTCACGGCGTGAAAATTTTGCGGCTTAACATAGGTCGCAGATCGGACGGGGCGTCCTGGCGCTCTCTGCGGCTCGGCGGATTCGGTGGTTAGCATTTTTTTGTTTTCTCAAAAAGCTTTACCGCAGAGTGCGCTGAGGATTCGCCAAGTGCGCAGAGAAAACTAAGAACTTTCCGGTTACTTCGCTTCCACGTAATTGGGGCAGTTCTTTGCCCCGGTCAGCACCTGCTGTTTATCGCGAAGCACGTTGAGGGAAACCGGCACCGTTGTTATAATCGACTGCGTTCCACACGCTTTCCGTTGGGCTTCAGTCGTTCGTCCCGCCAAAATCGGGCTGAAGCGGAGAGTCCTAGCAGGCCGCGAGCAAGCGGCACTGGAAACGTGGCCAGGTAGCTCAGGTGGTAGAGCGCAGCCCTGAAAAGGCTGGCGTCGGCGGTTCAACTCCGTCCCTGGCCACCATGTTTTCAATCACTTGCAAGCTGCTTTCCTGGTCACTTGGTCACGATTGGTCACAATTCAATTCACTAATCGGCTGAGTCCTTCGACCGCACGTTGCTGGCTTTCGGGCACGAACTGCTGGTAGATATCGAGTGTCGTGCTCGAACGTGAGTGCCTCATTTGTGCCTGCGCATCCTTCACGTCGGCGCCGGCCATCTTCAGCCAGGTCGCGTGAGATGTTCGCAAGCTTCGCCAGTTCACGAAGTTCATCCCCAGCTTTCTGGCGGCTGGTTTGATGAACCGGCACAGAATGTTGTTATCACGGATCGGTTTCCCATCTTTGATGGATTGGAAAACCAAGTCATCCGGCCCGTCCTTTTTCACGCAGCGATACTTACGCACCGCCTTGGCCTTCGGACCGCCGCCACAGACTTCCACGGTTAATTTTTTCAAGCGGTAGATCCGGTCGATGACGCATTGGTTCACGCCGATGGTTGCGTTCGAGGCTTCACTTTTCGGTGCGCCCCAATCGCCACGGCAGAATCGCTCGTCGACAGTTATGGAATTGGGCCCTATATCATTCCAGCGCAGACCTGCCAGTTCGCTGACCCGCAGCCCCGTATAGATGGCAACGTACACCATCGAGGCATACGGTTCGGGAATCAACTCCATTAGCGTGTCGAACTGCCGCGGCGTGAGATAGGGCTTGTTGCGCTTCTTCCCCCGCTTGTCAGGAGGGATGCGAAGCGATTCTGCTGGATTTCGTACCAGCAGATCGTGTTGCACCGCAAAGCGCAGCGCACTGGAAAGCACGTCGCGGATTTTGTCGCGCGACTCGTGCGACAGCGGCTGGTTTGCCGTGCTCGTTGCAAGTTTTGAGAAGTAAGTCTGAAGGGTGAGTGCGGTGAGGTCGCGTAGGCTACACTTTCCGAACGCGGGAACCAAGTAGTTGTCCAGAATTCCGCGCGTTCGATCAAAACTGGTTGTCGCCATCAGAGGCTTCACCACCGGCTTGTAGATCGTCTCGATGAAATGCTCGAAGTTGGTCGCCGATCCGAGACTTTCCAGTCCCTGATTCAGCGGTCGCAGGTACTCGGTCGAAATCTTCTTGACCTCTCGCTCCGGCACCGTGGCGGCTGCGAGGCGGACCCGCTGTTGTTTTCGCACGTGCTTGCCGTCAACAAATTCATCACGCCAAACACGCATTGTCCACCAAGCTCCACGACGTTGGGGCTGGGGATTTTGAAACCTCCTCTTTGCCATGCGCTCCATCTCCTGGGGAGAAATCGGAGCGCCGATGTTCGCCTGGTTGCGAATTATACCAATGTCTTTCATCGCCAGGGTTTAGCGAATTTGAGTTGCGTTTTGCATGTTTCCACGCAATGCGATTCTCGACGAACCTCTCAAAAGCACCCGAGGCAAATGAGAGCAAGAGGCTGGCGAACATTCCCATCTGCCCCGGTACGCTAAACATGCAGAGCTAAATGTGAACTTCCTGTGCTTCATTTGTCCAATGAGTTTTCGGAACAAGCTTATTCCCACAGGTCATAACAGGCGCGACGAACATCGGATGATAAAACGTACTTTTGGCACGTCTGAATGTGCCCATAAAGGAAGATTGGGAAGGGTATGTTGAACGAGATTTTACGCGCAGATCGGGTGGGAGTACGGGGCTGTGCGGACAGTGAGGTTGCTAATTCATACAGCTGTCCGCACCAGCCGAACACAACGTCGCCGCAATAAGGGTTGCACGGCACAACACGTCTT